>ERZ808037.263-NODE-263-length-55653-cov-34.385382_pt1 | contig 55653 bp, 40 predicted proteins | sample MGYA00380190_ERZ808037 | MGnify/ENA primary metagenome ERZ808037 (study PRJEB31490, sample SAMN06133399) | mouse gut metagenome | isolation source: J9 | host: mice | place: China: Chengdu | collected 2015-05 ... | reverse complement strand
GATGGAGTACACATCGTCACCGGTCTGCGCAGCAATATGAAACAACGCCTGATGCCACTCTACGACAAAATCATGCTGCGCAAGAGAAGCATAATCGAGTCCATCAACGATATGCTTAAAAATGTTGCCCAGCTTGTTCACTCCCGACACCGCAGTGTGCACAACTTCATTATGAATCTGCTGGCTGCAATGGGTGCCTACTGCTTCTTTGCCACCAAGCCTGAGGTGAACTTTGAATACGAGGTGCCTGAATCAAACGGGCAAATCGTCCTCTGGCAATAATATCAAATATCATTTGTTCTGAATAAATCAGGCGACCCTTGCGGATCGCCCGATAACTTGCATCTCTATATATGTTTGTCGACATCACTTCCTTTATCCCGAACTCGCGTTACTAAATTTTTGTCACTCGATAAAAATATGAGATAAAATCGTTAATTTTGCATCGTCATCTGAGGTCTACAGGCTTGAGTGAACTCGCCTCAGACACACTCAGTGAAACACTACCAAACTCTTGCCTGAAACCATTATCGAATCGAATGTCAATCTGAAAGACTTCGGTGCATCCATAATACTTTATGATTATAAATCTCTCGGATGGGCAGCGAGTCGGATAAGAAATATACTACATCCTGGTATGAATACGGATACAGAAAGGAAACTCCGATTTTCTATAATGACATTGGATGAAAGTCTCATAGATGAAATGTTAATAGAATTAGGTGGCGATTATGCTGATATTCTTAGTCCTACAAAGCATCCTAAATTATCCAAAGATGAATTTCATGAGCGGTTATTGATGTTTCTGCGATTAAAAGGTCGCGTGAAGTCTTTTCATCAAAATAAAGACATATATAGAATCTATCCGGTCACTGAGTAACAGTATAAATTTATGAGCGAATGTAGCAAAGAACAGGTAACGTGTCCTCGCTGTCATTACGACAGTCCGATGACAGTCTGGAACTCCATCAATGCCGATCTCGACCCGGAATTGAAGGAGAAATTGCTTGATGGGGACTTGTATCATTGGAAATGTGAGGTCTGTGGTCTGGAGATTGATGTACCGTTCGGGACGCTATATCACGATATGGAGCATAAGTTCATGCTCTTCTTTTCGCCATGGGAAGAAGACGAGGACAAATACAAGGAGATTGAAGTTCCAATGCCGCCAGGAATGGGATTCAAAGCTTACATCTTTCGCTCTGTTTTCGGTATGAATGAACTCCGTGAGAAGATTAGTATTCTGGAAGCCGGACTTAATGACGTTGCCGTTGAGCGGATGAAATTCTTTCTGAAACTCGACAACACGGAGGGTTTGTATCAGGATGATGCTCTTTTCTTCCTCGGCGTTGACACGGATCCCGATAAAATCAAATCATCCGGATGGGAACGCGGTGCCATCAAGTTTCTACGGCTAAGAGAAGGTAAAGAACCGGAGATTCTTCCTTTTCCGATGGAAAAATATTACGATTATTTATTGGCTGTCAATATGGATCCCCGGATGAAACCGGCTCAATGCACTTGTATTGATGAGGGTTGGATCAGGATGAACCTACAGAAAATGTAAGTCATGAGGTGCTCTGATAAAAAAATAGGCAACATAGGTCCCTTTGAAATTATAGGTACGGAAGATCCGCGAGACTGCGTAGGGCTTCGTGACAGAACAGGCCGTTGGATTGTTTCACCGGAACAGGGCTATAAGTCATTCAACCATTATGACGATGGCTTGATGATTGCATACCGGTCTGAAGATGACGGCTTTGGATGGGTCTTGATAGATTATCATGGGAACTGTATCTCCGACAGATACAACTATATTGAACCGGCGGGTGAAGGGTTCTATATGGTCGAGAAAGGGACTCGCCACAACATTATGCGACGCGATGGTTCACTTGTGCTTAAAGAATGGCCTCATAGGGTATGGAAGGTTCGTAACGGATATTTTCAAATAGAAAACACCATTCGCAAAACAAAGACGACACCCACTCGATATGTGGCGGGCGTGGCACATGTGAGCGGAATCATAGTTTTCCCGATGATTTTTGAATCTGTGAGATTCTTTGATGACCCGGATGATGCCAATATGCTGGCTAAGAAGGATGGACAGCCTTTCGTAATACATCGCGGTGCGTTATTTGACCCACAAAAACGTCATTATCCACCTAAACCGGAACCGAACAAGCTGGGTAAATTCTTCGAACAGATTGTAAACTGGATTCTTCCCGGACTGCAACTGTTCTACCGGGATACAGATGCCAACATAGACATTGAGCGAATGTATCCTGTTGGCAAAGTTCTCCGGACAGGATTTTACACCTCGGTAAGCACTAAACTTCAAAGGCCGGCTCAAAAGACTCGTTTTCTTATTGCGTCGGCTCACGCAGCTCTTCTTTGCTCCGATGAAAATGGCAATGTCAATGAGACCGGGCTGAGCTTCAGTCCCAGAGCAGAAGAATGGCGTCATGCCGTCATATCAAAGAATGCATGGCTGAAAGTCCTTGATGTTTATAAGGTCGGAGAGACCACCCAGATTTTTATGATACAGATTCCGCAGACAGCTGCGATGTTTCTGGGAGATAACGAGACCATTTTCAATTTCATAAATGAAGCAGGTGTCGGCGGAACCACACTGGTTGAAATTGCAAGAAGAAGCTTCGACGAGAAAATGAAGCAATTGGTCCATCCTCGCTCTACGGACACCGATTGGGTAACTTTGATGTCTTGTCCCATTGGTTACACTACTGACGGGCAACTATATTCCTTAGTACCGGATTATACTCTGGACGAGGATCCATTCAGCGACCGTCAAACGAACTTTGAGCATAATCGCCGCTTTTGCAGCGTCATACATGATTTGGCTGATGACCGCGATATAGTTCAGGATTATGATGGGTTTCCTTGGCGTGGTGTTGTCGGGAGCGTATGCGATGGGTGTATGTATGCCAAGGGCACAAACGGACTACCGTTCGGTTGCGGACGACTCTTTCAGGAGAGTTTCCGAAAAAGCTATATAAGCGGGCGTTGTGACTACTGGAAATTCAATCTCGAAACAGAGTCGTGGTTTGAACGCCGGAGTCGGATGGAACGTGAAAAAGCTGAGGAACATCTGTCAAAAACCTCCGGCTCGTATGCCGCAAATCTTGTCATAGACTTCATTGCAGAGAATTTGGAAGGAAAGATTGATAATCTTCTAAAATTTGACTTCCATTCTCTCCGAGAAGATAAGAAATATGGCCCGATAAAAGGACCGACAATGATTCAGAATTATGCGATAGTCAAATCAATCATCGAAATAGTGTTCGGCGAATACTGGCCTGACCTGAATGTTGAGACTCTGGATTCTTATCAGTATCAAATAGGGACAATCATTCATTACCAACGTCTTGCCGGAGCACGCATAGATGACCGTCGTTTCAAAGCATTGGATGCCCATTGTCCTGACAACGGGTTGATCGACTTGGCTGAAGCGTTATTCTCTCACTGCTATACACTCGGTGACTTTATCGTATGGCCGAACAAGGCTATTATGGCAAATATGTTCGACGATTCCAAAATGAGGGGATACATCGATCGTATGTTCATCGCCATGTATGATGTCATGACCGATGCCCCGAAACATAATATGGATGTAAAAGCTGCTCTATACAAGAACCGTAAACTGATGAAGGATTATCACGGTAAAGTAGGTTTCGTAGCTTTCATGAATAATTCTTTCCTTGAAGAATTTATCGGTAAAGATGGCATTCCGAAACTCCTCTTCGACGGCATATCAAATTCAGCACGCGACTTCCGTCCGGAGCTTCTCCCTGATGCACTGCGTCAATACCATGATTTCATGGTTCCCATGGTAGAACAGCGTTCGCAGAGGATACTAAATACTCTTAAAGCTAAACTTAATTTATAGGGGTTTTACATGTGCACATACAATTATCGACCACATAAGATATATACTATCCGAGATGTTGATCTTTTAGAGGAGTTGGTTGTCCGGCATGGTGATTTTACGTCAAAGGACACTACTGTCCACTAAAAAATGGACAGTAGTGAGCCAATAAGATTTGTTTCTTATCCCGAACTCGCGTGTGTTAGCTAAAAGTTATGTTTTTGTGTTGATAGTTAGACCTGTATATATTTGGTGAGCTGATTAGATGAGCGCGGAGATGAGTGGAGGTTAGTCGCGAGGGTCCAGGCGGGTGAGGGCGTCGTCGCAGTTGGTTTCGTGGAATTGCTTCGGGGTGCAGCCGTAACGGGCAGAAAAGACGTTGTAGAAGGTGCTTCGATGGTTGAAGCCCGATTTGTAAGCCACCTCTTCCATGGTCATGCGGGTATGTTTGAGCAGGTAGGCGGCGCGGTTGAGCCTCATGTCGCGGATTATCGACGAGGGGGTGCTGGTGGTGATGCGGCTGACGAAGTGGTAAAGGTTGCGCACTGTCATCCCCATCATAGAGGCCACCATCTTGGTCGAAAGTTCAGGGTTGCTGATGTTTTCGGTGATTATGGCGGTCATCTTGTCGAGCATGGCTTTTTCTTCTTTGTGCATCACCACTCCGTCGACGAGTTCAAACGAGCTGATGGAGTCGTCGTAATAGTCGAGAAGCACTTCCGAGCGCCGCAGCATGCCGGAAACTACTGAGTGAAAATTGTCTTCGTCGTAGGGTTTGCAGATAAATATGTCGGCTCCGGCGTCGGTGCTCTGCCGGCGTATGTCGTCGCTGTGAACTGACGACATTAGTATGAACGGGATATGCTCGGTGTTTTTCCGGCTTTTGATTTCGCGGCACAGGTCGATGCCTGTACGGTCTTTGAGGAGGAGGTCGGCTATGACGAGGTCCGGAAGCCGCTGCGACATGCTGTCGAGAGCTTCCTCAACGCTGCTGCAGCCGACAATGTTAAATTCGCCGCGGAAGAGATTCTGCATATACCAGCACATATCTTCGCTGGAGTCTACGTAGAGTATGGTGCGCAGCCGCTCATTGAATGCTATGGCATCGCTGTCGGTCTGTTCGGGCGCTGTCAGCGTTGCGCTCCCCACGGGGGTCTCCATCACCACTGCCATTGTGGCGTCGCTCACGGCTTCCTGACGCGGGAGGGTCACCACAATACATTGTGCGCCGGAGGGATCTGTGCTGTCGGCGACGGTGCCATTGTTGTCGACTATCTGATTGTGGCAGATAGCCATGTCTATGTCGTCCATCACGGCATTGACATCGGTGCTGTGGTCTTGCAGGCGATAGAGGAGCTGGCGCTTGCTGTCGTCGCCGCTGAGATAGCCGGTGTAGATTGAGGCGCCGGAGATGAGGAATGTTATCGTCAGTTCGCGGTCTGTGCTGCCCACTCTGACGCTGAGCCGACCACCGGCCGGAAGGTGGTTCATGGCCACCGAGGTGATTCCGCCGATGATAGTTTTGAGGGCGCCGGCATCGGCCACCCACATCAGGCCGGGAGCGCATGCCGTCGCGAACTCTACAGAACGCATGCGTGAAAAGGCTCCGAATCGGTGCTCTATATCGTCCAGAAGTGCGTTGACATCGACATTCTCCGGAGTTTGGCCGCCCGGCTCCGCATGGCGGAAGCTTATAAGCTTCTGAGTCAACTCTTTAAGCACAGATGCTTTATGGTATATGATATTTGCGAACTTGCGTGTACGGTCGGTCACTCCGGGGTCGGAAGCGACAATTTTACCCGAGCCGCTGATGAGCATGAGCGGCTCTACGAACTCGTTGGCCACTCCGGTGAAGAAGTCGAGCTTCGACTCGTATACCTCCTCTTTATGCCGGGCTTCGATGGCCGCCATTTTGCGCCGCTGACGCAAACGTATTTCGCGGAACGACATGAGCATCGCGGCGGCGATACAAAGGGTATAGAGCGCCTTAGCCCACACGGAGGCATACCAGGGCGGGGTGATGACGATTCCGGCGCTGTAGACCGGGCTGATATAGTTGCCCTTGCGGTAGCGCACTTCGAGGGTGTACGAGCCGGGCGAAATGCCAAGGAAGGATATACGGCGGCGCGTGCCGTTGTGGAGCCACTCTGACGAAACGCCGTTCAGGCGGTATTCAAAGAGGTAGTCGTCGTTGCGCCGGTAGTCGAGCACATTATATCTGATGCCGAAATAGGTCTCATCGTGGCTGAATACCAGGCGGCCCCGGCCGTCGGTGTAGCGTGCCATCGGAAACTCCCGGAGCCCGTCGTCGACGCACTCGAAAATCAATGGCAGACGCACATCCTGCTCTTTGTAGTCGGGCGCATCGCTGACGGCGAGGATGGCATCAGTGCCGCCGAAGAAGAACCGGTTACCGGCCGCGTCGTAGTAGCCAGCATTGTCGCAGAATTCTGTGATGCTACCTCCCGGCCAAGCGGTGACATTCCCCGAGGCTATGTCGAGATGCAGAAGCCCGTCGACCGACGCCAGCCAGGCGTTGCTGCGTCCGTCGGTCACTATCGAGCGTATGCTCTTGTCGCCGGTGAGCTCGCGGCACAGGCGCCGCTTGTAAATTTTGCCCGACATGTCGCAGGTGAGTTCGACGAGCCCTGCCGATGTCCCGATCAGCACGCGTCCCGGCACATCGGTGCATATCGAGTGGACATCGTTGACGGCCATCTCGCGGGGCTGTTCGAAGAGGATATGGCTGATGATGCCCGACATGAGGTCGAGGCGGTAGACGCCGTTTTCACGGTTGGCGAGCCATAGCCAGCGGTCGCCCTGGCGGCGGATGGTGAAAAACTGCGACGAGCCGCGCTCGGAGTTGTCCATAAGATATTGCCTGACAGAGAATATCCGCGGCTCATCGGCCGACGGGTCAAGCGAGATGCGGAATAGTCCGTGCCAGTTGGATACGGCCCAGATGACGCTGTCGCTCGCCTCGGCCACGGCATGAATACACCTGAATCCCGGGGTGCCGGGCAATTCAAGCCGCTTTATCCGGCGTCCGGCGTAGGAATAATAGCAGAGGCCGTCGCCTTCGCATCCTATCCAGAGCACGTTGCGGAAGCGTCCCGGTATGACATTGAAGACCATGTCGTGGCTTAGGTCGCTGTTTGCCGTTGTGTAGCAGTGCTGCATCGGCGCCCCGTCGGCCGTCGGCCGGAGCTGATAAAGGCCGCTTCCCTTGGTGCCTATCCAGTAGTCGCCGTTGGCATCGTGATAAATAGCGCGGACCTGTTTGCTGAGATTCAGTTCGGGAAAATCGCTGAAAAAGTGCTCGTCGAAGTCGAACGGGCCGTTGGCATAAGTGTATATGCCGCCACCATCGGTAGCAGCCCACAGAATGCGCTGTTTGCTGTCGTAGCAAAGGGCAAAGACGCTGAACGGTATGTCGAGTATGCGCACTGCGCCTGTCGAGGGCGTCACCATCATGGCGCCTTCGCTTTTGAATCCCACCACGATATTGTCGCCGGCTTTTACGACGCTGCCGATGAGTCCGCGCATATGAGTCGGAGGGTTGATGGTGCACACAAATTTCAGCTCCCCGGTGCCGCTTTCATACATGGATATGGTGTAATTCTCGTCGATGACATAGAAGCTGCCGTCGGCGGCCTCACACATGTATTTTACCGGGGTATCGAAGGTGAAGGTGTCGGCCGGCTCAAAGCGGCACTGCCCTCCGTCGGCGGATTTGACGGCGAAAATAGTCAGGCCGTCGCGACGCGCCACCATAAGCTGACCGCTGGAGTCGAACATCATATTGATTATGTCGGAATAACGCACCGAGGGGAGGTCGGCGACTACAAATTTCCGCGCCTCGTTGTCGTAGTAAAAGAATGTGCCGTCAGACTTCATGGCCACGGCTATTCCGCCGGGCGAAGCGGCGCTTTTGTATGAGCCGTTGATTTCGGGGTGATGCTCGACCATTCCGGTCGGGGTATTGAAGCGGTCGAACCCATAGTTGGAGTGAATCCAGAGGGCGCCATCGTCTGATTCGTGAATCTTTTCGATGAGGAAGCCTGAGATCTGGCCACTTTCGCCGAAGCCCGAACGGTACACGTCGATATCGTAGCCGCGGTGGCGGTTAAGGCCTTCGTATGTCCCGGACCACATATAGCCCGAGCGATCCTGATGGAGGCAGAACACCGACATCGACGACAATCCGTCGCGGCTGGTGATGATATGCATGGTTTCAGCCCGGCCGGCGGTAAACGCTGCCAGGACAAGAGACATTGCAAATGCAACTAATCGCACGATTTGTCCAGATTTTTTCATGTATGAAGATTTTTCAGGCATGCAAAGATAAATATAAAATCTGAAAAATCAGCATTGATTTGCAGCAAGTTGAAAATTTGGACATCATTGTCACAAAATCGGACAAATACTGAAGCCGAAATCGGATACCTTAGCGGCGTGAATCGAAACCTCGGAATCTAAAACCAGAATCAGTTATTATGAAACATCTTCTATTTGCCGCATTGAGTTTATGCTGCGCGGCGTGTTTGGCCGGGGAGCGCTACTATGTGGCGCCCGAAAGCCGCGGCGACGGGACCGGCCGCTCGTGGGAGAACGCTTCGGGCCGGCTATATGACGTGATTGAAAACGCCGAAGCCGGCGACATCATCCTTGTGGCCAACGGCCGCTATCAGGGCGGTTTCAATGTCCGCAGCGGAGTGACGGTGCTCGGCGGTTTTACAGAGGGTAATGAATCTCTTTCAAACCGCACACTGCCCCGTGAGAATTCCGACGAAGGCTCGATTCTCGACGGCGACTATCGTTTCCGCGTGCTTACCCAGACTACGGCCGCGACGGAACCGGCCAAATTTGACGGTTTCGTCATTGAGCACGGCGCCGCAAGCTCCGGCGGCGGCGCGCTTATCAGCGCCGGATGTACGCTGGAAAACTGTGTGGTGCGCAACTGCCGCAGCGGCTTGCCCGGCGCAGGCGAATATATCAGTAAGGTAAAAGGTGTGGTCATCAGCACCGATAAATCATCTAAGACGGTCAATGTGATAGCCATGAAGTATGCAGGCAACTTATGTCAGTATGATCGCGCCGAGCACTTCGCCGGGACGTCAGGAGCACTGAGTGGCGCTCAGAGCCGCATACCTACCGCCGACGATGTAAAAGCCCTGGTCAGCTATCCCGAATATGAGATCGTAAGCGCATCGCTTGCCGCCAACGGATTCAGCGATTTCGGTACTTCGCCAATCTGGACATCGACCGAGGCCGAATCGGCCGGACTTGAAGGCCGCATGGCCGTCAACCTCTCCACACGCGAGATTCTGCCTCTCAACCGCTGGCAGTATTGCCGCGTATTGCCTGCCGGAAGCTATAAGGAGACGGTCCTGCGCACCATAGGCGGCGGAATCAAGGCCACCGATGGCGCCGTGATTCGCAACTGCGTTGTCACCGGCAACGATGCCACTCTCGGCTCCGGCATACATGCCCGCAATGGCGTGCGTATTTCAAACACCGATATCCACGGCAATCTGTCAGACAACGAGCTGAACGTCGACTCTTCGGTGGTTGTCGACGACGATTCGGGCGTAGACGATGTCATCTCCGGCGGCGAATCCAATCCTGTTGCCAACTGCACAGTCAGCGCCGGCGCTGACATCATGCTCTCGATGCAAGGCTTCTCAGCTCACTCGCTCTACTCCGTCTCCGGCGCCCTTATCGCAGCCGGCAGTATCGGCGCCGACGGCGTCATTGCCGCTCCGCGCGCAAAAGGGATGTATCTGCTCTCTCTTTCCGGCTCCGGCCTCCGAACCGTAACAGTTAAAATCATAGTAAAATGAACAAATATAAATATCTGCTCCCCCTTGCAGCGTTTCTGCTGACAACAATCCCGGCTCTCGGTGCCGAAGCTGTGGTCAACTCAAGCATCTCCGACAATACCGCATCGTGGACTCTGGAAAACGACGCTTTGCGGTTCGCCATTCGCTGGACCAATGAAGGGGGCATCGAGCTTGCGGAATTCCACAACAAGGCTGCCAATGCCGACGTGACCGGAAATGGCAACGAACTGTTTGATTATCAGGGTAAATACCTTTCGAACAATACCGGCCATCCCTCGCGCGACTTCCGCTATACGGCTTCCGACGCCGGGTGGAAGCTGGTAGGCTCGTCCGACAGCCCCATCGCCATGTCGGCCTCCATGCCCGGAGTATGTGTGGGCCACGAACTTGTGGTGTCGGTCCGTAAGGATGATTTTCAGGCGAATCTCCATTTCGAGCTGTACAACGACAACGGCGGTCTGCGCTATCAGGCTTACATAAAGAATCTGTCTGACTGCGACAATCTTCTGATAGAGCGCTCCGATGTGCTTTCGCTTGATATAGCCCGCACCCAGCATAATCTTCACTATGTCGTGAACAGCAAATGGCTCAGCACTACCGGCAACATGGAAGAATCGTCCAAGACCGGAAATGCCAACGATGTAGCCAAATGCTTTATCTGCCTCAACGCCGACGGCACAGGCTGGTATATGGCTCCCGAAACCAACTGGAAAACGCAGTACGGGCCTGAAGAGCGCGGTAAGAAGGAGTCGCCTTCTTACTACTATCAGCTTCGCCCCTTCGCCACTATGACGGCATGGGCTACCGCGTCGCCCGAGCGCGTCAAAGTGTTCACAAGCCCTGAATCGCTCCAGCTCAACCTGTTCCCCGGCGAAGAGTTCGAGTATATCGCCGTAAACCTCACGGCATTCAAGGGGGATATTATCGACGGCAAAATGGCTGTTGAGAATCATTTCCGCCGCCGCTTCCGTTTCCACGACACGGCCACATCAATGATGGTCAACGACTGGGAATGGTTCCGCAACGGTTACCGCACGTCGGAATATCTTCTCGGCACTGTGATGCCCAAGGCGGTGCGCGCCGGCTACGATATGCTGCTGATCGACGACGGCTGGAACAACTCCACCTCCGACGGCAAATGGATCACCGAGGATGGTCTGACCCGCGACCCGATTGAGTCGAATGTCCCCGGCATACCCGATATGGCAGAATTCTCTGAAAAACTCCGCGCCGGAGGCCTGCGCCTCGGCTTGTGGTACTCAAATTCTGGCGGCGGCCACAACAACGGCAACGACCTTGCAGACCCTGAGGTAATTGCCGCCAAAAAGACGAAAATCGAGACGATGATCAGCAACTACGGCCTTACTCATCAGGCTGTCGACCTGACGCAATACTGGCAGAATCTTCAGGAGACCGCTTACTCGCATCCATCCGACAACGTTTATCGCAAGAATGTGCTCACCCGCAATATGATGAACGAAATCGTAGATGCTAATCCGGCGTTCGAAATCAAGGTGACAAGCGAGCTGGATCTCTACCCCAATCCCGGCGACCGCATGACCGAGCTGCTCCATCTGCCCAACAACGGCTGGATGACCATTACCGGCAACGACAAACCCGTGGAGGCTCTCGGCATATTCTTCGGCCATCTGCCGCTCAATGCCGTTTATCTCGGATCGGGTGGCGATCCTGCCGAAACCACCGATATACTCTATGCCGCTCTGAGCGGACGCGATGTGAAGGCCTACACCTTCCCCGACCAGTGGAGCGAAAAAGGGATTGAGCTGACAGGGAAATTCAACCGCTGGCGCAAGAACAGCCGCGTGAAAGCTGTTGCCTCCGCAACCGTCCACCCCGTATGGCTCGGAAAAGGCTGCACTTCAGCCGACGCTTCGCAGTGGAATCCCAAAGAAGGCCCGTATGTATGGATGTTTATGGACGACAGCGACCGCAACACGGCTATGGTAATAGCCACAAGCGGCGGTCGCAGCATCGAGAAGGCTTCCTCCGCATATCCGCTCCGCTGGCTTGACCCGCAGAAGAATTATATCGTAGAGGATGTCACTCTTGACGATACCGGCATCTTCACCTACGCTTATAAGGGACGCTTCTCGGGCAGCGAGCTGAACCTCAACGGTCTGAATATAGACCTTTCGGAAAACACTTCGCAGGCCAAGGCCTACTGGCTCGTGGCCGACAATGGCAACGACCGCCAGATAGTGTTCGCTGATGAAAACGTTACCTCATGCTCCATAGCCGGCAATACCGTCGAGGCCACCGGCACCCCGTCGGCCACTGGCAAAGTGATAGTCTATGGCGCAGGCACCACCATGATCTGCGATATCACCTTCGACAGTGAAGGCCGCGGCTCGGCCGATATTACCGAAATACGCAACAACGACGTGCCATATCCCGGCAAAGAACTCAAGACGGTACGTATCGAACTGGAAGACTACAACGGCTCGGTGACCAAGTCGAACGAAAACATCACCATGAACCGCTTCGACAACGGCAACCCCGACAGCGAACACGGCTTCAGTTCCGTTGCCATAATGAAGGCCCCAGGCGACTATGTGGTTTATAATCTGCCGGCTCTCACCCCCGGAAGCTATAAGATCAGCCTCAACTACAAGCTCTCGCAGTCGAAGCGCGGTTCGGCCCAGTTCTACATCAACGGCACCGCCGTGGGTGATGCCATCGACCAGTCGACTTCGGGGAGTGAAAAGATGATCACCGCCGACCTCGGCACCATCGTAATCAGCAGCGCCGATGCCGTGAAGCTGAAAATGGAACTTGTCGACGGCGGAAAGTCGGGTACCGGGACATATATCGGAGCAAACTATATAGTTTTCACACCTTCAGGCAATTAAAGAATAATCTAACATAAAGATAATACCATTATGAATTTTAAACCAATCATCACCGCCATCGGGCTCAGTCTGGCTCTCACGGCCAACGCAGCCACCATAAGCACGTTCGACTGGACGGACTTATGCGAAGAGATGACTTCGTCGGTTCTGTCAGCCGAACAGCTGGCCGCTCTCACCGACAACAATCAGGAAACTGCCGCGGTAACCGAACTTACCGCCGACATGACCGTGACTTTCAAAATGCGCGAAAGTCTGAAACTCTCCAACTACACCGTTACAGGCGACAACACCACCGTCAACGGTCCCAAATCGTGGACCATCGAGGGTTCGGACAACGGCAGCGACTGGAAAACCATCGAGACACGATCAGATCAGTCGTACAACGAGCCCTACTGGACCATCAACCGCTCCCTTGTCCCGGGTTCGAACCGCGACAATATGGCCTCGTACAAATACATCCGTTTCACCTTCCCTGCCGGTAAATTCGGCGTGGCCGAACTACAGCTTTTCGGCTTCCCGGCAACCCTGAAGCAGGGCATCACGGCCAACGGCGGTGTACTCCGCGCACAGCATCGCGGTTTCAACCAAAACGGCTATGTTGAAATCTACACCAACCTGCTCAGCGACAAAATCTCCACAAAATATTGTGTGACAGGCAACAAAAATCTGTGGGTGGAATATGTGTCGCCCAAACCTGCCGTTGTGCAGTCGTACGCCCTCACAAGCTGCGTTTCCGATTCGTCGCGCGACCCCAAAGCCTGGCGTTTCGAAGGCTTTAATGAGGATACCTTCGCATGGGAAGTGCTCGATGAGCAGAGCAACGTGAAGTTCACACAGCGCTTCAGCACTCTCGTTTTCCCGGTAAAAACTGAAAAAGCCTACTCGCGCTTACGCCTCTCTATTACCGCCAACAACGGCAGCGGCGACACTCAGTTCTGCAAATGGCACATTTTCGGCACAGAAACAACGGCCGAAGAGCGCACCCGTGTGGCTTGCGTGGGCAACAGCATCACCGAAAACGTCGCCCTTACCGAAGCTGAAAAGTACCCCTCGCAGCTCAGCACCCTCCTCGGCAGCGATTATCAGGTGCTCAACTACGGCATCAGCGAGCGCACACTGCTCAAAAACGGCAACAAGCCTTACGTGAACGAATGGAAGTATACCGAAGTGCTCGGATGGAATCCCGATGTCGTTGTCATTGATCTGGGTACCAACGACTCCAAGGAGTCGAACTGGACTTCTCACAGCGGCGAGTTCATAAACGACTACACCGAACTGGTAAACGCGTTCAAAGCTCTTCCGAGCAATCCTAAAGTGTTCATCTGCAAGCCGCTGCCGGCCTATAGCAACGATATGAATATCCGCGGCGATGTGATCCGCGATGAGATCTGCCCGAAAATAGATGAAGTCGCCGATGCTACAGGCGCTACAGTCATCGACCTCTACGACGCCCTCTCAGGCAACGAATCGCTGCTCTACGACGGTGTGCACCCCAACGCCTCCGGCGCATCTATCATGGCCAAAGTTGTGGCCAACGCCATCAACCCCGATATCGAGATTCCAGCCGACATGTACTCGACTCTGACCGTATCCGACTGGACCGACCGCGCATCTCTGTCGGCTGCCGGAAGCGATGCCGACATGGCCGCTATCGCCGACAACAATCCTGCTACGGCTCTGGCTGTAGCCGTACAGGGCGGCACTGCCGATCTGACCGCTCAGCTCGAAGAGGGCGTAAAACTCACCGCCTATTCCGTCACTTCAGGCACTGATTTGGCCGAAGCGCCCGCAGCATGGACTCTGCAGGGATCGAACGACGGCTCTGTGTGGACCGACGTAGATACCCGCTCCGGCGTCACCTTCAGCCACAAGAGCGAAACCCGCCTGTACGAATTCAGCCTGCCCGACGACCGCAACACTCTGCCGGCTTACAAATATTACCGCCTCTCCATGACTCCGGCCGAGGGGAAACAGTCGGTAAATATCGCCGAATGGCAGCTTCTCGGTTTCCCTGAAAAAATCGTCACCGAAGTGACCGGCAACGGAGGCGTAATCTCCGGCGAACATGCCGGATATAACTTCGGCGGATTTGTGGAAATCGTCGAAAACCTTATTACAGACGACATAAATCAGAAATACTGCGCATCGGGCTATTACACCGGCTGGGTAGAATATCATTCGATGGAGAAAATCGCCCTCACCGGCTACTCGCTCATATCGGCCAAAGACCTGCCCAACCGCGCTCCCAAGAGCTGGACGCTTCAGGGCTACAATGCCGAATCCGAAACGTGGGAAACCATCGACGAACGCACCAACTGCGAATTCCTCACCAACCACCACACTCTGCGCTTCGATGTCGCTCCCGGCAAGGCCTACGACCGTATCCGTCTGAATATCACCGCCAACAAGGGCGAAGTGAACATGCAGTTCGCCAAATGGCAGCTTTTCGGCACCACCGGCGGCGAGCGCAAGATCAAAGTGGCATGCACCGGCAACAGCATCACTGCCAATGCACGCCTTGAAGAAGAAAACCGCTATCCCTCTGTGCTTCAGCGCCTGCTCGGCGATGAATACTATGTGGAGAACTTCGGAGAAGGCGGAGCAACGATCATCAAAGGCTCGTCGCACCCCTACTGGGATCAGCAGAAGTATAGCTCGGCTCTGGCATTCACTCCTGACGTGCTTGTAGCTAAATTTGGCACAAACGACTCCAACCCCGACAACTGGAAAAAGAAAGATCAGTTTGTCACCGATTATGTGGCGTACATCAACTCTTTCAAGGACATTAACCCCGACGTCAAGGTGATCCTCTGCTATCCCATCACTTCATGGAACAGCACTATGCCTATCGTCGATGAAACCATCACCTCCGAAATCATCCCGATGATCGACGAAGTGGCACGTCAGACCGGCGCCACCGTGGTCGACCTGCACCGTCCCACCGAAGGCAAAGTCTATCTCACCTACGACTATGTGCACCCCTGGAACGAAGGCACCATACTCATGGCCCGTCATATCGCCCCGGCCATCAATCCCGAAGTAGTGCTTCCTGAGGTTGAAGCCGGGTTCTGGCAGCGTGTTGAGGACTTCGACCGCACCGACTACGTGGTAAACCGTCAGCGTCTTGATCTCACCGCTCTGTTCGACAACAATCCTGAAACTGAAATCGAGCTCGGCACCATACCCGCCGAAGGCCTCGAACTCTCGTTCGAGCTTCCCGAGAATTTCCGCGCAACGGGATATGCCCTTACCACCGGCAGCTCCGATCCGGCCGCAGCTCCTGCGTCGTGGAAACTTCAGGTATCCGCCGACGGCAGCGAATGGAAAGACCTCGACAGCCGTTCGGATCAGGTGTTCCTCTCGACTTATGAGACGAATATGTATCAGGTAGCCATCGAAGGCAACCAGACCACGAACGCCCGCAATATACCTGCCGGCAAATATTTCCGGATTATCTTCAGCGGTAACGGCTCGGATAAGTCCAAGGCTAAGGCCAGCGGCAACGCCGGCGCTACGCTGTCGGAAATCCAGCTCTTCGGCGCCAACGAGAAGCTCGCTACCGACGTGACAAGCAACGGGGGCACCATCACAGGCCAGTATCCCGGCTTCCAGGCTGACGGATTTAACGAAACTGTCGGAAATCTTATCACCGACGACATCGCTACAAAATACTGTGTTACAGGGCATAACTCCTGCTGGGTTCAGTACAAGTCGCCGACTCCCGTAGTCCTCAGCAGCTACTCGATTACCAACGCCAACAACTATATAGGCCGCAACCCCAAATCGTGGACCCTCGAAGCATCGAACGACGGCACTAACTGGGATACACTCGACACCCGCAACAACCAGTCGTTCATGGTTCGCCTCAATACCGTGGAATACCCGGTTAATACGGAAAACGCCTACACTCACTATCGTCTCAACATCAACGAAAACAATGGTGACAACGACCTCCAGTTTGCCAAATGGCAGCTTTTCAGCAAAGTTCCCACGGGAGTGACCACCGTTGAAAGCGATGATGAAGAAGAGTCAGCTTCGCTTTACAATCTCAGCGGTATGCCCGTCGACAAATCCTATAAAGGGATCATCGTGAGTAAAGACCGCAAATATTTAGCGAAATAAGTAGTGTCTATATAAAGGGTGGGAGGCTGTGCCACATTTCATTGCAGCACAGCCTCCCATATTTTTTGACAATCAAAAGATTATACCTACCTTTGCAATAAGCCCCGACCGCAGAACCATTACTCTCAATGGCGTTAGCGGGGATTTGCACCTTTGAAACTGAATCGTTCGCCGATGAAAATCAAGCAGTTGCTTAAAAATAGAATTATCATGGGAAGAAATGCCGCACGCATTGCGGCTGCATTATGTCTCGCCGCAGGGAGCTTTATGTGGCTCAGCGCTGCGAAACCGTACCGCATCTGTTCGCCCGAAGCGAAGGTGACGGTGACGGTTGTGCCGTCTGATTCTCTGCGCTTTACGGTGGCGACCCCGGCCGGCCAACAGGTTGAAGCCGCTATAGCGATGCGTCTTGGCGACAGAAGCCTCGGGCTCGGGTCAAAATTGAAAAAAGCGAAGACCAGGGCCCACGATGGCGTGATAAAGCCCGTGGTACCGGTGAAATATGCCGAAATCCGCGACCGCTATACGGATGCCTTGCTTAGTTTCGGCGATTTCGATGTGGAATTCAGGGTATTCGACAATGCTGTGGCTTATCGGTTTGTCACCCACATCGCCGACTCGGTAGATGTGATGGCTGAAGATTTCAGAGTGGCTCTGTCTGAGGCTACCATAGCCCATCTGCAGCAGCCCGGAGGCTGGAAGTCAGCTCAGGAGGAGCCCTACACCCACAAGCCGCTCGCCCAATGGGATGAAGCCGACCGCATGAGCCTCACCCCGGCGCTGTTCGAACTTCCTGGCGGCGAATGGATGCTCGTGTCGGAAAGCAATCTCCGCGACTATGCAGGGATGTATCTCAAAGGCAACGGCAGCGGCTTCAGCTCGGTGTTCCCGCGTATGCCGCTGAAATTCGGCGACGACGGCGACCGCAGCGTGACCATTGATCAGGAAGCGCCATATCTGGCGCGTACGTCGGGCGAACGCACCTTCCCCTGGCGCTACATGGCCTTCGGCTCGGGCGCCGACATAGCCTCGCAGACGCTCACCGCTCAGCTTAGCGACCCCTGCGAGATTGAAGATACATCGTGGATACGCCCCGGGAAAGCCGCCTGGGAATGGTGGAACGGAGCTTCGGTCTATGGCGACGATGTAGATTTCGAGTCGGGATTCAATCTTGAGACATACAAATATTTCATCGACTTCGCCGCCCGGCATGGCATCGAGTATATAGTGCTCGATGAAGGGTGGGCAAACTCCACGATGGACCCCTTCACGCCCAATCCGCGCGTAGATGTGATGGAACTCATCCGCTATGGCAAACAGCGGAACGTCGGGCTGATTCTGTGGATGACATGGCTGAACGTCGAGAAGCATTTCGACCTTTTCCCCACGCTGGAAAAGTGGGGCATAAAAGGGCTGAAAATCGACTTCATGGACCGCACCGACCAATGGATGAACTGCTATCTGGAGCGTGTGGCCAAAGCCGCCGCTGCTCATCATCTGCTCGTGGATTTCCATGGAGCACACAAACCCTCGGGGCTTGATGTGCGCTATCCCAACGTTATCTCCTACGAAGGCGTGCGCGGCATGGAGCAGATGGGCCATACCTGCCCCGACAACTCGCTCTGGCTCCCCTTTATGCGCAACGCCGTCGGGCCCATGGACTACACCCCCGGCGCCATGATAAGCATGCAGCCAGAATATTATGGCTGCGACCGCCCCAACTCTGCTTCAATCGGCACCCGCGCTTACCAGATGGCCCTGTTCACCACCTTCGAGAGCGGCTTGCAAATGACGGCCGACAGCCCCACGATGTACTACCGCAACCCCGAGTGCGCCCATTTCATAGCCGACGTACCCGAGACATGGGATGAAACCCGTGTGCTCCTCGCCGAGCCCGGCCGGCTCTACGTCTTAGCCAAGCGCAAAGGCTCCGGATGGTGGCTGGCAGCCATACGCGGCGACGGCGACAAATGGCGCGACGTGACAGTCCCGCTCGACTTCCTCTCCCCGGAAGCGGAATACGAAGCTGAATGGTTCGAAGACGGCATCAACGCTCCCCGCCAGGCCATGGACTTCCGCCATAAGACCGCTTCACTTACCGCCTCCGACACCCTCACCCTCCACCTGTCGCGCAACGGCGGCTGGACCGGCCGCCTCCGCCAGCTCTAACCCCCGCCACTTCTTCCCATCTTTCTCATCCCGTTATTTCTCTTCAAAATATCCCCATCGTAAAAATATCTCCGAATCGTTGAAATTGAGAGAAATGAAGGCCTACGTTGATTATCATATTATATTACTGTCCGCTAAAAATTGAGGGCTGTGTCAAAAATTGGGCTGATTCCATTTATGAACTGCACCCCAAAAGTTAGACAAAAACTTTTGGGGTGCAGTTCAACATCGGCGCAGCTCTTTTTGCATTTCCGAGCGCCGGAGATTCCACTCCATTCATCGGCTTAATCGTATCAATGTAAAAAGGCAGTTGGTAAATGGTCCGGTATGCATTGTTTCCATCAGCCGGCAGGAGTTAGCGCGGCTGGCATCAGCGGCGGGGGTTAGCGCGGGGAACGGGGGCGGCGGGAGAGGAGGATGCTGAGTTCGTAAAGGAGGTAGAGCGGGAGGAAGACGATGAGGAGGGTGAAGGGGTCGCCGGTGGGGGTGATGATGGCGGCGAGGATGAGGAGGATTACGACGGCGTGGCGGCGGTAGGCGCGCAGCAGGCGGGCGGTGATCAGTCCCATTTTCGACAGTAGCCATGTGACGGCGGGGAGCTGAAAGACTACTCCCATCACGAATATGAGCATGATGAAGGTGCCGATGTAGGAATCGAGCGATATCATGTTGGGGATGTCAGCGCTGAGCTGATACATGGCCAAAAAGCGGAAGGTGAAGGGGAATACTATGAAATATCCCACGGCGCAACCGAGATAAAACATGGGGATGCCGAAAAGCAACATGGCGGCCACTCCGCGGCGCTCGCGCCTGTAAAGCCCGGGGCGGATGAAGAGCCATAACTCGCCGACGAGGTAGGGGAAAATCAGCAGGAAGGCGAGCCACAACGCGGTGGAGATGTGGGTCATAAACTGCGATGTGAGCTGTATGCTGATGATGCTGACGCGGAAGTCGCCGCTGAAATCGGGGACGAGAGTGCCGTCGCCGCTCAGGCCGCTGAGCCATCGGTAAAGGATGAAGTCTGACCCGGCTGGCGCCATGATTACGTCGGAGAATATGGCGGGCATAAAGATGAAGCACACCGCCACAAGGAGGCCGTAGCCGACGACGATGCGCATGAGTGTCCACCGGAGCGCTTCGAGGTGCGCCCAGAACGACATTGTCGGCTCGCTTTGGGTTGACATATGGCTGATGCTACGGGCGATGGGACGGACTACTTCTGCTCGTTCTTATCTTTATCGCTGTCGCTGTCGATATTGTTGACTCCGTCTTTGAACGAGCGGACGCCTTTCCCGAGGCCCCGCATCAGTTCGGGGATTTTCTTGCCGCCGAAGAGCAGAAGCACGATGATGGCAATGATGATGATTTCGCCTGTGCCGATGTTGCCTAAGAAGAGTAATGGCATATCCATATTCATTATGGTGCTAATATTGGAGTTGGTATATTAATCAAACGAAGAGGGCGGGTAGTTTATTTTGAATCGAGGGGAAAGCAAGGGATGGTGTCAGCGGAAATAGTGGCGGTGGGGATGGTGTCAGCGGGGATAATGACGGACGGAATGCTGTCAGCGGCAATGGTATCGGCGGGGATGGAGTCAGGGAGGACGACGGGCTTCTGGGTAGTATAGCGCGAGGTGGAAAAGTACGGGATGATGACGCGCTCGGAATAGTTCTGCTCGCGGTCGCGTTTGCCGGGGATGACGATGACAGGCATTCCGGGGGTAACGAGATCTTTGAGTTCCTCGATGTTCTCATTGGTGATACGGATGCAGCCGTGGCTCACGCGTCCACCGATCGACCATGGTGCGCAAGTGCCGTGGATGCCGATCTGGGAAGTGCCCGGGATGCGCAGACGGATAAACCACGGGCCGAACTGGCCTTTCTTATCAGAGGTTACGCCGTCGTCGTCGGTAAAAAGCCAGTCGGTGCTGTCGTAGACCTGTTCCACGGTAAAGAAGCCCTCGGGAGTGCGGTTGTCGCCCTTCTCATGCTTGGTGCCGAACTTCTTGGCGCAGCCCATGCCGTAGCTGCGTACCTCGCGGCCTTCGGGGTCGTAGAGGATCACCTTCATGCGCCCTTTGTCGACGACGATAAATCCATCGTCGAGATTGCGCATCAGCCGGGCGGAATATTCCGGCGCGTTGCGCTCTATCTCTTTGAGGACGTTGAACGCCTCGTTGTCTACGCCGCGGAGTGCAGGCCGCGACGCCGTGTCGGCCGCCTGAGGCGTATAAGCCGTGGCCGTGTCAGCCGGAAACACCATCGGCTCGCCCTGAGGCAAGCTCTCTTCCGAGCTTCCACTGCTTTTGCAGCCGCCGGGGAGCGTCAGCGCTATAATCATGATGAGGATTGCGAAGGCTTTATTCATCAGAGGGTTCAGGTCGAAACGTTATATTTAACAAACGCAAAATATAGAGTGAATGTTGTATTTTTCCGGCATGTAAAATTCATTCAGGTAAAAATAATGGATCTAAACATTCGGGCGCATGGGATTTTAATCTAATGTTTCAACACAGTCCGAAAAGCTGAAAACTTAAAAATTCAATAGCTCTACCACTATGTCAAGCACTAAAAATCGCGACGAAATCTGGAATCACGACGGTGAAATCTTAGGAAATGCCCCGCGCTGGGCGGTATTCTGGAAGTGCGCATGTATATGGATTCACTCGTTGAGAAGCAGACGGAGATGGTGGTTGCCGACCCGGACAATACGGGCTTCATCACTCTGTTCCGCGTATATCCCAAGGGCGGCGACGCCAAAGAGCAGTTTGCCCGTGAACTCAACGACAAGAACTATCGTGCCGAACTTCTGGAGAGCAACCGCTTCCAGCAGGCCGTAGGCGAGAAGATGTTCCAGTGGTATATGGACGGCCACAAGATCAACGGCAAATACGTGCCTCATATCGCATACAGCACAGGCTTCCGCACCGCATCATGGAATGCCGACGGCTCCGACGCCGAAGGCACTGTCTACGCCCTGAAGACGTATCCCATGAACGTATACAACAATCCGGTCGTCATGGACCATGTGATTAACTGCGTACTTGCCGCCCGCGATGCCGTAGAGGCCGAGCAGGCTTGACATTCTCCCGCACAATAACAAACAGACGGAGCGCCGCAGCAGCAGCGCCCCGTCTGTGTTTATCCTTAACGTTTTCTCGGGTTTGCGGGGTTCAGACCATCGAGGCGTAAGCGCTGCGATGGTCCATCACCCTCTGCATGTTGGCTTTAGCCCATTCTACCAGCTGATTGACCACCGGAATCAGCGACTTGCCGGTATCGGTAAGGGAATATTCCACCTTGGGAGGCACCACGGCATAAACCTTGCGGCCTACCAAGCCGTCGGCTTCCAGTGTCTTCAGTGTGACGGACAGCACACGCGGAGAAATGTCGGGGATCATACGCTCAAGTTCGTTAAAGCGAACCACGCCTTCGCCATCAATCACCAACAGCACAAGCAGCGACCATTTGTCGCCGAATCAGGTCACGACGTTGCGTATCGGACAGTTCTCAATAAGGGGATTGGACCGGCACTCTTTCATCTCTATTCTCTAAAAATCGATTTTGGGCTATATTCTGATCAAAAGCTGATTTATTTCGCAAATTTACCAACATTTCCGCATATTTCAATATCATCAGCAGGGCGAAGCTTTTTAGAAATCGGATTCTTTTTGTTAACTTCGCATTGTGGAAATACGGCGGTCGGGATGTGGTCGTGCCGCGTATCCGCACATTGCAGATTAGCCACGATGAAGCCGTCGGCGCGGCTGAATTGCGGAACTTTTATGGCCGGAAATTTGTTTAATTTCACAGGCTGCACTATTTTTGCAAAACAACGCATAGCCTCCGGCCGAAAGCGGCCAAAGCGGAAACTATAGGAACAACCGAAAACAACGTTTTATATAAAACCAAACAACATGGAATTCTTAACCAATGACAAACTGCTGATTGTCGGGGCTGCCGGTATGATCGGCTCGAACATGGCCCAGACCGCAATCATGATGAAGCTTACGCCCAACATCTGCCTCTACGACCCGTATGCTCCCGCACTGGAAGGTGTGGCTGAAGAGCTCCGTCAGTGTGGCTTCGAAGGTGTGAACATCACCGCCACCTCCGATGTGAAGGAAGCCTTCACCGGCGCCGACTACATTGTATCTTCCGGCGGCGCTGCCCGTAAGGCAGGCATGACCCGCGAAGACCTTCTCAAAGGCAACGCCCTGATTGCTGAGGAATTCGGTAAGAACGTCAAAGAATATTGCCCGAACGTGAAGCACGTGGTTGTAATCTTCAACCCCGCCGACATCACGGGCCTGATCACACTGATCTACTCCGGCCTGAAGCCCTCGCAGGTATCGACCCTCGCAGCTCTCGACTCTACCCGTCTGCGCAACGAGCTGGCCAAATATTTCCACATCTCGCCCGACGAAGTGGTAAATTCGCGTACCTACGGCGGCCACGGCGAGCAGATGGCAGTGTTTGCATCCACTACCAAGGTAGCAGGTCAGCCCCTGAGCGAAATCATCGGCACCAAGGCTCTGCCCGAGCAGGAATGGGAAGAGATGAAGCAGCGTGTGATCCAAGGCGGCAAGCACATCATCGACCTGCGCGGCCGCTCGTCGTTCCAGAGCCCGGCTTATCTCTCGATTGAGATGATCGCCGCAGCTATGGGTGGCAAGCCCTTCACCTGGCCTGTCGGCACATATGTAAACAACGGCCAGTTCAACCACGTGATGATGGCCATGGAGACCACCGTGGACAAAAACGGCGTCACCGTACATCCCGTCAATGGTACACCCGAAGAGGTTAAGGAACTCGAACAGAGCTACCACCACCTGTGCACCCTGCGCGACGAAGTGATCGAAATGGGAGTGCTCCCCGCTATCAGCGACTGGAACAAGCTCAACCCCAACCTCTGATTCTTCAGTCGGCTCCGACCGACCGGACACAGATAGTAAAAGCGCCGAGGCCAAACCCCGGCGCTTTTTCTCGTTTTCATCTGTTTCACAGCCGATACTCCCGGCAACAGATGGCGTACGGGCCATCTACCGGCGCGGCTATTTCTTTTTGCGCGGAGCGAACTTTACGGGGTAGTCGCAGCGGATCTTTCCGTTGACGATATTGGAAAGCTTAGAACGGATGAGCTGCTTGCGGATGCCCGACACATGGTCGATGTAGACCATCCCCTTGAGGTGGTCGCACTCATGCTGCACTATGCGCGCCAGAAAGCCTGAGATCTCCTGTTCATGAGGCTGAAAATCGGTATCGAGCCAGCGCAGGCGGATATGCTCCACACGCTTTACATCCTCGCTCAGTCCGGGCAGGCTCAGGCAACCCTCGCTGCGGGCGATTTCGTCGCCGTCGAGGATTTCCACCTCCGGATTGATCAGCGCATGTTTCCAGCCGTCGCACTCGGGGAAAGCTTCAGCCACTGGCGTAGCGTCAATGACCACGATACGGTCAGCGCGGCCTATCTGAGGCGCGGCCAGACCCACACCTTCGGAAAAATACATGGTTTCGAACATATCCTCCACCAGCTTCTTCAGCTCGGGATATTCAGGGGTTATGGTCTTGGCCTGCTCGCGGAGCACGGGGTGGCCGTAGAGATAAATAGGGAGTTTCATATCTTGCATGTGTGGTTTATTTTCTGTTGGTCAGGTAATCGTTGAGCAGAATCGTGGCCGAGATTTCGTCGACCACAGCCTTATTCTGCCGGTCTTTCTTCTTCATTCCGCCCGAAAGCATGGCGCGGTGGGCCAGCACCGAGGTGAAGCGCTCGTCGGAAAATTCCACCGGTATATCGGGCAACTCCTTGCGCAGACGCTCCACAGCCGGACGGATATAACGCATCGACTCCGACTCCTCGCCGCGCATGGTGGTAGGATAGCCGGCCACTATACGTTCGACAGGCTCACGGGCCACATAACCCTTGACAAAGGGGATCACCTCGTGGGCCGCCACGGTCGTCAGGCCGTTCGCGATAATCTGCATCGGGTCGGTCACGGCGATGCCGCAACGTTTACGCCCGTAGTCGATAGCCATAATTCGTGCCATTGACTGCAAAGTTACGCATTTTTCGTAACTTTGGAGCATGATTACCGATAATCTGACCATCTTCATGGCGCCGATGCAGGGATTTACCGACGCCGGCTACCGCTCAGCCCACGCCAGGCTTACAGGCGGAGTAGATACGTACTGCGCGCCGTTTGTGCATCTCGAGCATGGCGAGCCCAGACGCCGCGACATCCGCGACATCGCCCCGGAGGTTAACCAAGGACTGACGCTGCTGCCGCAGGTGCTTTTCCGCAATGTGGAAGAGCTGGCTGTGCTTACCGATGCGGTGACCGCTCAGGGCTATTCTCACATCGACCTCAATCTCGGATGCCCCTTCCCGCCGCAGATGAAACGCGGCCGCGGATGCGGCCTGCTTGGCCGTCCCGAAGTGATGGAGGATGTTGCCCGGTTCGTGGCCTCACGTCCCGAGCTGACATTTTCCGTAAAGATGCGCCTTGGCGCCGACGACCCTGACCAGTGGAAAACCATCATGCCGGTCATCAACTCCATGGCGCTGAAGCATGTGACCATCCATCCGCGCATCGGCATCCAGCAGTATGGGGGCGAACTCTACATGGACTCACTGACAGAATTCGCCTCCCGGCTGCACCATCCGCTGGTCTACAACGGTGACATATCCACCGTAGGCGGCGCTCTTGACATCGCGGCCAAGCTACCCGGGTTAAGCGGCATCATGATAGGCCGCGGACTGCTGGCGCGCCCCACCCTCGCCTCCGAAATCAAAAGCGCCTTGTCGGGCGAACAACGGCCAACGCCCACTGACGCGGAGGAGATAGCCGTTCTGCTCGACCTTCACGATGAGATCTACCAACAATACACCGCCACGCTATGCGGCGATGCACAGCTGCTCTCGAAGATAAAGCCATTCTGGGAATACGCCGGAGCCCTGCTGCCTCACAAGGCTGCCAAGGCCATACGGAAGGCAGGCTCTGTGCGCAACTACGAGCGGGCGGTCAACGATCTGCGCTTCTACAGAGGTTAGCGGGCTTTGCCGGTGAGGCAGACTTTATAAGTTGTTAAAACTTTTTCAGCAATCGGAATGTTATTTAGTAAAACTGACATTCATCGCTAAAACTTACAGCTATGACCGATCGTGAAAAAAGATATGAAGACAACAGCCGGGAAGAGGAAGGCTATGTTAACCGTGTAAAAAACAATCCTGACATCCTTCAGGAAGCGCTCCACAACCCGCGCCTCGCCGCCCGCCGCGAAGAGGCCGAGCGTCGCCGCCGCAAAACCCGCGTAAACTTCTGGCTCGTGCTGGGCGTGTGCATCCTGGTAGTGCTCCTTCTGGTATGGCTCACCATCGCCGACCTCTGGGGCGACACCGACGTGGCAGCTGCTATCATGCCGCTGACCTCCAAAGTGGCTCTCTGCACCCTCTGACCGCTCCGCTAAGCACATCGCCGCCCGGAGCTAACCTTAAAACATAAGTTTCCGGACGATATGAAACATCAGATTCAAGTACAATCCTATATCTCGCCCTGTGGCCCGCTGATTCTCGGGTCGCTGGGCGATTCGCTGTGCCTGTGCGACTGGGCCACCCCGGAGCGCGGGGGAGTAATCCGCCGGGTGCTTCGGAGCCTCGATGCCGAATTAGCCGAAGGGCCAGCGGAGGTAACAAAAGAGGCGGCCCGGCAGCTTGACGAATATTTCGCCGGACACAGGCGAAAATTCGACATCCCGCTTCTGACGGTCGGCACTGACTTCCAGCAGCGCGTATGGCGACGGCTACAGGAGATTCCCTACGGAATCACCCTCAGCTACGGCTCTCTGGCCGACAGTCTGGACTGTCCGCGCGCCGTACGCGCCGTAGCATCGGCCTGCGGAGCCAACGCCATGTCGATCTTCATCCCATGCCATCGCGTCATAGCCGCCTCAGGCTCGCTGGCGGGATATGCAGGTTCGCTCCAGGCCAAGGAATTCCTCCTTCGCCTGGAGACGATGCAACTTTAAAAAGACTTTAATCCGCGTTGTAGACGCGCTGATGCAGCGTGGAGATTACCCGGTCGATGTCGGGGAGTTCGCCGCGCGACATCAGCTTCAGAGGGAGCGACGGGAGGCCCGCAGAGTATGGCGGCTGGACATAGTCAGCATCAAGCAGACTGAACCCGTTGCGGCGATAAAAACCGATACGGCGCGGAGCCATATCGTTTGCATCCTCAGGCTCTACCTCAAGCACAAGGTTCCCCTCGACGAGGCCCAGAATACGGCTGCCTGTGCCGCGGCCGCGCATCGCAGGGTTGACCGCGAAATGCTCCACATAGCTGTAGCTGCCGAAGTTCCACAGCGATATGAACCCGATCAGGTGTTGCTCCTCATCGTCGACAACAAGAGAAAACGAGAAGTAATCTTCCGCGAAGGGGATTTCCTCCCATGCGCGGCGCTCCTCCGGGGGGAAGCTCCCGAAATACAGCGCCTTGGCCTCCTGACGCAAGCCATCCGTTGCCTTCTGAAAATCAATCAGTTTCATATGCCTCTATAACGCCCGTTTACGACGAAAGTTCAGACAGCTCTCAGGGAGGTTATTCCACCGGGAGTGTTATAATACCGTTTACAGTAAATTTTTCATCACCTGCGGTATTCTCAAACTCGGCGTTTTTAAACTGCAGAGTGATGCTGGTGGCGCTTTTTGCCAGCACTTTTGTGGTGCTTGCAGCAGTGGGATGCCCCATGATCAGATGGCTTTTATTATTCCAGGTCACTTCCAGATTGTCGTAGGTAAGCGTAGTGGATTTATCGGTTGAAGCCCACTGATAGATGCTTACAATCAGTCTACCATCGGAATTTTGCGAGTTCCAGACAGTGCAGCTGTAAACGTCATTGGTCACATTAGGTGTGGCCCTGTTGAATTTATACGTTTTACCATCGATATTAAGCTCGGGGGCGCCGACTTCGGGGTCAATGGTGTCGTTGTTGTCGTCGATGCAGGAGGACAGAGCGAGAGTCATGGTGGCAAACAGAGCCACGAAGAGAAGCGAGAGATATTTTTTCATTGAGTAAAAAGATTTGTTGCCCTTGACAGCAATGTCGGGCAATTGTTGAAATCAAAAGATTATTCCCATTCGATAGTGGCTGGCGGCTTGGAGGAGATGTCGTAGCATACGCGGTTGACGCCGCGGACACGGTTGATGATCTTGTTGGAGACGTCAGCGAGGAAATCGTATGGGAGATGAGCCCAGTCGGCTGTCATGGCGTCGGTGGAGGTGACGGCGCGGAGAGCCACAGCACGTTCATAGGTACGCTCGTCGCCCATCACGCCCACGCTCTGTACGGGCAGCAGTATCACTCCTGCCTGCCATACCTGGTCGTACAGCCCCCACTCGCGCAGCCCGTTGATAAAGATGGCGTCGGCTTCCTGAAGCACTGCCACCTTCTCGGGGGTAATGTCGCCAAGGATGCGTACAGCCAGACCGGGGCCGGGGAAGGGATGACGCTTGATCAGATGCTCGGGCATGCCCAGCGCACGGCCAACGGCTCTGACTTCATCCTTGAAGAGCAGACGCAGCGGTTCGCAGAGCTTGAGGTTCATCTTCTCGGGCAGACCGCCCACGTTGTGGTGGCTCTTGATGGTGGTGCCGGTGATTGAAAGGCTCTCGATACAGTCAGGGTAGATAGTGCCCTGAGCCAGCCACTTCACATCTTCAATCTTACGGGCTTCCTCGTCGAATACATCGATGAAGCCCTTGCCTATGATCTTGCGCTTGCGTTCAGGCTCGGTCACTCCGGCAAGTTCGTCGAAGAATTTCTTCGATGCGTCTACGCCTATCACATTCAGGCCGAGACATTCGTAATCGTGGAGCACGTCGCGGAACTCGTTTTTGCGCAGCATGCCGTGGTCGACGAAGATACAGGTGAGGTTCTTGCCGATAGCCTTGTTGAGCAGCACGGCAGCCACCGACGAGTCGACGCCGCCGCTGAGGCCCAGCACCACCTTGTCATTGCCCAATTGCTTGCGCAGGGATTCCACTGTGGTCTCGATAAACGAGTCAGCGCTCCACTGCTTGCGGGAGCCGCAGATGCCGACCACGAAGTTTTCCAGCAGTCGGGTCCCGTCGAGCGAATGATACACTTCGGGATGGAACTGCACTCCCCAGGTCTTTTCGTCTCCGACGCGGTAGGCAGCAATAGCCACTTTCTCTGTCGAAGCCACCACCTTGAACGATTCGGGGATGGAAGTGATGGTGTCGCCATGGCTCATCCACACCTGGCTGCCGGGGTTGATGCCGCTCATCAGCGGATCGCTCTCGTCGACCTTTGTAAGCCACGCACGGCCATATTCGCGCGTCTGGGTGGGTTCGACCTTGCCTCCGGCCTCCCAGGCGATAAACTGGGCGCCGTAGCATATACCGAGCACCGGCAGATGGCCGCGAAGGCGACTCAGGTCGGTGCGAAAAGCCTTCTCATCGTAGACAGAGAAAGGGGAACCCGAAAGGATGACGCCGATCACCGACTCATCGCCGTAGGGAAACTTGTTGTAGGGGACAATCTCGCAATAGGTGTTGAGTTCGCGCACACGGCGGCCAATGAGCTGTGTGGTCTGCGACCCGAAGTCGAGAATTATGATTTTCTCCTGCATAGATTATTTATGATTGAGTGAAAATTTGATTTTTAGAGGTTTATGTTCTGTCAAGCGGGTAAGGTTGGCGACACGGAGACGCTATGTCCCGGCCATCGCCTCGGCTGATTTGCGTGTGCCGACTATCCAGAGGCGGTCGCCGGCGCGGAGCTCGATGGTAGCGGGGCGGTCGAAGAATTCGCCCGCGCGCTCCAGGGCCACCACATGGGTGGAAAAGCGACGGCGCACGTCGGCCGTAGCCAGGGTCTCCCCTATCAGCGGTGATGCTTCGGTGAGCACAATGTCGGTCAGGCGGAAGTCGCTGAGTTCAGGCCGGTCGGTCGGTTCAGGCTGGTTGACATCCATCACGGTCAATACCTGACTGATCTGCTCGTCGGTGCCTATCACTCCGGCCGTATCGCCCGGGAAGATACGCGTATCGCCGCCGGGCACCATTATGATAGTGTTGCCGCGCTGAATCATCACCACGCTTACGCCGTAAAGCTGGCGTATCCTGGAGTTGGCCAGACGTTCGCCCACGAACGGGCATCCGTAGCCTACGTGGATATAGGCCAGATGCAGGTCGTTGACGAGGTTATTGTTTTTACCCGAGCGGCGGAGTTCGCGCTCGTTGAGGTTGTCGATAAATTTGGTCTCGATATGGCGCAGCTGGCGGCTGAGCTCTTTAGAGAAGAACAGAATGATCACCATCATGCAGGCCAGTCCGAGGAATATGGCTCCTGTAAGCGAAAAATAGAAGGACAGCTCATACACTATGAAGCCCAGCACAAGCAGCAGGCGGAACACCATCAGGATGATGCGCGCCACTTTGAGCTGCGAGGCCGTCACGCGGGCATCCTCGCTCCCTTTGGCCATCTGCGGAGGGAGGCAGAGAGCCAGCAGGAAGGGCGCCATCAGCAGCAGCGTGACCGCTACCGTAATCAGTTCGCCCCATCCGGGCACCATCTTCTCAATCTCAGGCGCCAGATACGTATGGGAAGCCAGCGAGATAGCCACCAGCACTATGGAGTAGAGCATCAGACGCCACAGATAGCAGCGCAGAAGCAGTGTCCAGGCCCTGCGCGTTGCGCCATTTTCCGACATCTGCGCCGAGCGGCGCTCGCGGCCGGCGAGCAGCCAGTGGAATCGGGCCGGGATATGGCGCTCCACGATGCGATAACACGGGTCGGCCATACGGATGAAGTAGGATGTCGTAAATATGGTGATTACCGACACAGCCACGATTATCGGATAGATTTCGGGATTGAGCACCCCCAGGCTCATACCCAGAGAGGCGATAATGAAGGAGAAATCGCCGATCTGAGTCAGCGAAAATCCGCTCTCCATAGCCACGCGGAGCGGCTGGCCCGTAGCGAGCATTCCGAAAGTGCCGAACACAATCATCCCCACTATCACAGTGAGCGACAGCAGCAGAATAGGCCACCAGTACTGCACTATGGTATCTGGCTGGACCATCATACCTACCGAAATGAAGAATACGGCGCCGAAGAGGTCCTTCACCGGGCTGACCACGCGCTCTATGCGCTCGGCGTAGCTCGTGCCGGCCAGGATCGAGCCCATCACGAAGGCTCCAAGGGCCAGCGAGAATCCGCAGAACACCGAAAAGACGGCCATACCCAGACACAGCCCCATCGAGACCACCAGCAGGGTCTCGTCGTTGAGAAAGCGCCGGAAGCGGTTGAGCATCGACGGGAGCACGAACACTCCCACCAGGAACCATATAATCAGGAAGAAGGCCAGCTTGCTGATGCTTTTAAGCATCTCGCCTCCCTCCACGGTCTTGTTGATGGCGATGGACGAAAGCAACACCATCATCACCACGGCAAACAGATCCTCGACAATGAGCACGGCAAACACCAGAGAGGCGAATTTCTTCTGCCTGAGGTTCAGGTCGGTGAATGCCTTGATGATAATCGTGGTCGACGACATAGACAGCATGCCGCCGAGGAAAAGCGCATTGATGAAGGTGAAGCCGAGCAGATGGCCTATCAGGAAGCCTGCCCCCATCATGCCGCAAACGATGATAAGCGCTGTCACCACGGCCGATCCGCCCGTGTTGACCAGTTTTTTAAAGCTGAACTCCAGTCCGAGCGAGAACAGCAGCACGATGATACCGATCTGAGCCCAGAATTCGATGTTGGCTTCGGTAGTGACGCTCGGCAGCGGCTTGAAATTCGGGCTGGCAAGGAATCCGGCCACAATATAGCCCAACACCACCGGCTGCTTTAACCATTTGAAAAGCAGAGTGGCTATGGCGCCAAGCAGAAGGATGAACGCCAGGTCGGAAATCAGCGAGTTGATGCCGTGCATAAAGGGCTGTTATGGTGGTTTCGCGCCGCCCGGGGCGGAAGGCCTTCAGGCGGCGCGGAAGCTGCTTACTTTGAGAGGGTGAACCGGCGCGAGGACAGGCGGTAATTGTCGCAGAAGAGTTCCACAGTGTACTCGCCGGGGTTGAGCGTGGAGTTCACGTCCCAATACACGGTGATACCGCCGATCTCTTCTCCGCCATATTCTATCTGCTTGCGGGCAGAGGCTCCGAGCGTCGAACCTTCGAACTGGAACGAACCGCCGCCGGTGAGCAGGTCGCCTTCGGGGTTGGTGATGCGTATCCAGATGGTCTTCTCGCCTACCGGGGTGGAGTTATTCTGCGGGATGGTGAAGGTGACCATCAGCTGGCGGGCTTTGGCCACATGCTTCTCCTTCTTACCCTTCTTGTTGAGCGCCACGAGGTTCACTCCGGTGACATTCAGCTTTTCGGCCAGGGTCATGCGCTCGTTGAGCACCTTGTTGTTGGCCTCGACAGTCTGGATGTTGGCCGAGAGCTGACGGTTCTGCTCCTTCACCTCGGTGTTTTCGGTGCGGAGCTCCTGATTCTCCTTGTTGAGCTGATTGATCTGCTCCACATAGGTGCGGAGAATCCCTTTGAGCGTGGCGATTTCGTCCTGCAGCTTCTTGATCTGGGCGGCAGATTTGTGCTTCTCGTTGTTGAGTTCCTGAAGAAGTTTCTCCACCTGAGCGCGAGCCGCCGAATATTTCTGTACAATCGAGTCGTTGGCCAGCAGCGAGGTCTGATTCTCATACTGGGCGAACTCGTTGTTGAGAGCGGCATATTCGTTGGCCAGCTGAATCTGGTCGTTGGCCAGCTGGAGCTGCTCGATCTGCTGTTGCTGCTCCTCGTTCTGCTTCTTCTGGTTCATCAGAAGGAACGCTGCGGCGAGAAGCACCACTGCCAGAACTACCACGAGCCCGACGATAAGCTTACCCGTATTCTTCCCGTTTTTAGGCTGAGGAGCCACATAGACCGATTCGGCCTCGGGATTGCGGTGGGGATGGCGCTCATCGGCTGCAGGACGCCCGGCAGGCCGCTGTGCCTGCGAGGGCTGAGGCTCGGGGCGCGATGGCTGAGGTGCGGGGCGCGATGGCTGATGTGCGAGGCGCGATGCCGGAGCCTTGGCAGGTTCGGGACGCTGAGGCTGCTCGGTCCGAGGCCCGGGAGCCTCGGAATGTGGTGCGGAAGCAGGCTCAGGGCGCGATGCCGGTGCCGATTCTTGTTCAAATTTGCGCGACATGGCTGCGGCGCGCCGCAGTCGGTCGTTGAGGGTTTCGCCCCCGGGATGAGGTTTATTTTCGTTGTCCATACCGACGAAAATTATTATCTGTTAGATTCTTTCGGATATATGCTGTCACATGCCGCGGCCGTGGCAGTTCTTAAACTTCTTGCCCGAACCGCAGGGACAGGGATCGTTGCGGCCTACCTTGGGCTGAGCCTTGATGGGCTGCACCTTGCGAGGCCCGCCGCCGGCATTGGCTGCTGCCTGACGGTTGGCGTTCTCGCCCGGCATAGACTCCTTGGAGGCTGTATACTGCGAGTAGTCGTTGCGGCGTTCGGGCATAGCCTGACGCACCTGAGGCTGAGCGGGTGCGGGAGCCTCGGGAGCCTCAGGGGCTTCCGAAGCAGCGGGAGCGCTTACCGACACATTCGAGGGCTGGGGCTGCTGCACGAAGATCTGACCGCGCATCAGGGCTGCCAGAGCCTTCTGGTTGAGATTGTTGAGCATGGCCTCGAAGATATGGAACGACTCTACCTTGTAGATTACCAGCGGGTCTTTCTGCTCGTAGGATGCATTCTGTACGCTCTGACGCAGGTCGTCGAGCTCACGCAGATGCTCTTTCCAGAGTTCGTCGATGGTGACCAGCAGGATGGCTTTCTGCCACTCCTTGACCACCGACTTGCATCCCGTGTTGTAAGCCTCGATGATGTCGGCACGCAGATGGAACACACGCTTGCCGTCGGTCATAGGCACGATGATCTTGCCCGTGGCGCCGCGGTTCTCTACCCACTCCTTGATCACAGGCATAGCCACTTCGATAATGCGCTGGCTGCGGCGGTCGAGATTGGCGTTGGCTGCGGCATAGAGAGCCTCAACCTTGTCCTCACGGCTCATCGAGGGGAATTCCTCAGCTGTGAAGGGCGGCTCGATGGTGAGCACACGCATCAGTTCGAGCGACAGCTCCTCGTAGTCGGTCGGAGCGTCGTAGGTCAGCACCATGTTCTCGATCAGGTCGTAGGTCATGTTGGCGATATCGATACCGATGCGCTCGCCCAGCAGAGCGTGATGGCGGCGGTTGTAGATATACGTACGCTGCTTGTTCATCACATCGTCGTACTCCAGCAGGCGCTTACGGATACCGAAGTTGTTCTCCTCCACGCGCTTCTGAGCGTTCTCGATGGCGTGGGTCACCATCTTGTTCTCGATCATCTCTCCATCTTTGAGGCCGAGGGTGTCGAGCATCTTCATCACGCGGTCGGTGGCGAACAGACGCATCAGCTGGTCTTCGAACGACACATAGAATACCGACGAACCCGGGTCGCCCTGACGGCCGGAACGGCCTCGGAGCTGACGGTCCACGCGGCGGCTTTCGTGACGCTCTGTACCGATGATGGCCAGACCTCCGGCGGCTTTCACCTCGGGGGTGAGCTTGATGTCCGTACCGCGGCCCGCCATGTTGGTGGCGATGGTGACAGTGCCTGCGCGGCCTGCCTGAGCCACTACCTGAGCCTCCTTCTGATGGAGTTTGGCATTCAGCACCTGACACTCGATATGGCGCATGTCGAGCATGCGCTTGAGCAGTTCGGAGATTTCCACCGAGGTGGTACCCACCAGCACGGGGCGGCCTTCGGCGCGCAGACGCACGATCTCATCGATTACGGCGGCGTATTTCTCTTTCTTGGTCTTGAAGACGCGGTCCTCCATGTCGATACGGGCCACGGGGCGGTTGGTCGGGATGGTCACCACGTCGAGTTTGTAGATATCCCAGAGCTCTCCGGCTTCGGTCTCGGCCGTACCGGTCATACCGGCCAGCTTGTGATACATTCGGAAATAGTTCTGCAAGGTGATGGTGGCGAACGTCTGAGTGGCGGCCTCCACCTTCACTCCCTCCTTGGCTTCGATGGCCTGATGCAGACCGTCGCTGTAGCGGCGACCTTCCATGATGCGGCCTGTCTGCTCGTCGACGATCTTGATTTTGTTGTCGTCGATTACGTATTCGTTATCCTTCTCGAAGAGAGTGTAGGCCTTAAGCAGCTGGGTGACGGTGTGCACGCGCTCGCTCTTGATGGCGTAGTCGGCCATGGCCTCATCCTTCTTCTGCTGGCGCTCGGCAAGGTCGGAGATATGCTCCAGCTCCGACAGGCGGGCGGCGATGTCGGGGAGCACGAAGAACTGGGGATCCTGGTTCTTGTCGGTCAGCACCTCATATCCCTTGTCGGTCAGCTCTACGGAGCGGTTCTTCTCGTCGATGACGAAATAGAGCGGGTCGGTGACCACGGGCATCTCGCGCGAATTGTCCTGCAGATAGTAAGCCTCGGTCTTGAGCAGGGCGTTCTTCATACCCTCCTCGCTGAGGAATTTGATCAGCGGCCCGTATTTGGGCAGACCCTTGAAGGCGCGGAACAGCAGCAGTTCGCCCTCTTTGCGCGTCTCCTTGTCGTCGCTGACGATCTTCTGCTTGGCTTCGGCCAGGATCGAGGTGACCAGGCGCTTCTGAGCCTGATATACCTTCTCCACATTGGGCTTATAGTCGTTGAAAAGCTGATCGTCGCCCTTGGGCACCGGGCCGGAGATGATTAGAGGCGTACGGGCATCGTCGATGAGCACCGAGTCTACCTCGTCGACGATAGCGTAATAGTGCTTGCGCTGCACCATGTCGGCGGGCGACATAGCCATGTTGTCGCGGAGGTAGTCGAAGCCGAATTCATTGTTCGTACCGAATGTGACGTCACATTCGTAGGCTTTGCGGCGCTGGGGTGTGTTGGGCTGATGCTTGTCGATGCAGTCGACCGTAGAGCCGTGGAACATGTAGAGCGGGCCCATCCACTCCGAGTCGCGCTTGGAGAGGTAGTCGTTGACCGTGACCACATGTACGCCCCGGCGCGAGAGCGAGCGGAGGAACACCGGGAGCGTTGCCACGAGGGTCTTACCCTCACCGGTGGCCATCTCGGCGATCTTACCCTGATGGAGCACTACGCCGCCGATCAGCTGCACGTCGTAATGGACCATATCCCATACTATCTCGTTGCCGCCGGCTATCCAGCGGTTTTTCCAGATGGCCTTATCCCCCTCGATGGTGACGAATTCGCGGCCTTCGGCGGCCAGATTGCGGTCCATCTCGGTGGCGGTCACCTCTATGGTCTCGTTTTCGGCGAAGCGGCGGGCTGTTTCGCGCATGGTGGCGAATACGATGGGCAGATGGTCGTTGAGCTGAGTCTCGAGGATGTCGAGGATGTTCTTCTCATGCTCGTCGATTTTGTCCCAGAGCGGCTGACGCTCGTCGAAGGGGAGGTCTTCCACCTTGGCGCGGAGCTCAGCTGCGCCCTGCTCGTCGGCCGAGATGGCCTGGGCGATATCGGCGCGCACCTGGTCGATTTTGCCGCGGAGTTCATCGTTGCTGAGGTCTTTGAGCGTGGGGCCTATTTCGTTAATTTTGTCCACGATGGGACGGATCTCTTTGAGGTCGCGCTGCGACTTGTTACCAAAGATTTTGTTAAGAATAGATTGAAGTGACATTTTTAATGTATGGAGGAGGCGCCCGCCATGGGGCGCTGAAGTTTCTGTAATTTAAGGGGATTCACACGGTCGAAGCCTTGCGCGGCGGCCTGAGAGCGCTTCCGGAGCGATGCTGTATGGCACGGAGGGGCTCAGAACCGCAGGCGCGGCAGGGCTGCGCCGTTGGGCGAGCGTATGCGCAGGATTCCGGCCACAGTCGGGGCGAGCACCCGAGCGTCGGTGGGGGTGTCGATGGTCTGCTTCCTGATGCCCGGAGCCAGGATGAAGGCCGGGGCCACAGTGGTGGCGGCGCGCAGTGTGGTCTGCGGGGTGTCGGTATCGCTGTCGTCGTCCACCTCCTGCCATCCGGGAGCTATGGCCACAAAGACGTCGCCTGCGGTATCCACCACAGTGTTGCGGCGCGTGGCCTCCGGATTGTCGGTGGCGCGGCGGTCGATTACGTCATTGATGGTCCAGGCGTTGGTCACTCCGCTCATGCGCGTGAGGAAGCGGGCCGATTCGCTGCGGATTTCGTCGAGGTCCTTGTTGCGGTCCTTGGCCAGCTGGCGGTTGAGATACAGCTGACCGTTGTGGTATCCGCTGACCCATTCACCGTTGCCGTATATGGCCATCAGATACATGTTCAGCAGCGACACGGCCTTGCGCGAGGAGAACTCGCCGAAGGGTGTCCCCCACTTTTCGTCATCGCGGCGCGTGCGGTTAGTAACCGGCGTACCGGCCAGGAACACCATCGTATGGTCCATGCCCGGACCTTTTTCCTCGATGATGGTAAAGAGGCGCTTCAGGTCGCGGTCCAGACGCAGATAGGCGTCCATGGTCTCGGGGCGCACGTCGGCCTCGCGCCCGTAGGCATATGGCTGGAGCGTGTAGCCCAGATTGAGCATGTCGGTATATTCGCGCTTGCCAAGCGAGAAACTCGTCAGATAGTCGGCCGCCATCGAGGTAATGTCGGCGTTGACCATCGGCGAATTCTTGTATGCCTTATATCGGTGGGCCATTGTGCGCGGGAACACATGGCGGAAGGGATACAGCTTCTTGTAGGCGGGCAGGTCGGGCAGGTCAGCCACGGGAATCACGGGTGTCCACTGCATCGTATCGAGTCGGAACTCGTTAGCCTGCAGCCTGTTGCGCGTCTGCGCGGCCTGCGGGAGGTCTTTATAGTGGGTGGTGGTGGCCCATTTGCCGGTGGCATCGTTCACCCAGAAGCCGCTGTTGCCAGCGTGACCGGCCAGGATGATGGCCTGCTCGGGCTCGGAGGCTATGGCGTAGACGTAGCCGAGGCCTCCGGCGTCGATTCGGAGCTCATCGGCCAGAGTAGATGCCTTGAGGGCTGAGGGTGAGAGAGTTTCGTTGGTAAAATTACCGATTACAGCCGGGTCGGTTAGCACCGACTGAGCGCGGCGCGACGTAGCGTCGTAGACGGTAGAAGCGCCGATACCCGTCACCGAGGGGGAGGCGCCGGTGAACAGCGTGGCAGTGGCTGCCGCTCCGTCGAGAGCCGTGCCGTAGTCCAGATTCGTAATGGCTACGCCATCCTCGAGAAGGCGGCGCAGGCCGCCGTCGACCATCTGCGGACGCAGCAGGTCGATATAGTCCATCGAAAGCCCCTCAACCACGATGCCCACCACCAGCGAGGGGCGCTTGGGCAGCTCTTTGCGCTCCTGAGCCACCGACGGGGCAGAAATGCCCACGGCAGTAAGGGCCGATGCCAGAAGCACGGTCATGGAGCGGGTGATATGTCGCGTCGGTTTCATCAGCGTTTGCGAGTGGCTTTATTTTCGGCGGGAGTGGCCCCGGATTGCGATTTCTTACGTAACTCCTTGCGGTAGAGGAGGATGAACACGGCTGAGCGCACCATGTCGGCGGCTATCAGCATCGGGAAAGCTGCGTTGAGCCGCTGCCCGAACAGTACCGGCGAGGCAAGGAGCGCCAAAAGCACCACAAAGTTACAAATTTGGTAGCAATAAACCACACTCCGACATGATTTTATCCATACTCCGACGGCCGGAATCAGGCAAAGCGGGTTAAGCCAGAGGTAAGTCCAGTTGGGCGAGGTGGCCTCGTGGGTGGATACGAAGATCAGAAACGTCTGCGCCAGCCCCAGCAGGAAGAAGACTCCGAACAGCGTCGAGTCGAACCATCGCGAGAGTCTGCCGCGGCGCATATCGCGTATGGAGATGACGACAGTGATTACAAGCAGATAGAGCGACACCGCCACGGGGCTAAGCGCCCGGGGTGTGGGCGCGAGAGCCATGCCCTGCCCGGGTCCGTCGACGAGTATGTCGGTGGCGCTCACCAGCGGATGCGTTGAGCCATCGGGGGCCGTGGAGGTGGCCTGCGCGAGCGTCTGCATCATGTGGACAGGGGCAAAATCGCGCTCCGCCGGGGTCAGCGGATAGTCGATGCCTGAGCCGAGAGCCAGGTCGATGCCAAACTGATACCAGGGATAGTTGGCATGGTAACGACTCATCTCAGAGCGGAAAGTCTCCCCTGCCGCCGGAGCGTAGCGGAGCTGCAGCGAATCGCCCATAGCGCGCTGAATGATGCGCAGCGGACGCGTGGCGCAATTGTCCTTTACGTAATTGTAGCGGTAGACGCGGTTTTCGGGCCGCAGGTTTTCCCCCACAAGGTCGTAGATCATCCGGGCCTGCGACGGGGTAAGGTTTAGTGCCTGCTCGGTGACGCGGCGCCCCTGACGGCGGTAATCCTCAAGCACTATGGCGGTGGGGAATGCCCAGGCCTCATAGTCGGTCTCCCCTTTGCAGAAGCGCCATACGAAATTAGGCGCGGCGAAATCGAACACGCCCCAGTTGACGGCCACGTCGAGGTCTCCGCGGCGTATGCGCAGGGCCGAATGGCCTTCAAGCTGGTAAATCTGCGAGCCGGGAGCTGCCGTCAGCATGCTGATCCGGATCTCAGGCTGCTCGGCGGCCGTGATGACGGAGTCTGACGGGTCGACGGGAGCCTTCTCAGCCCCGGGAGCGGCGGAGAGTGGCTGGATTAGGGCGCAGAAAGCCGCCGCGGCCAGGGGCCGCAGCAGCTTAGTGGTTATGTGGGTTATGGAGGTTCTTATGGTCATTTCAGATATTTGAGTGCATAGATGGCGTAGAGGAGCACCACAGCGTAGCCTATCGCCGGCACCACGAAGGCGCCCGAGATGCTCCAGGCTTCGGCGCAGACTCCCATGAGCACCGTGCCCACGGCGCCGCCGAGCGGGGTCATCATCATCAGCGAAGATGCCATCTTGGTGTCGCCCTTGGCCTGCGGAATCGAGAGCGCGAAGACGGTGGGGAACATTATGGCCTCAAAGGCATAGCAGATGAACACTCCGGCGCGCGAGAGGGCGCCGAAGTTGCACGCCACAAGCACCGCGCCTGCCACTGTCATCACAGCGCAGACGACGAGCACCTTGCGGGCGTCAATCTTCGACATAACCCAGCTGCCGACCACGCGTGCGAGCATAAACAGCCCCAGTCCGCAGACGGAGAGCACGGCTGCCGCCGTGGTGGGCGTCATCCAGCCGCCGTCGGTGGCGTAGTTGATGAAGAAGGAGTTGATGGCTATTTCGGCGATCTCGTAGAAGAAGAGCGCTCCGACGCCAAACATGAAGCCGCGGTTGCGCACCAGGCGCCCCAGAGCGCGGAAGGGTGAGGCAGCCGTGGCGCCTTCATGGCCGGGAAGGGTGTCTGTGCGCTGACCTATTTCGGGCAGCTTTACGCGGGTGAAAACGATGGCAACCACCAGCACCACAGCGCCCATGATGGCGTAGGGTACGGCCACTGACGAGTCGGCATTGCGGAAAAGGAATCCTCCCACGATGGCCGGAGCAAGAATGCAGCCCAGACCGTTGAACGACTGGGCGAGATTCAGGCGCGACGGAGCGGTGGAGGGGTCGCCAAGCTCGGTGACGTACGGGTTGGCGGCTGTCTCAAGCACCACCAGTCCGCATCCGATCACGAACAGCGACACCAGGAAGAAATTGAACGACATGGCGCTCTCGCCGGGGATAAACAGCAGTGAACCCAACCCGAACAGCAGCAGGCCGAGCACCACGCCGCGGCGGTAGCCATAGCGCGTGATGAATATGCCGGCGGGAATGGCCATCAGGAAATACCCGATGTAGGTGGTGGCCTGAATCATCGACGAGTGGGTGAGCGAGATGTCCATAGCCATCTGGAAATGCTTGTTGAGCACATCGAGGATAGCACGGGCAAAACCCCACATAAAAAACAACGAGGTGACCAGCACGAATGGCACCACGTATTCCTTCTTGACGAGCCGGGCGCGACCCGGCCGATGTTCTTGTCCGTTGTCAGAATGTTGTTTCATAGTTGTTGTATAGTTATCCAAAACATAAAACGGATTTCCCGCCGGAAAATTGTGAACTCCACCCTATAAATAGCGATGCGCCCCCGCACATAGCGGGGGCGCATTGCTGACGGCTGCTCGCGGGAGCTGCCGATGGGGGGTCAGGCGCAGGTGACTGCTGCAGTGTGCGGGCAGCCTGCTGCCTTATGGTGTTTCAGCCCTGAAGATTAGAGCTGGGGACCGGCTGCTACGAGAGCTTTACCGGCTGCGTTGTGTTCGAACTTCTTGAAGTTATTGATGAACATCTCAGCAAGCTTGGTGGCTTTCTTGGTCCACTCTTCGGGGTTGGTGTAGGTGTCGCGCGGATCGAGGATAGCGGGATCTACGCCGGGAAGTGCGGTCGGCACGGTCAGGTCGAAGAGAGGAATCTGCTTGGTGGGAGCGTTCAGGATAGCGCCGTCGAGGATGGCGTCGATGATACCGCGGGTGTCGCGGATCGAGATACGCTTGCCGGTACCGTTCCAGCCGGTGTTGACCAGATAAGCCTTGGCGCCGCTCTTCTCCATCTTCTTAACGAGTTCCTCAGCATATTTGGTGGGGTGCAGGCTCAGGAAGGCTGCGCCGAAGCAAGCCGAGAAGGTGGGGGTGGGCTCGGTGATACCGCGCTCTGTGCCGGCGAGTTTCGAGGTGAAACCGCTCAGGAAGTAGTACTTGGTCTGCTCGGGGGTCAGGATCGACACGGGAGGAAGCACACCGAAGGCGTCGGCGCTCAGGAAGATTACATTCTTGGCGGCGGGGCCGTGGCTACCCGGAGCGATCTTCTGGATGAATTCGATAGGATAGCTTACGCGGGTATTCTCTGTGACACTCTTGTCGGCGAAGTCGATCTTGCCGTCTTTGTCTACGGTAACGTTCTCGAGCAGGGCGTTGCGACGGATAGCGTTGTAGATGTCGGGTTCGCTCTCTTTGTCGAGGTTGATAACCTTGGCATAGCAGCCGCCTTCGTAGTTGAACACGCCGTTGTCGTCCCAGCCGTGTTCGTCATCGCCGATAAGCAGACGTTTGGGGTCGGTCGACAGGGTGGTTTTGCCTGTGCCGGACAGACCGAAGAAGATGGCGGTGTTTTCGCCATTCATGTCGGTGTTGGCCGAGCAGTGCATCGAAGCCATGCCCTTGAGCGGGAGGTAGTAGTTCATGATGGAGAACATACCCTTCTTCATTTCGCCGCCGTACCAGGTGTTGATGATCACCTGCATGCGCTGGGTGAGATTGAAGGCTACGCAGGTCTCGGAGTTGATGCCGAGTTCCTTCCAGTTGGTGACTTTAGCTTTCGAAGCGTTGAGCACCACGAAGTCGGGGGTGAAGTTTTCGAGTTCTTCCTTGGTGGGGCGCACGAACATGTTGGTCACGAAGTGAGCCTGCCATGCCACTTCCATGATGAAGCGAACGGCCAGACGGGTGTCGTGGTTGGTACCGCAGAAGGCATCTACTACGTAGAGGGGCTTATCGCTCAGCTCCTTGTCGGCGATCTCTTTGAGAGCGTCCCAGGTAGCGGGAGTGATAGGCTTGTTGTCGTTCTTGTACTCGTCGGAGGTCCACCATATGGTGTCTTTCGAGATGGGATCCTCAACGAAGAATTTATCTTTGGGCGAGCGGCCGGTGTAGATACCGGTCATCACGTTGACGGCGCCGAGCTCGGTGAGCTGACCTTTTTCGTAGCCGGTCAGGCCGGGTTTGGTTTCGTCGATGAAGAGTTCATCCCACGAGGGGTTGTGGTAAATCTTGGGCGTGCCCTTGATACCATACTGAGATAAATCGATCTTGCACATTTTTATTATAGCTAATAAAGTTTTTGGTTAATCTACGATTTGGCCGGGAGAGCTTGCCGACGGGCGGAGGCCGGAGGTCGGGGAAACTGCCCCGGAGGGGCTTTTGAGAGGGCCTGAATGGGTCTCGTTATCCGAGTGCAAAGTTAATCATTTTTTCATTAAAAAAAACACCATTAAGGAAAAATTTCCGTAATAAAAATTTGACCATACGGCCACAAAAGAGTCTTATTTGCCCTTAACCGAAATGAAAACGCCCGGCGAGGGTGAAAAGTTTTTGCCGCGTGAGAAAAAAGTCGTAAATTCGCCAAGCATTAGGCCGGAAGCCACTCTCCGGCCCGTAAGTTTTTGCCGTCAGCGCCATAGGGTGGCGGCGTCATGTTGTGTCATTAGACCTTTCTCTCCTTCATCCAGCTATGAACAAACCAGCCATCTGCTGCATAGGCCATATCACATTAGATAAAATCGTCACTCCGCGCCAGACAGTCTACATGCCCGGCGGCACGGCCTTCTATTTTGCCCACGGCATCGCTCACCTCGACCCGAGCGACTTTCTGCTGGTCACTTCGCTTGCCGAAAGCGAGATGAAAGCCGTCGACGACATCCGCGCCGAAGGGGTGGAGGTGAAGGTACTCCCCTCCCCTGCCTCGGTCTATTTCGAAAATAAATATGGCGAAGACCAGAACGAGCGCACTCAGCGGGTGCTTGCCAAGGCTGCTCCCTTCACCCCCGAAGGGCTCCGCGATGTGGAAGCGAAATATTTCCATCTGGGCACGCTGCTGGCCGACGATTTCTCGCTTGACGTGATTAAAGCGCTGGCCAGGAAGGGGATAGTATCGGTAGATGCTCAGGGCTACCTGCGCGAAGTGCGCGGTCAGGAGGTGTTTGCCGTCGACTGGCCCGAAAAGACAGAGGCCATGAAATACATCGATATCCTCAAAGCCAACGAGAAGGAGATGGTGACCCTGACCGGGAGCGCCGACCCCTATGAGGCCGCACGCATTCTGGCCGACTGGGGAGTGAAGGAGGTGCTTCTGACGCTCGGGAGCAACGGCTCGCTAATATATGCCGACGGAGAATTTGTGGAGGTGCCCGCCTTCCCGCCCGCCGACGTAGTCGACGCCACCGGTTGCGGCGACACCTACATGACCGGCTACCTGTACATGCGCAATAAGGGAGCATCCTATCTGGAGGCAGGCCGCTTCGCCGCCGCCATGTGCACCATCAAGCTCGGCGCCTCCGGTCCGTTCTCAGCCAGCGCCGAAGCCGTCAAAGAAGTAATCGGCTGATAATTAAGCCCAATATAGCGGGTGGAGGCCTGACTATTTAGAGATCAGCGAGAGGCCGTAGGCGCGTGAAGCGTCGATGAGGGCCGGGACGTGGGCATCGGAATTCACAACCATCGGGACTCCGGCCTTCAGCAGGCGCTCGACATGGCGCTCGGCCGGGAAGATGCACCCGTGTTCGCGGTAGTGCTTGGTATTAATCTCGACAGTGAGCTGACGCTTGGAGGCCACATCTATAATATGGTCGGTGAAATCGTCGGCAAGTGAGCGGTAGAAACCGGTATCCTCGATGCCGGGATGATAATACGAGGCGTTGAGCCTTATCTTGTCGAAATGGCCCAGAATATCGAAGCCGCCGAGGTCAAGCATACGGTGGGATGCCTCGAAAAATTCGCGCACCACATACATGATATCCCCGTGAAACTTCTCATCCATTTTGCGGCGGAACGATTCGAAGCGTCCGTCGGTGTCGACCCACTCCCCGTCCTGCGAGCGGACAAAATGGATAGAACTTATCATATAATCCAACGGAAGGCTCTGGAAATAAGCATCTTGCGGCGTACATATACCGTCGAGATAATCCACCTCCATCCCGGCATAGAAGCGACACTGCGGATGGTCGCGCTTAATGCGCTCCACCTCAGCGAAATAGCGGGCCACATTGTCGCGGTGCATGTTACACGGCGACATGATGGGTACAGGCGAATGAGGCGTGAAGCCATAGTGGGTGAACCCTTCGGCCACCGCCTGACGGGCGAAGGCTTCCATCGTGGCGCGTCCGTCGCAAAACTCTGTGTGTGAATGGAATGTATAGGCCGTGGAGCCTGCCAGTTCGTTTAAAAAATCCATCGGTAAGCAGTGATAGCCCGTAGCAGGGCCGTTCGGGTTAGCGCTTTCGGGGCGCAAAGCGGAGAGTTAGCGTCTTCGGAGCGGTCAGCGCTCCAGAGTGATGACATCGTTGCGGAGCGTCTGCAGCTCGGCGCGGGCTGCATCAAGCTGACTCTCAGCCTGAAGGATGAGGTCGGCCGAGTCGGCGTCGCCCTTGGCGAAGCGCCGGCGCAGCATAGCCAGATTGCTCATGGTCTCGCGATATTTGGCCAGTTGATCCATATATTCGTGCATGGCATCGCGCGCAGCGGCGGTGCGGAAGTCGGCATAGCTTGTGTAGACGCCGCGTCCGGGGACGCTGAGCAGAAACTCCTGTTGGCGCGTCGTGCGTTCGTTGCCAAGAGCCAGGATTTTCTGACGCAGAGCGTCGCGGTCGGTGTCGGGGCGCCAGGTGTCGGCGATGGCATCAATGCGCGCACGCGAGGCGATAGCGGAATCCTCGGGGTCGATGTTCTGACGCAGGTCGGTGGGGATGAAGATGTAAACCGTCACCTTGCCCGGGATATGATGCCGGTCGGTGGCCCACCAGCCGAGACCGGTAAGCTCGTCGATAGCAAGCATATAGTCGTCGTAGGGCGAATTATACGGAAGGCCGAGATTCTGCGGCTGGAGGAAGCCGTCGTCGCTGCGGCGGGCGATAAAGATGTCGAGGCCGCCGATGGAGTTTTCACCGTCGTTGGCGAAATAAAGCGTCACTCCGTCGGGCATCAGGAAGGGGTAGTTGGCGTCGCCGCCCTCGCCCAGATGGTCGCCCAGAGGCCGCGGAGCCTCCCAGTTGTCGCCATAGAGCGCCGAAGCCGAATAAAGCTGGAATACGCCCGCCGTATCGGGTGCGGCCCAGAGCATTTCGCGCTGGCTTTCAGGCTGATACACCACCGTCGGGTCTGCCACGGGGAAATCGGCTGGAAGCACTTCGCCCGGAGCACGAAGCGAGCCGCTGGAAGGGCTCAGACGGTAGGCGCGGAAGAAATCCTCGGCATCAACGGTCAGCGAGTCGATGATTTCGATATTCTCCACGCGGGCCAGAAGATTCTCCACGCGTTCTATGCGCTCCTGAAGGTCGCCGGAGTTATCAGGAGCGGCCTTGCGGGCCTTTCTTCCTCTCCCTTTGGGTTTTAGCGATTCGCGATACTGCTCAAGAAGTCCGGTGGCCTCGTCAGTCTCGAAGCGCTGACAGGCGAGATTGGCCAGAGCGATCAGGGCGTCATTCGACCCCTTGCGATGAGCCTCCGAGTAGGCTTCGCGGGCACCGTCGTAGTTGCCCGAAGCCTCCATCAGGCGGCCGATTTCAAGCGAGATGTCGGGGTTCTTTGGCTGTGAGGCCTCCAGAGTACGCAGCATCTCGATAGCGTCGTCGGTGTTGCCGTCCTCAGCCATAATCCGTGTCTCTTCCAGCGACTGGGCCTGCAGACCCAGGGCGCAGAAGGCAGAAAGAGCGAGAATTGAGAATATGCGGAAGAACATATCAAATAAGTCAGAAGTCAGAGTTATGAATTATGAGATCAGAAGTCAGAGTTATGAATTATGAGATCAGAGTTTTACGGCTTTTTGGCCTAATGGGTTGAGTATATGGACGATGAGGTCGAAGAAGAGAGCGTAGGCGTCCTGGCGCGAGCCGTTGCCTTTGCTGGCGCCGTCGAAACGGCGGATGAGGTTGAGAATCTCGATGGTCTGCCACGGACCATAATGGCGCATGGCGGCGGTGACATCCTTCAGCTGGCTCGACCATTTGAAGCCGAGTTCGCCCATCAGGCCGCGGTCTGACTTGTCGGGGGCATAGAAGGCCACCATGAGATTGGCGAACAGATTGAAAATCAGCGGAGCAAGCATCTGCGGAGCATGGTCCTTCGGATCGCGGCGGAAGGTCTCGAAGATACGCATCGTGCGCGCCACATCGCGGTTGGCTATTGCCGAGACAAACTCAAAATGGTTGTAATCCTTTGAGATTCCGATATTTCGCTCCACAGCCTCGGGGGTAATCATGGCGCCGGGACCGAGCACTACCGTAAGCTTGTCGACCTCCTTATAGAGGCGCGACAGGTCGGTGCCGACAAATTCAGCCAGCATGGCCAACGCTTTGGGATCGACCGTGAGGCCCTTTTCCTTAATGAAACCGCTGAGCACATTGTCGATATTGGCGCCGTTGAGCTTTTTTGACTCGAAGATTACGCCTCCGCAGGCCTTCATGGCCTTGGTCAGCTCGGCTCCCGAATACTTTTCGCCCCTGAAGCAGAGCACCAGCACCCCGGCCTGGTTGGGCGAGGCCACATAAGGCGCCAGCGCGTTGGCAAAGTTGGCTCCGTGGGTCTGCATCTCCTTGACTATCACCACCCTGCGCGGCGACATCAGCGGCAGCTGACGGGCATCGGCCACGATAGCCGCCGGCGAATCGAAGTCGGGTGCATAGAGCATCGAAAGGTCGAAGTCGCGGTCGTCCTCGGCTATTACGGCCTCGAAACGGCTCACGAGGTCGTCGATATAGTAGCCCTCCTCGCCGTGGAGGATGTAGACGGGGGCTAACCGGCCCTTTTTGAGGTCGGAGCAGAGCGACAGGTAAGTAGTGGTTTCGGCCATTGGACAGAAATAAAGTTGGCGGCGTTTGCCAAAAGTTTCGTAAATTTACGGAGATTTTTCGATTTATGCCACAAGATAGACGATTAAATCCTGCTGAGCTTCCGCAGCTCAACCTTCCGCCCTGCCGTCTGAGCATCAGCGATGATGCCGACGGGGTGCGCCGTGTGCTGGATCCGCTGCGCGGACGCCGCGTGGCTCTGACGCCCGAGGAATGGGTGCGCCAGCATTTTGTGGCATGGATGATCGACCATCTCGACTATCCTAAGTCAATGATGGCCAATGAGGTAGCAATCCATTTCAACGGAATGTCGCGTCGATGCGACACCGTCGTCTACTCGCGCCGGGGGCTGATGCCACTGATGATTGTAGAATACAAGGCGCCCGGCATCACCGTAAGCCAGAAGACTTTTGACCAGATCGTGCGCTACAACTCCGTGCTTCGGGCGCGCTGGCTTGTGGTGTCCAACGGGCTCAGCCACTATATCGCCCGCATCGACTACGAACGCGGCCGGGTCATATTTCTGGAATCTATGCCCACGCGCGAGGAACTGATGAGCCAGGAGCGCTGACCGCGAATCGCTTTCTACAGTTTGGAGGAAAAAAGGGAAGCGCCCGAACCGCTGAGGGATCGGGCGCTTGCGTATAATCGAGTCTTCGTAATTCGATTATTCGGCAACCACTTCGAAGGGGATTTCGACAGAAACTTCCTTGTGGAGGTTGATTTTGGCGGTGTACTTGCCAAGTTCCTTGACAGCTTCTTTGAGCACGATGGTCTTGCGGTCGATGTTGTGACCGAGCTTTTCAAGGGCTTCAGCGATCTGGATGTTGTTGACAGAGCCGAAGATGGTGCCGGTGGCGGAAGCCTTGGCGCCGATGGTGAGGGCAACGCCTTCGAGCGAAGCTGCGAGAGCTTCAGCGTCGGCTTTGATCTTGGCGATCTTGTGAGCGCGCTGACGCTGGTCCTCTTCGAGCTGGAGGAGGTTGGAGCGGTTGGCGATCACGGCTTTACCCTGGGGGATGAGATAGTTACGTCCGTAACCATCCTTTACTTCAACGATATCGTCCTTGTAGCCAAGGTTCTGGACATCTTCTTTCAATATGATTTTCATAATTCTGTGTCGGTTAGGGATAAGTTGACGGTGTAGATTTATTTCATCAGGTCGGTCACGAAGGGAAGAAGAGCGAGGTGACGGGCACGCTTAACGGCCTGAGCCACACGGCGCTGGAACTTCAGCGAGGTGCCGGTGATGCGGCGGGGGAGAATTTTACCCTGCTCGTTGAGGAACTTCTTAAGGAATTCGGGATCCTTATAGTCGATGTATTTGATACCGCTGCGTTTGAAACGGCAGTATTTTTTCTTCTTAACGTCTACCGACAGCGGGGTGAGGTAGCGGATTTCTGACTGTGTCTGTGCCATGGTTATGCCTCCTTGTTTTCTACGGTTTCTTCTTTGGTTTCGTTAGCTTTGCCGGCCTTGAGGTTGCGGCGTTTTGCAGCGTATTCAGCAGCGTATTTGTCGTTGCGGAACACGAGGAAACGGATCACGCGCTCGTCGCGGCGGAATTCGGTTTCCAGTTTTTTAACCATAGTGGGCTCTGCATCAAACTCTACCAGGGCATAGAAGCCGGTGGATTTTTTCTGAATGGGATAAGCGAGCTTGCGCATGCCCCAGAGTTCTTCGTTCACGATGGAGGCACCGTTGTCGGTGAGCAATTTTGTGAACTTTTCTACCGCTTCCTTCATCTGAGCTTCAGACAAAACGGGAGTTAAAATGAAAACGGTTTCGTAGTGGTTCATTTGTAACTAATTGTTATATAAATGATTTGATTTATTTAAGCCATCGAAACGGGCGCCGCCCGCTCCAATTGCGACTGCAAAGTTACGTAAACTCAACGAATTGTGCAAGATTTTATAAAACTTCCGCAAATTCTCCAGCTCAGAAGTTTTATCATTCATGCAAGACGATCTGAGTTTCGCTCACCTTATCAATACCTTTTTCACCTCCCGACCGAGGCGGACGAGGTAGATGCCGGGGAGGGAGGGGCGCGAGGGGAGTCGCACTCCCTGGAGCGTGAAATATTCAGCCGGGGAGGACGCAGACGGATCGGCGAGGACGTCGCCGATGCCGGAGCCGGCGCGCCCGATGGTGAACGAGACGGTGCCGTCGGCGTTGCGCGTGATACCGGTGACGCCCTGCGGCATTACCGAGCCGTCGGCGAGCGTGGCCTTGGGGGTAGAGGTGGCCGTCAGCGCAGTGGCGCTCCCGTAGGGCCAGAGGTCGCCTTTGAGCGAGGATACGGTCAGGGCATTGTCAGCCGGGATGATGGTCATCCCCTGCGTGCGCGTATTGTTTACGGTGTTGGCGTCCCAACGCGTCTGAGAGTAGTTGACGTGGGTGATCAGCATCCCCTCAGCGGGGATGTAGGCGTCCCAGCCGTGACGGGCGCGATTTTCGAGGATGAAATACTCGTTGGAGTTCTTGGGGTTCGTGACTTTCACGGCGCGGTCGGTCGAGCGGTCGCCGGCGTTCATGGCCGGAAGCGTGTAGTGCTGATTGTCAGCCGCTTCTTCGAGATCAATCCACCCGAAATAGCTTTTCTCATAAGCCGTATAGCCCACGGGGGTGTATCCGTCGTCGTTGTAGCAGCCGTAGTCCATGAGCGACCACACGTCCATGCCGAAATAGCTGGTGCCATTGGTCGGATAGAAGTCGGGGAGGCCGAGGCAGTGAGAAAATTCGTGGCAGAACACTCCTATGCCGTCGATTTGCGACTGATTGGTGTCGTTCAGCTCGTTGAATACGCCGAAACTGTTGATTGTCACACCGTCGAGGGTCAGCGTCTTACCGAAGTCTGACGAAACGAGATCCCACGAGCACGGCCATACGGCATCCTTGAGTTTACCCGAGTTCTCCCCTATCCCTGCATAGAGCACAATCACTACATCGCACTCTCCGTCGCCGTCGTTGTCGTAGCGGCTGAAGTCCACCTGAGCGTCGAGCATCTGACAGGCTTCGGCCACCATCCGGCCTACGCCCACATCGTCGCCACGGGAGTTGGCGCCGTAAGTGGTGCGCGGATTCGGGAGCGTCACCGGCCCGTAGAGGTCAAACTGAGGTTTGTACAGGCCGTTGCTTTGGTCTTCAAAATACTGACGGCCGCACTTCTTCCCTTCATTAAAGTATGGGCCGAAGGCCGTGGGGGTGTTGTCGCCGTGAAGGAATGGGACATCGGAGTAAGCCACCATGAGCACCGGGATACGGTTGAATCCCGACGACTGCGAGGTGGAGGGAATGCGGGCTGGAGCCTTAGCTGCAAAGTCCGCAGCATCCTCTGCTGTGGCGCCGCGCAGCCTGCGCAGCGACCCTTCTTCCTCGCTCAGCGTGCGCAGACGCTCTACGCTCAGGAGCCCCTTGTTGGCTTTCAGAAAAGCCAGCTCAGCACCGGAGGGTCGCTCCGGGGCCACCACCATCACGTTGGAGAGTCTGCCGTCGGAGCGCAGATAGCGGTATTCGCCGTTGTCGGCCTGGTCCACGGGGAAGCCGTCGGGTGTAGTATATGTACGGAAAGTCTCATCACCCACGAGCCGGAGGGTGATGACGGTGCCGTCGGGCTGCTCTACCTGCCGGAGGCCGCGCTTGGCCGGGACAGCATGAGCCACCGCTGCCGACAGCATCAACGCCACGACAGCGACCGACGGCAACAAACGGTTTATCAGTCTATTCATAATGGAAGCCCTTAGCGGGGCGGATGAGGATTAGAGCCGGCTCTAATGCGTGATTACCGCGTGAGGACGATATTCTTCTCGGCGGCGATGCGGCGCATGTTGAGCACAGCATAGCGCATACGGCCAAGGGCGGTATTGATGCTGACGCCGGTGGCCTCAGCTATCTCCTTGAAGCTCATGTTGCGGTAGAAGCGCATATCGAGCACTTCACGCTGAAGTTCGGGCAGCGAGTCCATAATACGGCACACGTCGGTGTTGATCTGACCTGTGATCATTATGTCCTCGATGTTCTCGTCGGAAAGGTCGCGACGATTGAGCATATCGGTCTCCTCCTGGTCGACCGATACGGTGTTCTCGCTCTTTTCCTGACGGAAATGATCGATGATAAGGTTGTGGGCGATACGGGTGATCCAGGCCGAGAATTTCCCGGCGTCGGTGTAGCGGCCCTGCTTGATAGTAGTGATGGCTTTTACAAAAGTCTCCTGAAAGATATCGTCGGCAATATCGCGATTTTTGACGATGTTGAGAATATAGGTGAAAACTCGCGACTGATGCCTGCGAAGAAGATTGTCGAAAGCCCGATTGTCTCCTTTGGCGTAGGCTGTAACCAACATCTCGTCGGTGAGCCGGTTTATTTTCTGCATTGTGTAACTTATAAATTTAAAAGATTAAGTAGAGGTAACGTCGATAGGCAATCTTTCAAATTAAGTTGTTTAGTTGTTTTTAGTTTACAGGCGCGAGCGCCAGAGGTCGGTTTGCGGCGCGAGCGCCGGTAGGGTGAGGCAGAGATTTGCACTGTCATTAACTCCGGTCTGCCCCGGTTTGAGTGGAATCGAAGGCAAAGATACGCCTTTTTGCGCGGATGGGCAAACTATCCGCCCTAAAAACCAACAGATTTATGCTTTTTTTGCTACTCCCGTGCAATAATTACCCCTGAGGGCCGTTGAAGGCGCGATTTCGGGGTTTTACAACAAATTTTTAGTTAAGTTGATAAAAATTCTGCGGCATGCAAAATAATTCAGCCGAAGGCGCGTTATATCTATGTGTAACTTAAAAGATTAAAAACATACGCTCCCGGCGGCTCGGGAGGAATAGCGATTCCCTCCTGCGCCGCCCGGAAAACGAAAAACCTATCAAAGGGTGCCGACAGCCCGACGCATACAAGCCTGAAACAACCACGCTTAGCAGATCGTATATAACCCACTGTATAGCGGGCCTTATTATTAAGGTGTAAGCCATCGGCATCCACCCCGCAAAGGGAGCGAACCTTTAATTCATCTCATTGTTTTATTTCTAAAGGTGAAACCCGCCTCACCGCACGGGATTTCGCAAACCGTCTGCCTATGAGTAACGTCTCTACCCCTCTTCGCACTTCCGGCAGCTCAGCCACCCGTTCAGTGGGTCGCGCCAAAGAGTATCAGCCGGGGCCTCGCAAAACCACTATCGCCATGCTGCGCCAGTTCGCCCGCGCCTACACCTGTGTACCCGCGCTCCCGGTAGCCCTCGGCAGTTTTGTGGCCAACTGAAATACCTTACAAAAACGCTTAGAGCCGATTCAGCATTTGTTGAGTCGGCTTTTCTTTGAGTCGGCTTTTAACTTTTGCCGCGCCGGAGCGTCCATATTTCGGCGGAGTTGGAGTCGATTTGCGCCAGCTGATTTGCGCAGATTTCAGCACAATTTTTTCAGCTGATTTCGCGTGAAACAATTGCATTTACGCGAAAATAGCTATCTTTGCCTGCTATACCTAATCAATTTTAAGCCACAATTGCGCCGGTTATAGCTTGAACCAAACTGCAACCTAACTATACCAATCTGAATATCAATGAAGAGAATAATTCTTGCCCTTGCTATGGGCGCTATCATGCTCCCGATGCTTGCCATCCCGGCTAAACCAGGTCTGCGCACCCTTCGCCAGGCCGATGGCACCACCCTAAGCGTACGCCTCATCGGCGATGAAAGGTTTCACACCATGGTGACCACCGACGGACTTGCCGTAGCCCGCCAGAGCGACGGCTCGGTGACCTACCTCAACCCGGCCACAATGCGCCCCTCGGCCGTTCTGGCCCACAATCCCGGCGCACGCACAGAGGCTGAAGCCGAATTTCTGCAGCTCAACGCATCGCAGATCTCGGCCACAGCCGTAGCAAAAAAATCCCAGGCTCGCCGCGCTGCGAAAGCCGCCCCGGCCCAGGCTCCGCGCAAAGTGGGATCCACTCAGGTGCCCAACACGGGCAAAGCCCGCGTGCCGGTGATTCTGGTGGAATATTCCGACTACAAATTCAAGGACAAAGACCCCAACGCCACATTCTGCAGCTTCTTCAAAGAGGGCAACAAGAGTGTGTATCAATACTTTGTCGACCAGTCGAACGGCAAATACACGCCTCAGTTTGACGTCTACGGCCCCTTCACCCTCCCCAACAAACGTGCATACTACGGCGGCAACGACTCCTACGGCAACGACCTGAGAGTCTGCACCATGGTGGCTCAGGGATGCCAGGGCCTCGACAAGCAGATCAACTTCAGGGACTATGACAACGACGGCGACGGCGAATGCGACGTAGTAGTAGTGCTCTATGCCGGCGACGGCGAGGCCTCGTCGTATGAAGAGGATCGCGAAGACTCCGTATGGCCCTGCCAGTGGCAGCTGAGCGACCCCTACGGCGACTACGGCAAAGCCCTGACCCTCGACGGAGTGACAGTGGACCGTTTCGGCGTGTTCAACGAGCTCAACGGCTCGGATCTGACCAAAATCGACGGTATCGGTACCGTATGCCACGAATTCTCCCACTGCCTGGGTCTGCCCGACTTCTACGAGACCACCTACGCCAACGGTTATTTCGGCATGGGCCCCTGGTCGCTGATGGACACCGGGCCTTACAACGACGACGGCTACACACCCATCGGCTATTCGGCTTACGAGAAGGAGTTCATGGGCTGGATTACCATCCCGGAAGCTCAGGCCAACACCCACTACAGCCTTACCCCGCTCAACCTCAAGGACGAGGCTACCGATCAGGCAGTGAGAGTGACCAACGACCGCGATAAGGACGAATACTACATCCTGGAGAACCGCAAACAGCAGGGTTGGGACGCTTTCATGCCCGCAGAGGGACTGATGATTTCCCACGTCACCTACAAGCAGGACTACTGGGATCAGAATGTGGTCAACACCAAATACACCCCCAACACTACCGGTATGCAGTGCATGACCCTCATGCCCGCCGACGGACTGCTGAAGGTAAATAAGGAGAACTACTACGGCGAAACATATTACCAGACCGACGAAGCCAGCCTTCAGGGCGACCTCTGGCCTTATGCCGGCAACAATGAACTGACTGACACATCGAATCCTGCCGCCACCGTCAACACCGGCTCGCGCATGGGCAAGCCCATCACAGCCATCAAGAAGGAGGCTAACGGCGAGGTATCGTTCTGGTTTATGAAGACAGCCCTGCCCGCCCTCAACACTCCCGCCGGGCTGACACTCAGCAACGCCACCGCCACCGGTTTCACCGCTTCGTGGACCCACGAGGCTGAAGGCGCCGATGTGGAATATCTGCTCGAAGTGAAAAAACATGCCGACTGCGCTCTTGTGATGGAAAACAACTTCGGCACGGCCACAAACCAGTGGACCAACAGCAGCAGCGGCCTCACGGCGAAAGACGACTACCTTCAGATAGGCTCATCGAAGAATATAGGCACTGTCACCTCGCCCGAATTCACTCTCGACGCCTCGGGCATAGTCACCGTGATCTGCAATGCTGCCATGTACAACAGCTCCGAAGCCGCATCCGTAGTGGTCAATCTGCTTGACGCCGCCGGCAACAAGAAATCCACCGCCTCCGTCGAGCTGACCACCTCGTCGGAAGCCACCATAGCCCTTAAACTTACCGGCACGGCCAACTCCAAGATGAAGGTGCAGTTTACCGCAGCAGCCAAAAAGAGCCGCTATCTGCTATACAATGCCAAGGTTTACACCGGCGATGCCACTTCGCTTGTTCAGACTGCCGCTAAGGCTCCCTCGGAGACCGGAGGCACCACCTCGCGCACCATCAGCGGCATCACCGAGCTGAGCTACACCGTCAGCGGACTGGAAACCGGCAAATACGACGTGCGCGTAAAAGCCGTTCCCACCACAGCACAGGCTGAAATCAACTCCGAAAGCCCGTGGACTACCATCGAGACCATCGACCTCAGTTCGTCGGGCATCGAATCGGTCATCGCAGCCGAAGATGCCGACGCTGAAGCCGAATACTATACCCTTCATGGCATCAAGGCCAACGCCGCAGCCCTCACTCCGGGTATTTACATCGTGCGCCGCGGCTCCAAAGTGACCAAAGAGACAGTAAAATAATATAGATTGACCTGTTGGTTGAATTAAAAATCTAAATATTTACAAATGAAAAAGTTGCACAAGTCGCAGATTATTAGTAAATTAGT
>ERZ808037.262-NODE-262-length-55842-cov-38.282292_pt1 | contig 55842 bp, 37 predicted proteins | sample MGYA00380190_ERZ808037 | MGnify/ENA primary metagenome ERZ808037 (study PRJEB31490, sample SAMN06133399) | mouse gut metagenome | isolation source: J9 | host: mice | place: China: Chengdu | collected 2015-05 ... | reverse complement strand
GTCGCTTAAAATATCAAAACCTCATAGGTCAAAAAAAGAGAGGCTGCGACGTAAACCTTAATTACGACACAGCCCCTTTTGGTTATTTAGCTGTCGTCAAACAAAACCGAATAACCAATGCGCAAAAATAGTCATTTTAGCGGACAGCCGCTCTATGGTCAGGTGATAAAATTGCTTGACAAGTCAAAAATTCTTCAATTCAGCCGTGAAAAAGACGGCGAGCGCTATACAAAGCGCTTCAACTGCTGGATTCATCTGGTGGTGATGCTCTATGCCGTCATCATGCGTTTCGATTCGTTACGCGAGATAACAACCTCTTTGCTTGCCGAGACACGCAAACTGGCGCATCTCGGGATTTCCTTCAAGATCGGACGCAGCACGCTTGCAGACGCCAATAAAAGGCGCTCCGAAGCCATATTCGAGTCCATCTACCGCGATCTATACACCACATACCGCCATGTTCTTTCATCGGACAGCCGGAGTAAAAAGACTCCCAAATGGATGAAACGGCTTCAGATCATCGACTCAACAACCATAACCCTGTTCTCCAACCTGCTGTTCAAGGGCGTCGGTCGGCATCCTAAGACCGGCAGGAAGAAAGGCGGCATAAAGGTCCATACGGTCATCCATGCCAACGAGGGCGTCCCATCCGACATAAAGTTCACTTCGGCCGCCACAAACGACTCGTTCATGCTCAAGCCGGCAACACTCTCCAAGGGAGACATAATGGCCATGGACCGCGCCTATATCGATTATGAAAAGTTCGAGCAGCTTACACAACACGGTGTGATATACGTCACCAAAATGAAGAAAAATCTGAAATACACAATATTGTCAGATACCATGTATCAGACTCCGGATGGTCTTATGGAAGTCAGGATACAGAATGTGGAGTTCATCAAACAGAAAAAAGGAGGGGAAACGATACGCCATAAATCGCGGATAATCACTTATGTGGATGTCAAAAAGCGCAAACTCATATCGTTGCTTACCAACGATATGGAATCCGATCCCGAGGAGATTGTCGCCATATACCGCCAGAGATGGGAAATCGAGCTGTTGTTCAAGCAGATGAAGCAGAACTTCCCGCTTAAATACTTTTATGGCGAGAGCGCAAACGCCATAAAGATCCAGATATGGGTGACGCTAATTGCAAATCTGCTGCTGATGGTGATGCGGAAAGGCCTTACACGGCAATGGAGCTTTTCTGGACTGGCCACAATGGTGCGGATCACACTGATGTACTACGTTGACTTCTACAGCCTCTTTAACAACCCCGAAAAAGAGTGGGAAATCATTCTTGCCGAAGTCTCGGGAGCACCTCCTGAACCATCGCTGTTTGACTGAGGGGGCTTATGAAATGAAAAAACATGCTCAACCACCGTAAATATAGCGTTTGAGCCATGCTTTATAGTGCTATTCAAGTTTTATCGGACAGCAATAATAACGTAACGAAACTTACGGGGTCGGAACTGGTGTTTAACGCAGACCTCATGATAGTCAAAGCGACATATACTTTGCAAAGAGACAAGTGATATTGCCACCGATAGGCTACAACAGACACGCCTTTAACGGTTAAATACTTGATATAAATGTTTAATCCTTTCTCAACTGAGCTTGAGTGATAAAACATTTATTATCAGATATAAAAAACTGAATCAGTCTCGGTCCAATAGGCCGGGACTGATTCAGTTTTTTTTACAAGTTAAACGTCTGATATGTCTCACAACAGCGGGATTGACCGTGGCAACAACACGACAACACCCCCACCAACTAACGGGAGATGTGAAAAAGCATCTATTTCAACGTACGTTGAGAACAGATGAGAGTACGTGCCGGGAATTGCTCAACAAGCGACATGTTGTGAGTAGCCATAATCACAGTCGTGCCCTCGCGCGCTACAGAGTGAAGATAGCTTACTATGGACTCGCCTGTGGAAGGGTCGAGATTGCCGGTAGGTTCGTCAGCAAGAATAAGCGGCGGATTGTTGAGAAGCGCACGCGCTATCACTATGCGCTGCTGCTCTCCGCCCGAAAGCTCGTGAGGCTTCTTGTATTTCTTGCTCTCCATGCCCACGCTCCCCAGCACATTCGTGATGCGCTCGTCGATCTCGGCACGGTCAGTCCAGCCGGTGGCACGCAGCACAAAACGCAGATTGTCCTCGGCACTGCGGTCAGTCAGCAGACGGAAATCCTGAAACACGATGCCTATCTGACGGCGCAGATAAGGAATGTCACGCTTACGTATGCTCAACAGATCATGGCCAAGCACACACGCATTTCCCGATGCCACCGGGACATCGGCATAGAACGACTTCAGCAGGCTCGACTTTCCGCTCCCTACCTTACCGATTATGTACACAAACTCCCCCTGACCCACTTTCAGGTCAACATGCTTAAGAGTTATCAGCGAATTGCGATGTATGGTGACATCCCTGTAGTCTATGACGTTAGGCATCTGCTCTCGACATTGATTGGTAAGTATCAGTTGCCCATTTCTGAGACAAACTTGATATGTGCGAGGCGTATCTCGTCCTCGGTGAAATCACTTCCGAACTCACGATAAGCCTTGTTGAGATCGTCAGTCTCGCCATCCCTGAAGAAATCGAAAAGCTCCTCCTGGGAATCCTCATCGATTATCTCGTCAATATAATAATTGATATTGATCTTGGTTCCCGAGTACACTATTGCCTCTATCTCATCGATAAGCTCGCTGAACTCAAGCCCCTTGGAATGGGCAATCTCCTCAAGGGGTATCTTCCGGTCTATCAGAGTGATGATATAGAGCTTCGTAGAATTCTTGTCAGGTATGCTCCGCACACGCAGATCCTCGGGCCTCTCTATCTCATTCTCCTCCACATGCCTCTTTATGAGCTTTATGAAGTCGGCTCCATAACGTTTTGCCTTCCCTATGCCTACTCCGGGAATGTTCTGCAGCTCTTCTATCGATATCGGATAGGTCGTGGCCATGGCCTCAAGTGACGGATCCTGGAATATCACATACGGAGGAAGACCCTGCTGCTTGGCAACCTTCTTGCGAAGGTCCTTGAGAATGCTGAAAAGCTCTGTATCGGCGGCACATGACGCACCGCTCTTCAGCATCTCTGGTTCAGGCTCTTCGGAGAACTCCGAGTCCTCGACCACCTTGAACGACTCAGGCTTGCTGAGGAACTTCTTGCCCTTGGCTGTGATGGAAAGGGTACCGTAGTTCTCTATGTCACGTTCCAGATAGCCCATCTGTGTTGCCTGACGTATCACGGCACTGATGAGACGGTCATCAGCACCTTTCTCGCAGCCGAACACCTCGAGTTCATCATGACCATATGATTTGACCGTAGGAGTGGTGCGTCCGAGCACTATGTCACTCACATATTCGGCCTTGAATTTTTCCTTAAGTGCGATTACGGTCTCAAGCACCGCGCACAAATCTTCTTTAGCTTCCACTTTTTTCTTGGGATTTAAACAGTTGTCGCAATTGTGGCAATTGTCTTCTTGGAATTGTTCGCCAAAATAGAAGAGGAGAGAACGCCTCCGGCATGTACTTGCCTCGGCATAGCTCTGAGTTTCAAGCAGTAGTTGCTTGCCTATCTCTTGCTCGGCCACAGGCTTCCCCTGCATGAACTTCTCCATTTTCTGGAGGTCCTTGGCCGAGTAGAATGTTATACATTGTCCCTCACCGCCGTCACGTCCGGCACGTCCGGTCTCCTGGTAGTATCCCTCCAGCGACTTGGGCATGTCATAGTGTATCACAAACCTCACGTCGGGCTTGTCGATCCCCATGCCGAAAGCAATCGTGGCGACTATCACATCCACTTCCTCAAGAAGGAAAGCGTCCTGATTGGCACTGCGTGTAGCCGCATCCATGCCGGCATGGTATGGGAGAGCCTTTATGTCGTTGACACGGAGCATTTCGGCAAGTTCTTCGACCCTCTTGCGGCTCAGGCAGTATATTATGCCGCTTTTGCCGGGATTGGACTTTATGAACTTGATTATCTCCTTGTCGATCATCGATGTCTTGGGCCGTATCTCGTAATAAAGATTCGGACGGTTGAACGACGACTTGTAGACCACCGCATCAGCCATGCCCAGATTCTTCTGGATATCGTGCTGCACTTTAGGGGTGGCGGTAGCGGTAAGCGCGATCACCGGACGGACATTGATCTCGTTGATGATGGGACGTATCCTCCGGTATTCCGGACGGAAATCATGCCCCCATTCCGAGATGCAGTGGGCCTCGTCGACAGCGTAGAACGATATCTTCACCGTCTTTAGAAACTCTATGTTCTCCTCCTTTGTCAGAGACTCCGGAGCGACATAGAGCAGCTTGGTCAGGCCGGCCCTTATGTCGGCCTTTACCGTATCGATAGCCGCCCGGTTGAGCGAAGAGTTGAGAAAATGAGCCACCTTATCCTCATCGCTGAAATGGCGCATCGCATCGACCTGATTCTTCATCAGTGCGATAAGTGGAGATATCACTATTGCCGTGCCGTCCATCATCAGAGCCGGGAGCTGATAGCACAGTGACTTGCCTCCGCCTGTGGGCATCAGGACAAAGACATCGTGACCGTCAAGCAGACTGGTCATGATGGACTCCTGATTCCCTTTGAAGGAATCAAATCCGAAATGCTCCTTTAATGCAGCGTGAAGAAGTGTGTTCATGGTTTGAGGGGGGATTATAGGTGAAAGGGGGGGGAGACTGGTGAACTGATCAGCCTATATACGCCTTCTTGATTTTCTCTTCTGCAAATTCACGTGTTATCACGAGCTCGTCGATCTTTCTGGAAGGTGTGTCATACATGGGATCCATCATCACAGTCTCCACTATGGTGCGGAGTCCGCGTGCGCCGAGCTTGTACTCTATGGCCTTGTCGACTATGAACTCAAGGGTCTCGGGAGCAAACGTCAGTTTCACGCCGTCCATTGCAAACAGCTTCTCATACTGGCGTATGATGGCATTCTTAGGCTCGGTAAGCACCTTGAGCAGCGCGTCACGGTCGAGGGGATCGAGATGCACGAGCACCGGCAGACGGCCTATGATCTCGGGGATCAGGCCGAACGATTTGAGATCCTGCGGAGCTATGTACTTGAGGTAGTTGTCGGAATCGATCTTGGACCTCTCGGCACGGCCGGTGAATCCCACCACATGGGTGTTGAGACGGTGAGCTATCTTGCGCTCTATTCCGTCGAACGCACCTCCGCATATGAATAGGATATTCTTAGTGTCGACCGGTATCATCTTCTGCTCGGGATGCTTTCTGCCCCCCTGAGGCGGCACATTCACCACCGATCCCTCAAGAAGTTTCAGAAGTCCCTGCTGAACACCTTCGCCCGACACATCACGGGTTATGGAAGGGTTGTCACCCTTGCGGGCTATCTTGTCTATCTCATCTATGAACACGATCCCCTTCTCAGCCTTGGCCACATCATAGTCGGCGGCCTGCAGCAGACGCACAAGAAGGCTCTCTATGTCCTCGCCCACATATCCGGCCTCGGTAAGGACCGTTGCGTCCACTATGGCAAACGGCACGTCGAGCTGTCGGGCTATGGTCTTGGCAAGAAGGGTCTTGCCTGTGCCTGTAGGTCCCACCATTATGATGTTGCTCTTCTCTATGTCGACATCGTCGCTGGTCTGGGCAAGACGCTTATAATGATTGTAGACCGCAACCGAAAGATACTTCTTGGCATCGTCCTGGCCTATGACATACTGGTCAAGGAACTCCCTTATCTGCACGGGAGTAGGAAGCTTCTTGGCCGGAGTGCTTTCCTTTTTGGCCGACTTTCTCCCTTTTACGGAACCGGCCATATCGCCACCTTCCGAGAAATAATCCTTAAGAAGGCCTTCGATCTGTTCCACACAGTCGCTGCATATGTACGCATCGCCTAACGGACTCGGCACAAGTATATCCGTGTAGGAAGGTTCCTTCCCGCAGAACGAACATTTCACCGTGACCGACGACATGCCTCCGCCGCCACCGTTGCTGTTACCACTCTTCTTAGCCATTATTTCTTTTCAGGAAGAAGCACATTGTCAATCATGCCGTAATCCTTGGCCTCCTGGGCAGTCATCCAGTAGTCACGGTCGGCATCAGCCTCGATACGTTCAAGCGACATGCCTGAATGGTCAGCTATTATCTTGTAAAGCTCAGCCTTGTATTTCAGTATCTCACGGGCAGTGATCTCAATGTCGGAAGCCTGGCCCTGAACACCTCCGAGAGGCTGGTGGATCATCACGCGCGAATGCGGAAGGGCAAGACGCTTGCCATGGGCTCCGGCCACAAGCAGCACAGCAGCCATCGATGCCGCCATGCCTATACATATAGTGGAGACATCGCTCTTGATATGCTGCATGGTGTCATAAAGGCCGAGCCCCGCGATCACCGAGCCGCCGGGAGAATTAAGATATATGGATATGTCCTTGCCGGGGTCCACAGAATCAAGATACAGGAGCTGGCCCTGAACCACAGTGGCGGTATAGTCATTGACATCGGTGCTGAGGAATATGATGCGGTCCATCATCAGGCGCGAGAACACATCCATCTGTGCCACATTGAGCTGACGCTCCTCGATAATGGTGGGTGATATATATGATGACGTGATCTGCTGTGCAGCTGCCGAGGCATACTGGTCGAGAGCAAGTCCGTTCATGCCGAGATGATGCACGGCATAGTTTCTGAAATCTTTATTCATATATTATGTTCAGTGTGTTTATTTCGTAATGTAAAATTATAAAAATCTCAACTAAAATACAAATCCTCACGAGAAAAGTTTATCAAGATGCGTGAAGAAGTGCCATATTGCTATCCCTCCCGACACCGATACATTAAGCGAATGTTTCGTGCCGCGCTGCGGAATCTCGAGACACACGTCACACTGACTGACCACCTCCTGATCCACACCGTTGACCTCATGTCCGAGCACAAGGGCATAACGGCGTCCGGGCTGCGGAAGGAAATCCTGAAGTTCGATACTTCCTTTCACCTGCTCGAGACAACACAGAGTGTAACCGTCGCGCTGCAAGGACGCCATACACTCGCGCGTATCGGCGAAATAAGCCCATTCCACGGAATCCTCCGCGCCAAGAGCCGTCTTGTGTATCTCGGGCGAGGGGGGGCACGCACTGATGCCACACAGCATCACACGCTCCACAGCAAATGCGTCGCACGTACGGAATATGGCACCTATATTATTAAGGCTGCGCACGTTGTCAAGCACTATGGTCAGGCGCATCTTAGGCTGACGGCGATAATGCTCTATATCCACCCTGTTGAGGTCCCAAATACTCTTTTTCTCCATACTTTAAAGCAATAGCTCTATACAAAGTTAATAAAAAACGTCCTTCCTTGCAAGAACTTTATACAAAAAGGTTCAAAAACTCAGTTTGACTCCGCCGAGAGCAGTGAAACCCGGCATATCATAGCCTCGGTTAATGACATAGCGTGAATCGGTAATATTCTCCAGTCTTACGAACACGCAGGCATATCGGCATGCCTGATATGCCGCTTTGAGATTCAGAAGCGCGTAGGACTGCCTGTCAACGGTGTCGTGAACATACAGGCTGCCCACGCCTTTAAGATCGGCGCTTATATTAAGTCGGTCACCGGCACGCCAGTCAGCCCCGAGATAGTACTGATTGCGCGGAGCTCCGGTGAGATTTCCGAGCGAAGTGTGCAGATAGCTGTAAGTGGCATTGAGCATAAGATTGTCAAGCGGATGCGATGTGAGCGACACCTCGACACCCTTGTTTATGAATCTGCCTGTGTTCTGGTTCTTCATATCGACAGTCTGTATCATATTGTCACCCTTACAATAATAAGCTGTCACGGAGACGCCCATATATCTCGAAAAACTCTTGCCGGCCGATACCTCATAGTTCACCATTGTCTCCGGCTCAAGGTCAGGATTTGCCATACGGTACAGATAAAGCTCACGGAACGACGGATTTCTATACCCCTTTGCCACCGATGCCTTGATATTGAACCCACGGCCGGGATTGACAGAAAATCCGCCCTGAGGTATCCACCGGGAGCCGAACTTGTCACTGTTGCTCATCCTCAGGCCTCCGTTGAGCACTATAAGCTCACCGCAAATGGACTGAGAGAGCGTGAGGTATGGCGAATATTCCGTCACAGTTTTTCTGTCGATAGTTGTCATGGATCCCTCCTCATGCGGTTTGCCACCCGACACAGGTATCTTCCCGGAATATGTGTTGAAGTCAAATCCGCCGGTCATCTGCGCGCCATGCCATGGGCTGAAATTCTGATATATGAGCAGACCTATGCGGTCATCATTGCTGCGGAAATGCCGCGGATCATCTATGACATGGTTTCCCCAGCTGCAATAGAGCATAGCACTCCCGCAAGTCATGCCATAATCATTGGTGACCGACAGCGATGCCTCGCCACGCGTCACACTCTGGCGGTACACAGCCTCCGATTCCGGATCTGACAGCTTCGGATACACAGGATCGTTCCCCTTGAAATTGGTCAGTGTGAAGTCACCGCCCAGTTTCCAAGCTCTACCCATGTCATAACCAAATTTGGCATACCCTCCGGTCTGCCTGAAATCAAATCCATCGACATTCCCGTCGGTGCGGTCATGGGAGAGCGACACAAGTGATGAAAACCGACCCGCCATCACTGTGTTACATATTGATGAAAGCCATGTGTTATAACTGCCATACTGTGTAGACAGCACGGTATTCACCCCCTCGGTTCCGGCACTGCGGGTTATCACATTGATCACACCGGCCATGGCATTCGAGCCATACAGCACCGAGCCCGGACCACGCAACACCTCGACACGCTCCACTCTCTCCTTGTCATAGAAATCGGCTACGTGATGGGAGTATATCCCGGCAAACTGAGGCTGACCGTCCACCATCATCAGCACACCGCTCGCACGGTCGCCGCCCACGCCACGCATCTTGATATGCCCGGCTCCACCATTGCTGACACCGAACCCTATGATGCTGCGCTGAGTGACAAACAGGCTCGGGACCTGCCCGGAGATAGATGAAAGCACCTGAGTCTGGCCGGTGGCTTCAAGCTGACGGTGACTCACGACCGATACGGTATAAGGCGTGAGATTACGGCTCACGGCCCGGTTGGAACCGGTCACAACCACTTCATCAAGACTAAGCCCCATGGAGTCCGGAGATTCGGCAGATACTGAGGCCCGCACACTGACCGACGACGCTGCGGCAAACAATAATACGGCAATATACAGTGTTTTCATTGTGAGGGGATATTGGTGCTTGTTAGGAGGTCGTTTAATAACAACCTCCTAAACTTATTTAATCATATTTTAAATATACGACTTTAATCATATTTTAAATATACGACCTACTTTTTCCTGAGACAAAGATAATGAATAATCATATATTTTCCGTAAGTTTGCACTTCCAATCGTCATCACACGAGACAATTTCTCAACGTTATGTCCAAGAAACTTCTATCACTGCCACCTAATCTTGTCAACGACTTCCACACAGTCACACGTCTGTCCGACAAAGAATACTTCTGCACCTCCGACCCATTGAACTCCCGTCTCGGAAGCGGCGGAGGCACATCATGGCTACTCGAAGAGTGCCACAAGGCATGGGGAGGGGAAACCGATTTCGAGTCATGGCTCGCCGCTGAGAAGCGCATACTCCTGCATGCAGGAGGACAGAGCCGACGTCTGCCGGCATACGCGCCATCAGGCAAGATTCTGACCCCGGTGCCCATATTCCGGTGGGAAAGAGGCCAAAAATTAGGACAGACATTGCTTGACCTACAGTTGCCTCTTTACGAGCGCATAATGGAGGCCGCCCCGGAAAGACTTCACACAATGATAGTAAGCGGAGACGTCTACATCCACACTTCCGAGACGATTCCACAGGTGCCGGATGCCGATGTGGTGTGTTACGGGCTATGGCTCGACTCTTCGATTGCAAGCCACCACGGAGTGTTCTTCAGCCGTCACGAGACCCCTACCCGCCTCGACCGCATGCTACAGAAGCCATCGGTAGAAGATCTCAACGCATTGCTTCAGGAGGGCTACTATCTGACCGACATAGGTGTGTGGCTGCTGAGCGACAGAGCCGTAGAACTTCTGCGCAAACGGTCAAGGGATGCCGACGGCAAGCTCAAGGAGTATGACCTGTACAGCCAGTTCGGAGGTGCGTTAGGGACCAATCCCACTACACCCGACCCCGAGCTTGCCTCTCTGACCGTGGAGATAGTTCCGCTCCCCGGAGGCGAGTTCTACCATTACGGCACCACACGCGAGATGATCACCTCGACACTGGCTATACAGAACCGCATCAATGACCAGCGGGAGATCATGCACCGCGACCGCAAGCCACACCCGTCGATATTCGTCCAGAACTCCGTCATATACGATCCATTCACCGGAGCAAACTCCAACATATGGATCGAGAACAGCTGCATAGGTCCGAAATGGCATCTGACCAACGACAATGTGGTTACCGGAGTGCCTGACAACGACTGGGATATAACCCTATGCCCCGGACAATGCGTCGACATAGTCCCCATAGGCAACGGAGATGAATATGCCGTGAGAGTCTATGGGATTGACGACAAATTCGCAGGGGCTGAACAGCAACGGCGTCGTTTCCCCGTTGTTACATCTGTCGGAGAGATGGAAAAGGCAGTCAAAGACCAGCTGAAAGGCCTCGATACAGTGCCTGCAGGGAGAATGATGAGTGCCGAGGAGATATCCAATGAGTCATCATTGCCGCGCCTTGTGGCACAACGCCGCCGATACAGAGACATAAACTGGAGCGGGCTTGCCGCCAATCACGTCCACAGCGTGTTCTATCAGCTTGATCTGCACGATGCCGCCGGACAATTCGCCGAGAGCGGCATAGAGCTTCCGGCCGAGCTTCCGGAGTCAGAAGCAGCAATCAAGCTCATGAGCGACTCCATGTTCCGCGCCGAAGTGAACCGTCATCTCAGAAAGGACCACAAACCATACGAAGACCGGGCCTTCGGGCTGCTGCGCTCGGCACTGACATCCACACTGTTCCGCAAGGAGATGCCCGTCCGTGCGGTATGCTCCGACCAGATAGTGTGGAGCCGTTCTCCTGTGCGCATCGACATAGCCGGAGGATGGACCGACACCCCGCCTTACTGCCTTATGGAGGGGGGCAGCGTTATAAACATGTCGATAGAACTTAACGGGCAGCCTCCGCTTCAGACCTATATACGCCCGTGCAAAGATCCCCACATCGTGTGCCGCAGCATTGACCTCGGGGCAGCCGAGACAATATGCACCTACGATCAGCTTCTTGACTTCAACAAGGTGGGATCACCCTTCTCCATACCCAAGGCCGCGCTCGCACTTGCAGGCTTCCACCCGCGATTCTGCGCAGAGACCTTCCCGACACTACGTGACCAGCTCTCAGCCATGGGAGGAGGACTGGAGATAACACTGTTCTCAGCCATACCTGCCGGAAGCGGACTCGGCACAAGCAGCATACTCGCAGCCACGGTGCTCGGAGCCGTGAGCGATTTCTGCTCCCTCGCATGGGACAAGACCGAGATATGCAAACGCACCCTGGTGCTCGAACAGCTGCTCACTACCGGAGGCGGCTGGCAGGACCAGTACGGAGGGGTGATAGGAGGGGTCAAACTCCTTCAGTCGGCCAAAGGTCTCGAGCAGGACATATTATGCCGCAAATTGCCGTCCGACCTGTTCACCGACCAGCAATACGTGCCATGCCACCTTCTGTTCTACACAGGACTGACGCGCACGGCCAAGGATATTCTTGCCGAAATAGTGCGGCGCATGTTCCTGAATCACGGCGAACAGATAAGGATGCTTCGCGACATGAAGTACCATGTCACGGACATGTATGAGGCCATACAGCGCGATGACTTCACACGAATGGGCCGCCTCATAGGACGCACATGGCAACAGAAGAAGGCGATAGACCACGGCACCAACACGCCGGCAGTACAGTCCATTACCAGCCTGATCGATGACCTGTGTCTCGGATACAAGCTTCCCGGAGCCGGAGGCGGAGGCTACCTGTACATGGTGGCAAAGGACCCCGAAGCGGCATCAAGGATACGGCATATACTTTCCACCTCCCCGGGACTGCCTCCAAATTCACGCATGGTCGACATGTCGCTGTCGCTGCGCGGGCTTCAGGTCACACGGAGCTAACGCCCACTTCCCTTAACGGATCTCACTCCGCTATCTCCACAGGCAGACGGTTGAGCTGTTCTATATAGTCGAGCAGCTCATCCTTGCCGCGCCCGTCCTCGCTTGAGGTGAGGAACACAGGAGGCAGCTCCTCCCAGGTTTCGAGCAACTTGTCGCAGTACTTGCGCACATTGCGCCGGCCGGCATCATTTCCGAGCTTGTCGAGCTTAGTAAAAACTATTGAAAAAGGCACACCATTCTCCCCGAGCCAGTTGAAGAACTCAATGTCGATCTTCATAGGCTCGTGGCGCGAATCTATAAGCACAAACAGACTGGTCATCTGCTCCCTGCCGAGTATGTATCCCCTTATCATCTTCTCAAGCTGCTCACGCTGCTGCTTGCCGCGCATGGCGAAACCGTAACCAGGAAGATCGACTATGTACCACTCGTCATTAACGAGGAAATGGTTGATAAGAAGAGTCTTTCCGGGGGTGGACGATGTCTTGGCAAGCTTGCTGTTGCCGGTAAGCATATTTATGAGCGACGATTTACCCACATTGCTCCTCCCTATGAAAGCATATTCATGCCTTGTCCCTTCCGGACAGCGAGTGTGGGTGGAATTGGATATCTCAAACCGTGCTGAATTTATAATCATAAGTCTGTATTTTTCATGAAGCAATAATATGACCGCACATGCGCCCCTCAGTCCAGCATCATACTGATCATGGGACGCACTGACGGGAAGCGCACTATGTCACCTATCTCCGGCGACGAGAATGCCACATCGGCGAGCACCTCTATGGATATATCCATATCAAGATGCCCCGTGTAACTGTCGTCAGTCTCACACCGGCCGCCTTTAATGACATATGTATGCGAATTCATGTGTGTGAGCACAGGATCCTTAACACGTATCCGGGACTCCCACTTCGGATTGGCTCGGGCCACAGTCTCAAGCAGCATGCCTGCATTGACCACTCTGGCCATTCCGCGCGGCATGAGCCTTCCGCCCATGGTGTCGCCCGGACGTCCGTAAAGCAGGAAAGGCACGCCGGGATGAAGCTCCTTGAGCCGCCTCAATGCGGCAGTGCGGGCGTCCTCATCCTCCCCCATCACATCCTTGACAAGGAGCAGATCTCCAAGCATTGCGGCCCATGCCATGGACACGATGCGCGGACCACGGTCCTCATCATCGACAGCCATGACCACAAAATCACCGGCATCGCTGTCAAGATCGGCACGTATATTGTCCATATCATGGCGCGTATGTATCACATAGCTTTCACGCATGTGCTGGAAACGGTCAAACGCGCTCCACAGGTCATCATCGGCAACTCCATCCAACGCCCTGTACTCCCCCTTGACCGGAAATGAATGCAGTGACGTGAAACGCTGCTCCTTTGTAAAGAACACCGTCGAGAAGCCAAACCGCCTGTAGAAATAATACAGCGCGCTCCTCGCAGGGATCAGCGAGCACAACATGTCGCCACGTCCGGCCGAAGCCTCAAGAGCCTCGCGCATAAGCTGCGACATATACCCCTTGCCGCGCTGCGATCTGCGTGTGGCGGCTCCGGCTATATAGCCGACAGGCACTTCGGAGCCGTGAAATGTCATTCTGAAACGCTGCAGAAGCAGGCTGCTTACGGTGGCCCCGGTTCCGTCTACAAGGGTGAGAGCCTCATCATCGCGATACACTCTGTCAAAATACATTGCCACATAGTCTCGCGAATCGCTGAAGCTCTCACGCCATATTTTCATTATCTCATCTCTCTTGCTCATAGTAACTATATAACAAGAAAGAGAGCCGAAATGTTAAGAGGTTGTTTAATAACAAATTTGAAAGCCGGAGTCCATTCTCTTGAGGTGGATTTCGGGATGAATCGAAGGAGCAATGCTGTGGCATTGTGACTGAGATTAAGCACGAAAGACACCCAAGAGAATGGATGCGACAGAGCATTTCTCCCAACCACATAAAGACCTTCGAAATGTATACCAACGATAAACAAAGTTACAATAGTTTACATGGATGTCTTTTTGGCTCCCCTGTCCCTAATCTTCAGTCACAACCTTTAGCTCGCCGACCTTATGGTAGGCAATGCCACGGCATTGCTCCCTCAGATTATGAACAGGTTAGCTCAAAAATACATCCACTCCGGCTTCACATTTATTATTAAACAACCTCTAACAACTATAGGGTTATCCCTGATGAGCAGGACGCAGCAGGTCATTTACGGTCTTGACAGGATTGAAGGTCGATATCGGCACCTCGACAAACACCGTGTTCCAGTCACTCATGGCTCCGTTCCACAGTCCGGGAAGCTCCATAGCCCTAAGTTCCTTGCCATGGCTCGATTTCGACGAGATGAATCCTGTGGCGGGGTCAACATACGACGGAAGGTCAAACTTCTTACCGTGTATGTCCTTTATATAGCATACAAGGTCGACCGGATTGAAATGGGTGGCGGTAGCCATCATGTTCTTGTACTCCTCATTGGAGGGATCCACCTGGTTGCTCTCGAGGATCTGAGGCGATGATGACCCGTCGGCATTGAACGCGATGAACGGACCACCGCCAGGCTCGCCTTCGTTACGCACCATGCCGCACACGCGCAAGGGACGGTTGAGTTTTTTCTTGAGGTATTCCACCACGGCGTCATCATCCATGTCATCGAGGCGGGCGTCATTGACATTAAGGACATTCTTCAGATAGTCCACCATCCCTTTCAGATCGGAAGGTGTATAGTCCTTCTCCTCGAGTGCCACCAGATCGTCCTCTATCTGGTCATGGATCTCCAGCAGAAGTCCGCCGAGGATCTCCTTATATCTTATGGTGTCGGCACGGCGTGCGTCGGGCACCACATTGTCGATATTCTTTATGAACACCACTGCGCTCTGGATGTCGTTGAGGTTCTGTATGAGCGCGCCATGGCCGCCCGGGCGGAACAGCAGATGTCCGTCCTCGCGGAAAGGTGTGTTGTCAGGATTAGCGGCAATGGTATCGGTCGACGGCTTCTGCTCGCTCATTGACACAAAGAACTTCTTGCCGGTGCGGGCCTCGGCCTGAGGTATCACCTCGTCAAGCTTGGCCTGGAAGAGCGCGCGATGATTGGCCGACACTGTGAAATGCAGATGCACCTCACCCTTGGAGTTGGCGGCAGTCTGGGCCCCTTCTGTCAGATGCTCCTCCACCGGGGTGCGTGACCCTTCGGGATAGCTGTGGAACTTGAGAAGTCCCTTGGGAAGTCCTCCGTAATTCATTCCTTCAGGACCTACTATGGCGGCTATCACGTCGCGGTTACGTCCTGCCTTGAGCATCTCGTCAAGAGTCTTGCCATACAGTTTCTCACATGCGGCATTCAGCTCGGGGAGGAATGGGAGTTTGTCGATATCGGCTATGAGCTTTGCCACGGGAGTTCCCTCCTTAAGCTCGTCCGTACCGCCGTCCACATACTCGAAGAGAGCCTTGAACATGCGCGATGCGGCCCCTGACGCGGGAACAAACTTGCACACCTCACCTCCGTGTGACAGATATTCATGCCAGCGTTCGAGAGCGGCAGAGACCTCCTCGTCCGACAGGCGGAATATGCCGGCACCGACACGTGCGGCATCTTTGATCTTAAGATACGGGAATCCGGTCACAAAACGTGACAGCTGCGCCTCGGCCTCAGCCTCGCTGATACCCTTCTGGGCAAGCAGCTCTTTATCTTCAGGTTTTAGCATAATGCAATTGCGATTAGTTTATTTTAGAATTGATCATGCGTCAAATTTAATAAATATTTTTCAAAAAGCAACGCGATATTCGCAAAAAATCACTAACTTTGCCGTCGCTTTTTAGCATCCCCGTGTGATGGGAAATTAAGGAGCATAATGAAATCACTTAATTTTGAGTAACACAACCAATTAAACCAACCAAAGAAATGAAGACATTTCAGCTCAACGCCGAGCCCCGCACCGATCTGGGCAAGAAGGCCGCAAAGGAACTCCGCAAGACCAACCTGATCCCCGTTGTCCTCAACGGCGGCAGCATCATCGAGCTCCCCTTCACAGGGACTCTCAAGCCCGGAGAGAAGATCGTAGAGATCGGCAACGGCAAGGGTCTTATCACAACTGACCTCGTTGTAAAGGCCGAGGACGTGCGCAAGCTCGTGTACACTCCCGATATATTCGCCATAGAGCTCACCGTCAACGGCGAGAAGCGCAATGCCGTGCTCAAGGAGATACAGTTCCATCCGGTAAAGGACAACATCCTCCACATCGACATGCTCGAGGTTTCCGACAAGAAGCCCGTGACCATCGAGGTTCCCGTCAAGCTTGAGGGACATGCCGAAGGTGTGAAGGCCGGCGGTAAGCTCACTCTCTCCATGAAGAAGATCAAAGTAAAGGCTATCTACAGCCAGATACCCGAGCGCGTTGTCGTAAACGTTGACTCTCTCGGCCTTGGCAAGACAATCCAGATCGGCGACCTCCACTACGAAGGTCTCGAGCTCGTAAACGCCAAGAACGCTGTGGTATGCGCCGTTCAGCTCACACGTGCCGCACGTGGTGCTCAGGCCAACGCCCAGTAATCACGGCGTAAGCGCAGTCTAAACTGTCAACCTGATTCTTCACAGGCTTTCACCACCGGCTACGGCATGAAAGCCTGTGAACTTATATATGCAGCTCATCAATAGGTCGTTTAAAAACAACCTCTAAGTAAACATTTATGAAATACCTCATAGTCGGCCTCGGAAACATCGGTCCGGAATACGCCTGCACGCGCCACAACGCCGGGTTCATTATAGCCGACGCACTCGCTGACTCTGTAGGAGCGACATTCTCCACCGAACGCTACGGCGACATAGCACATGCAAGGGTCAAGAACGCCCAGCTCACCATCCTGAAACCGTCCACCTACATGAACCTCTCGGGCAATGCCGTAAGATACTGGAAGGACAAGGAGGGGATAGATATCGAGAACATTCTCGTGCTCGTCGACGACTGCGCACTCCCCTTCGGTGCCATACGTATCAAGCCATCGGGGAGCGATGCCGGGCACAACGGTCTAAAGAACATTGCCCAGATGCTCGGGACACAGGCTTACGCACGCCTGCGCTTCGGCATAGGCAACGACTTTCCGCGCGGCTCACAGGTTGATTATGTGCTCGGTGCCTTTTCCGCAGAAGAAGCCGAAGCCATGTCGGAACGCATAGTGATAGCCGTAGACGCAATAAAGGCATTCTTCCTCGCCGGGATACAGAACGCCATGTGTAATTACAACAACAAATAAATGAACGAAGTACGCATCGATAAATGGCTGTGGGCCATGCGAATATTCAAGACCCGCACCGTAGCCACAGAGGCCTGCAAGAAAGGGCGCGTCCTTATGGGAGGTGTCGCCGTAAAGCCGTCACGCACCATAAAGGAGGGCGACATAATCAATGTGCGCAAACCGCCCGTCACATACTCTTTCAGGGTCAAAGCTCTGGCCCAGAACCGCCTCGGAGCCAGACTGGTGCCGGAATACATGGAGAACATAACGCCAAAGAGCGAGCTTGATCTTCTCGATGTGGTGCGCATATCGGGCTTCATCGACCGACGAAAAGGTCTCGGACGCCCCACAAAACGCGAGGGCCGAGACCTTGCAGAATTTACCGAGTCAATGTCCGACGGCTGGGACCTGGACTTCCTTGACGATGATGACGAGTGACCGATACGTCACTTTTCCGGATCAGTTCAGGCGTGAGGCTATGGCCGCAGGGTCATGGCCTGCAAACGATATATTGCCTTCGGGGTCTATCAGAAGCATGAACGGGATGCTGTTGAAACTGTAGGCCTTTGAGACGGATTTGAAAGTCTCCTCAGGCATCCTGAACTGTCTCCACTCCATCTTCTCCTCAGCCATAGCCTTTCTCCATGCTGCATCCTCGGCATCGCAGCTCACGGATATCACCTCAAGCTTGCCGGGATGGGACTTGTATATCTCGCGCACCGCAGGTATGGACATGCGGCACGGTCCGCACCACGAGGCCCAGAAGTCGAGCAGCACCCATTTACCTTTGCCGGCATATGCTGACATAGCGTTCTCTCCGCCCTCGGGATCAAGGGCTGTGAAATCGCTATACTTCTTCCCTTTCACACATGTGCGGGCCTTGGCGAGAGTCTTTTCGAGACGGGCTACACGCACGGAGGAGTCATTACCCTTGATCCTGCCCCACAATGCGTCAAGTTCCGCGTCGGTGAATGTGAACGGTTCGTCGATCACATCGCCCCACAGCCTCGCGCTTATGTGATATGTGGGATAGGCATTCATGAACGCCCTGCGCGCATTGGCAAGATCAGCTTCAGCTTTCTTATAGGCCTGTTCATAAGGCTTTGTCTCCTCCGCTGTGCGCTTCTTTCCGGCGGGATCTATGTACAGGGCATAGTGCGCATTCTTGGCAGCAATCTCAAACGGCAATATGGCGGCGCGATAGTCGGCATACTGCCGCTGGGCCTCTCCACCCTCTATGCGGACATTCCTCTCCTGATACAATCCTCCGGAACCGAAAAAGAACGATGGCGGCACACTGTCGATATGAGCAGCTGTGACAGTATATGGTACATTTTCCAGCATAACGGGAATAGCATAGCCGCCCAAGTCGTCACCGGGCCCATAGATGATTATCTCGCACTCCGACGGCATATCCACAGTGCCCTCAAGCACAAAATGCCCGTCGGTGGCTATGGATGCGGGAGCAGGACCGCGACGGTCATCATGGTTGCGCAGTTCCACTTTGCTCCCGGCCTTGAGACCGGGGATGTTTCCCGTGATGGTATATCCTCCGTCAGCGGCCACCACAGAGGTCGCGGCAGCAAGCATGGATACCGATATCAATAAATGTTTCATGACAATATTAAGATTTATTATTCTACACATATATGAGGCTGTATCGTAATTAAGGCCAAACCTATAATGGAAAAGTGCACCGAAAAAGCACCGAAGGAGAGACTTAGGAAATTGCTCAGAACACGCTATGACGACCTGACCTCAGGACGCCGCGAGCCCCAGACCCGCGCAGGAGCGATGATCCTTTCCCGTCCGACCACCGACATCATCGAGATGCTCCTCAAGAATCTCGACGGCACACCGATAAATCCCGCATAAGCTACAAAACACACACTAACAGACAAGGCGCACCGTGAGAAAGCATTTTTTACGGTGCGCCTTTCTTAAAGACCGTTTTAAACGACCTCATAATTTATGCTTTTTATATTCGGGGAAAAATAACTAACTTTGCAGTCCTAAACTTCATCCTCATAATATGGGACTATTTGACCTGTTTTCGCGCAAAAAAGAGAAGCAAGAGACCCTCGACAAAGGGCTTGAAAAGACTCAGCGCGGACTTTTTGACCGTATATCACATGCCATCGCCGGGAAATCGACTGTCGATGACGACGTCCTCGACAACCTCGAAGAAGTGTTCGTGACTTCCGACGTGGGTGTCGACACCACTCTGCGCATCATCGACCGCCTCCAGGCCCGCGTGGCAAAGGACAAATATGTTGGAGCATCGGAGCTCAACCGCCTTCTGTGCGAAGAGATATCCGAAATGCTCACCGAGAACGGCGAGACCTCGTCACTCGATGACTTCACACTCCCCGAGGGCAACCGCCCCCATGTGATAATGGTCGTCGGAGTCAACGGTGTGGGCAAGACCACCACCATAGGGAAGATGGCAGCCCAGTTCAAGCGCGCCGGCAACAAAGTGGTGCTCGGTGCAGCCGATACATTCCGTGCCGCTGCCATAGAGCAGCTTGAGGAATGGGGGCGCAGAGCCGATGTCCCGGTGGTGAAGCAGAAACTCGGAGCCGATCCGGCATCCGTGGCGTTCGACACTCTGCAAAGCGCGATAGCCGGGAAGGCAGATGTAGTGATCATCGACACAGCCGGGCGTCTGCATAACAAGAAAGGGCTCATGGACGAACTTACCAAGGTGAGAAACGTCATGCAGAAGCTCGTCCCCGACGCTCCTCACGAAGTGCTCCTCGTGCTTGACGGATCCACAGGGCAGAACGCTTTTGAACAGGCCCGGCAGTTCGTGGCAGCCACACAGGTCAACGAGCTTGCCATAACAAAACTCGACGGCACAGCCAAAGGGGGCGTGGTGATAGGGATAAGCGACCAGTTCAAGATTCCTGTCAAATACATCGGTCTGGGAGAAAAGATCGAAGACCTGCAGGTGTTTGACAAGCGCGCCTTCGTGGAATCACTCTTCGGAGAAAAGAAATGACAGGCGACAAGATAGCCATAATATCGCTCGGATGCTCAAAGAATCTCGTTGATTCGGAACGCCTCATGCGTATGCTCGACAGCGTAGGCCTGGAGGTGTCATACCCTGACAGTCCCGGAGCGGAGGACACATTCCTGCGAGGCCGCAGGCGCAAACACGCGGTCATAAACACCTGCGGTTTCATCGGTGACGCCAAGGAGGAATCCATCAACGAGATACTGCGATGGGCACAGCTGCGCAAAGCCGGAAAGATCGACGGGCTTTACGTCATGGGATGCCTGTCAGAGCGGTATAAGGAGGAGCTTCCGGCTGAAATACCCGAAGTGGACCGCTGGTACGGCAAGACCGACTGGCCGCAGCTGGTAAGCGACCTTGCCAAGAGCCATCCCGGATCAGTTCCCTATGACCGCATACTCACCACCCCACGCCACCACGCCTATCTCAAGATTGCCGAAGGGTGTGACCGCTTCTGCGCATTCTGCGCAATACCGCTCATCACAGGCCGCTATACCTCACGACCGGTCGAAGAGATTGTCGACGAAGTAAAAATGCTCGTGGACCGAGGGGTCAAGGAGTTCAATGTCATAGCCCAGGACCTAACATCCTACGGCCGTGACCTGTACGGCAAGCCCGAAATAGCCCGTCTCGTCGAAGCGATATCCGATGTAGAAGGGGTGGAATGGATAAGGCTGCACTATGCCTATCCCAACGAATTCCCTATGGACCTGCTCGACGTAATGGCATCGCGGCCCAATGTGTGCCGCTACCTCGACATAGCCCTCCAGCACATATCCGACAACGTCCTCACCAACATGCGCCGCCACATCACCGGAGCAGAGACACGCGCCCTGCTCGACGAGATACGCCGCCGTGTGCCCGGAATACACATACGCACCACCCTGATGGTGGGATTTCCCGGAGAAGGGGAAAGGGAGTTTGAAGAGCTCATGGACTTCGTGCGCAGCCAGAGATTCGAGCGCATGGGCGCATTCGCATATTGCGAAGAGGAGGACACATACGCGGCACGACACTATGACGACAGCATACCCGACAGTGTGAAGCAACAACGCCTTTCACGTCTGATGGCACTTCAGGAAGAGATATCCGCCGAGATTCAGGACGGAAAGACCGGCACCGTACAGCGTGTCATCATCGACCGCGAAGAAGAGGACTGCTATGTGGGACGCACCCAGTATGACTCACCCGAAGTCGACCCGGAAGTGCTGATAGAGAAAACCGTCAGTCTCAGGCCCGGAGATTTCTGTAATGTTAAAATCAAAGCCGCCTACCCCTTCGAGCTCGCAGGGGAGGCTGTGATATGACCCCGACCATGAGCGTGTCTAAAGATATGCTGACAACTCCGCTTCAACAGGAAGCCGCCGAAGAATGCCTCAGGCGCAACATACCGTTCGCACTCTATGCCCTCCCCTCTGACGACAAGTGCCGCTTCATCGCATCACTCCCTGACGACGACGGCAAAAGTCAACCCTCTCATACCGGTTCCCGCGACAGTTTCTTCATAAGCCGGTTCATGGCCGACGAGCCATACATGGCAGGCATCAGCGACAGCCTTGACGAAGAAGGCATCATCAACCTGATAGCCTCACGCCCCGACATCAAGGGCTCACCCACCCAGGAACGCCCCTACCTCACATCCACACGGCGCGTAAGCTACATGCAGGCCTTCGAGGGCATGACACACCGCCTCAGGAAAGAGGGCGGCAAAGTAGTGCTGTCACGACACGAGTCCATATTCACCACACGCGGTCTGCTCGACTCGGCTCTGGACTATTTCTCATCCTCGCCATCCACATTCCGTTATCTATGCTTCACACCCGAAACCGGAATATGGGCGGGAGCTACCCCGGAACTTCTTCTGGAGACGGGGACTGATCCGGGCCTCATCCGCACCATGGCTCTCGCCGGGACACGTCCGCGCGACACACAGGAAAGCGCATGGGACTCCAAAAATCTTCTTGAGCACAACATAGTAGTAAATTTCATATCAGAAATCCTGCAGAGCCACAGCCTGAAAGTTGATGTCGGGCAGCTGACAGAAGTCTCAGCCGGCGCGGTGACACATCTGTGCACCCCCATAACGGCAAGCGGAGACCTCAGCGACATCATGTCGGTCATAAATGACCTCAACCCCACACCGGCAGTGGCCGGATTCCCGCGTGACAAAGCCATAAGCGAGATAGATTACTTCGAGACCCACCAGCGCAGATGCTACAGCGGCATCGTAGGTGTCCGTGACAGCCGCGGATGGCATGTGTATGTCAATCTGCGTTGCGCCATAGCTGCACGCGCCACCCTCAATGGGAATGAAGGATGGATATTCAACATATATGCCGGCGGAGGGCTTATGCCTGACTCAAGACCTGATGACGAATGGGACGAGACCGACCGCAAGATGTCAGTGCTGCGCGCATCACTCCAATCCGCTTCATCGGTCATTGAAACCAACCCGACAGAAGCCACGTTCATCCATTGACCATCATCCGAAAGCAATGAAAAAAGGCAAACCGACACTCATAATACTCCTCGCTATAATATTCATAGCCATACTCTCCGTGCTTCCGTTATCCCGATGGACCGGAGGCAAGTTAAAGGACTTTTCCCTGATCAGCGACATACTCAAGGAGGCCTCACTGATATCCGAATCCACCGGCTCCGGCGAGGAGCAGATCGATCCAGAACTGCTCAAAGCCATGGAAGAAGAGGAAAAAGCCCAGCACAATCCGCTCACAGCAAGCGACTCGGTGCTCGCACTACCGGTCGACACCATAATCCAGGCTGTCAAGGCCCCACGAGAGGGTGACCTTGTGATACTCGAAGACTACACCACCTCACAGACCGGACTGATACACCTGAAGGACGCAATCACCAACGGAAGGCTCGCACGCATAGCAGTGGTGGGCGACAGCTACATCGAAGGTGACATATTCACACAGGACCTCAGAGAAAAACTGCAGGAAGCCTATGGAGGAGAAGGTGTAGGATATGTGAGCATGCACACTGACTTTCCGGGATTCCGCCGTTCGGTGAAACAGGGTGGCAAAGGATGGAAGACACACATGGCAAACAAAAAGGCTGACCGCCAATATCTCGGACTGATGGAGCAGTATGCAACTCCGTCCGGCACAGCCACATCCACTTACGAGGGGACAAAATCACTTCCACACACCGGATCATGGTCTCGCTCCAGATTCATGTTCATATCGCCTGAAAATTCCATAATCTCTGTTAAAACAGGCGAAGGAGAATGGTCAGAGCGCAATATCACAGCGTCCGACTCCGTTCAGTGCATAGAGATTGAAGGTCCTACAACACGCTTCGACATCAAGACCTCGGCACCGAAACTGATAGGGCTCGGGGTATGGCTCGACGGACAGAAAGGAGTCAGCCTCGACTGCATGTCATCCCGCGGATTCTCGGGTATCACGCTCAGCAGAATCAATGTGGAGTTATGCCGGCAGATGGGACGCGTGATAGGCTACAATCTCATAATCCTTGAGTTCGGCATAAATGCAATGAGCTCATCGCAGAAGGACTATTCCGTGTACTCCGACCGTATGGTAGGGGTAATAAACCATGTGCGCCAGTGCTATCCGCGCGCCGACATACTGTTGATGGGGGTCGGCGACCGTGGAGAGAAGCGCGGAGGCCAGGTCAGGTCAATGGCCACCGCACCCGCCATGATCAACGCACAGCGCGACGCAGCCCGAAGAGCCCACTGCCTGTTCTGGGACACAAGGGAGGCTATGGGCGGTGAAGACGCCGTGGTGGAATGGAGCAATGCTGGACTCATAAACAAGGATTATATCCACATGACCCACAAAGGAGGAGCACGTCTTGCCGACGCCCTCTTTAAAGCCTTACAGCAAAGCCTCAAATGACACTGCACTACAACTACACGACCAAAACATTACTCATTTCCGCACTGATGGGGATCTCATCGTGGCTGACTGCCGGAGCAGCCGCACCGACCGACGATCCTGACACAGGAGCCAAAAGCGAGGAGACTACCGGCGAGAACTCCGACATGTTAAACGGACCGGTAGAGATCCCCGGCGAAGCGGACGACATAGATATACCCATACCTTCGTTCATACACATGAACGCAAACCATATAACATACAATGGAGCCGACTGGAGCCGGCTCCGCAAGGCGTTTCTCGAAAGTGCCGTATCTCCGGTGTCGATCGTACACATCGGAGACTCGCACATACAGGCCGACATAAGCACAGGGACCACCCGCGAACTGCTACAATACGATTTCGGCAACGCCGGACGCGGACTTGTGTCGCCGTTGAAGATGAGCGGCACCAACGAGCCTCTCGACTACACGTTCCAGAGCCGCAATCCATGGAATCCGGTCAAGCTCATGAGCTCGACATGGCGACAGACTGTGGGATTCACCGGCACATCGATACGCCCTACGAGCAACACATCCGAAATAACCATCGGCACATCAGGCAAGGATGACTACAACCCCTTCAGCTCGGTGACCATATTCCACAACGGACGCTTCACCATAAAGGGAATCACCGGAGAGAACGGAGAGAGGATACAATACCGGGCCATACCGTCGCGTGACTACACTCAGATAATGCTGCCGGCACCATACACCAAAATCACCGTCAACTTCACCTCGGCCGGCGATCTCACGGTGTTCGGAGCAGCACTTTCAGGAGACCGTCCGGGACTTTTCTACCATACCATAGGCAACAACGGTGCCGCCTACGAGACCTACAACCGCATTGGCAACGTAGGGGCCGGCATAAGTCCACTGAAGCCTGATCTCGTGATAATATCGCTCGGCACCAACGAGGCATTCGGACGTCTCAACACAGAATCGTTCACACGATCAGTCGACAGGCTTGTCAACAACATACGCACCGCCAATCCCGATGCACTCATACTCCTGACAACACCCATGGAATGCCATAAAAGCGTCACAACCACCAAGAAAGTCAAGGTGAGAAGCAAAAGCCGCAAAGGCCGCAAAGGGAAGCTCCGGACTGTCACACGCTCGTCGCGTTCCTACACCGTCAACAAGAACATAGCACCTCTGCGCAAGGCTATACTCGATTACGGCAAAGACAACGGCATAGCGGTCTACGACTGGTATGAAGTGGCAGGCGGACAGGGAGCAAGTTCCTCATGGATCAGCAACGGGCTTTTTGCCAACGACCGTGTGCACCATTCCCACAAGGGATACAACCTCGAGGGACGTCTGCTGTATGAAGCACTTATGGATGCCCTGCGCACATCCGAATGACAAAAAAGATATCGTACGAAATAAAAAAACGTTTCAGAATTGGAACACATAGCTACACGGCTCTCGGAGCTGTACAATTCACTTCTTTCTGATCTGGATGACATAGGGATAGATGTCACCGGCATAGGCGAACTGCTCGTCTATGACAGCCGGCAGCCGCTGCTGTTCAACACCGGCCTGTTCATCGTGCTCTTTGCCATGTTCATGATCATCTACCGCATGCTGAGACCATGGAGGGCCGCAAGGATGATCTTCACCATTGCATTCTCCATATATTTCTACTACAAAGCATCGGGAGAATGTTGCCTCATACTGATAGGAGTGGCTTTAAGCGACTACCTGCTGGGGCTGTGCATGCAGAAGGCACGCACCCTCACACGCCGGCGCATTACGGTAATGCGGACTATAGTCACGCTCAATGTGACAGTCAACATATGTCTGCTTGCCTACTTCAAATACTTCGGTCTGATGATCGAGACCATCAACAGCTTCTTCACCGCGCATATCGATCCCATCAACGTCATACTTCCGGCCGGAATCTCATTCTTCACCTTCCGTTCCATCAGCTATATAGTCGACATATACCGAGGTCAGATACAGGCTTGCCGCAATCCGCTCGACTATCTCTTTTTCCTCACCTTCTTCCCTCCGCTTCTCGCCGGCCCCGTGGTACGGGCCAAGGACATGCTGCCACAGATCAAGAGCAATCCAGTCCCTTCGCGCGACATGACATCCGAAGGCATATACCTCATCATACTGGGCATCATCAAGAAGATGGTGATAGCCGATTTCATCTCAGGCAACTTCGTCGACCGCGTGTTTGACAATCCCGCTCTCTACAGCGGATTCGAGAACCTTATGGCATCGATCGGTTTCACCATCCAGCTTTACTGCGACTTTTCCGGATACAGCGACATAGCCATCGGCATAGCCCTTCTCCTCGGCTACAGATTCAAGGAGAACTTCAATGCACCGTTCAAGGCTTCCAACCCTACGGAGTTCTGGCACCGTTGGCACATATCCCTGTCGACATGGCTGAGGGACTACATATACATCCCGCTCGGAGGCAACCGCTGCTCCAGGCCGCGCGCTTATTTCAACCAGTTCGCCACAATGGTGATAGGCGGATTCTGGCATGGCGCATCCTGGATGTATGTCATATGGGGAGCGGCCCACGGCACACTGTTGGTGATACACAAAATGCTGCGCAACGCCATCCCCGCCACTTCCGCCACAGAGACCGTGGTGACAGAGTCGGGTGAAATAGAAGTTGTGACAGTCCCGTCACGCTTCGCACCTGTGACAAAGTGTTTCAACATGGTGTTCACGTTTCTCCTCATCGCAGCTGCCTTCATGCTGTTCCGTGCACGCTCACTCGACGAAGTAGGTATGATGTGGCATCAGATGATATTTGACTTTCATCTTTCCGTAGCTCCGGAATTCATCTCAAGCTATCTCACAATAGTGCTGGCCATGGCGGCAGGATACATCGTACATATGCTCCCCACGAAAATCACCGATCCTCTTAAGCAAGGCTTCATGAACGCTCCGGTGATCCTGCAGGCTCTACTGCTTGCAATCGCACTGTTCATCGCCATTCAAGTGAGGTCAAGTGACATAGTCCCGTTCATCTATCTGCAATACTGATTTATCCGTCTGAAATACTGAGCTCTATCACAATAAAAAGGCCGTCCCCGGAGATTTCTCTTCAGGGACGGTCATCTATTTTAAGCGTTAGTTGTAAGCTGTAAGGGTGGTGTGATCACCTTGCCCTCAGGCCGGAAGCTTAGTAGTTCCACTGGCAGGCAACCATACGGAGGTTGTTGCAGGCGATTGTACGGAAATCGATGATCTGGTTGTAACGGCAGTTGATGTATGTAAGAGCCTGGTCGAACGACACGTCAAGCATTGTCAGCTGATTGTTGTTGCAGATAAGACGCTGCAGGAATGTCTGGTTTGACAGGGTCAACTGGGTAAGATCATTGTAGGAGCAGTCAACATACTGGAGGTTGGGGCATCCGTCAACACTGAGGGTGGTCAGATCATTGTAGGAGCATACGAGGTCGAGAAGAGCCTGGCAGTTGCGGAGACCGAGAGTGACCATATTGTTGTCCGAACAGATGAGAGTGGAAAGTGAAGGAAGCCCGGAGACTATGAAATTGGTGATCTCATTGTCGTCACAGTTGAGGTTCTGAAGGTTCTCCACACCTGCAAGAGTAAGTGAGGTGAGCTTGTTGTAACCGCAGTAGAGATTCTTTAGAGCCGTGCATCCGCCGACATTAAGTGACTCGAGGTGGCAACCCTGACAGTTAAGTGTCTGGAGATTGTAGGAATTGTTCAGTTCGAGCTCCACAAAGAGGTTGTTGGAGATATTCAGGTTCTTAAGAAGGGGGGCGTTGCTGAGTGAAAGATCCGTCAGACGGTTCTTGTAGAGTGACAGAGTCTGAAGGACGCTGCAGCCATCGAGATTGACCTCGGTAAGCTTGTTACGTCCGGCATTGAGCTGCTCAAGGGCAGGACAGTCAGACACGTCGAGCGATGTGAGGTGGTTACGTGAGACATCCACCTTGGTGAGTGCCTTGAAGCCGGAGAGGTCGAGAGCTCCGGTAAGCTTCTTGTCCTTCCACTGAATGGCTGTGACATGGCCGTTGGATACGGTGACACCTTCAATGGAGCCTAACGACTTTGGATTGGCCTTAAGGGCACTGGCATTGGTTCCCTCGGTGAGGAAAGCCTTTAGCTGCTTTGCCTCATTCTTGTCAAGATTCTGAGCAAATGCGGTCATACTTCCAAGCACGACTGCAATGATTAATAACGCTTTTTTCATAAAACAATAGTTGTTGGTTGAGTTAATTTTATTAATCTAACACTGCTAATCGACAAAAGGTTTTATCTTTGTCAAGAAAAGTTTTTCATGCCCCCTCACAGCATCTCAGATTACATTTCCGCTTACTAAGTTTTTTCATCACACCTACTTTCCGCGGACATTTTATTGCCACAGCGATATTTTATGGCAAATGACAGATGCGTCATAGACATATTTTTCGTACCTTTGCAATCGAAAATATTAATACCTTAAATCTAAAACAACCTTAAAATGAAGAATTGCAGATATCGTGGGGTAGTGGTACCCATGGTGACACCCGTCACAGAGAAGGGTGCACTCGACGTCCCTGCCGTAGAGAGAATCATAGAATTTTTTGCGCAGAACAATGTGGCACCGCTTCTTATGGGCACCACCGGTGAAGGCAACAGTGTGTCAGCCTCCGACGGACTGCTTATGGTAGAGACTGCCGTAAAGGCTGCAAAAGGGAAGATCCTGATCTATGCCGGACTCACAGGCAACTGCTTTGCCGAACAGCTCAGCCAGGCTCAGACCTACACAGCCGCCGGAGCCGACGTGATCGTAGCGACACTCCCCTCCTACTATGCGCTTACCGCCGAACAGATGTATGGCTACTACAAGGCTCTTGCCGACAATATCACCGGACCGCTGATGCTCTACAACATATTGGCCACGACACATATGACAATACCCGTCGATGTGGTGAAACGTCTTGCCGATCACCCCAACATCGTCGGGCTCAAGGATTCAGAGCGTGACCTTGAACGCATGCGCCAGTGCATCGACATATCGAGAGACCGCGAGGATTTCGCCTATTTCTGCGGATGGGCGGCACAGTCAGCCTACTCCCTCTCCATCGGTGGCGACGGCATAGTGCCGAGCACAGGCAATTTCGTGCCGGATATGTTCAATGATCTTTACAGCGCAGCCACCGGCGGTGACATGGACACAGCCAACCGTCTGCAGGACGAGACCAACGAGATAGCCAAGATATATCAGGCCGGACGCACCCTGGGGCAGTCACTCACCGCACTGAAAGTGATGATGCAGACCAAGGGGCTCTGCGATCCGTGGATGCTCATGCCGCTGACACGTCTTTCCGCTGAAGAAGAGCAATCCATAAGGGAAAAACTATGAACGACATACATTGGATAGACTATCTGATAGTCTTTGCATCGATTGCCGCAGCGATCGGTGTGGGCGTATATTTCGCCCACAGGCAGAAGGACACAAGCACCTACTTCGCAGCAGGAGGCAAAATCCCTGCATGGGCTGTGGGCATGTCGATCTTCGCCACCCTCATATCAAGCGTGACATTCCTCGCGTATCCCGGTGCGGCATATGCCGACAACTGGATACTCCTCGTGCAGGGGCTCATGGTGCCGTTAGTGCTTCTGGCACTCATCGGTGTGATAGTGCCTCTGTTCCGCAAAGTGGTAAAGCTATCGACCTACGAATACTTTGAACGCCGCTTCGGACTCCTTGCCCGCATGTACAGTTCGTTTGCCTTCACGCTTGGCCACTTCTCCAAGGCCGGTACGGTCTTCTTCCTTGTGTCAATGGCACTTGCAACATTCCTTGACTTCAACATCTACGCGATAGTCATAGTGCTTGGCATCACCATCATCTTCCTCACACTTCTCGGAGGCATGGAGGCCATAGTATGGATGGATGTGGCACAGGGAGGTCTGCTTATCGGCGGAGGCCTTATATGCGTCGCCCTGTTGCTGTTCCTTCCGGAAGGGGGACCGTCGGAAGTGCTCCGCATAGCCGGCGAGTACAACAAGATAGATGTCGGCCCGTACGACTGGGACTTCACGCAGCTGACATTCATAGTCATGGTCTTTAACGGAATTTTCTACGCACTGCAGAAATATGGCACCGACCAGACCATCGTGCAGCGTTACCTCGCAGCCAAAAATGACCGTGACGCCAAGAAAGCCGCATATATCGGCGTTCTGATGAGCGTTCCCATCTGGGCCATGTTCATGTTCATCGGCACATGCCTGTTTGCCTACTATCACGCATCCGGAGCACCGGCACTCCCCGACGGCATAAAGGCCGACGAGGTGTTCCCCTATTTCATCAGCAACGAACTTCCTGTGGGCATACGCGGTCTCATCATAGCCGCACTTGCCGCAGCAGCAATCTCAAGCCTTGACACTGATCTGAACTGCCTCTCGGCCATAGCAGTGCAGGACTATTACGTACGCTTCAGGAAATCGAGCACCGACCGCCAGCAGCTCCGCTTCGGACGCATCATGGTAGTGCTGTCAGGCGCAGGTGCAGTAGGGGTCGCCCTCCTCTATATATCATGGGGCGGAGAGGGTGTGCTCGGAGCACTGTTCTCCCTGTATGCCATCTTCTCGGCCGGAATCGTGGGTATATTCCTTCTCGGACTATTCAGCCGGCGTGCCAACAAGCAGGGGCTGTACGTAGGCATAGCGGCGTCAGTGCTGTTCACAGCCTACGCTGTGCTCACATCTACCAAGCTTGACCTGCACGGCACGGGTATCAAAGAGACAATTCTTGATCTCGGAGCATGGAATTTCACCCAGCACAAGTATATGCTGGGCGTGTACAGCCACATCATAGTGCTCGTGGTAGGATATCTGGCAAGCTTCCTGTTTGCCGCACCACTTGCCGATAAAGAGCTTACGATATACGGATACCTTGAGGAAAAAAGAAAGGAAAAACAACTGGACATCGAGCCTGCATGACGCATACGGCAGGTTTTCTTTGAACATTATATAACAGATACACATGAAACCAATCACAATCTTGCAGCCCCAGAAGATAGTATTCGGTTCAGGCTGCATACAGACATTTGTCGACGATTATCTCTCACTCGGCTTCCGCCGCCTCTTCGTGCTCACGGCACCTCCGATACTGCCTCTGATCGAGCCTGCCATGAACCGGCTGAAGGAGAACGGAGTAAGCATCGAGGTGTGCCATGATATACTTGCCGAGCCAACACTCAACGACTTTAACAAAATACTCGACTCAGCACGCGAATTCCGTGCCGACAGCGTGGTCGGAATCGGCGGAGGATCGGTGCTTGACGTCGCAAAACTTGTGGCCGCATTCATCGACAGCGACCAGAAGGCAGAGGACTGCTTTGGGACAGGATTCATCAAAAAGAAAGGGCTATGGCTCGCATGTCTGCCTACAACAGCCGGAACCGGAAGCGAAGTGTCGCCCAATGCCATACTGCTTGACGAACGTGACAGGCTTAAGAAAGGCATTGTCAGCCCCTATCTGCTTGCCGACACAGCCTATGTCGACCCTATGCTGACAATGACTGTGCCTTCAAAGGTGACAGCCGATACCGGAATGGATGCCCTGACCCACTGCATCGAGGCCTACACCAACAAGTTTGCCCACCCTGCAGTAGATATATACGCTCTTCAGGGAATAAAGCTGATAGCCGCCAACCTGCTCCGGGCAGTCAGGGACGGAAACGACACAGAAGCCCGCGAAGCCATGTCGCTCGGCTCGCTCTACGGAGGCCTGGTGCTCGGTCCTGTCAACACTGCGGCAGTCCACGCGCTCAGCTACCCCTTAGGCGGCGAATTCCATATACCTCACGGACTTTCCAACGCCATACTGCTGCCATCGGTGATGAAATTCAACCGCCCCGCTAATCTCCGTAAATATGCCGAAGTAGCCATAGCCTGCGGTGCGCCGCAGGGCAAAGATGACAACGAGACAGCCCAGAACGGAGTGGATTTCATCTATGAACTTTCCAAAGCCGTAGGAATACCGCAGAAGCTATCTGACCTCAACATACCTCAAAGCGCGGTCGACGGCATGGCCAAAGCCGCCATGGAGGTGCAACGTCTGCTAAAAAACAATCCCCGTGAAGTCACCGAACAGGATGCAAGAGACATATACAATTCACTGTACTGAGAACCTATCACTATACTGAGAACTTACATGAAACCGATTTTAGCCATCACCATGGGGGATCCCGCGGGCATAGGTCCCGAAATAGTGGTACGGGCCCTCAGCCATAAGGACACTTATGAAAAGTGTCGCGCCATAGTCACAGGCGATGCCGCCGTGATGCAGGAAGCAGTGCGCCGTCTTGGATACGACTTCAGCATCAATGCAGTGAACCGTGTAGCTGACGCGAAATTTGAATATGGAACAATCGACGTCTACGACCTTCATTGCGTGGACATGAGCACGTTCCGTTTTGGCGAAGTCCAGGCCCAGTGCGGAAATGCCGCATTTGTGAGCATACGCAAAGCCATAGAGCTTGCCATGGCCAATGAAGTGGACGGCACAGTCACTGCCCCGCTCAACAAGGAGGCTCTCAACCTTGCCGGACATCACTTCGACGGACACACCGAGATATACGCCACATTCACCGGCACCAAGAAATATGCGATGATGCTCGCTGACGAGAACATAAGGGTGATACACGTGTCCACACATGTCCCTCTGCGCAAGGCATGCGACCTCGTGAAGAAAGCACGCATCATCGAAGTCACCGAATTGATCGCTGACGCATGCCGCCAGTTCGGCATAGCGGATCCGCGCATAGGCATAGCCGGACTCAACCCCCACAGCAGCGAGAACGGAATGTTCGGCGACGAGGAGGCACTCGAGATAATCCCCGCCATCGAGGAACTCAAGTCACGCGGATTCAACGTTGACGGTCCGGTGCCCCCCGACTCGATATTCGCCAAAGCCAAATGCGGCAAATATGACGGATGTGTGGCAATGTACCATGATCAGGGACACATACCCTTGAAAGTGTGTGCCTTCAACTGGAACAAGGAGACCGGAAAAATGGAGAGTGCCAACGGTGTGAACATCACACTGGGTCTCCCCATAATCAGAGTGAGCGTTGACCACGGCACAGCGTTCGACGTAGCCGGAAAAGGTATCGCAAGCGATGACGCCATGGTGCTCAGCATCGACTATGCCACACGCATGGCAAAGTACCGTTTAGGAATACAGGAGTAATGATTGCCGTTATAGCCGACGACATCACAGGAGCAGCCGAGATGGCGGGCATAGCCCACCGTCTCGGTCTCTCTGTAAACATGTCGACCTCACCCAAGGACATCCCTTCATGCGATGTGTCGGTCATAGCCACCGACACACGTTCAATGACCGGGGCCGAGGCTGCCGAAGAGTCCGCAAGAGTTGCCTCCTCACTGGCAGGAATGAGCACGGTGAAACATATCTTCAAGAAGACCGATTCCGCTCTCAGAGGGAATGTAGTCGCTGAACTGACTCCTCTGCTGCGGCTAACACGATACAGGGAAGCACTGTACATTCCCGCCAATCCATCCAAAGGGAGAATCATACGAAACGGCACTTACTACATAGGCGAAAAGCCCATCCATGAGACGGATTTCTCGTTTGACCCTGAATTTCCGGCATTCTCATCGGTCCTGACTGAACGTTTTCCCGATGCCTTGGAGAGCAACGTGCATTTTGCCGATGCCGTGAGCGAAGAAGACATACGGAGAGAAGTGGACAATGCCGGCGACGACACGCTTCTTGTTGGAGCAGCCGACCTGTTCACGGCATTTCTGATGAAGCACTGCCGATGCCGCGGCACCTCCTCATCTCCAAAAGTAGACATAGACCTGAGTGACGCACTGATAGTATGCGGAAGCACACAGAGCCGGGCCATTGACTGCGGAGCCGAGACATTCTTCATGCCTACCGACCTTTATGACGGCATATCCGGTCCCGACGGATGGATCAGCGAAATCTCAGGACATTATGCCGCCAACCGCTCCATAATTCTCGCTATCCGCGACCGTCACCGCACAGGGAAAGAGAGCGCGACATATCTTCGCGAGACCATGGCAGAGACTGTTGACCGTTTCATCGGTATCCGCGCTCCACGCGAGCTTATTATCGAAGGTGGAGCCACAGCCTACGCAATATTGCGCAGACTGGGATGGGACACACTGACCATTACCGACGAGATAGCCCCGGGAGTGATACGCATGAACACTCCCGCCGGCATCCACATCACCATGAAACCTGGCAGCTATCCCTGGGGCGGACTTTTCCCCAGTAAATAAGGCTGAGACATCGCATAAAAAAGGCGGGACCTGCTCACGCAGATCCCGTCTCATCAACTTAGAGAATCGGATTCTCAATGCAAACACCGAGAATCCGACATATCATATATATTTAATATCCATTGGTACCAAATTCATTAGGATTGGCAATCGCATCAAGGAAGCTCTGAGGTATGGGACGAACAATGTGCTTTGCCTCATCAAAGAAAAGGATGTCAGGATTGGTGGCGGCAAAGAAACTCTTTGTGAGCTTGCCACAACGCTTAAGGTCATACCAGCGCACCTGTTCACCGGCAAGTTCGCGCGCACGCTCCTGAAGGATGAAATCGATGGTCATATCACCCTGATTGACCTTCATCTCAGCCTGACGTCCTGTCACAGCTGCACGGTCACGTAAAGGCTGTACATATTTTAGAGCTTTAGCTTGGTCATTGCTTGCGCGGAGTGCAGCCTCGGCTGCCACAAGATATATCTCTCCGAGACGTATCACAGGAATATCACCCTCCCACTTCTGATTGTCCTTGATCCACTTAATGGACGAAAACTTATTCATTGACGGATAAGTGTTCTTATATATGGAGCCTAAATCAGGATTGGTGGTCTCTGTCACCCATTTCCCGTCAGCAGTAAACATATCGGACGGATCAACACACACAAAGGGAAGCATAGCTTTCTCTGCCGCCGACATCGTATAGTTAGGGGTCAGCACGGAAATTCCGTCAAGCCATCCGTCACCATTCTCGTCCACCATATTGCAGTTGCCGGAAGAATTGTTCTGATAGAACACAGTACGTCCGCCATAATACATTTCACCGGGCTTATATGTTCCGGCTGTATTCTTGATCACATGGTTAAGCAGAGAGGCATCCTTGCCGAACTGATCAATCATGGACTGGGAAATTTTCTTATCACCCCAGGATGAATTATAATACTCGGTAAAGAATGTGTTGGCAAAACGAGTATCGGCAGGATTCCTGACCGGTTCAAACACAGTGGTCAGAAGATACTTCGTCGGCTTGATGCCGATACTGTTGGAACGGCCGTACCATGCACAATTCTTCTCGGCAAGACCCCACGCGGTATAATTCTGTAAACGCATCTCATAATACTGGCGTGTACGTCCACGGTTGTTACCCTCAGGATTCTTGTCACCTTCATGGTCAATAGCTTCGATGAAAAGGAACTCTGTGTTATTCTTGTTGTTCTCACCATCCCAAAGCTTGGCATAACCTGACTTATCGGCATCACTGGTGTAAAGAGCGCAATTGTATTTTGAAGCATTATTTATCAGTTCTTCAGCTGTCTGTAGAGCCAGACGTGCATACTCTTCCGCATTAGCCTCTTTAAGTCGGGTCCGCTGTAGATACACCTTGGCAAGCATTGCCAGGGCAGCCTTCTTGCTGACACGACCACGATCATCTCCCTGGGAATAAGGAAGATAATCCTTAGCAAAATTCAAGTCACTTATGATAAGATCGTAGAAATCGCTCTCCGAACTTCTTGCAGGACTGTTGTTTATACCGGTCACAGCCGAAGACGTGGTGTTGAGCACCACTCCGCCAAACTGCTCCACAAGATGCCAGTTAGCCCATCCACGGAAAAAATAAGCCTCTGCAAGTTTTGCATAAAGTTCATCCTGAGAAGCATAGCCTGTCACAGATGAAGCATAATATATCGCAGTGTTCGCATAGTTTATTGTAGAATAGAATCCCTCCCAAAGAGTCTTAAGAGTGCCCAATTGGGTATTCATATTCGAGTTATACTGTGAGAAACCGCTCTCAAATGATTCGCTTATCCAAAGATCCGTACCAAGCTCCATAGCACCGATACCGTCAATCTTACCATACAGGTAGTAGTAACCGTCATAGCAATAATTGATCAGGCTCTCAAACCCAGGACGCTCGGCATAAGCCGTCTCCACGTCGACAGTCGACGGATTCCATTCGTCAAGACTGCATCCGGTGAACATAGCGGTGCAGAGCACTACCGCCAATGTTTTTCTAAATATATTTTTCATGTTGAATTTCTAAGCTATAAATTTTAGAATGAGAGGTTTACACCAAACACTATCTGCTTGTAAAGCGGAAATCCGTCTGTTCCGCCAGTCTCCGGATCGACATCTCGCAGAAGTTTATCCTTTGCAAACACAAACGGATTACTTATAGTGCCGTATAAGCGGCAACGACTCATACCTGCCTTATCAAGCACATTCTTCGGGAGTGAGTATCCAAGAGAAATAGTCTTTATTTTCCAGTAGGAACCATCCACAATACCAAGTCCGAGATTGGATGCTGAATGGCTTGTGGAGCGTGACATATACGGACGAGGGAAATCATTGGTTGGATTGCTTTCTGTCCAATAATCATAAAAATCAGGCATTGCAACTCGACCGAAATATCCGAGAATCGGGCTCTCAACAGTCTGTCCCCAACGCGCTGTGATGAACACATTCAGATCGAATCCCTTATAGTAGAAAGAGTTGTTTAGACCTGCTGTCCATGACGGAGACTTATGACCGATAAGCTCTTTGTCCTTTTCTCCGATCTGATAAGGTTTTTCGGCAGTGTACTCGGTCACTGTGCCATCCTCTTCAGTCAGAGTCCAAAGACCGTCGCTCACCTTTACGAGCCTGGTATTCACTTTTGAGTCACCGGGAAGAAGCCCGAACACAGCGGCATCAGCCTCCTCGCCCTTCTGCCATATACCGAGTTTACGGTAGTTATAGATCATGTCCTTGGGATTGTCCATAAACAGTCCGAGCGACACGAGATTATCTACAGTAGTGCCACTGCCGAGATCAATGGATTTAACTCGTTCTTTGTTAGCTGCGAATGTCAGGGTCGTTGTCCACTGGAAATCCTTTGTGATAATATTACGGCTGTTGACAGTCATTTCAAAACCAGTATTGCGCATACGAGCTACATTGCATACCATCTTATACGGATTCTTCGGTTTGAATAATCCACCTGTCGATGGTAGATTACGCGAATACAGCACGTCCTTGGTATCGGTATCATAGAATTCCAACGCACCGTCGATACGGTTATTGATTATACCGAAATCGACACCGATATTCCAGTTATAGGATTTCTCCCATCCCATCTCCACATTACCTACGGCCTGCGAAAGCACACTTGACGTGACGGCACCCGAACCGAAATTGATATTGTCAAGACCATTGGACGTAACCTCTGTACGCGACACATAAGCATCGACATTAGGATTGCCTGACACACCATATCCCACGCGGAGTTTCAGGTTGTTGAGCCAGTTGCGTGTCGATTCCATGAAAGGCTCATCGGAAATACGCCATGCCAATGCTGCAGCAGGGAATGTGTCCCAATGATTATAAAGCTGTGACACACCGTCCTGACGAACGGAAGCTGTGAACAGGTAGCGTCCGAGATAGTCATAGTTGACACGAGCCGCATAGGACATGCGTTTGGTCTGAGTGTAAGAGGAGGATACGGAAGGATTAGTGCCTGATGACAGCGAATACCAAAGGAACTTGTCATAAAGGAAGCCTTCATTATAGGCAGTATGTTTCTCCGTCTGATTATAAGCCCACGAGGTGATAAGAGTCAGCCCAAGATTATGAGTGTTGTTCCAGGATTTACGGAAATTGAGTATATTCTCCCAAGTATAATTGTAGTTGAGATTGGGATCGAGAGAAGCCTTGCGTATTGCTGTCTCCGATCCTGTAAGCATCATGAATGTATCATTGCTTTTGAATTCACCTGTACGGCTGCTGCTCACCGATGTGCCGAGAATCGTACGGAATGTGAGCATCTCGGGAAGAATCGTTACATCAAGATATGGATTGGCAGTGAAAGCAAATGTCTTGGAATTCTTTTTGTACACGCCATCACGTTCATCAGCCAAGAGGCTCACCTGACCCTGCAGACCATCCACAGGATAAATGTTGATATTTCCTTCAGCATCGTACACATCCCCCACCGGAACATAACTGAATGTACGGTTAAGACGTGTGGAACGACTGTCAACATCACGGAAAGTCAATCCGCCCTGCAGTCCCGCAGTCAACCACTTATTGACCTTGAGATCCATACCGAAACGAGAGGTATATAGATCAGACTTATCGTCACGGTATATACCTTCAGTACGGTTATAGCCTAAGGAGAAATGACCTTTAAAACGCTCATTGCCACCTCTGACTGACACTGAATAGTTCTGTTGAGTACCGGTCTTTAGAGTCTCGTCGACCCAATCGATCCATTTGCCCTGTTCAACATAGGGTCTGATCACATCGGCATTATAGCCATAGCCGTTGAATAGCTGTGTAAGATCGGAAGCCTGATTTCCGGTTGTGGCATAATATCCTTCCTTGAGATAGTCAAGCCAAGCGTCACCGCTGAGAGCCTTGGGATATTTGGCAAAACCATTCCATCCAAAATAAGCGTCAAGATCCACCTGCACCTTACCTTCCTCAGCCTGCTTGGTAGTGATCATGATCACACCGTTGGCACCGGCTGAACCATAGATGGCTGTCGAGGAGGCATCCTTAAGAATGTCAATCGATTGAATGTCGTTAGGATTGAGATTATCAATTGATCCGGGAATACCGTCGATCACAAAAAGCGGGTCCTGACCTGCTGTAAGGGAGCGATTACCGCGAAGAAGAATCTTTGTGCCCGATCCTGCCTGTCCTGACTCTCGTGTAATATCAAGACCGGCAACTCGGCCTTCAAGTGCCTCTGTAGCACTCGCTACAGGTGTCATAGTGAGATCTCCACTCTTTACCGATGCGACAGCACCAGTGAGATCTCGTTTCTTTACAGTACCATATCCTACTACCACCACCTCATCGAGCATCTCACGACTCTCTTTGAGGGTCACATCAATCACGCTACGACCATCAACAGGAATTTCCTGTGTGACGTAGCCTACATAACTAATAGTTAAAACGCTGTGGGGGGGGGGTATTTAGGGTGTATTTCCCGTCAATATCGGTAGCTGTCCCGATCTTGCTCCCTTTTACCATTACAGTCGCTCCGATGACCGGTTCGCCTGTTTCATCAATCACTGTTCCGCTGACGGTCTTATCCTATGCCGATACTATCAAGGCAACCAGAACAAAAATCACCGAGAAGCAGACACGCCCAAAGTGACGACAAAATTCACTTCGGGAACCTCTGATTTGTAGAAATTTCTCGTTTCTCATTGTTGAAATTTAAGGTTAATATATATAAAGTGTTATATTTTCAATACCACAATACATCCAACCGCAAAGATACAACATTTATGTTAATAATTTGCAATAATTTTAAATTATTCTCCAAAAAAATCAACAAATGTCATAGAAACCATAGAACGATCCGACTGAATGCTATCAAAACAATTAAAATAATAAGAGGGCATGACTAATAATGGAAAGTATGGCGGAGTGTGCTCCGCCATACTTTCCATTATTAGAGGGTGTTTAATAACCTCTTAAATTCCTACATAAATCCTTTTAATTGGAACAAAAATATCCAATATATCCGGATCATCCATCACCTATCTGGCAACGAACGTATATGTAGCTCCCGCCTCTGTGGGGATGTCGTAAAGATTGGTGACAGGCAGATCAAGTGCAGGAATCTTATCAGGATTGCTGATCATGGGTGAGGATATCGTGTAGACCCCATTCAACGGATTGGGATTGATACCCTTTGCCCTTGTGAGGCTCCTGCCGTCCGCATCACACAAAGCCGAAGCCGTGCGAAGTCTCAGATTGCCTCCGAGAGTAGATTTTATGGTCACCGACGTGAGCTTGCCATCGCTCCACTTCATGTCAGCGATCTCAAATCCGCCACGTGTCCTCAGTCCTTTCACTTCACCCTGCGGCCACACATCAGGGAGTGCCGGAAGAAGATGTACCCCTCCGTCGTGACTCTGCACAAGCATCTCGGCTATGCCGGCCGTGCATCCGAAATTTCCATCGATCTGAAACGGAGGGTGCGCGTCAAACATGTTTGCATAAGTGCCCCCATCCTGCGACTTGATGGTCACATTCGGATCCATAAGCTTGAGCTGATTGGATATCAGAGTATGGGCATGGTTTCCGTCAAGCAGTCTTGCCCACAGGCACACTTTCCATCCCATCGACCATCCACGGCTCGCATCACCCCTTCCGATCAAGGATTTCTTTGCTGCCTGAAACAATTGTGGATTGGAATAGGGAGATATCTGATTGCCGGGGAAAAGCCCCCACAGATGCGAGACATGGCGGTGGCCGCTCGTCTCACGGTCCCAGTCCTTGAGCCATTCCTGCAACTGGCCGTACTTTCCGACGTGCATAGGCGGAAGCTGCACCTTCAGATCCTCGAGATCTGCGGCAAATTCCTTGTCAACGCCCAATTCACGGGCAGCGGATATGGTGTTGCCGAGCAGATCATACACCATCTGATTGTCCATCGTCACGCCGCTGAACTGAGCCACACTCTGCTTCTTGCCATTGGCATCGATATAGGACCCTAATCCGGGATGATTCTCAGGAGAATTAGACGGCGACACCACCATATATCCCGTCTCCGTATCCCTGACAAGAAAATCCTGATAGAACTCGCAAGCCGATTTCAATATCGGATATATCCCTGCAAGATACTCCTTGTCTCCGGTAAAAAGATAACGCTCCCACAGATGCGAAGCAAACCATGCATTGCATGTAGGCCACACGCTGCATGAGGCATAATCGACCGCTCCGGTGGAACGCCAGAGGTCAGTGTTGTGGTGGAGGGTCCATCCGCGTGCGCCATACATCTTCGACGCCGACTCACGGCCTGTCACACTCACATCCCTGACCATCTGCAGGAACGGGTCATGACATTCGCTCAGATTGGTGACTTCCGCCGGCCAATAGTTCATCTCCACATTTATGTTGGTCGTGTACTTGCTGTCCCAGGCCGGATACTGCCCTGCATTCGGGTTCCATATGCCCTGCAAATTAGCCGGCTGTGTGCCGGGCTGGGAACTGCTTATAAGAAGATAACGGCCGAACTGGAAATACATGGCGGCAAGTGACGGATCATGGACCGTGGAGAACTCACGTATACGCACATCCGTAGGCTTAGCCTCCTGCACGGGATTGGAACCAAGGTTGAGGCTCACTCTACCGAACTGTCCGCGATACTTCGCCACGTGATCACTTTTGGCGGTTGCGTAATCCTTGACGAATCTATTGATCGCTGATATCGCCTTGGCTTCACTGTCGTCCGAAATATCTCTGTAATTCTTAAAATTAGTGGCAGCCGAGACATATATTGTCGCGGCATCCGCATCCTTGACCGATATGCTGCCTGACGCCGCATCGGCGGTCTCGGTCCCGCCGTCAGCAACGACCTTGATTATAGCGGTTGCATGCAGACGGTTAGGAATGTTCTCCTCCGCCTCCCGGGCATGAGAGCATCTGACCCGAAGCATATTGTCGGTGCCATCTACAACCTCGGTCACCGCTACGGTACGATTCTTCTTTAGAGGGCCTGTGAATGATGCGGTAAATGTCAGCTTGCCGGGCTTTGAGGCAGTAATCCGTATTATGATCAGATCGTCAGCAAGAGACGCAAACATCTCGCGAGTGTAGTCTACTCCGTCCACAGTGTATGTCACCTTGGCAACGGCACTGCCAAGGTCAAGCTCCCGGCGATAATTGTCAGGGATCCTGTCCACACCGGGAAAATCAAGTATGAGATTGCCTATCGACTCATATATCATACCGTGGGCTGTGATACTCTTGTCGGCTGTGATATTGGCCATCGACAGTTTCTGAGCCTCGGCATACTCTCCCCGGTCGATAAGCGACTGTATTTCCTTTAACTTACCTTTGGCTTTAGGATTATAGTTGTTGTAAGGACTTCCTGACCAGAATGTGTCCTCATTGATCTGAATAGTGTCCCTTGACGCTATACCATACATCATGGCTCCGAGATGGCCGTTGCCAAGAGGCAATGCCTCAACCCAATAATCGGCAGGACGGTCATACCACAGCGTCAGGTCCTGATCCGACACATTTGCGCCATATGATGCGAACGCGACAAAGGGCAAGAGTAACAGGAGTAAAAATTTATTCATTCTATATTATGATAAGTAACTCTTATAAATTAGTTATAATTAAAATAATTTCAAGTAACCCTTCGGGCTGACACATCCTTATTCGTCTTTTCGGCGATTTTCGCGCTGTAGCTCAGTCGTGTAGCTCGCTACACTCCTTCGCTCCATCTCGAAAATCTCTCGAAAATACTTCATAATTATGTGTCAGCTAATTTATGCGAGTTACTTATTATATTGCTACTTCAAATGTTTGTCAAGAAATTTGAGGCATTCCGACTGCTCCTTCTTATGGCACTGGTGGCCGATGTTCCACAATTCGGTGCGCAGATTGTCTGACGCGCCCTGGCTTGCCCACACCTTGCGCATCTCACTGAAAGCCTTGTTCACGGCCACAGGCGGAAACAGCTTGTCGGTCTCACCGTTAAGGAAGAACATAGGCTTCGGACAGGCAAGCGAGGCTACATGCGGATAGTCGAGATAGTTGCGCACACCGAGGAGGCAATTGGCAAAGCCACCCCTCTCCCTGCCGTACTCCCATGAGAGCTGTATGTCGGTGGTAGTCATCCAGCACACAGCCACCCCGGCTTTGATGATTGGCGATAGGGCGGCAAGCATCCAGGAACGATACGCGCCCATGGACAATCCGATGCAACCGATCCTCTCAGGATCCACCTTAGGAAGAGTGGCGAGAAACTCGGCGGTGTACATGTCCTCGAAATTCATCCACGCGCTCATGTTGCGCCCGAGCATCTGGAAATTGCCGGCGATATTGGCATGCTTGCTTCCGTCAGGACCCTCCTTGCGCCCACGGTCACCCCAGAACAGGGCATCGACCGAGATAACCACATACCCGTTTTTTGCAAGATAGTCCCCAAGATATTGCCCCTCATAAAGATTGTCAGCCCAACTGTCGGCATCTTCATACACCCAGCCATCCACATCAAACGGGCGTATCATCTTCTCCTTTCCTATAGTATAATGGCCTCCATGGTCATGAAGCGCGACTATGGCAGGAAAAGGCCCGTCTCCGTCAGGAGTCAGCACATAAGCCTCCACACGGGAATAATCCGTGAGATTGAACGCCACCTTACTGGCCGTATACCCGTCACGCTTCTCCTCGGCCACTATCTCAGGAGACCATGACGACGAATGCCTGGGAGGGGTGAGCATCAGCTCTATCACTTTGGCACGGGCAGTGCGGTTCCACTCGCTGTAATCACTGATATCGCTGTTGCCCCAGGCCAGCGGATAGGTCAGTTCCTCCTGTATGCGGTCAAGGAACACCGGCATGTCTCTCTCTATCTCATACTTTGACGAGTGGGGCACATCAGTCTTTTCAGACTGTGCCGACACCGCAAGGGCCATCGCAGCCAACGATATGTATGCAAAGATTCTTTTCATGGCAAAATACTAAATTGTTATATATAGTGCGATAATGTCGTAAAATTATTTACAAAGATACGGCAAATTTCAGGCTCATCAAAAGCCGTTCGATAATAAAATATGGACCCGAAATCCCTTCGGGCCCATATAAGAAGGTTTACCTTAAATATTACCTAAAGTTCCTCTCGATTAACCTTAAATTATATGTATCAATCATTATTCCTGACGGAAACCATAACCGTTTGTAATCCCTGAGTTCAGAAGGTCCTGATATCTGAACGGACGAACTGTGACAGGAGACTTGTGAGCCTGATAATCGGCTTCGGTTATACCGGCAAGCACCTTGTAAGCGTGAGTCTGCCAGTTCTTGTCATCCTTTATGAGATCAATGCCCCAAGGGGTCTGTTCATAACCATCGGCTTCCCATTCCTGAGCCTTGGCCGATCCGGGTGCCACATATTCAAACAGGCCCTTGATAGCCAAGTTGGTAGCATTGTGATTGAATGTAGCATAGCCAAACGAGCTAAGCACACCGTCCCAATCATCATGTACGCCACGCCATCCGGGATAGAGCACGGGGTCATTCTCCTGACCGGCAGGTGTGCCGGCTGTCAGACGGTAACCGTAAAGCGTGCGGCTGTCGACCTTCTTGACCCATACATAAGCCGGAAGCTGATTTCCGTTACCGAACTCGGCATATCCCTTGGTCTCGATATCCTGAAGCACCTTGGTCATGTCACGACGGTTGTTGACGGCAGCCTCGGGAAGCAATCCTGTGCGTATGAGATCGAAACGGCGAACACCCTCGCCCACGAATTCAAGAGCACGCTCCTTTATGACAGCCTTGTACATCGCGCTCCAATCAGTAGAGGAAAACTCATTGCCGCATGCCGCGATCCATGCGTCAAGCTTGCTGTCGACACCGCCGGGGAAGTTACGGTTGTGCACTTTTTCGAGCCAAGTGCGAGCCTGTCCGTCTTGACCGAGAGCAGCATACACCTCTGCGAGCATCAGATATACATCTGACATGCGCATATAGCTGACATTGATAGCCGAATTGCCATATGTAGCAGTGTCAGGCTTCTTCATGCGGTTCCAGTCCCATTTGTTGCAGGTGATACCCACCTTACCCCAATTGTTTATATCGAGCGACAGCAGAAACTCACGGCCGTTGCCGTCAGTGCCGGTCACGCAGCATGAAGCATCGCGACGTGCGTCTGCAGGGTCAAACCATCCGTAATACACATGGGGCTGTATACGGTTCTGTCCGCAACATATACAAGGCGCACCATAGTTGCCGCCGGTGGAAGCTCGTCCGATATATCCGGGACGGTCGGCACCGCCGTTGAGCATAAACGGTATCTCGTAGACGCTCTCATCGGCGACATCAACGGAATTGTCCTTGTGCATCTGATTGAACGCATACTGATAGGGGCTATTGTAGAGTCGGCCCAGCGCATCCGTGCCACGTGGGTCGGTCAAATAGAACTGTATGATGCCGGGATGCTGAACACAAGCCTCGAGATACGGACGGGCATTCTCAAGCACCTTGCGCCAATCGGCACGACGGCCATAGACAGCCTTGTTCTGAGTATCCTCGGCACAGAGATCGTCAAAGGAGAGCACTTCACCCTTACCGTCGACATAAAAACCTGCCTGAAGATCTGTGCGGCGTGTGCTGTAGCCTGCATTATAGAGAGCGATTCGCCCGATAAGACCCTGCGCATAATTGCGGTTCATGACGTCGGCACGCACACCGTTCTCTCCGGCACGATACATATGGGGCTCTACAGCCATTAACTTTTCGATACACCAGTCATATATGGCATAACGGGACTTTAGACCCTGGGCACTCTCTCCGGCATGCTCCACCATAGGTACATCACCGTAATAGCGGCACAGTTCGAAATAACATGTGGCACGAAGAGCCACAGCCTGACCATAGATATCTGAAAGAGAATTGGGCTCACCGCTCATGAGTGTGCCGAAATTTTCAAGAGACTCAAAGCTGTCGATAAGGGCATTGCAGACTCCGATGGTCTTGTAGAGGTCACCAAAAACCCCAGATCCCTGCAGACCGTTAATGTTGATTGCCGATGTGCCGGTCGGGTAGAAACCTTTTTCAAGCTGTCCGGCATCACCATCCTGATAGCCATCCTGCAGGCCCTCCATGTCAGATCCCCATATAGGGCTCCAGAAGATACCTACCGAGTGGAGATCGCGGTTGGCGCGAAGAAGTTCGTAGCCATAATTGAGGGCACCGCGTGCCGACTCCTCGCTCGAGAATACAAACTCACGGTCAGAGACGCTCGGAGAGTTGGTATCGAGGTAGTCCTCGCAACCCGTAGCTCCAAGAGCAAAGGCTGAAACGAGTGCTATATTTATAAACTTGTTCATATTATGGTATCGTATTATATTTTTAAGGTTTAAGCTATTAGAATGACAGAGATGCACCGATGGTCCATGTGCGGGCACGCGGATATGTACCGTAGTCCATGTTGAACATCGGGAAATTGCGGATATCGCTACCGAATCCCACTGTACCGGCTGTGTTGGTATTGACCTCGGGATCAAGACCCTTGTAACCTGTGATTGTAAAGAGGTTGCCGGCTGTCACATAAAGACGGAAATTGGAGATATGCGCCTTCCTGGTGATCTGCTGAGGCAATGTGTATCCGAGTGTGATGGTCTGCAGACGCAGATATGAACCATCCTCAAGGAATTCGGACGACACTATGCCGCTCTGGTGGTAAGGAAGTGCCGATGTGGCATTGGCATTGAGAGCATTGAGCTCGGCAGGATCAGTGACGGCATAGAGATTGCCTGTATTATCCACATTGTAGACTTTATAGCAGTTTGCACGCCATGCGCTGTACTGGCGGGTAAGGCCGACATACTCGTTGCCCGAAGCGTCCATCATGGCGTTGGCATTGTAGACCTTGCCTCCGTAAGCCCAGTTGAAATTAGCTGAGAGGTCCCATCCCTTGTATCCGAAATCAAGATGGAAGCTACCTGTGTGGCGCGGACGCACCTCGCCGAGATTGACGGCATCTTTAGCATCGATCTTTCCGCTGTTGTCAGAATCCACGAACTTGGGCGCGCCCGGGAATGCTACCTGGCCGGTAGGAAGAGTGAACGGATGCATGTAAGTGGCTGTTATATCCTTTGTGAGGTCAGGAACACCGTCTTTGAGTGTGTATGTGCCGTTGGAGTAGTTGAAATCGGCTGTGGTGTAGAAACCGTCGGCCACATAACCGCGCACGAGTCCGATAGGCTTGTCCACTGCGAGCATCCAGTCCATCGACGGGGTCTGTGCCGATGAGCCCCAGTAGGAAGAGTAGATATACTGGTCGGCATTCTGCATCTTGTCGAGGTTATTGCGGTTGTAGTTGTAGATGGCTCCCGCGCTGAAACGGAAATCCTTGTTGCGGTAGATATCAGCATTGACCGAGATCTCGACACCGCGGTTGGATATCTGGCCGAAGTTCTGATACTGGTGTGAATAACCTGAGGTATTGTCGACAGGGACAAGCATCAGGAGGTCCTTGGTAGTGTTCCAGTACACCTCGACAGCACCGTTGATACGGTTGTTGAGGAAACCGAAGTCTACACCGAGGTTGCGTGACACGGTGGTCTCCCATTTCAGGTCAGGATTAGCCTTCAGACCGTCCGGACGATAGAACGGACCGAACTCTCCGTTGATAGGCAGCTTGTTGTTGGTAGAGCTTGACCATGTCTCGCGCCAGAGGTTGGAGTTGATATTGTCGCTTCCCGACTCGCCCCATGACAGACGCAGCTTGAGGTTGGAGAGCCAGTCGCGAGTTCCTTCCATGAAATTCTCCTCGGAAATGCGCCATCCGGCAGCCACTGCAGGGAAATATCCCCAGCGGTTATTGGGAGCGAACTTTGAGGAACCGTCGGCACGGAATGTGGCGGTAAACAGATAACGGTCAAGGAGTGTGTAATTGAAACGGCCAAACCATGATATAGTGCGGTCAGGAACACCGAATGTGTTATAGAATGAGCTGCTGTAGGTGGCAGTATGCATCATGGCTATGGCATGGTCATAGTCGAATGTGTCGGGGAATCCGCGGCCCTCGGCATAAATGGATTCGTCCTCGCTTCTGAGGAGCTCGTAACCGGCAAGAATATTGAACGAATGTATGTCCTTCAGGTCAAACATGTAGTTGGCTGTGGTTACCCAGCGGAGTCCCTTGGAGGTGCCGCGTGTGATGTTGGCACGCTTGTCACCGTTGGTGTATCCGTTCTCATAATATGTATTCTTGGACGAGCCTCGTGTCATCGCTATCTCAGAGCGGGCGGTGAGACCGGGAATGATCTCCCATGTCAGAGCCGCATTGCCACGGAAATTGCGGCGATAGTTCTCGCTTGTTATGTCATTGATGAGATCAACAGGATTGTGAGAGTCATCGATGTTCTGCACGCCGAAGCTGAAGCCAGAACTTACGTCTGTGTAAGGTATTCCACCCAGAGGATTGTCTATGGGCTTGTAGTGGTATGCTCCTGCAGTGTAGCGAGCTCCTGCACCATTGAGGGTGGACTCGTCGTAACGTGCCTCGGCATTGAATGTAAGGTTGCTGAATATCTTCTGCTGTATCTTGAGAGAGGTGGTAAAACGATTATAGTCAGAATTTATACGGATACCTTCGTCATCTATATAGCCTATATTGAATGCCATCTTTGTGTTCTCCGAACCACCGGTGATACTGAGATTATGGTTGTGGGAGAAACCTGTGCGCAATATATCTTCATCATATTGATGTGCCGCAACATTGGCATAATCGGCATAATGGTTGCCATACTTTGAGCCAAGTCCGAAATATTTCTCCATGGCATCCTTATGGCCCGTTCCGCGCGAGGCGGCATAGCTCCAGCTGTCAAGCACATACTCCTGTGCCGAGAGTACATCCTGCTTCTTGGCCACATTCTTGAACTGGACATATCCTTCGTAAGTTACCTTAGCCTTACCTTCCTGTCCGCTCTTGGTGGTCACAAGGATAACGCCATTGGCACCGCGGGCACCGTAGATGGCTGTGGATGCGGCATCCTTGAGCACGTCGATAGACTCGATCTCGGATGCGGCTATATTGTCGATATTGCCCACGGGGAAACCGTCGACCACATACAGAGGCTCATTGCTCTGGGTTATGGAACCGCCTCCGCGCACACGCACCGAAATAGTCGCACCGGGACGTCCGTCCTGCGACACTACATTCACACCGGGGAGACGGCCCTGGAGTGCCTGGGTGACATTGGATACAGGATTTGCTACAAGGTCTTCACCCTTTACAGAAGCCACAGCTCCGGTAAGGTCCTTGCGGCGCATGGTGCCATAACCTATCACCACTACCTCCTCGAGGTTCTGAAGATCCTCGTCAAGAGTGACATCAATGCGTGAACGGCCGTCGACTTTCACCTCACGGCTCACAAAACCTGTATAGGTGAAAACGAGCGTGCCCTGTGAAGACGCCTTAATGGAGAAATTGCCGTCAATGTCAGTCATGACACCGTTGGCGGGATTGCCTTTTTCAGTTACAACGACACCTGTCAGCGGTTCATGCTGCGGGTCGGTCACTGTTCCGGTCACAGTGCTGCCCTGGGCATGGACTGCCTGCGAGATCAGCATGATCATGACCAGGCAAAACAGTCGGATAAGATTTTTTTGATTGGTTCTCATACTAAGATTTGGTTATTAGAATAAGGGAATTAATGAATTCTTGATATTGACGGTCACACCGTACCGAGAGAGCCGTATGCATTCACGGCGCGCACCTTGACATCCCCGGCCGGTTTACTGCTGAGCGTGCAGCTGGTGGAGGTGGTGAATCCTGTCACCTCGTCACCGTCGAGCACTATGTAGCCCCTTGCGTCAGGCACAGCGTCCCAGCTGACAGTGGTGTCATCGACACTTACATTGGCAGGAGCGGGAAGCGGCATCATCATGCTGCGGGGGTCCCATCCGTCATTGCCGGGGATCATGTTGGCATATGTGAGAGTCGAAGCCTCACTGTCGGATATTGTGGTGCGGGACTCGCCCGAAAGCTTCTCACCGTCACGTGTGGTGTAAGAGTACACTGTCTTACGTGCGGAAAGATCCAGAAGATTGCCAAGAGTGTCACGGCTGCCGAACTCGGCAAATATACCGGGGGCAGTGCCCATGTCGGTCCAGCCTTCGGGAGCTATGGGAATGCGCATCACAGTGTTCACAAAACGGGCCTGCGGACTGTTGTGCCATGGCCGGCCGAGCAGAGAGCTGCCGTCAGCAGCATCCTCATTGCCGTCGACTACACAGTCGCGTATCACATATCCGTACTTAGCTTTAGTGTGACACGGGGCTACTATCACCGATCCGCGGCGCACATTATAGAATGTGGAATTCTCCACCAGCACATCGCCGCCGCCGTACAGATAGTCTATGGCACCCTCTATCCAGCAGTTGTTGACGTAATGACGGTGTTCGTCCTTGGTTGAGGTCATCCATGTGTCCTGGAATGAACGGAATATGCAATTGTTGAATGCGGCACAGTCGGCATGGCTCTTCATCGCCAATGCCTGTGGACCGTCCTGGGCAGAAACACCATAATCATTCACGTAGGATATGTTCTCGGTGTAGAAATGCGGAGCCCTGACTAAAACCACCGATCCGGCCTCCTCATAGGGATGGGCCGGTGAATCGGGATTGTGGACTGAATATTTCCAGAACTCCTCATCCTTGTTCTCGGGTTCGGATCCGACGTTGAGCTTGTAATGTATTATGGTCTGCTCCCTGTCCTGACCTATGAGATGAATGTAAGGCTTGCTCTCGGGAATGACGACATTCTCCTCGTAGGAGCCTTTCTTTATAAATATTAGATATGGCGAGGTAAGACTGTCGGGAGCGGCATTTATCGCCTCCTGAACCGACAGGAAATCTCCGCTTCCGTCCTGGGCCACCACAGCGTGAAACGGATTGGTCGCCTGTTGCGCGCCACAGCCGCACAGCATGAGCGACAATGTTGCAAACATGGCAGATGTTCTTGCAAATGGATTCATAGGGTATTAAAATTTCGGGAAAATACTGACTGGCATTATTTGATTGCCCGAAATTACTAATTGCCTATGACTCAGGCATTGTATATTCCGATACAAAGATTGCACTTTTACACACCCGAGGCAATGGTGCATAAAAGTGCAATCTTTGTGATAATTTTTACACCTTCTGTCCCCCTGCCGACGGGGCATCGACAGGATTGGCTCTCCACTCCGAAGGGGTGCGGCCGTAGCGCGACTTGAACACGCGGTTGAAATACTGAGGCGATGTAAAGCCACATCGATAAGAGACCTCGGCCACGGTCAGGCCGGTCTCTCCGAGCAGAGCGGCAGCTCTCTTGAGCCGCACTGCCGTGAGAAGTTCTACAGGAGTGGCATTGAACAGGGATTTCACTTTGCGGTTGAACACTGTCCTGCCTAAATTCATAGCCGATGCCATCTCGTCGATCGTAAGTTCTGAGCGCGAAGACTCACGCTCTATATACGCTGACAGACGGCTGACAAACTCCGTGTCATATCCCGTCAGGACCGGCAATTCGTCACCTTCGGCAACCCTGTCAGCCGCCTTAGCCACAGGATCACCGGTGACAAGGCAATCCAGCAGACGCGTGCGCTGACGTATGAGCGACCTGATGCGCGCCTTAAGATAGGAGGAACTGAACGGCTTGGTAAGATAATCGTCGGCACCACATTCCAAACCCTCTATACGCTCGGACACTGATGCCTTGGCTGAGAGAAGGACAAAAGGTATGTGTGAGTTGGCACTGTCCGACCTCATGCGTCCAAGAAGTTCAAGCCCGTCCATACGCGGCATCATTATGTCGCTGATTATCATGTCAGGAGGCGAGACAGTTATTTTCTCGAGCGCGTCCTGCCCGTCGACAGCTTCGGTCACATTATAACTGTCACCGAGCATGCGGCACAGCATGCGGCGCAGATCGTCATTGTCCTCCACAACAAGTATCCGGAAATCACTTACATTACGGTCTGATCCTATAACGGTCATTTTGTCCGTGACTGCGGCACACTGACGATCGCCGGGATTGCCGTCATTCAGCATGAGCTCCACATTGGAGTCATTGCAGAACGATTCATAGTCAACAGGGAGAGTGACCGAAAACACACTGCCGCGTCCTATCTCGCTGCTCACCGAGATGCTTCCGTGCAGTATAGCCACAATCTCCTTCACCAGCGAAAGTCCGATGCCGCTCGACGGAGCCTTGGACCTGCGCCCCAAGGTCTCGAACCTTGCGAACATACGCGACTTCTGACACTCGTCAATGCCCTCGCCCTCATCCATGACGTTAATCATCAGATTATTGCCGTCCATACTCAATCCGAACGAGACACACTTACCTTCGGGTGTGTACTTGAAGGCATTGGACAGAAGGTTGAAGAGTATTTTCTCGAATTTGTCCACATCGGTGTAGACCCGGCACTCCTCCATGGGACACGACATTGAAAGCGTGATCTCTTTCTGACGGGCCAGGCCGCTGAAATCACGGTGTATGCGGTGGAAAAGCGGCACGATGTCAATCCTTTCAAGACACACTTTCATCTTGCTGTTCTGAATCTTGCGTATGTCGAGAAACTGGTTTATAAGCCTCAGCATCCTGTCGGTATTGCTCTTGACCATAGTCATATAGTCACGCGATGACTGTGAGAGGGACTCATCGGCAAGCACCTCGTCAACAGGATTGACTATCAGAGTGAGCGGCGTGCGCAGTTCGTGCGACACATCGGTGAAGAATCTGAGTTTCAGTCGTGTAAGCTCCTGCTCTATATCTATGCGACGCTGAAGCCGCAGTATGTAAACCGACACATACCACACGGCAAGGCCTATGATGAGAAATGCAAATATATACAACAGTTTGGCCCACACTGTCTCGACAAACGTCGGCTCCACATGGATAGGCAGACTGTAAACATGGTCATTCCACGCGCCCTCGCAATTGGTGGACCTCACCTCAAGCACGTAATCTCCGGCAGGGAGAGAGTAGAATGAAGCCCGGTTGGAATGTCCGTTGTCTATCCAATGGTCATTCAGCCCCCTCAGACGATACATATATGAGATATTCTCGGTATTGCCATAGTCAAGGGCTGCAAACGTAATAGTGATGTTGCGCCTGTCAGGGCCGAGCTCAAGCCCGTCCTCACTTACCGGAATCTGCTCCATCCGGCCGTCGTCAGTACTTACTTCCCCATCATAGAAATGTACCACCGGGACATAATCGCTCTTTTTAAGCGCAGTGAGATCCACGTTCAACAGACCGTTGATAAGGGCCAGCGTAGCCTTGCCGTCAGAATCCACGACAAACGGGACCTCCGTGGAAACAAGCGGCAGGTGAAAATCATACCTGTCATAATTCACTATCGACCTGTCGCGAGGATCATAACGGCACAACGCAGTCTCGAATGCTATCCACAGATATCCGTCCTTATCCTCATGTATGGAATACGCCATATCGGAGGGCAGACCGTTACGCTTGTTTATGTAACTGAACTTCAGGTTGCCCCTCAATATGTCATTCCCCTCAAGCCGGCACACTCCGCCAGCCATCGTAGTCAGATATATGTCGTGGCGGCTATCCTCGTAAGCAAAGAACACATCATTGTTGCTCAGCGTGGAGTCACGTGTTATATCGCTCCAGTTACGGTAAAACCGTATATCGTGGGAAGATGCGAAATCGTCATCGAAAGTCACGAATCCGCCTGTGGTGCACAGCATGATATCACCGTTGGAATTGGATGTCACATACCTTACCTTGTCGCACGACACTATAGGATAGGTGGGAAGTCCTCCGTTGCGGGCATGTATGAACCTTATCGCGCCAAATTTGCCTTCGTCGACAAGGTTGAGACCGCCTCCGTATGTGCCTACCCATATTCTTCCCCTCCGGTCTTCAAATATCGAATAGACATTCGGGTCGCCAAGAGACGACATGTCAGTCAGGCTCTTAGTGTAATGTTTTATTTTACAGCGCATTAAACCATCGGTGGAGGTAAGTTCCGGAGTCGCGACATAGATCCCGTCCCCTTTGGACCCCAGCCATATGCGCCCTTTTGAATCCTCCATTATGGTATAGACCGAAGCCCCGAATTTCAGATTGTGGTCCTTTACCAAATCGCCTGAAGGCGAGAGATTACCCATATAATTGTAATCACTGTCAAACAACGCAATAGCCTTCTCCTTGCAGCTTGCCCACAGATTGCCGCGGCTGTCGATCAACAGACCGCGATATTCCGCAGGTGCTCCTACCATAGTGGCACTGCGCCCTACCGAGAATGAGAATTTCTGGATACCCAACGGAGTGCGTCCCCATATGTTCCGGCGGTCGTCAATCATGCACGACGATATGTCGGGCGTATAGTCGTCACCCCTGTCCGTAAGTATACGGGCACGCTCAAGATCACCCGACGAAGCATTGTAATGACACAAATGTCCGTTTAGCGGATATATCCACATCTCACCGTTGCCGTCCTCATGTATGAACTGCATGCCAAGGCTTTCAGTAGAATCGCTGTAGGGTATGTCGAGCTTCCTGCAATCCATCGTCGCCATGTCAAGCCTTAGGACATCGGCCCCGGAGAACATCCACAGGACATTGGCACGCCCGCCGACCCCGGTTTGCTCATAAAATTGCGTAATGACACCGTCGGACGGCAGTCCGACCGCCCTTACACTTCCGCGCGCAGGGTCAAACAGCCCCACCCCACCGTCAAGTCCTATCACCACCCGTCCGTCATTGAGCGTGAACGGCTTTGTATCGGTCCTTGCAAAGACTCCGGGCGCCACATCCCTCACATCTCCGCTTCCGGAGGCATACACCGCCATCTTCCCTTCAGAGTCAATGAGCAACAGACCGCCGGCAATACCCGATGCCAGAACAAATTCACGCAGACCTGATATGTCAGGCTTCCCGTACACCCAGTATCCATGATTGCTCAGCACCCATTCGCCTCCGTCATTGTCACTGTAGATGCCGTAAATCGTCTCTCCTCGTTCGGGGCGCGTGGGCTGGAAATATTTCAGTGCTCCGTTTCCATCATATCGCTCCCCTTCAAAACGCCATAGAGATCCGTCACGGGCCGACACCCACAGCACTCCCCCCTGCAAGAAGAAGGACTGTTTTACAGACTCACACGGCTTTATGCCCGGATGCAATGTGAACGGATCTATAAAACGTTCACGTCCCTTGTCAAATATGTAGAGCCTCGAATCAAATGTCTCACACCACAGGCCGTTTCTCGGACCTGCAGCAACACTCACTATGCGGTTATGCTGCATACGCACCGAATCCGTAGGATATGTCTTGAAATTGCGGAACGAGTACCCGTCGAACTTCTCCAGTCCGTTCCACGTGGCGATCCATATGAAATGGTCATCATCCTGCACCATATTCTGGATCATCTTCTGCGACAGCCCCTGCCCTATGGAATAACTGCGTGCCTCTATGAGGCTGTGGGAGAGCTGGGCCGTTGACGCGAAGACACACGACAGAGAAGTCACTATGAATAAAAATATCTTGTTCACACGGATTAGAGTGAAGGTATTAGAAATAAAATGCATACCACGCGGGGCCTTAAAGGGCACACCCGATTTTAAACACGCATAAAGTTACACCCTTTTTCCCAAATTTCACTCATTTTAATAGATTTTTAATATATGTTTTTAAGTAATTTTCATACATTTGTGCTTCATCGTAACTACTCAGCTATGCAAAGTCGTTGAGTATCAACTCTATTGCACGAGGTCAATCTTGCGTAATGCCCGATTTTC
>ERZ808037.259-NODE-259-length-55962-cov-7.721410_pt1 | contig 55962 bp, 48 predicted proteins | sample MGYA00380190_ERZ808037 | MGnify/ENA primary metagenome ERZ808037 (study PRJEB31490, sample SAMN06133399) | mouse gut metagenome | isolation source: J9 | host: mice | place: China: Chengdu | collected 2015-05 ... | reverse complement strand
ATCCAGCCGCGTCTCCCCGGAAAGTGTAAATCCCAGCTTTTTACACAGTCTCATAGATCTCTCATTTCCCGGCTGCACAAGGGCCTGCACACGATCCATCAAAAGCGTCTCTCCGGCATAAGAGAGAATCGCGCTGCACACCTCGTAAGCGTATCCCTGCCCCTGCCAGGGCACGCCGAACACAAAGCCCAGCTCCGGCAGATCATAGCCTTCCCGCCAGCTTATTCCCGCCCTGCCGATCACCCTGCCGCTCTCCTTTTCCAGCACCGTCCACATGCCATACCCGTAAAAGGCGTATACTTTCTCTATATAATCTTTTGTGTAAGCGATCTCCTCGTCCCTGTCCGCAAACAGATTTTCCATATACTCGGTAATGGATGGCTCCGCATAAATCTGGTAAAAACTGTCCACATCCCCCACCGTTGTCTCCCGCACGATACAACGTTCTGTTGTTAGTATTTCCCGCGGCAGTCCGGCGAGGCGGCGGTACGCCAGATCAAAGGACTCCTCGTCCATCTCCTCCAGGTTTTCCACCGCGTAAAGCGCACCGGGAAAGGATTCATTCCGATTGTTTTCGTGCAGACAGGGCAGTACATAGCAGCCCTGCTTACGCATGGCATTGTAGACTTCTGCCTGATCCGTCACATATAAAGGCTGTTCCCAGGATGAAAGACAAATTTTTTTCAACATAGCTATCACTATAACACAATTCCTCCAATCTCACAATTTTTCCTTTACCTCTCCGCCTCTTTCTTATAGAATAGGAGATAAGTCAGTGAAATTCAGAGAAAAGAAAGGAACCATCAATATGGCACAACAAAATCCAATCGTAACTTTTACCATGGCAAACGGTGACGTTATCAAAGCGGAATTATATCCCGAAACCGCCCCTGTCTCCGTCAACAACTTTATCAGCCTGATTCAGAAACATTTCTATGACGGTCTGATCTTCCACCGGGTAATCAAAGGCTTTATGATTCAGGGCGGCGACCCGGAAGGCACCGGCATGGGCGGCCCCGGCTATTCCATAAAAGGTGAATTTAAGCAGAACGGCTTTGATAACGACTTGAAGCACACGGAGGGCGTTCTCTCCATGGCAAGAAGTATGCAGCCCGACTCCGCAGGCAGCCAGTTTTTCATTATGCACAAGACAAGCCCGCACTTAGACGGCGCTTACGCGGCTTTTGGAAAGGTGATTGAGGGACTGGAAAACGTGAATAAGATCGCGGAGACAGCGACCGATTATGAGGACCGGCCGATGGAGAATCAGGTGATGCAGACGGTTACCGTCGATACGTTCGGCGTGGATTATCCGGAACCGGAGAAGCTGTAAACGGTCATCCTCTGTAAAACGAACAGACCCGGCCGAAAGGCAGTGACATATTTAAAATCCGTGTACAAAAGCCAGTGATCCCATCCCGGGATCGCCGGCTTTTTGCTTTTCTCTGTATGGTTTTACCGTTCCTGCATATCTGCCGCAGGATCTTCGCTGCGCTATTCCTGCATACTCAAAATGAGTCTGAATACGAACACGCCGTTGTCGTTTCTGAAATCATATTCCCCATTGTATTTTTTCGCCGTCCTGATGATACTGGAAATCCCCACGCCTCCCTTAAATCCGCCTCCGGTTTTTCCGCCCTTTGGCGCCGTCTCCTTTTTGCACGTATTGCTGCAGGTAATAATCAGTTTATTCTTTCTCCGCTTAAGCATCAGGTCGATAAAGCACTCCCGTTCCTCCAGCCTCTTTTTTACTTCTATGCAGGCGTAAATCGCATTCTCGTATGCGTTGGCAAGGATGGCCACCAGGTCGATATCCGGTATCTCCGGATTTTTACCAAGCTCCACATCCAGCATCACCTTAATCTGCTCACGCTCGGCCTTTCTCGTGTATGCGCAGAGCATGTTGTTGACAGCCGTGTTAGCGCAGATCACCTGCTGCGTCCCCCGGTCCAGTTCCCGGTCATACTCCTGCAAATACTGTAAAAGCTCTTCTGTCTGCCCCCTGCGGGCGCTCTCCGCGATCACCGCATTGTGGTGCCTGATGTCGTGACGGAGCCGTTTGCCGGACTCCACCGACTCTTCCAGAATTTCTAACTGCCGCTCCAAAAGCCTGTAGTTCATCTGGATCAACTGGTTTTCCCTCTCGTACTCTCTTTCCTTCCCGACATGCAGATAAAAACGAAAGACAAGAAACTGTAAGGTTCCCGTCAGGAAAAAGTTCATCAGAATCTGGTAAATCCTGTGAAACGTCATTTCTTTGTTCAGGCCCGGGTTTAAAATGTAGCCGATTCCAAACAGCATACATATAATCATCACGGCAACACTGAACTTATCCGCCTCGCTCTCCACATAATCGCCAAAATCTTTTACCGATTTTCTGACATACTTGTTGAGCAAAAAGGCAATCAGTCCGATCAGTGCAATGCGCGAAACAATGTCCGCCCAGACGTTGCGGTCAAAGAATAAAATGGAGATTTCCAGTGCTCCGACCAGGAATACGGCGAGAAGATAAAAAACCACCGCCAGCTTATATATGGTCAGATAAACGGAATCCCTGCTCATAAAAATGGCAAAAACAGCGAAACAAAGATACATGACAAAGGCCACCATCCGCGCACAGCTTTCCCAGTCCGTCACATACCACACACATGCCAGCGAAAGCAGCACTGCCGAAAAACAGCTATAGCAGACGACCGCCTTCACCCTGTCAAACCGGGACTTTGCGAGTATGGAAAACAGCGCAATCGTCCCTGTAAGGCTGATTGCGAACCGAATAAATGCTATGTACACGGAACCACCTAACATTTCATTTCCTCTCTCCCTCACGACTCAGTCTGAGCAGATTTCCAGTTTCTACAGCACTATTCTACAATATTTTTTTATAGAAAAAAGCGTCATTGCGCGATTGTTACCTGACGTTTATTTTCGCGATCCATTTTGGCATAAAAAGGACAATCCGGCCAATCTTTTTATGCTATACTAAAGAAAAAAGCAAGATATGGGGATGGCTATGTATCATGTTCTGATGGTGGATGACGATCCGATGATATTAGAAGATAATAAGACATATTTCGATGCAATGGGTTATGAAGTTGTCTGCGCCGATACCGCGGAGAAAGCAGAAACGATCATTTTATCCAATGCGCTGGACTGCGTGATTCTCGACGTCGATCTGCCCGGCATGAGCGGCTTCGCGTTATGTGAAAAAATACGCTCCAAGACCGGTCTGCCCATTGTTTTCCTCTCCGGCTATACCGAGGAGGAAAACCGGATCCGCGGATTGTCCATCGGCGGGGACGACTATGTATGCAAACCTTACAGCCTAAAGGAGCTGGAACTGCGGGTGCGGGCGCGCATCCGTTCCGGCAGGGCCGCCGAGCCGCCAAAAACGCTTACCTACGGTCCGCTCTCCATCTGTCCCGCCTCCTGCAGCGTCGTTTATGAAACACATTCCGTAGATTTTTCTTCCTACGAATTTGATGTGCTGTATTTTCTTGCCAGACATCCCAACGAAATCTACACGCCGGAACAAATTTACGATTCGGTCTGGAAAGCGCCGATCAACAAGGGGCAGAAATCACTGCAGGTCATTATGGGGCGCATCCGCAGGAAGCTCTATGCCGTCTGCTCCGATCATGACTACATCCAGACCAAACGCTACAAAGGTTATCTGTTTGTCCCCGACCGGGAATAACGGGTGTGCGCATAAAAACCGGCTATTCCGGCTATAACCGCCAGCAGGACAAGCCCTGCCGCAGCCGCCATATGCCCGGCTCTGCGGCTGTCTGCGCGCATTGTCCTCTCCTGTATACCGGCAATGCCCTCACCGGTTTCCCCGGATGGAGAGAAAACGTCCACAGCCTCCCCCTGTTCAGAGGCGGCAAAACCGTTATGGTTTATGCTTTCCGCATCGCCCGCTTCTGTCTGTGCATACAGCGCCGCCGCTTCTCCGGTTTCCGGGGCCCCGGCCTGTGGCTGCTGACCGGCATTGGTATCCGCGGCCTTCATACCGGCCGGCCGGTTCTTCGTTGTTTCGGAAACTTCCGCACCTGACCGGCGTCCTGCACCGCTGTTTGCAGGTTCCGCCTGTAACGGCTGTCCCGCGTTATCGTCTGTCGTGTCAGCATATGTGCCCGCTTTGCTTTCTGACCGGCCCGCACCTGTCGTCTTCTCCGGATCGGTCTTGTCCGGGTCACGGTCTGCTCCCTGCGTCGGATTTTCCTCTTCCGGAGATGTGCCGCCCGGTTCCTCCTGCGGCTCGTCGGGCGGGTTAGTAATAGAAGTGCCGCCGCCCCTGCTGCCGCCTATATCCTCCCCTGCGTCCAAATTGTCAGCGGCATAGCAGAGCACATTGGAAAAATATCCGGTTCCGTTATCGTTCCAATGCAGCCGGATATATATATTGCCGGTGTATTCCCCGTCGCTTTGTTCGCTTTTGCAGGCAATATAAAATCCGGAACCCGCATGTGTTACACGCTGCTCTTCGTACAGAAGCCAGTTTTCTCCTTCAAAAGAATACTCTGCCCGCACCGTGAACGGCAGATTTCCCTCCGGTAACGTAAATCCGCCGTGAAATGTATACAGGCAGCCTCTTGCCTCCGCCTTCACATCCGTAAAGGTCAGCGGATAGTCATTATAAACCACTGTGCATGACGCCGGTTCCATAGATGCCGCACCTGAAAAAGAACCCTGCACCCTGAAACGCCGCCTTTCTTCCTGCTGCTTTTCGGTTCCTTCCAGATGCCACGAAACGGGAACCTTCTCATCATTGCCAAGCCGCCCCTGATAATTAACCGTACAGTTGATCCGCACGGGAAGGGCCTCATTTATTGTCTGCCCTTTTTCTACGACAGCGCAGATATCATCCCTGAAATACATGACAAACGGCGTATCGGCATAATGAACGCTTCCCGATATCCGGCAGTCGGAAAGGACCAGCCCGGCGCCCTCCTCCTGCCACGCTGCACCATGGCCGCTCTCCACCGCAACGCCCTGCATGGAAAGCAACCCTTTTTCCACCACACGGAAGAGGCTTTTGCCATCCGGATGACCCGAAAACAGGAGATTGTGATCACCCGAAAGTCCGATCTCTCCGGTCACAGTGATGGTATAGCGATCCGTATCGACAAGAATTTCCGGCATATCCGGCATACCCGGATAGAAACTGTAATCCCCATCCAAAACGATGTGGTCCGCCAGTTTTACCGTACCTCCGGCGTACTTATGGGATTCCAGCCAGTCTATGAAAGCCGGACCCGTGGAAACGCTCTCCTCCGGTTCCGACATGACGACGGATTCCGGCAGACCCATCGCTGATCCGGCAGCAGGCTCATTCCCTGCCTTCCCTTCCGGGTTCCCACCGGTGACCGGTTCGCTGCCCGGCTCCTCTTCCGGCTGTCCGGCGGCAGACTCATTCCCTGCCTCCCCTGTCTGATCCTCGCCGGAGGCAGGCTCGCTGTCCGGCTCCTCTTCCGGCTGTCCGGCGGCAGACTCATTCCCTGCCTCCTCTTCCGGGTTCCTACTGGCGCCCGGTTCGCTGCCCGGCTCCTCACCGGCGGCAGGCAGGCCCTCTGTATTTTGCCAGGCGGCCATTGCGACAATAAAATCAGCTCTATATAATAGAGACACAATTACGAAACTCAGTATAAACAGGAATGCACGCTTCTTTTTCATTGTTTTCACTCTTCTCTGGAAGGAATATGTATTATGAAACAAACACTATTTACCAAATCCGCATGGCAGACCCTTCTGATCATCACAGGCACCACTGTCTTATGCCTGCTCGGATTGTCTGTCGTCACGCAGTATGATAATAAATATATAATAAAGGCGGCTAACGCACAAGGGCAACTTTATATGATTCCAGAAAAAGGATACTGTGCCCTTGTGGATGGATGGGAGTTTTATCCGGATACCTTACTTTCCCCTGCGGATTTTTCTTCCACAGCGCACAGGTATTACCGCACATGGGCAGGCGAATATCCCAATCTGACTATGTTCCACGAAGACAAAAGTCCTTACGGAATCTCGACGTGGCGTATGCGTCTGTCCGGAAGCGGCAATGTCCTTCTCTATCTGCAGGAGCCACTCTGCGCCTCCAGTGTCTTTGTGAACGGCATCTGTCTTGGCAAAACCGGCGAAGTGTCCCCCGACCATTATTCTCCACTGATTCAGGACAGGACCTATGCCTTTTTTCTTGACGGGGAAGCGGAGCTGATTATCCAGACTGCCAACTATTCCCATTATTACGGGGGCATCTGGTATGCGCCCGTGATCGGGACAGCGGACAGTGTCAGTCGTCTCATTGCCGTCCGTATGCTCCTCTATGGACTGCTGTTTTTTTCATCCCTCACCCTCTCCCTGTTCTGCATCGTACTCTGGGGGCGCAGAAAAGAGGGCGACAAGACCGGCGCCTTCTACTTCGGTCTCTTAAGCCTGTCCTTTGCGCTGCGGATCTGCTATCCTTTCTTAAGGCTGTCCGGTGTGCCGTTCGTCCGACTTCTCTATGCCGTGGAAGACGCTGCCGCTGTGTCCGGCATTTACTTTGCCATGCAGATTGCCCTTATGCTGTTTATGCCGGAATCAGGAGCCGGCGCCATTGCTGCCCGCCTGAAAAGAATACTGCGCACGCTCACTTCAGGGGCCTGCGTCATCGTCACAGCCGCCCCTCTGTTTGTATTCCCCGCGATGCCCGGCCTTGTGCAGTGGTACGGCCCGCTTATTTCATGGTATAAAGCCATCATGGCACTTTTTCTGATCAGTCTGTCGGTGTACGGCGGTTTTATGGGGATGCACCATATTAAGATCGTTCTTGCCGCCGCTGTCGCAAACGGCATCTGCCTGATTTACAGTGTCCTCTCCATCGGCTTCTATGAACCCTTCGCCGGCGCATATCCCGAGGAGTACGGCTCCTTTTGTATGGTAATCGCCTTTGCCTTTCTGATGGTACAAAGGAGCAGGGAAATGACGGCGGAAAACAGAAGACTGCATCTTCATCTGCAAGAAGAGGTCGCAGAAAAGACAGAACATCTGCGCAGGCTGCTCATGGAAAGAGGCCAACTGATCGCGGAGTTGGGACATGACATGAAATCGCCCCTGACCTCCCTCTCTAACATGGCGCAGATTATACGGCTGAATGATATTATGCTGGATGAGAACGCGCGCAAAAGAATGATTCACATAGAGGAACAGTGCAATATTTTGTCCGACCGCCTGAAAACGATTCAGGAAATTGCCGCTCAGACAAGCGCTCCTGCCAGACTGGAGCCTCTGCAGCTCAATACCTTCCTGTCGGATTTCTATTACAACTGCCGCCCGATTATAGAGCTTTACGGGCCGAATTTTTTCGCGGACATCACGCCCCGCCCCTGCCATATTATGGCCAACCGCGAACAGCTCTCCCGCGCGCTGGAAAATCTTATATACAATGCCGCCGACTTCACGCCGCCGGAAGGCAGTATAACGCTCTCCCTCTCTGCGGATGAAAACACCGCCTGTATCGCCGTTTCAGATACGGGCTGCGGCATTCCGGAAGAAGAGCTTTCCAATATCTTCCACCGCTCGTACACCACCCGCAGCGACAAGGGCGGTCAGGGGCTGGGGCTGGCCATTACCCACGCGATTGTATCAGAACATGCAGGGCGGATCGAAGCGGTGTCCAAAGAAGGGGAGGGAACCACCTTTACAATCTGTATTCCGACGGCGGCATCCCGCACGCCTTCTTAAAATAGCGCGTAAAATGCGGCAGGCTGTCAAATCCGGCCTGTGCCGCCGCCTGCGCCACCGGCAGTTTTTCCACCCGCAGCAGGTATTTGGAACGCTCCATACGGGCGTCCAGCAGCTCAGACTTTGGCGAACGGTTAAAAAACAGCCTGTAATAGCGGTAAAACTGGCTTGTCCCCAGATTCGTCAATGCCGCCATGCTGTCCGCGTCCCACTTTCTCTCGATATGGGTCAGAATCTCAATTCTCGCTTTCCTGAACTCCTCAAAAAGATCCGCCTGAAAACCCTTTCCATCCGGAAACGTCTGGAGCTGTCTGGAAAAAAGAATAAAAAGCTGATGCATCAGTTTGTCAATCTGTTCCTGATAATAGCTCTGTTTGGTCACGCTCTCCATATAGACGGCCTTAAACAGGGCGTTCAGGGCGTCAGGAAAAGGCGGGTAGACTATTTTGTTGACGGGAAGGCCGTACGCCGCAAGGAACCCGTCGTCGTCGCATGTAAAATGTACGAAGCTGTTTTTAAACTGTCCGACCGCCTGATAAATCTGCGCCTGCCCGGGCGTATACAGCAGGAATGCCCCTTCCTTCGCCATTTGTGTCCTGCCGCAAAGCTGTACTTTCATGGGCGTCATAAAATAGAGCAGGAGATAATCTCCGCTTCCCTCAGGGCGGTTGATGATATCACAGTCCGGATTCACCCGGTTGTAGTCGCAGTAGCCTGTATGAAACATAAGAAAGCTCCTTTTCCTCATGCGGATATAGTTATATTCTAATTTAAAACCGGAAGAAAAGTCAAATATGGCGCAAGAAAAGATATGGTTATTTTTCTGCCCTTTGCTAGAATATATTTAAGATTTGAGAGCGGTACCAACATATCATACGATTAAGGAAAGGAACGGAAAATGAAAAAAGCGCAGGTTATTATCGACAAGGAGTACATCGTAAGTGAAATCGACAAAAGGGTCTACGGATCCTTTATCGAGCATTTGGGGCGGGCGGTTTATGAAGGAATCTATCAGCCCGAAAGTCCTTTTGCGGATGAGCAGGGCTTCCGCAAGGATACGCTGGAGCTGGTGAAAGAGTGCAATGTGCCCATCGTGCGTTATCCCGGCGGCAACTTCGTGTCCGGCTATCGCTGGGAAGACGGCGTGGGGCCGAAGGATCTGAGACCCGCACAGGTTGACCTTGCATGGCAGGTCGTAGAATCCAACCAGTTCGGTCTCAACGAATTCGCGGATTGGTCAAAGAAAGCCGGAACCGATGTCATGATGGCTGTCAATCTGGGCACCAGAGGATTGCAGGAGGCAAAGGAGCTGCTGGAGTACTGTAACTTTAAGGGCGGCACGCTGATGAGCGATCTGCGCAGATCCCACGGTTACGAAAAGCCCCACGACATCAAAACATGGTGTCTTGGCAATGAGATGGACGGCCCGTGGCAGACCGGTCATAAAACGGCCACCGAGTATGCCCGAATCGCTAACGAGACAGGAAAAGCCATGAAAATCTTAGATCCTTCCATCGAACTGGTGGCATGCGGCAGTTCCAATTCCCAGATGCCTACCTTCGGCGACTGGGAAGCGACCGTGCTTGACGAGTGCTACGACACGGTAGACTACGTTTCCATGCACCAGTACTACGGAAACAGGGATAACGATTCCGCAAACTTCCTCGCAAGCAGCGTGGATCTGGATCAGTTCATCTCGTCAGTCATTGCCATCTGCGATTTTGTGAAGGGCAAGCACCACGGCAAAAAGAATATCAACATCTCTCTGGACGAGTGGAATGTATGGTTCCATTCGGAGGAAGCGGACAAGCAGCTTGAGAAGTGGGTGCAGAAGCCTCACCAGCTTGAGGACATTTATAATTTCGAGGACGCGCTGTTAGTGGGCAGTATGCTTATTACGATTCTGCGCCATGCGGACCGCGTGAAAATCGGCTGCCTTGCGCAGCTCGTAAACGTAATCGCGCCGATCATGACCTCCGATACCGGCGCATGGAGACAGACCATCTTCTATCCTTATATGCACGCGGCTACGCTTGGACAGGGAACGGTTTTAAACACGATTGTGAAATCTCCCGTCTATGAGGCGAAACAGTACGGCGAGGCGCCCTATCTCGACTGCGTGGTAGTGGAGAATCCGGAAAAAGAGGAGCTTGTTATCTTTGCGGTCAACAAAGATCTGGAGGAAGACATGGCGGTAACCATGGATCTGCGCCAGTACGCAGGCTGCCGGGTACAGGAGCACATCGTTATGCAAAACGATGATCTGAAAGCGGTCAATACGGAAGCAGACCCGGATAACGTGGTGCCAAAGGCAGGCGGGAACGCCAAAGTGGACAACGGAACACTGGAAGCAGTCTTTGGAAAAACAAGCTGGAACGTGATCCGCCTTTCCAAATGACATATGTCCCGTTCATAATATGTTCATAATTAATTTTAAAAAATTTCATTTTATAATCATGATTCAGACATTTCTGCACCGTATACTAAGACCATAAGATACAACACAGCGAGCTGATAGCAAAGTTAGCTGATTAATTTAAAACTTTTTCATAATAAATGCCAAGTAGGGGAGACCTTACTTGGCATCCTCCCTTTTCTGGGGAAAATCCCTGTTATCCATGTATACAATTTTTTCTTTCCATATATTATGTCATATGGTATACTTGAATACAGCAAAAGGAGGAAATGTATCATGGTTGAACTGATTACAAATGTGAACAGCGCCGTAAACAGCTTTGTCTGGGGTATTCCCATGCTGGTGCTGCTCGTCGGTACGGGTATTGTGATGACCGCCCTTACCAGATTTTTTCAGTTGTCCCACATCGGACACTGGTTTAAAAATACCATTGGCGGTATTTTTCACGACAAACATATTACGAAACACACGGACAAGGAAGACCAGTCCATCTCACAGTTCCAGTCGCTGTGCACGGCGCTGGCCGCTACCATCGGCACGGGAAATATCGTCGGCGTGGCTAGCGCACTGATTGCCGGAGGACCCGGCGCGATCTTCTGGATGTGGATTGTGGCTTTCTTCGGCATGATGACCAACTATTCCGAAAATGTGCTGGGCATCTATTACCGCCGTAAAAACGAGCGGGACGAATGGTGCGGCGGCGCGATGTACTACTTAAAAGACGGACTCGGCTCCTACAAGGGTTTTCAGAAGATCGGCGCGGTATTAGCCGTCCTGTTCTCCATTTTCTGTGTCATGGCTTCTTTCGGCATCGGCAATATGAGCCAGATCAACTCTATTTCCGGCAATATGAAGTCCGCTTTCGGCGTCCCCACCTATGTGACCGGTATCGCGCTTCTGATTCTCGCGGCTCTCGTGATCGTGGGCGGCCTGAAGCGTATCGCTTCCGTGACGGAGAAGCTGGTGCCTTTCATGGCTATCATCTATGTGGCAGGCGCTCTGGTACTCTTCTTTCTGAATATTGATCAGTGCGGCGCGGTTTTCTCCGCTATCTTTAAGGGCGCATTCGGCCTGCGCGCAGTGGGCGGCGGTATCGTCGGCAGCGGCGTAAAGATGGCGCTCACATGGGGCATGAAGCGCGGTGTGTTCTCCAATGAGGCGGGACTTGGCTCCTCCGTTATGGTACACTCCAGCTCTAATGTAAAAGAACCTGTTCGTCAGGGTATGTGGGGTATTTTCGAGGTGTTTGCCGATACGATGGTTGTCTGCACGCTGACCGCATTCGTGGTGCTCTCCTCCGGTCTGGTCGATCTGGAAACCGGCGCGGTATTAAGCTCTTCCGAAGGTTCCGCTCTGGTGGGCGAGGCTTTCGCCACCAGATTCGGCAGCATAGGTCCCATGTTTATCGCCATAGCAATCCTGCTGTTTGCCTTCTCCACGGTGCTTGGCTGGAGTCACTACGGTTCCAAGGCATGGGAGTATCTCTTCGGCACCAGGTCCATGATCGCTTACAAGATCGTTTTCGTCCTCATGATCTATGTGGGCGCAACCATGAATCTGGGTCTGGCATGGGATCTCTCCGATACCTTTAACGGACTTATGGCGATCCCGAACCTGATCGGTGTCTTAAGTCTGTCTCCTATCGTCATGAAGATCACCAGAAACTATGTGGCGCGGGTGTTGAAAAAAGAAGAAGTAAAGCCGATGCTCTCCGCCTTCCCGGATATCGAAGATACCCATGCGAAAGAGTTGAAGGAAATGTATCAGTAGAAAATCGCCGCAAGTTCCTTTGAAGTAAGAAATCGTCGCCCGCATGCGGCCATTAAGAGAATATTGATTTCAGACAGAAGAATCCCGGTACAGCCATAACAGCCGTACCGGGATTTTTATATGCCATCCGGCAGAATGCTTATTACATTCTGTTTCTGCCATTTACGCCTTGCCGTCGGAACCGAGCACATTCTTAATCTTGTGTGCCACCATATCCTTCACAGCCTGTCTCGCAGGCTTCAGATACTGTCTGGGATCGAAGTGATCGGGATGCTCCGCAAAGTACTGACGGATGTTACCTGTCATAGCCAGACGGATATCCGAGTCGATGTTGATCTTACATACGGCAAGCTCTGCTGCCTTACGAAGCTGCTCTTCCGGAATACCTACTGCGTCAGGCATGTTACCGCCATACTGGTTTACCATCTTAACGAACTCCTGCGGAACGGAAGAAGAACCGTGAAGCACGATCGGGAAACCGGGCAGTCTCTTAATGCACTCCTCCAGAACGTCGAAGCGAAGCGGAGGGGGAACCAGAATGCCGTCTGCGTTTCTGGTGCACTGTGCAGCGGTAAACTTGTATGCGCCGTGGGACGTGCCGATTGCGATAGCGAGGGAGTCACAGCCTGTCTTATCTACGAACTCCTCCACTTCCTCGGGACGTGTGTAGGACTCTTTGCCTGCCTCTACAACGACTTCATCCTCAACGCCTGCCAGCGTACCCAGCTCTGCCTCAACCACTACGCCCTTGTCATGCGCATACTCAACTACCTGCTTGGTCAGCGCGATGTTGTCCTCGAAAGACTTGGAAGAAGCGTCGATCATAACGGAGGTAAATCCACCGTCGATACAGGACTTACAAAGCTCGAAGGTGTCGCCGTGATCCAGGTGAAGCGCAATCGGGATCTGCGGATTCTCCGCCACCGCCGCCTCAACGAGCTTCACCAGATAGGTGTGGTTCGCATAAGCGCGGGCACCCTTGGAAACCTGCAGGATAACAGGGCTGTTCAGCTCGCCGGCAGCCTCGGTAATACCCTGAACGATCTCCATGTTGTTTACGTTGAAAGCGCCGACAGCATAACCGCCGTCATAAGCCTTCTTAAACATTTCAGTTGTTGTTACTAATGCCATAGTATTATCTTCCTTTCTATTAAAATTTTTTATTACTTTCCATCATCTGGAATCCAACTTTTATTTTAACAGCCAGTCTCTGGAAAGTCAACAACTCCGCCGCGATGCGGACAGCTTTTACCAGACCTTCCATGCGCCCGGATATCCCCTCTTTTCAATCGTCATTCCATTTCCTGCGGTACCCGGATTTCAAGCGCCTGATGCCAGCTCTCGACCACCACCGCGCAGTGTTCTCCGCCGTACTCCCCGTCCAGCGTCCATGCCACAGGGTCTTCCGACTCCACTTTCAGCTTTTCGGTGGTAAACGTATATATATGCTCCGAGTTCACGCGCTTATCCACGAGCGCGCGGATGATATTATTGATATCCAGCGGATTCGTCGGTTTGCGGATCAGCGTCACCTCAAACAGCCCGTCGTCCAGCGCCACATTCTGTCCCGTAATGCCGCGGAACCCTCCTACGGAATGGGAATTGGTAACCATGCCGTATAGAAATTCGCCCTCGATCACCTCGCCGTTGCAGGTAATTTTCAGAGGATAAGACCGAACGGAGGGAAGCCTTTTGACTCCCTCGATCAGATAAGCGGCATGTCCCAGCACATTTTTTGTGTCCTGAGGCGTACCGTAAGATACATCCGTAAAAATACCGAACGCCGCCACATAGATAAATATACTATAATTAAATTTTCCGACGTCACAGGCAAAAGTCCTGCCGTTTACCACCACATCCGCAGCCTGCAGCATGTTCTTCGGAATCCTCAGACTATTGGCAAAGTCGTTGGTGCTGCCTGCCGGAACATAGCCGATGGGAAGCCGCTCCTGCGACTTCATCATACCTGTCACGACTTCGTCAAGGGTGCCGTCCCCACCGCTGCACACCACGATATCGTAACCGGCCCGCCTTTCCTGCACGGCCTTAACCGCGTCGCCCGCGGCCTGTGTCGGATAAGCCGTCACCTCATAGCCGGCCTTTACAAAAGTATCTATAATATCTAAAAGGTTACTTCTGATCTGCGCTTTTCCCGCTCTGGGATTATAGACAAAAAGCATCCGTTTAGCCATAGGTTACCTCCTGATTTTAATTTCAATGCGCCTGATTTCCTGCTGACATAATAAAAAGCTGCCCAGAATCTCATCCGCCTACCGCGCCACAGGATTCTGAACAGCCCACACATTATGCCTTATCAAATGTCAATCCTGTCTCACCCTTCCCTATCTGGTGGTCAGGAACTTCTCGATTTCCGCAACTGCCGTCTCCTCATCGGCTCCGTCCGCGGTCACCGTCACCTCCGCACCGCTCTCGAGTCCCATGCTCATCATACCCATGATACTCTTTGCGTTCACTTTCTTGTTGTCGGAACCAAGATAGACGGTGCTCTCAAACTGACTGGCCACCTGAACAAGCATCGCCACCGGCCTTGCTTCCAAGCCTGTCTCCAGTTTGATCTGGATTGACTTCTGAATCATAATATTTTCCTCCTCTTTTTCTTTTCGAGGCATTCCGCCTCTTATTATGATCTGATTTTGTCAGCAATTTCACTCAGCCTGCGTAACCTGTGATTCACCCCTGATTTCCCCACAACCGGTTCCAGATACCCGCCCAGCTCCTTGAGAGCCGCATCCGGATATTCCAGCCGGATCTCTGCCATCTGCCGCAGATTATCCGGTAAATTTTCAAGCCCATACCTGTCTCTGATCAGAAGGATGTCCTCGATCTGTCTGCCCGCAGCCGTCACCGTCTTGGAGATGTTGGCCGTCTCGCAGTTTACCCTTCTGTTGATTGAATTTCGCATCTCTTTCAGGATTCTCATATTTTCCAGCTCCATCAGAGATACATGGGCGCCCATTACATTTAAGAGATCCACAATGCCTGCGCCCTCTTTCAGATAGACTATCTGATATTTCTTCCGGCCTGTGATTCTGGCCTCAATCTGAAATTCCGAAAGCACCTCCTGAAGCTGTACCGCCTGCACCTTCCCCTCACAGACAAACTCCAGATGATAACTTTTTTCCGGGTCGCTCATGGAACCCACGCTCAAAAAAGCGCCCCGCAGCCATGCTCTCGCGCAGCAGGAATTTTTAATCAGAAGGGAATTGACCGTTTTGGTTAATACGATCTTTCCGTCCTTTTCCCTTGCGAGATATAACGCCTCTGTCACCCTCCGCTCCGCCTCGTCGTCGGGGATCAGCCGCTCTTTGCCCTGCATAACAGTTTCTATATTAAATGTTTTTTTAAGTAATGTAAAGCATTTTCTCGCAACTGCCTCATTTTCCGTGTCCAGACAAAGGTGCTTTTCGCCGTCGCAAACGCCGCCGTTATACAGCAAAAGCGCCGCAAGTTCCGCGAGCTGACAATGTCTGGCAGCGCTCACATGGGCTGCAAGTTCCTCTTTTACCCTTCCCGAAAAAGACATATTTCTTCCTCTGTTTTGTGACAGTCCGGCGTATGGCCGGACTGCCGCTTATTTATCTGCGTCCCGGTGATACAGCTTCACGCCGTAGGTGCCGTGATCCTTAAGCTCCGTATAGAGCGCGTTGGCAAGCGTCACGCTTCTGTGCTTGCCTCCGGTACAGCCGATTCCGATTACAAGCTGGTGCTTTCCTTCTTTCACATAGTTTGGAATCAGAAATTCCAGCATGTCCGTCAGTTTTTGCATAAATGCCCCGGCCTCCGGGAAGGACATCACATAGTCCTGCACCTCTTTGTCATTGCCTGTCTTATGTTTCAGCTCGTCTATATAGAAAGGATTAGGCAGAAAGCGCACGTCAAAGACCAGATCGGCGTCCGCCGGTATCCCCTTCTTAAAGCCGAAGGACAGGATTGTAACAATCAGCGAATTATACTCTTTATTTCTCACAAAGATATTGTCAATCTCTTCTTTCAGCTCTCTCGTCAGAAGATGGGAGGTGTCGATGATATAATCCGCCTTTTCCCGTATCTCCTTTAAGATTTCCCGCTCCCTGTGGATTCCCTCCTCTACCCGTCCTTCGGGGGAAAGCGGGTGGAGTCTCCTTGTCTCTTTATAGCGTTTCAAAAGCGCGTCGTCGCCCGCTTCCAGAAAAAGCATCTCAAACAGATAACCGTTTTCCTTCAACTGGTCCAGAATCCGGCGCACACCGCTAAAGGACTGGTCCGCGCGTACATCAAGGCCCAGCGCCACCTTATTGACCTCGCTTGCGGGCGTCGTAATCAGCTCCACAAACTTTTCTATCAATGCCACCGGCAGATTATCCACGCAGTAAAAGCCCACGTCCTCCAGCATTTTCATAGCGGTTCGTTTTCCCGAACCGCTCATCCCCGTCACAATCACAAATCTCATGTTAACGTTCTCTCTTCCGAATCATCCGGTTCAGCCCGCACCCATTCGCCAAATCGCGTCCCAGGCGCTCTTTGCCGCTTCGCCGCTGTGGCTGAACTGTTTAAAAATCTCCTAAAAAAATGACTTCCGGCTCGAGCCGGACATGAAACCGGTCCAGCACCCGCTCCTGTACTTCCTCGATCACTTCCCTGATATCTGCCGCCGATGCACCGCCCGCATTAATCACAAAACCGCAATGTTTCTCGGACACCTGCGCGCCGCCGATACGATAACCCCGAAGCCCTGCGTCCATGATAAGCTTGCCCGCATAGTACCCCTCGGGCCGCTTGAAGGTACTGCCCGCGCTGGGATACTCTAACGGCTGCTTTCCCTTTCGCTGCTTCATCAGATCGTCCATTTTCGCGCTGATCTCTCCCCGATCGCCGGGCGTCAGCTTGAGAACCACACCCAGTACGATAAACGGCCTGTTCCTGATAATGCTGGTGCGGTAACCAAACTCCATGGTATCATTGTCCAGCGTCAGAATTTCCCCCTCTTTATCCATCACGCGGACCATCTGCACGACCTGCTTCATCTCGCCGCCGTATGCGCCTGCATTCATCACAATGGCGCCGCCGATGCTGCCGGGAATCCCCGCCGCAAATTCCAGCCCGCTTAAGCCCGCGTCTCTCGCCGCGTATGCCACCCGGGAAAGCAGCGCACCCGCGCCCGCCGCTATATGATTTTTTTCCACACCGACCGCACTCAGGCGCGATCCCAGCTTAAGTATAATGCCGCGATAACCCTTATCTCCCACCAGAAGATTGCTGCCGTTTCCCAAAACAAAATATTCCTGCTCGATCCTTCCCAGATAGGAGACAAGCTGCGACAGCTCCTCTTTCGTTTCCACGACAGCCATGCACTCCGCCTCGCCGCCTACCCGGAAGGTAGTGTGTCTGCTCATCGGCTCGTGAAACAGCAGCCTCTCCTCAGGCACAATCGTTCTGATATAATCATACATTGATGCACTCAAAATTTACCCCATCTTATATTTATTTATATAATATATCCAGCCTTATAGGAATCATGCCTGTACCGACATACACATGCATCATATCCGCCGTCAGACAAACGGCATCGGATCGGTGATGAAAAGCAGCGGCCGGCTGTGTCAATCCCCTACAGCAGCAAACGCGCCGCCCCGTAGATTCCGGCGTCATTGCCAAGTGTCGCCAGCGCGAAAATCACGTTCTGACAGCCGTGGAACGTCGTTTTCTCAAACGAAGGTCTGATGTAATCAAACAGTACCTCACCCGCCTTGGACACGCCGCCGCCGATCACGAAGATCTCCGGATTGATGATACCTGCAATTATGCCCAATCCTTTGCCCAGATAATCGCCGAATTGCTTTGCAACCTCTATCGCCAGCCCGTCTCCCGCCTTAACCGCATCAAAGACAGCCTTGGCGGACACCTCGCCCGTTCTCAAAACACTGTCCTTATCACTCGACCGCAGCGCGCGGTTAGCAAGTCTGGTAATTCCCGTGGCGGACGCATACTCCTCCAGACAGCCAAAGTTGCCGCAGCCACAGGCTTCCGTCTCGTCGTCCTCCACATGAATGTGGCCGATCTCTCCGCCCGCGCCCGTGGCGCCCGTCATGATCTCGCCGTTTATGATAATGCCGCCGCCAACGCCTGTGCCGAGGGTAACCGCCACCAGATTCTTATATCCCTGTCCGCCGCCCTTCCACATCTCGCCGAGCGCCGCCACATTCGCGTCGTTGCCGCCCTCCACGCGCATCCCGTCGAGCAGCGCGGTAAGTTCCTCTTTCAGATTCAGCTCTGCCCAGCCCAGATTAACGGCCTTGTGCACAATACCGTTTTTCTCCACAGGACCAGGCGTACCGATGCCGACGCCTGCCACATCCTCTTTTGCAATGGACTTCTGCGCCATTTTCTCTTTAATGCCTGCCGCAATATCGGGAAGAATATTTTCTCCGTGATTTTCCGTCCTTGTGGGAATCTCCCACTTCTCCAGGATATTGCCCTCCTTGTCAAATAACCCCATTTTGACGGTAGTGCCGCCCACGTCCACCCCAAATACATATTCTGCCATTACTCATCCTCCTCTCTGCCGTGCGCAAGGGAATTCTGCACGCGCTTGTACAGCTCCTGCGCCGCATTGTAACCCATCTTCTTCTGACGATGGTTCACTGCCGCTGACTCGCAGATGATCGCCAGATTCCGGCCCGGTCTGATCGGTATGCTGTGGCAGACCACACGGTTTCCCAGATACTCTGTGTACTCCTCCTCCAGACCCAGACGGTCATACTCCTTATCTTTATCCCAGTCCTCCAGCCGGATAACCAGATCAATATTCTGGGTATCTCTTACGCTGGACGCACCGAACAGCGCTTTGACATCCACGATGCCGATACCCCGAAGCTCGATAAAGTGCTTCGTGATATCCGGCGCGGAACCGATCAGGGTATCCTCGCTGACACGTCTGATCTCCACCACGTCATCTGTCACCAGACGGTGCCCTCTCTTAATCAGCTCGAGCGCCGCCTCGGATTTACCAATGCCGCTCTCACCCGTAATCAGGACGCCCTCACCGTAAACATCCACCAATACGCCGTGCACGGAAATGCAGGGAGCCAGCTTTACGTTCAACCAGCGGATCACTTCCGCCATACATGCCGACGTAGCCTTTTTGCTCATCAGAAGCGGCACATTGTACTTCACCGCAATCTCCCTGAAAATGTCGTTCGGATACAGCTCCCGGCAGAACAGAATGCCCGGCAGGGGATTGTTCAAAAGCTTTTCAAAAATATCCCGCTGTCTGTCCTCGTCCAGTCCATTCATGTAAGAGTATTCCACAAATCCGACGATCTGCAGACGCGTCGTCTCGAAATGCTCAAAATATCCGGCCAACTGCAGCGCCGGTCTGTTGATATCCGGCTGTGTCACCTTCACCTTTGAGATATCAATTTCCGGCGTCAGATTCTCCCACTTAAATTTTTCAATTACTTTTGTCAGATTGATGCTTGCCATAGCTCCCTCCTCATTATTGTATTGCGCGGGTTCCGCCTTGTTTATTGTCTACATATGTTTCCAATGGCCTCCTCTACCACTGCGTTTAAACTCTTTCCATGCTCAATCGCATAAATTGCAATATTTCTATGAAGTTCCGGACTGATCCTGACATTGAATGTTCCCTTATACGGCTGTTCCGGCTCCAGGTTACGCTCTTTGCAATCCTCCAGATAATCATCAATTACGTTTTTGAAATCCTGTTCTAATTCCCGAACCGAGTCCCCTTCATAAGAAAGCAGCGATTTTATCCCGACTACTTTTCCGAACAGGCAGTCGTCTTCTTTGGAATACTCTACAGTTCCATTATAATTTTTATAAAACAGTAAATCGCTCATAATAAACCATCCTTTCTCAATTTCCCGATTAAACTTAATTCCGGATCCCGGATTTCGCTGTTTCAATTTATAACCAGAATACGACAATAATGATTTCATTTCATCAAAAGTAAAATCCTTAGGTAATTTCAGTAATCGTTTTACCAATTTTTCCTTTTTACTCATTCATAATCCCTTTACGATATAGTGTATCATTTCAATACCGAATATGCAACTAATAATAGTTGCTGACGTTCACCTGACTTTTTCCTCCCTACTGCAAATCATTTTTCTCTTCGCTTTCTCCCACCCGAAAATACTCATAAATCTGTGCGGCGATATGTCCGGGAATGCCGGGCACCTCGCAGAGCCTCTCCACCGATGCCTCCCTGACCTCATTGATGGAGCCGAAATGCCGCATCAATGCCTTTCTTCTGGCCGGACCCACGCCCGGAATCTCGTCCAGCACCGATTTAACCTGCGCCTTCGACCGGAGCGACCGGTGATACTCGATGGCGAAGCGGTGCGCCTCGTCCTGAATCCTCGTCACCAGCTTAAACCCTTCCGAGCGCGTGTCTATGGGAATCTCCACATTCTGATAATACAGTCCTCTGGTGCGGTGGTTGTCGTCCTTCACCATGCCGCAGACGGGGATGTCCAGATGCAGCTCGGAAAGCACCTGCAAAGCGATATTGACCTGCCCCTTACCGCCGTCCATCAGAAGCAGATCCGGAAATCTGGTAAAGCTCCCGAAAGTGTGGTCCATCTGTCTGCGCTCCAGGTCTTCCTTTTCCTCCATACCGTGAAGGAAGCGTCTGGTCAGCACCTCCCTCATGCAGGCATAGTCGTCCGGCCCCGACACGGATTGAATGCGGAATTTGCGATAATCGCTGCGCTTCGCCTTGCCCTTCTCAAAAACCACCATGGAGCCTACGTTGGCAAAACCGCTTATATTGGAGATATCAAAAGCCTCCATGCGGCTCACGTCCTCCAGATGAAGAAGCGCCGCGATCTCTTTCATTGCGCCGATTGTCCGCCCCTCTTCTCTTCGTATGCGCTCCTTATCCTGACTTAAGATCAGCTTCGCATTCTGCGCCGCCAGTTCCACCAGTTTTTCCTTCGCGCCTTTTTTCGGCACGCGGATATAAACCCTGCCTCCTTTTCTCGCGCTGAGCCACTTTTCCAGAATCTCCGTGTCAGCGATCTCCTCCTGCAGCATTAATTCCTTCGGAATATAAGGTGTTCCCGCATAAAACTGTTTCACGAAATCAAGCAGAATCTGCGCGCTGTCGCAGTCCTCCACATGGGTCATATAAAAATGGTCCCTGCCGATCAGCTTGCCGCCCCGCACAAAAAACACCTGCACCACGGCGTCATGCTCCTCAAGCGCCAACGCTATGATATCTTTGTCCTCGCCGTCGGAATCCGTGATCTTCTGCTTCTGCGCCACACTCTTTACGCTGTTGTACAGATCCCGGTAGCCCGCCGCCTCCTCAAATTCCATTTTTTCTGACGCCTGCGTCATTTTCTGTTCCAGTTCCCGGAGCATGGGCTTATAATTTCCGTTCAGAAAGTCGAGCGCCTGATCGATTCTGGCCCGGTACTCCTCCCTGCTGATATATCCCTGACAGGGTGCGGCGCACTGTTTGATATGATAATTCAGGCAGGGGCGCTCCAGCCCGATATCCCGCGGCAGTTTGCGGTTACAGGTCTTGAGCTGATAGAGCTTATTCATCAGGTCGATGGTGTCCTTCACCGCCGCCGCGCTCGTATATGGCCCGAAATATCTCGACTTATCCTTCTTCATCTCACGGGAGATAAAAATGCGCGGATACTCCTCGCCCACCGTTACCTTGATATAAGGATACGTCTTATCATCCTTTAACATGGTATTGTATTTCGGACTGTATTCCTTAATCAGATTATTCTCTAAAACAAGCGCCTCCAGCTCCGAGTCCGTGACAATATACTCAAACCGCGCGATCTGCTCTACCATCCTGTCAATCTGCGGCCCGCGTCCCACGATCTTTCGGAAATAGGAGCGCACGCGGTTATGCAGATTGACCGCCTTTCCCACGTAGATGATCGTATCATTGTCATCATGCATCAGATAAACGCCCGGAGCGTTTGGCAGCTTTTTTAATTCCTCGTCGAAATCAAACATACAAGTTTCCTCACCATTCTTCTCCCATTATTGTACAGGAGGCAGGTAAAGAAAACAAGGCAAAGTCTTTCCCGGACTATGCCTTGTCTTTATTTCTCACAATATGCAACTGATCAGCCCGCGCTACTTTTCATCGGAAGTATGTCCGGGGTCCGGCGCCTGGGAAAACAGCCCCCGCGGACCTGCTGGCTGTGGGTTCTGCGCCTGTGCGCCTTCCTGCAGCGCGCTGTCGGCCTGCTGCCGGCCCTGCATCTGCGCACCGTCTGGCTGCTCTGCGCCTGCCATTGGCGGCATCTGAAAACCTGCGCCCTGCGGCTGATCTGCACCTGCCATTGGCAGTGTCTGAAAGCCTGCGCCCTGCGGCTGCTCTGTGCCTGCCATTGGCGGTGTCTGAAAACCTGCGCCCTGTGGCTGCTCTGTGCCTGCCATTGGCGGTGTCTGAAAACCTGCGCCCTGTGACTGCTCTGTGCCTGCCGGCGGCGTCTGGAAATTTGCTGCGGACTGGCTCTGCTGTGGCGCCGGATTCGCCGTACCCTGCGGCTGCTCCTCCCTGTGCTGCGCCTTATCTTCCTTCGTTTCCCTGCTTTCTTCCTCCGCAGGTTCTGGAATGCCCTTCTCCTTGCGATAGATCTTCATAAACTCTTTACCGGTAATGGTCTCTTTCTCAATCAGATGAGCCGCCAGCTTATCCATAATTTCGCGGTTTTCTTTCAAAAGCTTCTTTGCCTTCTTATAGCTCTCGTGGAGAAGCTTCATGACCTCGGAGTCAATGTCCGCCGCCGTCACATCGGAACAGGTCAGAGAAGCTCTGCCGTCCAGATACTGGCTTTCCACCGTGGCAAGACCCATCAGTCCGAATTTCTTGCTCATACCGAAACGGGTAATCATATTTCTCGCGATACTTGTCGCCTGCTCGATATCGTTGGCCGCGCCCGTGGTAACCGTGTCGAAAACAATCTCCTCCGCCGCGCGCCCGCCAAGCAGACTCACAAGTCTGTCGCGCAGCTCCGCCTCGGTGTCCAGATACTTCTCCTCCTCCGGAACATGCATGACATAGCCAAGCGCACCCATGGTACGGGGCACAATGGTGATCTTCTGCACCGGCTCCGAATTTTTCTGCAGTGCGCTCAGAAGGGCATGACCCACCTCGTGATAGGAGACGATCTTGCGCTCCTCCTTGCTCATCACGCGGTCTTTCTTTTCTTTGCCTACAAGCACTTGTTCCACCGCGTCAAAGAGATCCTTCTGACTCACATACTCCCTGCCAAGTTTCACGGCATTGATCGCCGCTTCGTTAATCATATTTGCCAGATCGGAGCCGACTGCTCCCGATGTCGCCAGCGCGATCTCGTTTAAATCCACCGAATCGTCCATCAGCACATCTTTGGAATGCACCTTCAAGATCTCGACACGCCCTTTTAAATCCGGCTTATCCACAATAATCCGCCTGTCAAACCGGCCCGGACGAAGCAGTGCCTTATCCAGAATTTCCGGCCTGTTGGTAGCCGCCAGAATGATAATGCCCTTTTTCCCGTCAAAACCGTCCATCTCGGAGAGAAGCTGGTTGAGCGTCTGCTCCCGCTCCTCGTTGCCGCCGCCGTACTTGGAATCCCTGCTCCTGCCGATGGCGTCGATCTCGTCGATAAACACAATACAGGGCGCGTTCTTCTCCGCCTCCTTAAAAAGATCACGCACTCTCGACGCGCCTACGCCCACATACAATTCAATAAAGTCTGAACCGGACAGGGAAAAGAAGGGCACATGCGCCTCGCCTGCCACCGCCTTTGCCAAAAGCGTCTTACCCGTACCGGGAGGCCCCACCAGAAGCGCGCCCTTGGGAAGTCTTGCGCCGATCTTGGAATATTTGCCGGGATTATGCAGGAAGTCTACCACCTCCACCAGTGATTCCTTCGCCTCGTCCTCACCGGCCACGTCCTGAAAGGTGATGCCCGTCTCCTTCTGCACATAGGCCTTGGCCGTACTCTTACCCACGCCCATAGGCCCGCCTTTGCCTCCCATACGCCGGAAAAGCAGACTCAAAAGCCCCCACATCAGAAGAACCGGCAGTATATAATACAAAAGCACCGTCATTATCACGCTGGAGCTGTCGGAAACTTCTTTCTTCATCTCCACATTATGCTTCAAAAGCCGCTCCGCCAGCTTGTCGTCGTCCTCCATCTTACCCGTGTAATAAGTGCTCGCACCCATACCGTAGGCATAGAGAAAAGCGGAATCCTTCTGCTCCGCCTTCGGATAAACCGTAATGCGGTCAGAACCCACCTGCACGCTTTTTACCTTTCCGTCCTCCACCATCTTCACAAACTCATTGTAAGAGATTTCCTGATTGGTGGCTCCCGTCAGCATCTTCATAAAAACACTGACGCAAAGCAGAGTGATCAGCGCAGCCACCACCAGCATAATAAGACTCTGCTTACGCGGGTCCCCGCCGCTTCCTCCGGGACCGCCGGAGCCGCCCGGACCGCCGCCCTTTCCGGGACCGCCGGAACCCGGACCGCCGCCATTGTCGTATTGATTTACGTTATCTGCCATGAGGCATCCTCACTTTCATCTTTTTCCGTTTCTATTATTATATAACTATATAATAACGCAGTACACGCTGGGGAAGCCTTCGGCTTTTCCCGCTGACAGGCCGTATACATTCCCATTTAATCTTCTGTATGCACACTGCCCATTGTCACAATATTGATTATATGCCAGTAAATATTATAAATCAATGAGGGAATTATGAAATTCTGAACACATGTGTAAAAGAATTATAAAATTTTTTACAATTTTTGACCTTTGGAGTAGATTTTTCCTGTCTTTTCATTGTATAATGAGCAGGGTATTGTTTTTGACAGTAACTTTTGCATAGGAACTGTATAGGCACTGAACAGTTCCTTTTCGTATTTTAGAAAGGATTAGACAAATGGCAGTAAAATATGTATTCGTCACGGGAGGCGTTGTTTCAGGTCTCGGCAAGGGTATCACCGCGGCGTCTCTGGGAAGACTCTTAAAGGCGCGCGGCTACAAGGTGACCATGCAGAAATTTGATCCCTACATCAATATCGACCCCGGCACCATGAACCCGATCCAGCACGGCGAAGTATTTGTCACCGAGGACGGCACCGAGACGGACCTGGATCTGGGGCATTACGAGCGTTTCATCGACGAAAATCTTGATAAAAATTCCAATGTGACCACCGGTAAAGTATACTGGTCCGTATTGCAGAAAGAACGAAGGGGCGATTACGGCGGCGGCACCGTTCAGGTTATCCCCCATATAACAAACGAAATAAAGAGCAGATTTTACCGAAATTTTACAGACCAGGAGACCCGTATCGCCATCATCGAGGTGGGCGGCACCGTAGGCGATATCGAGAGCCAGCCTTTCTTAGAGTCTATCCGTCAGTTCCAGCACGAGGTAGGCCGGGAAAATGCGATTCTGATTCATGTGACGCTGATCCCCTATTTAAGCGCCTCTCAGGAATTAAAGACAAAGCCGACACAGGCCAGCGTCAAAGATCTGCAGGGCATGGGTATCCAGCCCGACATTATCGTCTGCCGCAGCGAGCATCCGCTCGATCAGGGCATAAAGGACAAGATCGCGCTGTTTTGTAATGTACCGAACAACCGCGTTTTACAAAATCTGGACGTGGAGCACCTGTATGAAGCGCCCCTCGCCATGGAAAAGGAGCATCTGGCACAGGTGGCGTGCGAATGTCTGAAACTGGACTGCCCCGAACCGGATCTGACCGACTGGCGGGCTATGGTAGAATCCCTGCGGACGCCCACCGATTCCGTGACAGTTGCCCTTGTCGGCAAATACACACAGCTCCATGACGCATATATCAGCGTGGTTGAGGCGTTAAAACACGGCGGCATTTCCCACCGCTGCGTAGTAGATATCAAATGGGTGGATTCCGAGACCGTCACGAAGGACAATGCGGACTCTCTCCTGCGCGATGTAAACGGCATTCTGGTGCCCGGCGGCTTCGGCGACCGGGGCATCGAGGGCAAAATCGAAGCCATCACCTACGCCAGAGAGCATAAGATTCCTTTCCTCGGGCTCTGCCTTGGAATGCAGTTAGCCATCGTGGAATTCGCCAGAAATGTAATCGGCTATAACGACGCCCACAGCATCGAACTGGCGCCCTCCACCACCCACCCTGTCATCGCGCTGATGCCCGACCAGAACGGCGTGGAGGATATCGGCGGCACCCTGCGTCTCGGCTCCTATCCCTGCGTGCTGGACAAGACGTCGAAGGCTTACGCACTGTACGGTGAGGAGACCATTCACGAACGGCACAGACATCGCTATGAGGTCAATAACGACTATCGGGTCGTTCTTACCGATAAGGGTATGCGGCTGGTCGGCCTCTCTCCGGACGGACGCATTGTGGAAATGTGCGAGCTGGCGGATCACCCCTTCTTTGTGGCGACGCAGGCGCACCCGGAGCTGAAATCCAGACCCAACAGACCTCATCCGCTCTTTAAGGGCTTTGTGGAGGCTGCGCTGGGATATAAAAACAGTTAAAACGATTGCAGATCATACAAAAACCATTCCTATATGGAAACAGCACAAAGGGCATAGCCAGCGTGGTTATGCCCTTTTACTATTTCCTCCCAAATTTTTAGATATCCTCCAGCGCGTTCAATTGATCCACGATCTCCTGTATATCCGCCATGTTCATTCCGCCGCCGAAGCTGACCGCCCCACGCAGAGGCGTAAATCCGGCCATGGCCTCGCTCATTCCCTCAGATATCGCTTCATTGGCGACATCGCTCTCCGCCTTGCCCTGTTCTCCGCCGAAAATATCCAGTTTGAGAAGTCCGGCCACAATCTCTCTCGCACGCGGATCCCTGAGCACATCGCCCATAGTCGTGTCCGTCGTGTACACAAAAGGAATCTTTACCGTGGACTCCACCGTGACTTCCTTTGTCAGCACCAGATCTCTGGAAGACCTGCCGATCATAATATCAAAGGCGCCCGTCTCCACATGCCAGTCCTGCAGCTTCACACTGTAGTAGGCAAACGCTCTCTTATCCAGGTTGAAGGTCACCGTCTTCGTCTCTCCCGGTGCCAGTTCCACCTTCTCGAATCCTTTCAACTCCCTGACGGGCCGGATCACCGTGCTCTCCTTATCCGCCACATAGAGCTGCACGATCTCCTTACCTGCCATATGTCCCGTGTTCGTCACATCCACGGACACCGTCATAACATCCGTATCCTTCATATGATCTTTATCCGTAGTCAGATTGGAATACCCGAATGTTGTGTAGGAAAGTCCGTGTCCGAACGGGAACAGCACATCCATTTTCTTCTTATCATAGTAGCGGTATCCCACAAAAATGCCCTCGCGGTATTCTACCTTATCCCGCTCCCCGATGTAGAAAAGATAGGACGGATTATCCTCCAGCTTTAGCGGAAAGCTCTCCGGCAGTTTCGCGCTGGGATTCACCCTGCCAAACAGTATATCGCAGACCGCGCCGCCTACCGCCTGACCGCCGAGATAAGCCTCCACAATGCCTTTCACCTCATTCACCCACGGCATCTCCACCGGCGAACCGTTATGCAAAACTACCACTGTGTTCGGCTGTACTGCCGCCACGCTGGAAATCAGTTCATTCTGGCAGTCCGGCATCCGCATATGCGCACGGTCAAAGCCTTCCGACTCAAAAGCATCCGGAAGTCCCGCGAAAATCACTGCGACTTTAGCCTTTTTCGCCGCCTCAACAGCCTCCGCAAGCAGCTTTTCATCCGTTTTGTCTTCTTTATCGTCAAATCCCTGCGCATAAGTTACGTTCGACATGCCCTCCACCGCATCTAACGCCGAAGTGACCTTATGGCTGTTGATATGGGAGCTGCCGCCACCCTGATAGCGGGGCGTCTTCGCATACTTTCCGATAAAGGCAATCTCATCCTGCTCAGACAAAGGCAGCACACCCTCGTTTTTCAGAAGCACAATCGTCTCCTGCGCCACCTTTCGCGCCATCTCGTGATCCTTGTCTCTGTCAAATACCGCATTCTTATCCCGGTTTTCCTCATAGCGGAAAACAATGTTCAGAATACGTCCCACAGCCGCATCCAGAACCTTTTCCGGAAGCTCGCCGCTTTGCACCGCGCCCACGATCAGCTTGTCGTTAAACCCGTTGGAGGAAGGCATCTCCAGATCCAGTCCCGCCTGCAGATCCTTCACGCGGCTGTTCACCGCACCCCAGTCGCTCATCACATAGCCTTCAAAGCCCCACTCGTCTCGAAGCACCTCCGTCAGATATTTGTGGTTTTCCGCCGCATATGTGCCGTTAATTTTATTATAAGAGCACATCACCGTCCACGGTTTTTCCTTTTTCACCGCGCCCTCGAAAGCTGCCAGATAAATCTCATGAAGGGACCTCTCACCGATCCTGGAATCCGAGGTCATCCTCCTTGTCTCCTGATTGTTCCCCAGAAAATGCTTGATGCTGGTTCCCACGTTTTTGCTCTGTACACCGTGGATCAGCGCACCCGCCATCTCGCTCGCCACAAGCGGATCCTCGGAATAATATTCAAAATTGCGCCCGCAAAGAGGGGATCTCTTAATGTTCACCGCCGGTCCGAGAATCACGCTCACGCCTTCCGCCTGACACTCCTCCCCCAGCGTCTCTCCCATCTGCTGTATCAGCTCCCTGTTAAAAGAAGCTGCCGTACCGCAGCCCGCCGGAAAACATACCGCCCTGATGCTGTCATTGACTCCTAAATGGTCGCCCTCCTGATCCTGCTTGCGCAGGCCGTGCGGTCCGTCCGAAACCATGCTGGCGGGAATCCCCAACCGCTCCACTGCCTCCGTGTGCCAAAAATCCGCGCCCGAACACATAGATGCTTTTTCCTCCAGCGTCATCTGTGAAACGATCTCTTTGATTTTTTCTGCTGTCATGCTATCCTCCATTCTGCAGTCCGCTCTTTAAAGCTGCATCCATTTCGCGAAGCGGTCTCCCCACCTTCTCCTTGCATAGAAAAACCGCCCCGATATGTACATAGTGTAACATGACAAAGGGCGGCTTCCAATAGGTTTTTTACAGATTTTCCATCACTCCCATAATTTTTCCATACTCTTCTCTCTTATCCCTCATAAGCGTCAGTCCTTCGGTCAGCTTATCCCCCGTAAATCTGTGCGAAATCAGCTCTGCCGGCGTGACCCGCCCATCCTTTAACCGCTCCAGCACATAGTGCCAGTCGTCCTGTTCATCCTGCGCAAACGAGGAATTCCACGTCCCCGTTACCGTGAGCTGGCTGCGCAGTATCTTCCAGTAAACCGCCTTAGGAATCGCTATGTCCGAAGCCGGATTCCCCACCATCAGCACCTTCCCCGCCGGAGCCGTCAGATCGAGCGCCTTTACCACAGTCTCATTTCTTCCCACACACTCAAAAAAGACATCCGCTCCCATCTGGTCCGTCCGCTCCATGATCAAACGCCCTGCTTCCCCTGTTTTGCCGTCGAAATATGCCTCCTCCGGCAGTCCCAGCTTCATAGCCGTTTGCCGCTGAAAATCCTTGTTGCCCACCGCGAACAGATTTTTATGTCCGGCTTCTATGAGAAACATGAGTATAAACAGCCCAATCGTTCCAAGCCCCCATACCACGATCCGGTCCGCTTTTCCTGCTGCCGCCCGTCTGATGGCGTGAACCGCCACCGCCATCGGCTCCAGCATCGCCGCTTCCTCATAGGAAACGGTCTCTGGCAATGCGATCAGATTCTTCGCAGGGACAGCCACATATTCTGCGAATCCGCCATCCTGTCTGGAGCCGAGATAACCGTAACTCCTGCACATTTCATATTGCCCGGCCAGGCACGGCCCGCAACTGTAACAGGGAATCAGCGGAAATACACCCACCCGTTTTCCTTTCCACGCAGGATCCGCGTTCTCCCCCACTTCCTCCACCATACCTGCAAATTCATGTCCCGGTATCGTGGGAAAATGATAAGTGCCCGTCTGATAAATACGCGGGATATCGGAGCCGCAGATACCGGCCGCCTTAACCCGCACCAGCACTTCTTCCGGTTTCACCGGCGGACGCGGCACATCCTCCAGTCTGAGATCTCCTATTCCATGTAATCTGTACGCTCTCATGCAGCCTCCATTCCGAAGCCGCTATGCTATCGTCCGGCTCCCTGTTTTTACGATCCCGGCAGCAGATCCTGCGGCCTTTGCTGAATCACTCTGTCTATTTTATCACTTCTCCTTCGCCGCGGCCACAATCTCCTCAAATCTTTTTAAATCCTCCTGTGTCGTAATCTTAAAATTCTTCTCATCCCCGTTTATCATAACCACGTCCATTCCCGCCAGTACCGCAGGCTCCGTAGATCCCTTTACTTCTAAAATCCGCTCCGGCAGCAACGCCCTGTTGGCGTCGTAATAACACCCCAGCACAAACGCTTCCGGCGCCTGCCCTGCAAAGATACGGTCCCTGTCTAACAGCGCGGAAATTCTCCTGCCGCTCCCACTCTGATATACCGTATCCTTCATCGGCAGCGCGGGCAGAACCCCTTCGTGCCCCCGTATCGCCGCGAGGCATTCCGAGATAAATTCACCCGTAATCATCGGTCTTGCCGCGTCGTGAATCACCACGACGTCCTCTCTGTCCGCATACGCCAGTATATCTTCCAATCCGTTCAGAATGGAGAGCTGCCTGTTCCCTCCCGGCTCAGAAAATCCCTTCCATTTATGATGCCGCGTCTGCCCGTCTTTTTCCGATTCGTCTTTTTCCACAGGCGTTTCCCTTTGCCGTTTCGCTTCGCGCACGCAGGTTTCGATAAGCGCACGCCATCTGTAATCCGCCACCACCTGCACTGCGTCTATCTCCGGATGATTTAAAAAAACATGCAGGCAAAAGCTGATGACCGGCCGCCCGCACACAGTTATGTATTGCTTCGGGATTTCACCGCTCACCCGCGCGCCTGTGCCTCCCGCCAAAATCAATGCTATATTCATGTTAAAATTTTAACTCCCTGATATTTGCCAGCGTTTCTTTATACGGCTCCGCTTTCCCAAACAGGAGCGTTGTGCCAAGCACAAAACCGCGCACGCCCTTCGGCGCATACTCCCTGATTTTATCCGCACCGCAGGCACCGTCCCAATAGATCTCAAAATGCATCTCATCCTTCATGGATAAGAGCTTCGTGTATTTTTTCCCCACATAGGGAAGGTACATCTGTCCGGCATTGCCCGGATTGACAGACATAACCAGCACCTTTTTTACAATCCTGAGCATTTCCATGACCGTTTCGATGCTCGTCCCCGGATTGATGGCGATACCCGGCACCATACCCGCGTTAATAATCTTTTGCAGGGTGGTGGAAGGATGATATTCTGCCTCAGGATGAATGTAAACCGTGTCGCCCTGCCGCAGTTTTTCCAAAAATACATGAATGTTATTGTTCGGATGCTCGATCATCAGATGCACATCCAAAGGTTTCTCAGTGGCAGACGCTATGTAGGCCATATCGTTTAATGACATGGCAAAGTTCGGCACATAGCGGCCGTCCATGATATCAATATGAAAGGAGTCGATACCGCCCTCCTCGAGATCTTTCACTTCTTTTTCCAGATTGGCGTAGTTGGCGCACATCATGGAGGCCATTAATTCAAAATTCATTGTTATATCCTCTTTTCCTTTTCCGCTTTCATACCTTTTTTGTGCATAAAAGACCTGATATTGGGTAAAAACTTCATACTTCATATCAGGTCTTTATATCTTAATTATTATTCTTACTTTTATTTCCAGTACATGGAAAGCTTCTGTTCCGCCTCCGTCTCAGACAGAGCGTACTTTTCCCGCAGCTTCCTTTGCGCATATTCTCTGGAAAAATCGGATTCCTTCAAAATTTCCAAAGTAAATTGGATTCCCTCCTCACGTCCCGCTTCTCTTCCTTCCTGCCTTCCCTCTTCACGCCCCTCTTCTCTTCCTTCTTCGCGTCCCTCACCTCTTAATGTACGTTCATATTTTTTTATATCAAACTCTTCTAACAGCATTCCAAGTACCTCCGCGCGGTTTTCCCGTAAAAGTTTTTCCAGAATCCCATGCGCCACACAATAATCCATCGCATCTGTCAGTGCAGCTTCCACATTCTGATTCATATGTATATAGTCTCTCGCTATACTCACAAACTCAGAATACTCCTCCAGCATCCTGCATTTTTCCATCAGCAGTCGGTTATGGCCATAATTAATATTAATCATCCTTACCGTCAGCTCTACATCTGCCACAGCGTCTTTATTTTCAAAAGCATCCGAAAGCCTGAGCACCTGCTCCTCCGGCATTTCCCGCATTCCATTGTAAAATACCACACACTGCGGTGTCGGCAAAACAATCCGCGTCGAGCCATAAAGACTCTTTTCCGCCCGTTCAATAACCATCTGATACTCCTGCGCCAGATAGATCAAAAAACGTACCGGCATATTCGGACTGTATGTGCTCTGGTGTTCATACATATTTAACGTACCTGACATCACAAAAGCCAAATCGTTTTTCATTACCACATAAACTACGCTCTCAATCGTCACAATCTTAAGCCGGGAAGCATCTTCATAGTTTGTCCCGTTTAAAGCATTATATAGCTGTAAAAGCGCTTCCTTGTCCTTCTCAAACAGAAAACGGAACAGTCTGTCTTTAACATTGCGCCGTACTCTTGCTTTTCGTCTAAATCTCCATGGTTTCCGGATAAACGTTTTCTGTGTTCTTTTCATACTTTCTCCCTTCTGTAATCTGGCAGGAAAAAGTACTTTAACAATTCTGCTCTCTATTCCTGCCGTATTTTCCGTGTCATTGTAAAAGAAAAATCCGACAGAAACTGTCATGAACATGCTGAATGCACATCTGTTAGAATTTCTCTGATGAGTTTTATTCTATCTGCTCCCGCTGAAAGTGTCAAGACAATTTTCGAAAATATAACAAACGTTTTATCGTTTCATTACAACTGCCCTGGTTTCTCATCAGGCCCTGTATCAAGTATGAAATTTTCAAGGTGCAATATCATCATAGTGACAACGCTACACCAGCAGCCTGCAGCCGGTGTGCACCACATTAAGCCTGTCCGCATTCTTCATAAAATAAAGTGTTTCCAGCGTCTCACCCATATACCCGATATATCGGTCGCTCCGCTCGCAACCCTTCGGTTCGCTGAGTTCCTCTGTCCGCTCCAGAATCGGAAACAGCCATTCACAGTAATCACGCAATACATTCTTTTTCGCGAGAATCACGTTATAATTGTACAGATACTGCTGTCCGAGAACTTCCGGAAAGGCTTCCGCGTACTCCGGCTGCTGCTCTTCAAGCGCCTGTAACAGGGCGTTCCAGTCCGCCTCCTTTATGTACCGTTCATGGTGGGCGTGGATATCCGGTTCATATGGCAGCGGATATGGCAGCACCACATCCACATCATTATCCCTCAACCGCAAAATATCATCCCCGCTAAAATCAAACCCTCTTCTGTACTGACACAGTCCGAAATACTGTCCTTCCTCTCCGTCAGCAAATCCCCCTGCCGTCAGTTTATTCTTCCACATCCAGTAAAGCGCCGTCAACTCACAATAATTTCCGTTTTTTGCGGAGATATGCTCACCCGTATCGTCCGAAAGATTCGCCACCCGCAGATCGCAGCACGCCGTCCCCACCTGAATGGGAAACACATATTCCGGCAGAGGCGCATTTCCCCGCAGCGGCTTGTCCACATGGGATTTCGCCATATAAATCCTGACAAAAGGCACATGACACCCCACCGGAAGCGCGGAGAGCGGAAGAAACCTGCCCAGTCTCGCGTGGAACAACTGCATCAGTTCTGTCCAGCGCACAAAGGTAAGCCGTCTGTGATGGCGGAACCCAAAGTTTTCCAGAATCTCCTCAATTTCAGGCTGCACCTGATCCGGCGTGGCAATCAGAATTTCTACCTGCCGCTTTTCTTCTCCGGAAAGCGCTTCCGCACAGGCAGCCAGCGTCTTCACGGGAATGCCGCCGAGGACGGAGGCATTCCCATCCATACGCGTTACCAGAAAGTGGGAAATTTCCCGCCGGGGGTATAAAGTTTTTATCGCTTCATACGCGGCAAGCGCATAGCCCTGCGCGCCGTAGATTGCAAGATTCATTAATGGTTCACCCCCATATCCTGTAATCATTATCAGAAAGCTCCGGCAGCCGCTTCCGGTTATTATTCCATTTCATATGTTCCATGTCCCCCGCATATTTTCATCACGTTTTTCTCAAACACTTCCATAGAAAAATACTGTTCGTAAATCAGTCTTGCATTTTCTCCCATCTGCTCCAATCTGTCACGATCTTCTATACACCTTCCGATCTTGTATGCAAGTGCTTCCGCGTTTTCACTTTCAAATATCAGACCGTTTTTTCCTTCCCTGATATACGATGCCGTCCCTGTAACATCCGACACGATGCAGGGAACGCCATATGACATTGCCTCCGCCGCCACCGTCGGCATCGGGTCTTCTCTGGACGGACAGATCATCACATCCGCGTTTCGCAGCATCCGGTCAATTTCTTCTCTCCCAACCGGACCGCTCACCCTGACCTCCGGCATCTGTTCTGCCTCCTCACGGATCTGCGCCGCCAGAAGCGAAGTGTTCTGCCCGATCAGGTAAAAGATCGCTTGCTTCCGGATTTTCGCTTCCAACAGGCCGATCGCCCGAAGTAAAATATCCTGCCCTTTCCGCTCCTCGATTGCCCCAATCGTTACAAAACATACCTTTTCACGAGGCGGATTTTTCACCGCCCTGCCCGTCATATCATTGACCCCATATAAAAGCTGTTCCACCGGCAAAGCAGGTAGCACCTGATGGAGCGCCCTCTCCGGCACCGGCCCTACAGAAAGCACTTTTAGGTTTTCTCCAGATATCTTTCGCAAAATTTCTTTGTCCACACCGTCGTAAAAAAATGAGGAATCGTGCAGCCACCAGACCGTCGGAATACTAAGATCACGCTCTGACAAAAAAATGTAGTAATTGATGGCATTGCATAAGATAAGTTTAACCCCAGCCAGCCATGCTGTTTCACGCATAGTAGCGAGCTGTAAATTTGCGTCGATGACAACCGGAATATCCAGCTCCCCAATCCGCTTCCGTAAGGGTCCATCCATCATGGATGCGAATACAATAGGATATTTCAGCTTTCTTAAAACTCTGGCCATATGAAAAAGTGCTATGGCCGTTCCGCCTAATGCCAGATCTGTTGACAGAAGTACAACTGTTTTTCCGGCGTCCTCCAGCAGCTTTTGTTCCGTAATACCAAAGTATTGAATCCTCTGCCTGTTTTCTTCCAGTCGAACCAGCTTTCGCAAATCGTAAAAATGATATATTTTTTCCTCTGCAACGCCCAGCTTTATCAGCTGCTTTTTCATAGCCTTTATGTAAAAACTCATAATGACGATTGCATCATACGCTCTCTTAACCCCGTCCTCCGGAGAGAGAATTTCTGCGCTGTCAAGCACCCTATTCTGTTTCGCAGGCGAATTGTCAAGCAGCGCTATAATCTCTTCATTCGCAAGCCACTTTTTATAACGTTCGTAATATTCGCCTGTTCCAAAAACCAGTATTTTCATGTAATCTCCTGCATCAAGACATCAGTACTGCTATCGTTATGCATATCCGCAAGCAGCTCTGTAAAACTGCATATCCTCGCCTCTGACAAACGTGCCAGTTCCTCCCGAATCGCTTCTTCTGCTTCTACCAATGAAATAATGATTAAGTCTACGGCAGGCAGCCCTTCCTCCGGCAGATACACAGGAATATCTTCCTCCAGATACGCAGCATTCCTGTCAATATAGCAGCATACCCGCATTCCGTTTTCACGCAGACTGTGGCACAGTCTTTTTCCGATGTAACTGTCTCCGTAAATTGCCACACAGCGGACTCCACTTTCTTCTAAATATTTATGTATATATTTTCCTTCTTCCTGCCCTCTGAGCCACCGGTCATAGGCAAAAAACATTTTCTGAAATTTACTTAACAGCTTAATATGGCTCTCTGCCGCATCCTGCACCGCTCCCTTTAGTTTTTCCAAATCCTCCGGAGAAAATGCCCGCCCAGCCTCCAGAATCTCGTAAACCTCCTGCTCTGAGGCGATCATATGCGCCACATTGATGGATTCGTTTCCACCCGCCACCACATGTTCAAACAAAATCTCCTGATTCAGATGAAATGTACAGCCCGCCGCCAGCATACAAAGCCAGAGCAGCCAGTCATCCGCCCCGTTGTTTTTTAGCGAAGCAGTTTTCCATATCTCCGGTATCTTTTCCCTTTTAAGTAATACCTGACCGGGCGATATGATAGGATTCCTGACCGAAAGGATGTATTTTTTTGTGATCACCTGTTCAAAAGGCATTCTCGTATCATAAAACTGCTTTCCCTCATGGAGCAGCCTGCAGACCACCGCGTCCCCGTCTTCCAAATGCCCCATCTGACTCACAAAATATTCCGGAGCAATCCTGTCATCCTGATCCAGAAATAAAACATATCTGCCTGTACAGTGTTCCAGTCCTCTGACCCTTGCTCCATGAATGCCTCTGTTGACATCGGTTTCAAGCACTCTGATCTCTATTTTCTCCGAAGAAAAACAGCCTGTCGTTTCTTCCGGATCGTCGTTCACCAAAACAAGCTCCAGCGTGTGCCGGTCCCCACACACGTCCGCGCACCGTTCCAACTGGGCAATCATGCCATCTGCATATTTTCTGCCGCGAAACAGCGGCACAATGATACTGATCCGTTCCATAACAGCCACACTCCCGTTCTGCCTGCCCTGTCTCCTTTTTCCCGGATAAAAGACTTATCAGAATATTACTCAGCCCAGACACCGTTATGTAAAACTCCCACGTCATAAGGAAAGGACATAAAGTCAGAAAATTCAAAACCAAGCAGCTCTTTTTCATGATTGGGAATCCAGAACTCCCGCCCCTCAAAGCACGCTCTTTTTAGCGGAAAGATATCGTCAAACGGAATCCACCTTTCAACAGTCTTAAGCCCTGGATATCCACCGTTATTATCCACCCCCGGATAAATATTGGCCGTTTCCGTTCTGCTGATCATCGGATGCGCCATGCGTTCCTGCTTAAGGAGCTTTACCTGCTCGTCTTCATCCGAAACCATATACATCTTTTCAGACAAATTTGCGAGATATCTTCGATGTTCGTTAATGTCATATCCATCCTTATAAAAATCATAAACCCAGATATCTATCCCGATACTTTGATCACCATTCAGAAGCTGGCCTCTCCGGGGCTTTATATTTAAAATAAACCGGTCCGTCTCTTTGCACAGCTCCATCACTTTTTCGTAATCGCACCGCATCATGCCTAAATCCATATCATCATCCCATGGAATAAAGCCCTTATGCCTGACGGCGCCTATCAGATTCCCGAAATTTAAAAATGGTCTGATCCCGAATTTCTCCACATACTCACAAAACTCTGCCGTAAATTCCGTCAGTTTCATTTGCCGCTCACGCAGTTCACCCACCGCCGGCCCAAGAGCCGTAATATCCGCATGTCTTTTCAGGTACTTCAATTTTCTTCTTTCCCTGTCCGCCGCGAACCTGTAATATTTCATCAAAAACCGGTACAATCCTGTTTCGTCACAGGTCTGCTTAACGAAATCCTCTGCTCCGATCCGCATATGCATCAGCATCATAAAATCTATATATTTTTCTATGCCTGCATTCTCCAACTGTCTGAATATTTCTATATTATAGTTACAGGTGCTGTCCACACATACCACAATGACAGCCTCTTCACACAATTCACACATTTTCTGAAAAGATACGACCCTTTTCCCGCACAGTTCCTCTTCCGCCTCTCCCTGCACCTTGTTATCACAAAAGCACAATACATGGGATTCTCCAAAATAGGAAAATGCCTGTCTTCCCCAATAACCTGCCCCAAACAAAATAACCTTCATTCTGCATCCCTTTCCTCGCTCATATGAATGTTTTTCGCGTGAATCAGATCACTGACATTATCCACTTCCGTCCAGTCATACATTGAAATATCCGTATAATACAGTTTAAAGTCATCCCTGAAAATCATCTGCACCAGCGCATTTTCATACCATTGATCATAGTAACCGCTGTCTACCATGTTTTCTATCTCACACCGCATAGCCAGCGCACTTTTTCTGTCAAGCTTCGTAAGCCCCGCATACTCTCCGAAATAGTGGTCCAGCTCTTTACTCATTACCAGAACTCTGTCCCCGGATATCTGCACATTATAATCTCCGTCTTCACTGATAGAACTATCCACCAAAACAAACGGCCGCTCTGCCGGCTTACACACAACATCACGAACCAGATCTCCGGCCATCACGATATCGCCGTCTATCAAAACCACATTATCTGCATCCAGATGCTCTCTCGCAAACCAGAGCGATGCGATGGAATTGGTCACCTCATAAAACGGGTTATGAATAAACGTAACGTCTTTAAGCTCCTGCTCAATGCTTTGATGCTTGTGGCCCGTCACCACCACAATATCCGCTTTCCCGTCATACTGCCTGATCAGATTTACCATTCTGGAAATCAGCGTGGTATCCGATCCCAATTGAAACATAGACTTCGGTATATCCGAAGTCAGCGGACTCAGCCGTGAGCCCTTTCCCGCCACCAGAAATATGTATTTCATGCACGTCTCTCCTCTCTTCCGCTTCTCAGACTTCCTGCCACAGCAGCAGTCCGACTCTTTTTAGTACCCGGTCCGTCGGAAAATCCAGCGAAACACCGTATTGCTTCATACTCTTTACTATGTTGATTCCCGTTGCCTCAATCGGCGATCTTGACATATACGGATTATTACATTTTTCTTTCCCGCACCCTCCTTTGCAAAGCTTACAGGAGCCTCCGATGAAAGAAATCGTGTTTGCGCTGTTGCGGTTGTACATCCATTTTTCCAGATCAAGCAGAAGTCTGTGTAAAATCACACTGGAGTCATTTCTGATTTTGTCATATTCACTCTGCTGACTAATCTGAAATGTCAGAACGACTGCCATACCCGCATCATATTCGCCCATCATCTTCTCATAATCAAGATCGGGAAGATTCGGCGGACATTTCCAGTTATTATTATACTTCCCGCAATAAAAGCAGTTCATCTTCACGTTTTCTTCAAAAACAAGCTTCTTCGGGTCTATAATAATGCCTTCTGCGTCCCGATTGGCCGCGCGCAAATAGCTTTGTACCTCATCCTTTAACATATTCACTCTCCAGACAAAATAAAGATTCAAACAGCTACATACAGAAATAATACTTCATCTCTTCAATCAGAATATCATAGTCGGAAAACTGCAAATCTCCGATATGCGCCACCCTGATACTGGACTTGCCAAGCTCACCCCCGACCGGATTCACCATAATGCTTTTCTCATCTTTCAGATAAGTAAAAAAGTCCATGGCGATCTCCTGCTCGAACCGGACAGGCGTTATCGCATTGGATAGCGGAAAAGCTGGCAGATGTACCGGCAGCCCTGTCATTTTAGAGCGGAAATACTCACTTCTTGCCCGCACCTCCGCTACCCGGCTGTCCGCACCTCCCGCCTGCATGATGCGCGACAGCATATCATGCAGTTCGAAGAGAACGCCCACGCATGGGGTAAACGGCGTCTGCCCCCGCCTGATATTCTGCAGATAATCCTGAAAATCAAAATATAGCGATGCTGTCTGTTTCCCTTCTATCTTTTGCTCAATTATTCTTCTGCCCAGAACAACCATCGACAAACCCGGAGCCAGACACAGCCCCTTTTGCGAACTGACTATCGTTGCGTCTATTCCATACCGCCCCATATGATACTCGTCACACAAAAAAGTGCTGATCGCATCTACGATCAGATACAGATCATTCCGGCTGCAAAAATCGTGAATCATTCCAATGTCATACAGCTGCCCTGTATAAGTCTCATGGAGGTTCACCAGAAGTCCTGTATAATCCTTTGCGTCGTAAGCATCCAGACGCGATGCCGTCAGCGACTCATCCTGTCCTAACCGCAAAGCGTCAAACGGTATATGATGAATTTCGCAGATTTTTTCAAACCGCTCCCCAAAAGTCCCTCCTGAAATAATGAGAAGCCTGTCCTTTTCGTCAAAGCAGTTCATCACTGCCGCTTCCATCGCACCGCTCCCTGACGCTGTCAGAAAGACGACTTCGGCATCATCATCCGCATCCGTCAGCGCTAACATCATCTCCCTGTTTTCCCGCATCAGCGCTGAAAATTCCGGCGTTCTGAAATACGGCACCACACGGTTTCGCACCTCCAATGTGTGCGGGTACATCTGCGCCGGTCCTACCGTAAACAACTTCACATCCTGTCTCATATTTTCCTGCCTCTCTGCATATCTTCCCCACGTTCTTTCCAAACGCTTCCGCCCTGTTTTCTGACTCTACCATTTCATACTGTGATTTATTTTGTTAAAACACATCTCACCGTTCATTTCTGCCTCACTTCTGTTACCCGCTTCGTATCGTCCAGTCACATAACCATAGAGGTACGGGCGCATATAATAAAATTTCTGCCGGATATACCTCTTTTGGTTCTCATCCATAAAATCTGCAAAGTGAAACCGAAGTCCCGCTGCGTCTTTTTCGCAAAAAACAATCCTGTCCTGCACAATTTCAAACATGTGAAGCATATTAAAATTGCACGCCGGATCCATTTCCAGATCATACATTTCTAATCCTTGTGAGGATATGAGCATCAGCGTCGAACCATCTGTGATACTATAACTTTTATTAAACGAGTCCGCCCTTACCGGCTGCGCTGCATATGCGCTTCGCGCATACACAAAGTCGTGTCCCGTACTGTTCTCTGGCATTTCTCCCAGTACCATGCGTTCTATCATTTCCCTTATGTCGGTAGTACACACAAGCTCATTGCTCATCTTTCCGCAATACCGACCTTTTTCCCAGACAATCAGTGGCGTATGTATCAGCGGGGCCGTCGGCTCTATCGCATGGGTCAGTCCCATATGGTATCCATGCCCCCAGAAGTCATCCCCGTGATCTCCGTACAAAACGACAATCGTGTTCTCTTCCTGCCCGGTTTCTCTTAAAAGCCGGAATATATTTCCGACCATATCATCCAGACACCGGTATCCTTCTTCCCATCGTTTTCTGCCCGTTCTTCTGTATCCCGGCGCCACATAACTATGACAGGAAATGTTACTCATGAAATTGTTGATTCCTATGCAGTATTTATTCTGCCCCGTCATAACCGCTTTAAAAGCCTGACAGAACTCACTGTATGATGCATAGGCATTTTGCTCTGCATTCCTCCCAAACAGAAACAGTTCCCGCAAATCCGGTAATTCAAAATAGGGATGATTAAATGCTCCTATCTGATATCCCTTATCGTAAAAATCATCTAACAGGCTTGATTGATAACAAAAAGCTGTCGGTTTCTCCGTCAGTTCATGACATCCCTCATATTGATCCGGTCCACCATACAGCAGATCGGAAATTACCATCCAGGTAGAAGTTGCCGTGGAAAAGTATTTAAGGAAGCTGAGTCCTTCCTTTTCAATTCGCGTAATGTTGGGAAAAAGCTGCGGGTTCATCCGGTATACGATATTGTTTACACTCTCTAGATGAAGCAAAATAACGTTCTTGTCCATTTATATCATTCCCTCAGTCTGCAAGGTTCATAAAAAGACTCAGATTGACCATATCACACATAAGTTCTTTTGCCGAAACAACCGGCACTTCACACATACTGCATATCTGTGCTTCTATCTTCGGATAGTCCAGAAGCGGCGTAACTAATACCATATCAATTTCTTTCCTATCCGCCAGTTCCCGAATGTTAATTGTCTCAATATTGCCAAAATGTGCCGCCTTATTTTCATCTATCGTGCATATTGATTCCAACTGTTCCATATCCAAATTTTTTAATATCAATGTGCCAAGTTTGCCGACCCCGTAAACTGCAATATTTTTATATCCGTTAACATGAAAATATCTTGTCATATTCTCTTTCAGATTCACGAACAATTCCGGCCGTTCCATCAACTCGTACATTTGAATAAAAAAATCTCTCTCACAACTGTTCATAACATTCCCCTTCGTTTATGCGATCACTGCTATAATCTGGCTTTCATATTCCTTATCATATATTTCCTCTACTAACGCTGGCGGGAGCTGCGACACATACTTTGTGGGATTTGGCACCTTTATACTGACTCCTGCCTTGTACCATTCATACTCCATGTCGATCTGCCCGATATCTACCACCTGATATCCATTCCTCATCAGATCATACGCCAGCACTTTGCCCGCTGGCCCAAGTGCACACAGAATTAATTTATCTTGAGGAACTTTTTCAACTTCCTCCTGAATATCCCGATACCGCTCATAGGCATTCCGTGTAGGGCAAAGAATACGTTGAACAGAACGCACATTATCCAATAAATCATTCCCCTGCCCGGTTCTTGTCTCTGCTCCTTCAACCAGCACAACGTCCCTGTCCTGCCAGATCCTTTTCACAAGCGTATATCTTCTTTCCGCATCATCCTTGTTTTTAGACCCAAAGTAACATTTGAACAAATAAGCATCGTAATATACCCTGCTGTCGTCCAGCAGCGACGCATGAAAAGTCCTCACTTCCTCGGTCATGTACTCACGTATGCCATCCCTATCACTGTCTGTATAAGAATCAAGGCTGCCGTAATTGTTCGCCACTGCAACCAGCAGCTTATCCTCCCTGCTCTGGATGACCTCCCTCAGCCTGTCGGCCAACGCCTGCTCATATTTCTGAAAAGGCGCCCGCTCCTTCCCTGCCATCAATTCAAACTCGCCGTCGCCAAATCTGATCATAGAACATTTCTCATTTACAATTCTCTCAACAGCCTCTTCGTCGCTGTGCAGCACAGGAAACTTGTATTTTCTCTTTTCCAGATTATCTGCCACCTCATACCCGATATTCGAAAATCTGACATTAACCTTTTTTTCCAAATCCTCCAGCCGCTTCTCCAAAATATCTATTTTCCGCCCTTTGACATCAAAATAACGGCCTGCTGCCTCGCTGTCTTCTGCTTCATCGAAATAGCAGAAAACCCTCTCCATTTCAAATCCGCTCTTTTCTATCTGATATAAAACCGCATCGTATTGAATCACTGTAACGATAATAATATCTGCGTCTGTCAGCGCTTCTTTAAAACTTACTATTTTTTTATCCTGAAAAAGTCTGCCCCACTGCTTAGGATCGTTATCAATATATCCGGCAATTTCCTCACCACAACTATAATTTTGTAATGCCTTTTTGCAGCCCTTACCTGTTCCCCAAAAGTAAATTTTCATTATTACAGTTTCCTCCAGACAAACCGATCCACAATGCCAGTGTAGCTCTGAATAATCTTAACCACCTTCGTGCTGACATTTTTTTCACTGTAATCATATACCGGCGATGCCGATTCCCCGTCCTCGTTCATCGTAACCGCCAGTTCCACCGCTTGTAATAACGATTCTTCACTAACCCCGGCCAGCACAAAATTCGCCTTGTCCATGGCTTCCGGTCTCTCGGTAGACGTCCTTATGCATACAGCCGGAAAGCTGTGACCGTTGGCCGCATAAAATGCGCTTTCTTCCGGCAGTGTTCCTGAATCGGACACCACGACGAAAGCATTCATCTGCAGATTGTTATAATCAAAGAAGCCTAAAGGCGCGTGCCTTATAATCCGCTTATCCAGAGCAATCTCCGACTGCTCTATTCTTTTTTGTGAACGGGGATGGCAGGAATACAGAATCGGCATGTCATATTTTTCCGCCAACGCATTCAGCGCGTTAAACAGAGAGCGGAAGGTTTTTTCCGAATCTATGTTTTCTTCTCTATGTGCCGAAAGCAAAATATATTTTTTCGGTGCCAGTCCCAATCTGTCTATAATATCCGAACTCCTGATTCCATCCAGATTGTTGCTAAGTACCTCCGTCATCGGAGAACCCGTCACAAAAACCCGTTCTTTCGGCAGTCCGCATTCGTGCAGATATTTCCTTGCATGTTCGGAATATGCCATGTTTACATCGGAAATGATATCCACAATACGCCTGTTTGTCTCTTCCGGCAGGCACTCATCCTTGCATCTGTTGCCCGCTTCCATATGAAAGATAGGTATATGCAGTCTTTTCGCTGCAAGAACGGACAGACAGCTATTGGTATCTCCCAAAACCAGCAGCGCATCCGGCTTCGTTTCCCTCATCAGTTTATAGGAACAGTTGATAATGTTTCCGTATGTGGCCCCAAGATCGTCTCCGACTGCATTCATATAAACTTCCGGCGGAGCAATCTTTAATTCTTCAAAAAAAACACCGTTTAAATTGTAATCATAATTTTGCCCCGTATGCGCCAATATACAGTCAAAATATTTCCTGCATTTCCCGATCACGGCACTAAGCCTTATAATTTCAGGCCGCGTCCCCACGATAATTAAAAGCTTTAACTTCCCATTATCCCTGAAACTAACGTCTCTATAATCTAATTTCATGTCCAAGACAAGTCTCCTCCTACCCTGATTATTAATTCCTCACACATTCTCGGAAAATGTGTCGGGATGCATCGGGTCAAACTGCTCGTTTGCCCACATCACTGTCACCAGATCTTCCGTTTCCGACAGGTTGATAATGTTATGTGTATATCCCGGAAGCATTTGTATTCCTTCTATCTTCTCTCCCGACACTTCATATCTTATCACCTCGTCAGATCCGATTTTTCTCTCCTCTATGAGTCCATGTCCTGCTACAACAAAGAAAATTTCCCACTTGCTGTTATGCCAGTGCTGTCCTTTCGTAATACCCGGTTTGCTTATATTAACCGACACTTGTCCGCATTTATCAGTCTTTAATAATTCCGTGAAGTTTCCTCTCTCATCCTTGTTCATCCTAAGCGCATAAATCGCCTTTTCCTTTGGCAGATAAGAAAGGTAGGTTGAATACAGTTTCTTCGCAAAAGATCCGGATGCTATTTCCGGCATAACCAGGGTATCCGTCTGCTTGCGGAACTGTTCAAGCAGCTCGACAATGTTACCAAGCGTCGCATGATATACCGTAGGAACGAAGCAATACTTTCCGTTCGCATCTTCTGTCATTTTAAATTCATTCCATTCGCATCTATGCTCTTTCCCCTCCATAGCGTCAAACATTTCCTGAATCAAGTCATCTATATAGACCAGATCCAATTCCACAGAAGCGTCGTTGATCTGAATCGGCAGATCATTGGCGATATTATTACAAAAAGTAGCAATGACGGAATTATAATTTGGCCGGCACCATTTCCCAAACATATTGGGAATCCGGTATACCAACACTCTGGCTCCCGTTTTCTTTGCATATGTAAACAGCAATTCCTCAGCCGCCAGCTTGGATTTTCCATATTCGCTGCCCGCAAATCTGCCATGCAGCGTGGCCTGAATAGAAGATGCATACATAATAGGACATTTATTATTCCACTTTTCCAGTTCCTGCAGCAGATGGCAGGGAAACATATAATTGCCTGTCATAAATTCGGACGTTTCCTTAGGCCTGTTAATTCCGGCAAAATTAAACACAAAGTCCGCTTTCCGGCAAAAGTATGAAAGCTCCTCCGCCGAAGTATTCAGATCATATTCATATATCTCATGTATAATCAGGTTTTCGCGCGTCCTGTCCTTTGCATCCCTGATATTTTTTAATGCCGCCACAAAATTTTTTCCCATAAATCCGGCTGAACCAGTCACAAGTATATTCATGCCTTACTTTCCCTCAATTCTTTTTCTGCTTTCCCATGCCGCCAATTCTTCCTGCACATAGCGCAGCGCCAGCAATTTTTCTTTCACCTGCTCTACATCCAGAATTTTTGTGTTGTTACTATTAAATTCTGTCAAATGCGCATGTTCTTTATTTCCTACCTTAACGTATTTATCATAATTTAAATCCCGCTTATCGCAGGGCACTCTGTAAAAATCTCCTAAATCAAACGCGTGCGCACATTCCTCCTGTGTCAGTAATGTTTCGCACTTCTTTTCTCCGTGTCTTATTCCTATCGTTTTAATCTCATGCCCCGGCTCAAAAATTTCCGTAACAGCCTTTGCCAGCGTTTCAATCGTGCAGGCCGGCGCTTTTTGGACCATGATGTCTCCGCTTACCCCGTGTTCAAAAGCAAAAAGCACCAAATCGACCGCTTCCTCAAGCGACATGATAAAGCGGGTCATTGCCGGATCGGTGATTGTAATCGGAACCCCCTGCTTAATCTGGTCTATCCATAGGGGGATCACCGATCCCCTTGAACACATGACATTTCCGTATCTGGTGCAGCATATTTTTGTGCTGCCTGCTATAACTGCTCTGGATTTCGCCACGATAACCTTTTCCATCATGGCCTTAGACGTTCCCATCGCATTAATAGGATAGGCGGCCTTATCAGTCGACAGACAGATAACGGCTTTAACCCCCGCTGCAATTGCCGCAGTCAGAACATGATCCGTACCCAGAACATTTGTTTTAACTGCCTCAACAGGAAAAAATTCACAGGACGGCACCTGTTTTAAAGCTGCCGCATGAAATATGTAATCAACACCGTTGACCGCGCTCCTGATGGAATCAATATCCCTGACATCTCCGATGTAAAACTTTATTTTATCGGCCACTTCCGGCATCCTGACCTGAAATTCGTGACGCATATCATCCTGCTTCTTTTCATCACGGGAAAATATTCTGATCTCTCCTATATCAGTATCCAGAAACCTGTTTAAAATGGCATTTCCAAAAGAGCCCGTCCCTCCGGTTATCAAAAGTGTCTTATCCTTAAACATCTCTTTCATCTCCCTTTAATTATCCCAACAGCCCTCTCTCTTTATTTTTAGAAAAAAAGTCTCTCCAAGATGGTATTTATTTAACGGATGATATACTGCCCGTTTGATTTTTTCATAATCCTCCAGGTTTGTTTCATAGCAAAGCAGGCCTTCCAGCAGTTCATAAATAAAGAAATATTTACTCGTACTTTCCAGTGTCTCCTGCGCTATGATCATTCTAAGGCCTGACAAAATCCTGCTTTCCAGCTCTTCCTGCCGCCCCGTTTCCATTGCACATTCACGAATAATACTGTCTTCAAACATTTTTAACGCATTGGCTGCCTTTTCTTCCGTTGTCAGTTTACAGTCTGGATGGCACATGGTATACAATTCATCAGTCAGTTCGCCCATCCGTCTGCCTGACCAGTATTCTCTGACTTCTTCCTGATACAAGTTCCACTCTTTATATAGTGATTTGTTGCCTGTATAGATATCGTTGAACATTTCGTGCAGATACGGATAATATTTACCTTCCGATGCATTCATATGGGGAACTCCATACACCATAAAATCATACACTGCCTCTTTCATAACGAATGCAGAGTGTACATCGTTAGCTATCGCTATATTGAACAGCGTATCTGCTCCATATACGTCATTGCGGAACGGATGCTTTAACATCAGCTCCCTTTTATACAAATTTGCCTGATTGTGATTCAAGCCCTGAAGTGTTAACGTAAACCATGCATTTCTCACTTCGTTCTCATCAGATAAAAAAACATCTTTCTTTACCTTCTGGTCCGCTTTTCCACAATCATATACCATAATTTTTTGCTCTTCGTCGCATCTATGCGAAAGAACCTTTGTCCAAACCACATCCGGCTCATATTTCTTCACAATCTGAGCCATTTTTGCCAACATACCTTCCCGCATCCGGTCATCAGAGTTTAGTATGTATATATATTTCCCTGTGGCCTCTCTGATTCCGTTGTTAAAGCTTGCGTAAATCCACTGATTCTTTTGGTGGATCACCCGAATCCTTTTATCCTGCCCGGCAATTTTATCAACAACCTGCGGTGTATTGTCGGTAGAGCCATCATCGACAATGATATATTCATAATCATCAAACCCTTGCCGCAATACGCTCTCTACCGCGTTTTTTACATACTTTTCATTGTTATATACCGGCGTAATAATTGAAATTAACGGCATGATTTCCTCCAGATTATTTTTTCTGATTCTGTCCCACTATTTCCTGATACATGCTAAACACTTTCTGTACATTCTTTTCCTCGTCGAAATCTTCTAACGCCCGTTTCCGCGCATGTTCTGAAAATGTTTCTGCAAGCTGCCGGTCACTCATCACCCTGTATAAGTAATATGCCAGCATATGCGGTTCATCAACCCGGTATATGTACCCCTCTTTCGCATGTTCCATCATGCTGCTCACTCCACCCACATCGGCCGCTATACAGGGAACCCCTAATATCATTGCCTCCGCCAGAGAATTGGGCGAATTCTCGATCACAGAAGGCAGTACAAAAACATTTGCTTTAAGAAACTGCTCCCACATTTTTTTCTCACTCAGAGCACCAAGAAAGCAAACCCGTTCCTCCAGTTGATATTCTTTCATTATCCTTTTTATATATTTTCCATACGGAGAATTCATATTTCCCGCACATATATTCTGTCCGCCGATATACACCTTTACCTCAGGAATCAATTCCTTTAGCATATGGAACGCCCGAAGAAAAATATGCAGCCCTTTTACCGGATAGGATGCCTGACTTAAGAAAATAGAATACGGCTCACAATCTGCTATCCGCCACTGTCCCTCATAAAAACTTTTTCGCAGTATTCTGCTGCACTTAAAATACCTGGCCGAAGGATTCATCAGTTTCACATAGGCGGCGTCAAAGTCTGTTCTTCCTTCAAAAAACTTTATTTGTCTGAACACATAATGTTCATACTGCCCATGAATTTCATACTTCTTCTTTTCCTTCTCCAAACAGGATATTTCCCCCGACTCTCCTATGCAGGGCATCAGTCTGTCTTTCATAGAAATACCTGTACAATAATGTTTCGCAATCAGACTCATAATCCCTTGTATCGATATGACAATCCTGTCTGAATCAATTCCCGCTCTCACCGCTGCATAGGTATGAAAATATTCACTGCCAAATATATGAACGACGTCCGGCTTTTCCACTGCATAAATATCCTTTAGAACCTTTTCCATCGTCTTATCATAAGTAAGCGCTCCCATATTTTCATAAAATCCATAGAACCTGATTTTATCCAGTTTCTTTTGAATCAATGATTTCGTTCTGGTTTGAGGGAAGCAATAAATAAATTCTATTTCTTCCATTTCCCTAAGATGATTTGACAGCGCCGGCAGCCAGCCGCCCAAGGAAGAGTTTACTCCAATTCTTTCCGCCATTTCAGGAAGCGGTAAATTAGCGATCCACATTATTTTCACTATTTTTCACCTCCTACAGGCTAAATAGAACGTCATCCAAAGATAATATCGGGACACTCATATTCCGCTCTATGTCTGCCTTAATCACTTCAAATTTGTCCACAACCGACACCACAATTACATCAACATCCTCCTTGGCGTCCTTTAACATAACCGCCTTAATTCCAGAAACAGAAATACTTCTGGCATTTTGGTCTATCACATATGGGATTTCGATACCCGTATCACGCAATTCTTTCAAAAGCAATCTCCCCAATTCTCCCATGCCATAAATAGCAACGCGTTGATATCCGTTTTCCTTGAAATAGTCAGCTATTTCTACCTTGTCCTGTCGTATGAGCAGCCACTGATACAAAGTCTTATACCAGTAAAAATAGCGGTCCGGTTTCCTTCTGCAAAAATATCTGGTTCCCCCAATACAAAATCCAGCACAAATGATTCCCACGAAAAAATTCTTTCTCACTATATTTCTCCTCCCAAAGCTCCCATACTTGCATCTACACATTTGTAGCTAAAACCGAAAAAATACCGTCTTCGTAGAAGTGCTTATTATGATATATCTCATTATCATTTCCCAAAATGTATTTCCACACTTCTAAATGCTTATCTACATAATTACTCCATGTCCATTTTTCTACCGATTTCGATCTCTTTTTCCTTATATTCTGCAATTCCAGCAATACATCGGTAAAGTCGTCAACAATTCTACATGGATAGGTAATTCCCTCCTTAACATCCAAATGATATCCCTGCGGCGTCACAATTGTTTCCACCCCTGCCGCCAAAGCATCCAGATATCCCATTGACCCTTCGTCAAACCCCCAAAACAAATAGTAGTCCAACGAAGGAATCAGATTTACATAAACTTCGTAGTCAAACTCCGGATAATACTCGACTTCAAAACCCCCATCCTGCATTTTTTTTACAATCGTATCCCATCCGGCACCCATAATCTTAAATTTAAAGTATGATGGATCGATCTCTTCGCAGATATCAAGCAGCGCTTCTACCCTTTTTCTTCCATCCGCATGCGTTTTATGTGTAATTCCCAGCGTATATTTTTTGGGTTTGATAGCACCGTCCTGTGCCGGATTGATATAGCACAGCTTCTCCCTTGGTATCCCCCAATTTACCAGAGTATTCATGGTCTCTCTCGACATACATATTCCCATTCTGGCTGTCCGAAGCTGATGTTTTAGTAAATTTAGTTTATCCAATGAATCAACGTGTGTGATCATTAACGTATCTGCATAGTCTTTAATAGGTTCATATGGATGAAACGGAATGTGATGGTTAATATCTGCTTCTGAATCAACACTATCGCTGATTTCTGCTCTGATACCTCTCAGTTGTAATTGTTCTTTCATCCTGTCGGCAAACTTATCTAAAATCCATCCGGAGCCGTGACAGACCAGACGAACATATTTAATTTGCTTTCTGGTAGATACATATTTAACGGGATGATATATATCGAATCCCGAATTATTGCAATATTCAAAAACAATTGCGTTTATATCCATTTTCTGAATTCTGTTTTTTATCTCATTGCTAACCTCCGCGTCCTGAACGCATATCAGAATCGCAAGTGGCTTATTTATTCTCTTTAACTCCTCCGGCTGTCTTACCAGGATATCATGAAAAGTCATTACACCATCCGCTTTTTGGTCAATCACATACGAAACAGCCGGCAGGTATGAATATACCTTCTTTGCCGCTTTCCCAATTCCATACAAAACCAGCATCCTGTTTGTGTTATCTAATACATCATAGAAATTATCTTCAAATTTCATTACCTGCATTACTTTTCCCTCGACATATTATTTTCTTATTTCCCTGTTTTACGATATAAATCAGAACGCTTTCGCAATAAAATAACTTGTCCATGAATCATAGCTTGTTTCCCCAAGCGTCTGACAGTCAAGATTATCTATCATTTCAAATCCGGACTCTTGCAAATAGAATTTTAATTCTGGCGCAAAAAAATACCGCATATGGTGCACTTCATTGATTGTCATTGCTTTAGCACTTACTTTATCAATGACAAAAACCTCATAGTTCACATCAACCACATTATCTTTCTCATGCATAACAGGTCTTGCAACCCTCAACAGTTTATTCTTCCCGTCCTCTATCTCTTTCACCCTCACAGACGGTCTGTCGCTGAGCACACCCGATCCATACCACACATCAAATAGAAACAGACCACCGACGTCCAGCGCTTTCCTTGCGCTCTGAAAAGCCGCAAGAATATCCTGATTGCTGTTCTGGTAACTTATCACATGAAACAGCGAAATCACCGCATCATACTTCTTTCGTGGTTCATAGCTGCGAATATCCGCTACAGAAAAGTCAATTGCAATCCTCTCTTTCACAGCATTTTCTCGTGCAATTTCAATCATGAGCGCGCTCATATCTATACCTGCACAATCATAGCTGAGTTTTGATAATTCTATGTCATGCCTGCCCGTACCACAGCCGTAATTGATAATCTTTTTAATATTTCTGCCGTACCGTCTCAGCAACGTATCCACTTGTCTGCTTTCCGCCGCATAATCTTTATCTTGATAAAACGCATTATAATAATAGGCATAGTCTTGAAATACTTCCATTACTTTACATCTCCTCCACGGTAAATCACCTGATCCGTTTCAATCCCGACAAAACGTTTCTTATCGGCATCCCCCGCATAAGGTCCCTGCTTTACCTCAACCATCTCCACCTCTTCCAGTACCTGAAACCCGTGTCCGCCGGAAACCAGCAGTATGATGTCCCCTGCATGAAGATCCCTACTTTCCAGATAGTCCTCATACTCATCATAAAAGTCTACTCGCAGCACACCTTTCTTAATAAAAAGCACTTCCTGAGTCATCACCACATTTCGATGAACCAGATTATGTACATGGGCGCTTATCGATTTTCCCGTCGGATGATGCATATATGCCAATTGCTGGGAATACTCATTGGGCGTTATGAAATCCACCCCGTCACAATCGTAGTTATTGCGAATAATCATTGCCAGAAGTTTATTCCTTTTCTTTACTTCCTCAATCTGTCCCATACGTCTTTCTCCCTTTTTATAAAAACTCTGTGTGCCTTCCATATAGATGAGGTGAATCATTTTTCCTAAATTTTTACTGCATAACAAAGCCCAAATATTCCCCTGCGATTTTCTGAGATAATGTATGCAAAGTTATTTCGCTCAAAAATTTTCTCTATTTCACTTCGACGCCCATCATGCCATTCCATGACAAAAGCATTTATTTTATCAAAATACCCCGCTTCTTCCAACCTGTAAAATATTTCGTATTCCGCGCCTTCACAATCACATTTAATAATAATCTTTTCGTATCCATAGTGCTGGTCAATAATATCTCCTAAGACTCTTGCTGCATCAACACATGTTACTTCAATTTCTCCGCATTTTGAATTTAAAACATTATTCCTTTGAAAAATACCTGCTGATTCTCTGCTATCAACCAAGTATGTTTCCTGTTTATCTGTATTGGCACATGCCACATTAAATGTTTCAATTTTATCTCTTATTTTTTCATTCAAGCTAATATTATGTATTGCTTTCTCATATACTCTTTTATCCGGCTCAAACGCATATACCTTCTTGACATATTCTTTATTAGCAAAAAACAGACTTGCCATCCCAATATTGAGTCCAATATCTATTACAATACTATCTTTTGGCAGATTAATATTATATTCTTCAGAATACCAAATTTCACGGCAGATCATTTCTTCTACGTTATCATGCAAAACTGCAGAAATTCCATGCAAACATATTTTTACCCCCCCCCCCGCACCACATTAGGCACTGAATCGCACTCCTTCATCCACTCTGGAAAAACACACAAAATTCTCTCTTCTTCCATTCCCATTTCCATTAGCTGATCTATAATTTCAAATTTATATGAGGATGTAATTAATATTTTCATATCCTGATAGTTACTTATCTCTTCTGGAGAAAAAATTTTTCTGCCATCAAATACTTTACCAATCTTACTTGTGTCATTATCCAAAAAGGCAACAATCTCGTATTCCTTTTTTATAGCCTCCTTTCTGTCCAGATAAAAATTTCCTGCTCCAAAAGCAACTACCTTTGTCATGATTATTCTCCTCTTTTCTTTTTGTTTTAAAGGTTATGAAAAATTTTTTTAATTACAGTAACCACCCGCTCCATCTGCTCCTCAGACAACGCCAGCCCACTCGGTATATAAAAGCCCTTTCTCGCAAGATATTCCGCATTCGGATAAGTCTCGTTTCGAAACAACCCCTGCTTCCGATACACCGGCTGTTCATGCATACACCAGAAAAATGTCCGAGAGCCGATTCGCTCTTCCGCAAGCAGCTTTTGTATCGTTTTATTATCAACCTCAAACTGCCTGTCTAATAAAATGCCATATACCCAGTATATATTTTCAGCATAATCTGTCTTCTCAATCGGCAGGATCAGTCCAGACATGTCTTTAAGCCGTTCTGTGTAATATTTCCCCATAGCCCGCTTGCGTGCTACGAATTCATCTAATCTTTCAAGCTGAGCCAGCCCTACTGCCGCCTGCAAATTCGTAAAGCGGTAGTTATCGCTAATCTCGTCATGCACATAACGGATATCTTTCCGAAAACAGAGGTTTCGTATCAACCGGCACCGCTCTGCCAGCTCCTCGTTGTCTGTCACCACCATACCTCCCTCGCCCGTCGTAATATGTTTATTCGGATAAAAGCTGAAAGTACTAATATCCCCAAAGCTGCCACAAAACTTTCCCTTATACGTCTGTCCATGCATTTCTGCCGCATCTTCTATCACTTTCAGATCATATTTCTTTGCAATAGCAAGAATATCATCCATTTCTACAGGCATCCCATACAAATGGACAACCATAATAGCCTTGGTTCTCGATGTTATTTTGGCCTCGATTTCCTCCGTAATCATATTCCATGTATGCAAATCACTGTCCACCAACACAGGTACCGCACCCAGTCTGGTGACCGCCATGGCACAGGATATAATTGTAAACGCAGGCATGATAACTTCATCGCCCTCCCCGATTCCAAGAGCCTGTACCGCCACTTCCAATGCGGCTGTGCCATTAGATACAGCGACGCCGTACTTACGGCCGACCGTAGCACTCATCTTCTGCTCAAACTCTTTGACAAACGGACCCTCTGAGGAGATCCAACCTGTGTCAATGCATTCACACAGGTATTTTTTTTCGTTACCGTCTAATAACGGCTCATTAACCGGTATAAACTCCATATTGTTTTCCCTCATTTATTTTCCAATACCTTTAGTCTATAATTTCTTTCACTTAATAAACTCAATTAAATTCCGCACATTAATATTTTTTTGTTCGTGAAACACTAAATCATTCCCGTAAAATAATTTTTCTGGCTCCAGCAAGCTCATTTCGGCCACTATTTCCAGCCTGTCAATCCTGCCACTTTCCTTATCGTACACTGACAAAACGCCCGATATATCTTCGTATATAATAAGCCGGTTGTCATCCTCATGAGTAAAGCTGTAGCTGCCTTCCAGTCCAAAAATATGCTCTTTTTCATTTTTAAATCCCAGTGTTCTGCTTCCTTTTGGCAATAAAAATTTGTTGTTTTTCCAGCTTGCCATTCCCCAATATACTTTCTGTTCTTCACAGTAACTTGAAATATCTATTTGCTGGGTTTCACCCGTATTAACGTCCCACTTTATCAAATTCTTCTGTGTTTTAGGAAGAAGCCATATACTGTCTTCCGAATAACATATCCCGCAATATCCTCCATCTCCGCCGTCAATTTTATGTATTACTGTCTTAAGTGTCTCACAATCAAGCTCCAGCACAGCATTTATAGCATAAAATGGTGCAAAAAGTTTATTCTCAAGCAGAACGCTTTGCCTCTCAAAAAATATTTCCTCCTCCTTGTATCCCATCAGCCGGATTTCTTCTACCCAATCAGTAATATATTGTATCGAATTATCTTCCGCATTTATTCTGGCAATCGCCGGCACTCTGGCACCCAGCATAAATATATAATGACTATAGTTTCTCGATCCAATAAACAATTCTCCCTTTTCGCCCATTAACTCCGCTTTAATGTCTATCGTTGTAAATTTTTCTGAGTCAATTTCAAATTGATATACTTTACATTCACAATAAGGTATCAAATATATCTTTCGATTCCAGTACGCGACAGATCCGAAGCTATAAATCGAAAAATGTTCTTTGGAATTGGAAAAAGGAATATCGTAATATTTTCTGACTTCTCCCTCCGCATCTGCCACACACAATTTATTAAATGGGTAAAACCAAAGTTCTCCATCCACCAACGCTCCATCATCAATGTGCAATTGTGACATATAATCTAACACCTGAATGTCCTGCACCATCATCGGCTTTCCCGTCTTCTTATACAGATGCACAACGCTGCTACTTCCTACCCCATAATAGGCATCAGCAATAATGACTGCTCTATCCATATCTGGCGAATCATCATAAATCCCCCAGCCTTCCTCAATATACCGATCCCTGATCTCTTTATACGCCTTCCAAAGCTTCGGACGCATGGACTCAATCGTCGCCTGAATCAGCGGATGCGGCCTCCACAAAAGTGCCACTCCATCCCGGTTCTCCTTAAAAATCTCAAACACAGACTCCATCTTCTGCAAGAACTTTTCTTCATCTTTCAAAAGTGCGCTCACACCGGTATTATAAAAAACAATTTTCTTCCAGCTCCCGTCCGGCTTCTCAATGATTCTTAACCACTCCGCCGGAATCTCCAGATCCTCTTTTTTTG
>ERZ808037.258-NODE-258-length-56317-cov-12.887393_pt1 | contig 56317 bp, 47 predicted proteins | sample MGYA00380190_ERZ808037 | MGnify/ENA primary metagenome ERZ808037 (study PRJEB31490, sample SAMN06133399) | mouse gut metagenome | isolation source: J9 | host: mice | place: China: Chengdu | collected 2015-05 ... | reverse complement strand
CAAGAAAATTCAACGCAGCATGGCGGAAAAAGACCCGCCCAGACGGCGTTTGAGGTTGTGAATACAGGTTCTAAAAAGCCGCAAAGCGCCGCAGGCGCATTGAATCAGTGCTTCCCTAATAAGGACACGCCGCCTCCGCATACATTCAAGGTGGAGGTGGTAACCATGTGGACGGCATGGCTTTTGTTGAGTTTAAATTCCCTGTTTTTCACGCTGCGTCTGGCCGGGAGCACCGGCTCATTCCCCCGCGCCCTCACCCGGGAGGAGGAGCAGGACTGCCTGGCGCGGATGGCCAACGGCGACGCCGACGCCCGGGACACGCTGATTGAGCACAACCTGCGCCTGGTGGCGCACATTGTGAAGAAGTATTACACCCCCAACGGCGACCAGGACGACCTGATCTCCATCGGAACCATCGGCCTCATCAAGGGGGTGTCCACATTCAAGCCGGACAAAAACGTAAAGCTGGCCACCTACGCCAGCCGGTGCATCGAAAACGAGATTCTCATGTATTTCCGCTCCCAGCGCAAGCTTCAGGGTGAGCTGTCGCTCTCCGATTCGCTGGACGGCGAGGGCGAAAACAGCTCCCTGTCCCTCATCGACGTGGTCCGGGTGGATGACAACATGCTGGAGGAGCTGGACCTGCGGGACGCCTGCGCCAAGGTCCGCCGGTGTGTCAACGCCTGCCTCTCCGGCCGGGAGGCCCACATCATCCGCCTGCGCTATGGGCTGGACGACCGGGCGCCCCTCACCCAGCGGGAGATCGCCTCCCTGTGCGGTATCTCCCGGTCCTATGTGTCCCGCCGCGCCTACTGTAAACGATGCCCGGTAGCCCTTGCACTGCAAGGGCTACCGGGCATCAGGTGTTTTGGGTACGCCGCTGAAAGCGGCGTATTTTGCCATCTTTGGGCCGGCTTTTTCAACAAACTGACGCACCAGGTCCGGAGGCCTGGTGCGTCAGTGCGCGAACTATTTCAGTTTAACAGCCAGCATGGTCAAATTATCATTTCCGCCTTTAATCCGCTCCATCATGCGCAGCAAAAGGTATTCTGTCCACTGCTTCGCGCAGCTTGACTTCAAAAAATCAATTACAATCTCCTGGTCGTCCAGAAACTCCCAGGCGCCGTCTGAGCACAAGAAGAAGGCGTCGCCCGGCGACAGAAATTCCTCATACACACGGACAGCGGGTTCGTTGTGGTCCACCCCTCCGATGGACCGGAGCAGTCTGGACTGGTCCTCGTCGAAAGCGATCTCCCTTTTTGTGATCTCCCCCGCCTTATACTTTTTGTAGGCCACCGAGTGGTCCTCGGTGCAGGCTCTGATCCGGCCCTCGTGGATATAGTAGAGGCGGGAATCTCCCGCGTGGGCCCAGATTGCCCTGCTCCCCATGACATAGAGCGCGGCGACCGTACTTTTCAAAACCGCGTTTTTCTCCCGCTGTAAATTGAGCACGCGCTGATTCGCGTTGGCGATCTGTACCTCAAGCCACTGGGCGGGGTCGCCGTCCCGGCAGGGAAAGCTCTCCAGAAGGGTATCCCGGACGCCGGCGGAGGCCAGTTCTCCAAAGGAGTGTCCTCCCAGGCCGTCGGCGACCACAAAAATCCCGTGCTCTCCCTCTATCCGGGAGCCGACGGAGTCCTCGTTATAGGAGCGGCCGCCCCGGCTGCTGAATTCATATGTATCAAAAACCACGGCTTACCCCAGTTCCACGCGGATCCCGTTCGCCTTATCGCCCACATAGAACCCGTTTCCGGGCTTGATCCGGCAGGGGACGTTCGCGTTCAGTCTCTGCCCGTTCATCAGGAACGTGCCATAGGTGGAGCGCAGGTCGGTGACAATAAACTCCCCCGCCGCCTCGTCGTAGGAGATGGAGCAGTGCTGTCCGCTGACGCCGGCGGTGCCCTCCGCGTATACCAGCTTGCAGCTGTTGGGGTCCCGGCCGATCAAAATGGGCGCGTCCTTGATCACCAGCGCCAGGCCGTTGTGCTGAGGGGCCAGGGAGCGGATAAAGGCCCGCTGGGCGGTTTGAGCCGGTCCTGCCTTGGCCTTTGCGGCAAGAAATCCTTTTCCCGCAGCGGGGGCCTTCGACGCGGAAGCTCCCACGGCAGCGGGAACCAGCTTTTTCTTTTTCGTCAGCACCACAACCGCCGCGATCACCACAACCGCCGCCCCGCCGGCGATGGGAATGATGGGGATACCGCCGCCCGCCTTTACCGTCTCATAGGTGATGTTGTTCTTGTCCAGGAAGGTGACCAGCTCGCTGGCGTGGATGGAGTAGTAATCCGTCTCGATCTGGTCCTGATACGGGCTGTTAGACATGACATTTGTATTGACTCCGATTACATAGCCGCTCTCTGTCACCAGAGGCCCGCCGGAATTGCCGTGCTGGATGGCGGCGTCAACCTGAATCCGTTCAACGCCCTTGTCATTTGCCACAAACTTTGTGATCGAACCCTTGTGCACGGTTACGTCGTCAACACCATAGCTGCTTGCGCTTGTAAAATAGTTTTCCGCATTGCCTGGGAATCCCACTGTATATACGGTTTCACCCACCATATCTCGTGTGGGAACCATGATCTGAAGGGGCTTTCTCTTGTCGGTGGGCTCCCGCAGTCTCAGGACGGCCAAATCGACCTTTTCCATATCCCCATAGCAGTCCACATAGGCAATATCATAGGTGTTGTCGTCGTAATATACCCGCAGCTCACAGCTTGTCGCGCCAATTACTTTAGGATACCTATTTCCGGAATCGTCTTCATAATATCCATCTGTAAAGTAGATAAAGGTTCCGCCCTCGTTGGCATCAATATAGTCCGATACCACATGGTGATTTGTAACGATATATGAGGGGTTTTCTCCTGACTTGCCCACAAAGAAGCCGCTTCCGCTGCTCAGTCCTACAGGGTTCCCGTTATTAATTATTCCCATCTTCTCGTACTGGTTATTGCGGTATGCGTAATAGGCGGCATTTTGTAAATAAAACTGAATGGAGACAACCCCGTTTTTTGCCTCGTTGACCTTCTTGATACCCGAAGCGTACGCCGGCACGGAACACAGCCCGACCCCAAAACTAAATAGAACCAGCGCCAAAACAGCTGTCTTTGCTTTTATCATGAATCTCCTCATAGTTACCACTCCTGTCCGTTTTGTGGGATTATGAAACGCACTTGATTACAATTGCCGTGTAGTTGTCCTGATGCGGCCTGTTATACGAGACAATCCTTGCCTCCAGGCTGGCGCACATCTCCTCCGCCGTGGGCATCTGCAGGGCCTCGGCGATCTCCTCCGGGCTGAGCACGCCGCCCACCCCGTCGGAGCAGGCCAGCAATACGTCCCCCCCGTCTATGGGGAGGGGGAGGACGCTGCAATCCACCTCGTCCAGGCCCGGCATACCTAGGAACCCCGTCAGAGCCGCCCCATTGGGCAGATCCTGGAGGGGCAGCGGGTCCATGCTCCCTTCCTGAATGGACTCCAGATACTTCTGGTGGAGAAGGTTTTGCTCGGCGTTCAGCCTGAGCAGATTTCCCTCCCGCAGAAGGTACAGAAAGCTGTCGCCCACGCTGGCGTAGTACAGGCGGTCCTGATACAGAATGCCCATCACCACCGTGCTTCCGCCCTCTCCCCAGACCCGGGCTTCCACCTGGGCCGAAGCCTGATATACGCTCTGCTTCAGCTGAGGGGCCAGGTCCTGGCTCCGGTCCATGGCCTGAAAGGACTGGCGCAGGCTCTGGATGGCGGTTTCGCTGGCCAGCCTGCCGTCCTTCATGCCGCCCATGCCGTCACAGACCGCGAAAAAGAGCCCTTTCTCCTGGACCATGGCGGCGTCGAAGGCGCCGGCCACCGTAAAGGAGTCCTCCTGCCCTGTCCGGGCGCCCAGCCCCTGGAGGTTGGCGACCCGGTAGCCGGGCCGCTCCCCCTCGGACTGCTCTGTCTCAGCGGGCAGAAACCTTTTCCCGATTTTTTGCTGCGCAATTTTTAAAAATGACATATCATCCGCCCTGTTTCTCATCCTTCTGCCAGCTAAAGCTCTCGTCGCAGAAGGGAATAAAGATGAATTTACTCTCCCCCAGCTCAACGACATCCCCTTTTTGGAGCACCGTGGGGACAAAGATCGGCTCGTCGTTGACGTAGATGTTGTTGGTGCTCTCGGCGGGGATCAGATAGAACTTGTTGTGCTTGCCGTCGTAGGAGAGCCGGGCGTGGTTCTCCCGGGAGACCGCCTGATCCTTGATGCAGATGTCCGCGGTCTCGCTGCGGCCGATGGAGTTGTTCTTAGCGGCGATGCGGTAGTCCTTCCCCTTCTCCGCCCCCTCGATGCACACCAGCCAGCCGGTGACGGGTTCTCTGGAAAAGCTCTTCTGGAACACGGCCACCGTCTTTCCGGTGTCCGGCTGCGAAGCCGGGGCGCTGGGCGTGATCCCCACGGTTTTGCCCAGGCCGGCGTCCGGCGCTGCGCTGAACTCCATGCGGTTCATGTTTCCGCTGCAGTAGGGGCAGGTGGGGTACTGTGCCGAGTCGTACAGATGTCCATTCGCGCATTCAGTCAATGCCATTTTGTTTTCCTCCTAATCGTTTTTAATGTAGTTTCCGTTGGCGTCGTAGTCGCGGTAGTAGAGCCGGTAAATATCTTCTTCGTCTTTAAAATGCAGGAATTCTAACCGGTAATTGCCGTTGGTATAATGGACGAAATTGGCCAGGTAAGATTTTTCAGAGATCTGCCCAATATCAAATGTCCCGTCGTCATAGCCCTTCATTTTGTACAGGCGGTAGAAAGCATCCTTTTCATAAATGTAGAAGAAAATGTCTCCGTTTTTGTAATTGACATTAAACCCGATATTAGATCTGGATTTATACTTAAAGCCCAGCTCTGAACTGATTGTCCAAATGGGGGAGCTGCCAGTCTCGTAACCATTGGTCCGATCCATCTTAATAATGGCGTAATAGCCATTATCAGACTTATTATAGTGCAGGAAATACAAGTCGTTTCCCGCCACAATCGGCCAATAAAACCCATCATTTGAGCTGGCGGTATTCGCAAGGGGTCTCGTTCGTTCCCAGGCGGCCAGATTCACGCCGTAGATCCCCTCAATGCCCTCATCAAGATCGCCCTCATTGCCTACATAATAAAGCCATCCGTCGTCAGATATTGTGAACATATTCGTGTCTACGGCTGTACAGCATTCAAACGTCTGGCCGGTACTTCTCGAAACGAGGTATACAGTCACGGTGCCGCCGCTGTTTTGGCTGCCGATGACATAGTAGTCCTCCGTCAAAAACAGGCGCACAATATTCCCTTTAAAATCATTCAAATAGGAAACGGCTTCGGTTTTCCGCGTGCTCAAATCATAAGCGTAAACAGTATTGTGGTAACGGTAAAACAGGTTTCCTTCGTCAGCCGACAAATCCCAGAAGAACCCCTCCTGGTTTTCATAAATATAGCCGTTGTCGGCCGCGGAATAGATAGAGTGCAGACTGTCGTCGAGCCAATATAAAGACTTATCGGTATCGGAAACAGCAATAAGTCCGCCGTTCATAATATTTTGGGTGAAGTTGCCGTCGGGCGTAAAGTCTCCCGTCGGGATATTTGCGGGCGCTGGTGTGGCGCTGGGCTCCGGCGCGGCGGTAGGCTCCGGCGCAAAGGAGGGCTCCGGTGTGGCGGGCGGCTCGGTGATGGCTGCGCCTGCGCTGGGCCGCTCGGTGGGGATCACACCTGCATTGGGCTTGTCGCCCGAGCCCGCCTTTAGCACGAAGAACCCGATCAAAGCAGCAGCCGCCACCCCCACCGGAATCAGAAGGAGCTTCTTGTTGAAGGGGGGCTTTGCTGGCGGTGTGCTGGGCGGGACATCGGAGGACATCCCGCTTGTGTACCCGGCGGTGCGGCCAACGGTACTGCTGTCGGCCGCGGCCTCAGCCGCATTCGCGGCCGCCTGCCGGCCGGCTTCTGCTTCCGCCGCTGCCTGCCGGGCCGCCTGCTCCGCTTCCCGCCGGGCCGCCTCTTCCGCCGCCCGGGCGGCCTTTTCGGCCTCACGCTCCGCCATCTTCGCGGTCAGCTTCTCGGCGGTCTCCGCCCTTTTCGCGGCCATGATCTCAGACATCTTTCCCGCCGTTCCGGCCATGATCCCAGCGGTTTCCGCCGTTTTTTCCGCCACTCTTCCAGCCAATTTTCCGGCCAGCTTTCCAGCCAGCTTTCCGGCTGTTTTCACGCTTGAGGCCAGATCTTGGAGGTCTGAGTCCTGTCCGGGCGCCGGCGCGGGGCTCCCCATGGACGCAGAATGCGGTATACCGGTCTGGTCCGGGGCAGTGAAATAGGTTTGCGCCACGGCGGGCTGGCTCCCCACCGCCGCCAGGGAGGGCTGCGAATTCAGCAGCGCGTCCTTAAAGGCCATCATATCCTGGAACCGGTCCGCCGGCTGCACGCTCAGCGCTTTCAGAATCGCGTTCTCCGCCGCAGCGCTGAGCTGCACGCCCAGAGCGCTGGGCGGTATCAAATCGTCCTCGTCCATCCGCTCCACCGAGTCCGGGGGCCTCCTGCCGGTAAGGGCAAAGTAGAAGGTGGCGCCCAGGGCGTATATGTCTGTGTAGGGGCCCTGCTTCCCCCGGCGGGTGTACTGCTCCTTGGGGGCAAAGCCGTGCTTTAGAATGATGTCCAGGCTCCGGCTCTGGTCTCCCAGGCTGTAGCGCGCCGCGCCGAAGTCCAGAAGCTTCACGACCCCTTCTTTCGTGATATAGATGTTGTCCGGCGTGACGTCCCGGTGGACAATGCCCTTGCTGTGTACCACGCTGAGGGCGTCCATAATCGGAATCAGGATTTCAGCGGCCTCCTCATAGGAGACTTTTCCGCCCTTCTGCTTCAGGTGCTCGTCAAAGCTGGTCCCCTCAATAAAATCCATCACGAAATAGGCCGTTCCGTTTTCCTCGAAATAGCTGTGGATCCGAACGATATTCTCATTTCCGATGAATTTGGCGAGGGTTTCCGCCTCCTGAAGAAAGCAGGTTTTTCCATAGACATAATTTTCGCCCTTTTCGCCGGAAAAGGGCATCACTGTGGTCTGCTCGGTACGTGTCGCCATGGCGTCGGGGAAAAATTCCTTTACGGCGACCCGTTCCCCGGTCTTGTGATCCTTCGCCTCGTAGGTTATGCCAAAGCCACCCTGCCCAAGAACCCTTTCAACAATATACTGCCCGGCTAAAACAGTACCTTCCGGCAGCGCAAGGGGATATTTTTCATTCATAAGTACAGACCTCCAAGAAGTATTGATGAACGCTGTGGTATCCCGTTGGATATTGAAGTACAGATTAGTATCCGTGGGCAGATGCTTGAATTTTTGCTGGTAATTGCAGTCAATTATGGCCTTATTATATCAAAGCTGATTGGAAAATGCAATACCTGTCACGGATACTAATCTGTACTTTTCTATCAGCCGGATGAGCTATCCGCCGCCCACTTGAGAAATGTTCTATGGGTGATATGGAGACTGGCCGCCGCGCTCCGGGCTGATAATTGCCCATTTCTCCATTTTTCACAGGCAGAATAGAATTCTTCGGGCCGCTCCATGGGCCTGCGTCCGAATTTCACCCCCCGCTCTTTCGCCGCCGCGATCCCCTCCGCCTGCCTCTGACGGATGAGTTCCCGCTCTGTCTGCGCCACGTAGGAGAGCAGCTGCAGCACAATATCGGCGATCAGCAGCCCGGTCAGATCTCTCCCTTGGCGGGTATCCAGCAGGGGCATATCCAGCACCACAATCAACGCCTGTTTTTCTCTTGTAATGACCCGCCACTGTTCCAAAATCTCCTCATAGTTACGGCCCAGCCGGTCGATGCTCTTGGTCACAAGGATGTCACCTGGCTTTAGTTTTTTTATGAGCCGCTTGTATCCCGGCCGCTCAAAATCCTTGCCTGACTGCTTGTCCATAAATACATGGCGGTCCAGTATTCCAAACTCCCGCATGGCAATTCGCTGCCTGTCCTCATTCTGCTCTTTGGTCGATACGCGGATGTATCCGTAAGTTTTCTGACTCATGCTGTTCCCTCCAATTATTGATACAACGATTTTAGAGGAAACCTTAATCTCGCTCAAATGATATTTGATATGAAAAATATTTGAATAATTTGTAACTATAAGCAAGCGATGGGTGTCCAGCCCATCGCCTTTCTTTTTCCCGGCCAGCAATCATCCGCCGCAGCCTGCATATGTTTTATCAGCCTGAAACAGGAGGTGTCCCATTGAAAACGCAGAAATTGGCATTGCTGTGCCGCTATTCCACAAATGAACGGAGCATTGCCCAGATCACTCAAAGTTCCTTTGACACTTTTCTCAAAAAAGAGCTTCAGAATGCTGCAAAATATCTGGGCTCAATTGTATAATGCAGAGGACTACCATGCGGCATTATACATCAGACTGTCAAAGGAGGATGAGAGCGAGGGCCCGTCTGAAAGCGTCAACAACCAGCAATCCTTGCTCAACGAATTTGTCCAGCAGCACCGTTTGACCGTTTTCGACACCTATATCGACGACGGCTGGAGCGGGACCAATTTCGACCGCCCGAGCTTTCAGCGCATGATCGCCGACATCGAGGCCAGGAGGGTCAACATGGTGATCACCAAGGACCTGAGCCGTCTGGGGCGGGACTACATCCTGACCGGCCACTACATGGAGCGCTACTTCCCGGAGCACCGGGTGCGCTACATCTCCCTGCTGGACGGCATCGACACCGGGGTGGACTCCACCGCCAACGACATCACCCCCTTCCGCGCCATCATGAACGATATGTACGCCAAGGATATCTCCAAGAAGATTTCCAGCGTCAAGCACGACAAGCAGCGCAAGGGGCTGTTCATCGGCGGCAAGCCGGTCTACGGCTATAAGATGCACCCGACGGAGAAAAATAAAATTGTCATCGACGAGGACGCGGCCCCCATGGTGCGGCGGATTTTCGCCATGGCGCTGGACGGCATGAGCTGCCGCCAGATTGCCGCCCAGCTCAACGCGGAGGGTGTCCCCACCCCTGCCGCCTATGCCGGACTCACTGTTGCCAATCCCGGCCCCTATACCGGCCTGTGGAGCAGCGAACGCATTTCCGATCTGCTTCGAAATGAGACCTATATTGGAAGTATGGTCCAGGGCCGCACCCGAAAAATCAGCTATAAGTCCAAGAAGTGTATCAAACAGGACCGCCAGGACTGGGTGGTGGTGGAGGGCACCCATGAGCCCATCATCGACCGGGAGAGCTTCCAAAAGGTACAGGCGCTGGTGGACAGCCGGAAGCACACCCGCAGCCGGACCTACGACTTCCTGCTCAAGGGGCTGATCTTCTGCCACGAGTGCGGCTGCCCGCTGGCGGTGCTCAACCGGAAAAACGCGGCGGGGGAGGACCGGCTGTACTTCGTCTGCCGGACCTACCAGCGGTTCACCAAGGCGGGGGTCTGCACCAGCCACACCATCAAGGAGCAGACCGTCACTCAGGCGGTGGTGGAGAAGGTGCGGGAGGTCTGCGGGGCCTATCTGCAAGCGGAACGGCTTCTGCCCCAGGCCAGGAGGGCGGTAGCTAAGGCCCTGGCCGAGGCGGACAACGGGAAGGAGATCAACGCCCTGAAAGCCAAGATCGACAGCCTGACCGCCCATCTGGACAAGGTATACATGGATAAGCTGGGCGGCGTACTGGACGAGGCCGACTTCCTGCGCATCTACGCCAAGGTCAAGGCCGACCGCGCCGCCCTGGAGCAGCGGCTTAGCCAGCTGGACCGCCCGGACTACTCCCCCGCCGAGCAGGCCTCCTTGGCAAAAAAATTGACGGAGCGGTTCCTGGAAACCGCCTCCGCCAACCGGGAGCTGCTGGTCAGTCTCATCGAGCGGGTGGAGCTGACCAGCGACAAGCAAATTATCATCAAATTCCGCTTTAAGCGGCTGGAAAACGAGTAAACCCGACACGAGATCACGAACCGTATCGTTTACAATATCCAGGGCGCTATGTATCCCGCATCGAAAAAAAGGCGCTGGAAAAGCTGCGCGTCGAATACGAAAAATGCTGAGAAGCTGGCCGCCGAGGCAGTCGGTGCGGCTTTGCAAAAACGCGCCCTGGACCGATACGTCCAGGGCGCGTTTTCCTATCCGCCGGAGATCTCGGCCTCCAGCCGGAGCAGCCGGCGCTTCACCTCCAGCCCGCAGGCAAAGCCGGTGAGGGCGCCGTTCTTCCCCACCACCCGGTGGCAGGGGGTGAAAATCAGCAGCGGATTGCAGTGGTTGGCCATGCCCACCGCCCGGGCCGCCCGGGGCCGCCCCACCAACTCGGCAATCTCCCCATAGCTGCGCGTCTGCCCGTAGGGGATGTCCCGCAGAGCCTGCCATACCGCCTGCTGGAACTGGGTCCCATGGGGGGAGAGGGGGACCGAAAAGGCCCTTCGCGCCCCGGCAAAATACTCCTCCAGCTCCGCCGCGGCCCAGGCGGTCAGCGGGGTTTCCCCCTCCTCCGTCTCCAGAAAAGCGCCTTTCCCCCGCACAAACACCCGGCTCAGCCCCTGCCCGTCGTCCACCAGCCCCAGCGTGCCGATGGGTGTGTCCCGGTACAGCACCCGCCCGGGGGCCCTCTTCTCCCCGCTCATTGCGGGTTGAGCTCCAGGTACTCCCGGTCGATGTGGCTGTCCACCTGCATGGCAAGCTCCAGGGCGTCGTTGCAGCCCATTTTCTTGTTTCGGTTGTTCATGGCGGCCACCTCGATCACCACGGCCAGATTCCGCCCCGGCCGCACCGGGATGGTCAGCGTGGGCACCCGCACATCCAGCAGGGTGGTGAAGTGCTCGTCCGCCCCCAGGCGGTCGTATACCTTGCCGTCCTTCCAGTTCTCCATCTCGATCACCATATCAATGGCGCTGTCAAACTTCACCGCGGACATGCCGAACAGCCGGCGCACGTCCACCACTCCGATGCCCCGCAGCTCCATATAATAGCGGATGAGCTCCGGCGCGGTGCCCACCAGCCCCCCGCTGGGGTTGCGGCGGATCTCGATGGCGTCGTCGGCGATGAGGCGGTGGCCCCGCTTCACCAGCTCAATGGCGGTCTCGCTTTTGCCAATGCCCGACTCCCCCGCCAGCATGACCCCCTCGCCGTACACCTCCACCAGTACGCCGTGGCGGGTGATGGTGGGGGACAGGGCGGTGCGCAGATAGGCGATCAGGGTGCTCATGATGTTGGCCGTATTCTCCTGGGTGCTCAAGATCACCTGCTGGTGCTTTTTGGCCATCTCCATGCACTCCGGGTAGGGCTTCAGCCCCCGGGCAAACATCACCGCGGGGGTGTGGTAGGAGAACAGGGTGTCAAACACCGCCGCCCGCTTTTCCGGGGAGATGCCCTCCAGGTAGGAGATCTCCACCAGCCCCAGCAGCTGCATCCGCTCCCGGTCAAAATAATCGAAGAAGCCGGTGAGCTGGAGTCCGGGCCGGTTCACGTCCTCAATGGTGAGCAGCCTCTCCCGATAGCCCTCCGGGCCGTACAGCACGTCCAGATGGAACTTGTCGATAATGGTGCCCAGCTTGATCCCTGTCTGATTTGCCACCGCGGTCACGCTCCTTTTGTGTGATGTCATCGTCCCCTATTCTAACACATCCCTCTCCCGAAAAAAATAGGAAATCCATCAAATTCACACTTGATTTTTTTCCTCCCCTATGGTAGCATAATGTAGTTATCGTTTGAGCGAATTCCAACCAGCGAGGAGGTTAGTCAATATGGCCAAATGCGAGTTTTGCGGCAAGGGCGTGAACTTCGGCATCCAGGTGTCCCACTCTCACCGCCGCTCCAATCGTCCCTGGAAGCCCAACGTCAAGCGCGTCAAGGCTGTGGTGGACGGCGCTCCCAAGCACGTCTATGTGTGCACCCGCTGCCTCCGCTCCGGCAAGGTCACCCGGGCCGTTTGATTCCATAGGGAAGCAGGATTGGACTCCGCGCAGTGCGCGGAGTCCAATTTTTTTGCCCCGTCCAGGGGAAACGGATTTAAAATTTTCACGCCTGCGGCGCGAACGCTGCGAGGCTTTTGAGAAGCTGAGACCTGGGCCGCCCAATGGGCGGCCCAGGTTCTTCTTTATCCCACGTTTCCGGTCATATCTACCCATCCAGGTCGAAGGGGGCCGTTTCCCTGCCCTGGGGCTCCGCGTCCCCCTCAAAGGGCAGCTCGTCGGGCACAGCCGGGACCATGTTCTGGCGGTACTGCATCTCCGCCCACTGCTCCTTGGTGATGAGCAGCTGCCGGGGCTTGGAGCCCTCGAAGGGGCCCACCACGCTCTTTTCCTCCATCTGGTCCACCAGCCGGGCGGCACGGCCGTAGCCCAGCTTCAGCCTGCGCTGGAGCATGGACACCGACGCCTGGCCCACCTCCAGCACCACGTCGATGGCGGCGGGGAGCAGCTCGTCGTAGTCGTCCCCGCCCCCGGCGGAGGGGTCGGACCCGCCCACGCCCTTGGCCGCCTTGTCCTTGTCCTCGGCGTTCTTCTCGATCTCGTGCATCACCGCCTCATCGTACTGGGCGGAGGTCCCGTCCTTGATGAAGTCCACCACGTTGGCCACCTCCTCCTCCGTGATGAAGCAGCCCTGGACCCGGAGCTTGTCCTGCCCCAGGGGAGCGTACAGCATGTCCCCCTTGCCCACCAGCTTCTCCGCGCCGGTGGTGTCCAGAATGATGCGGGACTCCAGGCTGGAGGCCACCGCGAAGGCGATGCGGCTGGGGATGTTGGCCTTCATCAGGCCGGTGATCACGTCGGCACGGGGACTCTGGGTGGCGATGACCAGGTGCATCCCCGCCGCCCGGCCCATCTGGGCCACCCGGCAGATGGACTCCTCCACCTCCTTGGCGGCCACCAGCATCAGGTCGGCCAGCTCGTCGATGACCACCACAATCTGGGGCATGGAGTCCAGGTCCTCCCGCTGGGCGGCGTGCTTGTTGTAGGAGGCCAGGTCCCGGGTCCCCACCTCGGAAAACCGCTGATAGCGCTTCATCATCTCGCTTACCGCCCACTGCAGGGCCCCCGCCGCCTTCTTGGGGTCGGTGACCACGGGGATGAGCAGGTGGGGGATGCCGTTGTACACGCTCAGCTCCACCATCTTGGGGTCCACCATGATGAGCCGGACCTCCTCGGGGGTGGCCTTGTACAGCAGGGAGATGATGAGGGAGTTGGTGCACACCGACTTGCCCGAGCCGGTGGTGCCGGCGATGAGCATATGGGGCAGCTTGGCGATATTGCCCACGATGGCGCTGCCGCTGATGTCCTTGCCCACGGCAAAGGACACCTTGGAGGGGCTGTCGGTGAAGGCCTTGGACGCCAGCACGTCCCGGATGCACACCGGGCTCACCTGCCGGTTGGGCACCTCGATGCCCACGGTGGAGATCTTCTCCGGAATGGGGGCCACCCGCACCGCGGAGGCCCCCAGGGCCAGGGCGATGTCGCCGGACAGGTTGGTGATCTTGTTCAGCTTCACCCCCTGGTCCAGCTCCAGCTCATACCGGGTGACGGCGGGGCCCCGGATCACGTTGACGATGCGGGCGCTCACCCCAAAGGACTGGAGTGCGTCCTGAAGGCGCTGCTGATTGGCGTGGAGCTCCCCCTCCGCCGCGCCCGTCCCGCCGCCCCTGCCCTCGTTGAGCAGGGAGACGGGGGGATAGCGGTAGACGGAGGCGTCCAGCTCCATGCCCGCCTCGATCTCCCGGGCCATCTCCTTCTGGACCTGGGCCCGCTCCTCCTCCTTGGACCGCTTGGGGGGCGCGGGCTCCCGGATCACCGGGGGGGGCACCGGCTCGTCCCGCAGCGGGGTGGGGGCGGGGGGCGGGATCAGGTCGTCCACCCGCTCCGGGGCCGGAGCGGCGGGCTCCGGCCTGGGGGTGCGGGGGGGCTCCTTCATGGGGCGCAGCTCGGGCACGTCCTCGTACTCCGGGGGTTCCTCCTCCAGAACGGGGCGCTCCTCCCGGCCGGGGGCCACAGCCCCCGCCACCTTGTCAAACAGGGATTTTTTCCGCACCGTGGCCACCGGCTCGGTGGGCTTTTTGGCCAGCAGCGGCCCGTCGTCCACCGGGATGTCGATGGCCCCCCGGCGGCGGGCGGACTCCGCCGGCTGCTCCCGCTGGGCGGGCCGGCGGGGGGGCGGCTCGGGGTAATCCTCCGGGTCGTACTCCACCCGGCTCTCCCGCCGCTCCTGGAGATAGTCCAGGATGTCCGACGGGGTGAGGCGCAGGGCGCACAGCGCCGCCGCCGCGATGAGCAGCAGCAGGATCACCGCCGCCCCCACGGTGGTGAAGGCGAAGCGGAAGGCCATGGCCAGCACGCCGCCGGCCACGCCGCCGCAGCTCACCGCCCTGCCGTCCTTCCACAGCAGGCCGAACAGGGCCCAGCCCCACTGGTACTCCGTCCCGCACAGCAGCAGATGGAGGGCCGCCCCCGCCAGCACGGGCAGGGCCAGCACCCCCGTCAGACGCAGGCGGACGGGCCGGCCCCGGTGAAAGATGAGGATGGCCCCGGCGGCCAGCAGCAGAGGCGGGGCGATGTAAAAGCCGTAGCCGCACAGCCCCTTGAGCAGGTTGCAGAACAGGGCGATCACCGCGCCCTCGTCCGTTTTGAAGTAGCCGATGGCGCCGAACAGGGCCAGCAGCAGGAACACCGCCCCGCCCAGCTCCCGGCGGTAGGGCTTCTTCTGGGGGGCGGACCTGCGGGACGAGCTCCGCCCCCGGGACTGGGACGCGGTCCGCTTGCCGCCGGTTTTGCCGGAGCCCGCGCCCGACCCCCGGCCCTTCGCGCCGCCGGATGTTGAAGTTTTCTTTTGTGTGGAAGCCATTCAGGAATCCTCCCGTTTTTCTCTTGCGGATTGGCCGGGGCTCACGCGAAGAAGCTGGCCACCAGGGCCACCGCCCCCACGCCCCAGCAGTAGTAGGCGAACTTGCCGAACTTCCCCTTGTCCGCCAGCAGCTTGACCAGGCCGATGGAGAAGTACCCCACCACTCCGGCCACCGCCATGCCCGCTAAGTACATGGGCAGCAGCTCCATGTCCACCCCGCCGGCGCCGGCCACCTTGACCACCTTCAGCAGAGTGGCCCCCAGCACGGCGGGCAGGGAGAGCAGGAAGGAGAAGCGCACGGCAAAATTCCGTTCAAAGCCCAGGGCCATCCCGGCGGCGATGGTGGTGCCGGAGCGGGACAGGCCGGGGATGGTGGCCATGCCCTGAGCCAGGCCCACCAGCAGCACGTCCCGCACGGTGGCGGTGCGTGCGGTCTTTTTTCCGCCCCCGTACTGGTCGGAGAGAAAGAGGATGCACCCGGTCAGCAGCAGCATCAGGGAGACAAACATGGGGTTCGCCCCCATCCCCTCCACCAGGTCGTCAAAGGGCAGCACCAGGAACAGGGGCAGGGTGCCCAGAATCAGCATCAGGATCATCCGCCGGGCCTCCGGCGGCCTGCCCTTCTCCCTGCCGCCCTTGGAGGCCAGGGAGCCCGCCCAGCGGAAGAACTCCACCGCCATGTCCGCGATGTCCTGCCGGTACACCACGCACACCGCCACCAGGGTGGCGAAGTGGAGCAGGATGTTGTACAGCGTGTCCGGCTCCTCCATGCTGAAGAAATGCTGGAGCAGGGACAGGTGCCCCGAGCTGGAGATGGGCAGGAACTCCGCCACCCCCTGTACGATGCCCAAAATTAACGCCATCCAAAAGGTCATACGCTCACCTCATTTCAAATCACCGCCCAGGGGCGGTATGGAATCAATATAATATATTACCACATCCCGCCGGGAAATTCCAGTGGCAATTGCGCGGCGGTCCCCCGCCGGACGTGGAACGTCTTTGTATATTTTGCCGCCGGGAAAATGGCCGGCCCAGCTTGCTTTTTTCCCGGCGATTTGCTACACTAAAGCAAATTGCCCCTTTGGGAGGAGATACATATGATCACTGTCAACAGCAGTCCCGTCCGCTTCAATCGCGGGCGTTTCATCCCCGCAGACGCCCCCCGGGGCCGGGAGGGCGCCATGGCCCACGCCATCCTCATGGCCCACAACACCTCCGGCAGCTTGGACCGGCTTTCCATCCGCTTCGACGCCATGGCGTCCCACGACATCACCTACGTGGGTATCATCCAGACCGCCCGGGCCTCCGGGATGAAGGAGTTCCCCCTGCCCTACGTGCTCACCAACTGCCACAACTCCCTGTGCGCCGTGGGGGGCACCATCAACGAGGACGACCACGTGTTCGGCCTGTCCGCCGCCAAGAAATACGGCGGCGAGTTCGTCCCCGCCCACCAGGCCGTCATTCACTCCTATATGCGGGAGCGGTACGCCGCCCCCGGCAGCATGATTCTGGGCTCCGACTCCCACACCCGGTACGGCGCTTACGGCTGCATGGCCATCGGCGAGGGCGGCCCGGAGCTGGCCCGCCAGCTGCTGCGCAAGACCTACGACATCGCCTACCCCAGGGTGATCGCCGTCTACCTCACCGGCGCGCCCCGGCCCGGGGTGGGGCCCCAGGACGTGGCCCTGGCCCTGGTGGGGGCCACCTTCAAATCCGGCGCGGTGAAGAACGCCGTGCTGGAGTTCTTCGGCCCCGGCGTGGCGTCCCTCTCCATGGACTACCGCTCCGGCATCGACGTGATGACCACCGAGACCACCTGCCTGTCCTCCGTGTGGCAGACCGACGAGCAGACCAAAGCCGCCCTCACCCTGCTGGGCCGGGGGGACAGCTACCGGGAGATGGCCCCGGCGGAGGGCGCGTATTACGACGGGGTGGTCACCGTGGAGCTGGACAAGGTGGAGCCCATGATCGCCCTGCCCTTCCACCCCTCCAACGCCTATACCATCAGAGCGTTCAAGGCCAACATGGCCGACCTGCTCCACCAGGCGGACGTGGACGCGGCGGAGCAGCTGGGGGTGAAAAACGCCCCCTCCCTGGTAAACAAGATCGTCAACGGCCAATTTAAGGTAGACCAAGGGGTGATCGCCGGCTGCTCCGGCGGCACCTACCAGAACCTGAAGCGGGCCACCGAGATCCTCAAGGGCTGCTCCACCGGCTCCGGGGCCTTCTGGCTGTCCTGCTACCCCGGCTCCATGCCCATCAGCCTGGAGCTCACCAAAAACGGCTATATCGCCCAGCTGATGGCAGCCGGGGCCTCCATCCGCTCCTGCTTCTGCGGGCCCTGCTTCGGGGCAGGGGACGTGCCCGCCAACGGGGCCTTCTCCATCCGCCACTCCACCCGCAACTTCCCCAACCGGGAGGGCTCCAAGCCCGGGGACGGCCAGATCTCCTATGTGGCTCTCATGGACGCCCGGTCCATCGCCGCCACCGCCCGGATGGGCGGCGTGCTCACCGGGGCGGACGAGCTGCCCGACGTGCCCGCCGACCGGGCGGACGAGCAGTGGAGCTATGACGATTCCGCCTACCGCTCCCGGGTCTATTTCGGCGTGGGCAAACCTCAGCCGGACGCCCAGCTGGTGTTCGGCCCCAACATCGCCGACTGGCCGGAGCAGATCCCCCTGCCGGAGGACCTGCTGCTCACCGTGTGCGCCGCCATCTACGACCCGGTGACCACCACCGACGAGCTGATCCCCTCCGGGGAGACCTCCTCCTACCGCTCCAACCCCCTGCGGCTGGCCCAGTTCGCCCTGAGCCGGAAGGACCCCCAGTACGTCCCCCGGGCCAAGGCGGTCCAGGCGGTGGAGCAGCTGCGCCGGGAAAATCCAAACGCCCCCCAGGTCCAGGAGGCGCTGGAGGGCTACGACCCCGCCCGCACCGGGCTGGGCTCCCTGGTGATGGCCCTGAAGCCCGGCGACGGCTCGGCGAGAGAACAGGCCGCCTCCTGCCAGCGGGTGCTGGGAGGGTGCGCCAACATCGCCGGGGAGTACGCCACCAAGCGCTACCGCTCCAACGTGGTGAACTGGGGAATGCTGCCCTTTGTGGCCGAGGGGCTGAAGGCGCTGAACCTCCAGCCCGGAGACCGGGTGCACCTACCCGGCATCCGCGCCCTGCTGGAGGGGGAGGGGGAGGAAATTGCCGCCACCGTCATCCAGGACGGGACAGACGGCCCCACCGCCCGGGCCGTGACCCTCACCCTGCCCGGCCTGACCAGGGAAGAGCGGGACATTATTCTCGCCGGCTGCCTGATCAATTATTACGCCCAATGATGTCCCGCTCCGGGACCCGCCGCAGGCGGGACGCGCGTTGCGCGTACAAGCGTTTTGCGAAGCAAAACCTTGAACTTGCCGGAATTCACTTCCGGCAAGTTGAGATCAATGGCGGGGCCCCCGTGGGGCGCATGCCCCGTGGGGCGCATGCCCCATGGGGCGCATGCCCCATGGGGCGCGGGACATTATTCTCGCCGGCTGCCTGGTCAACTACTACACGGAGGACTGAACATGGAGCTTGAGCTGTATATCCCCAAGCTGGAGGACCTCTGGTTCTACCAGAAAATGATGGCCGACCCCGCCACCATGTCCTACAATATAGGCTACGACCCCTGGCCTGGCTACCACAAGGACACGGGCTGCATCGACTTTCCCCGGGAGGAGTGGGAGGAGTGGTACGCCCGGATGGTGGGCCAGGAACCGGAGCGGTTCTACGCCTACATCCGGCGCAGGTCTGACGGGGAGTGGCTCGGCGACATTTGCTTCCACTACACGCCGGACAAGGACTGGTGGGACATGGGCATTGTGATCTACGCCCCCTACCGGGGGCAGGGGTACGCCGCCCCCGCCCTGCGCCTGATGCTGGACCACGCCTTCCGGGTCTGCGGCATCAGCCGCCTCCACAACTACTTCGAGACCACCCGGGAGGCCGCCTGGAAGGCCCACCTGGCGGCGGGCTTCCGGGACGCGGGCACGGTGGACGGCATCCGCCACCTGATGCTGACCAAGGAGGAGTACGCGCGGCTCAGATGATATGGGAAAACTGAGATAAGAGATGTCCCCCGGCGTAAGCCGGGGGACATCTCATTTGCCCGCTCAGATGTATTTTTCCACGATGGCGTTCAGCTCGTCCCAGTGCGCCTCCATGTCCGCCACCAGCTTGCACTGGGTGCGGGCCCGGTCCAGGTTCTGGCCGGGGCGGCTGATGTGGAAATAGCCGTCCCCCTCCAGATGGTCGGTGAGGAAGCGGATCCCGCACTCCAGGGTCATCAGCTTGGCCCCCCAGGGGAGGAACCGAACCTCCGCCGGGGTCAGGGAGCCCTCCGCCCCCTCCAGGAAGGCGGCGGTGTAGATGTCGAAGAGCTCCACGTCCAGATTGACCTTGGACAGGTCCCGCTCGTCCTCGGCGCTGTGGTTGGCGCCGAAGCGGATGGAGTCGCCAAAGTCGTTGATGGCCAGCCCGGGCATGACGGTATCCAGATCAATGACGCACAGAGCCTTCCCCGTCCGGCTATCCACCAGCACGTTGTTCAGCTTGGTGTCATTGTGGGTCACCCGCAGGGGAAGCACCCCATCCCGCAGGGCCTGGAGGGCCACCGAGCAGTCCGCCTCCCGGTCCAGCATGAAGCGGATCTCCTCCTGGCAGTCCTTGGCCCGGCCCATGGGGTTGGCGGCCACCGCCGCCTTCAGCTTGCGCAGGCGGTCCTCGGTGTCGTGAAAATGGGGGATGGTCTCGTGGAGGGTATGGGCGGGGTAGTCCCGCAGCAGCCGCTGGAACCGGCCGAAGGCCCGGCCGGAGGCGGCGAACAGCTCAGGCGTCTCCGCCGCCTGGTAGCACACCGTGTCCTCCACAAAGAGGAACGCCCGCCACACGCCGCCGGCGCTGTCGGTGAAGCGGTCCCCGCCGCTCCGGGGGCTCACCACCGTCAGGGTCTCCCGGACCGGGTCGCCCCCCTGCCGCGCGATCTCTCGGGCCAGGTACTCGGTGACGTTTACAATGTTCTCCATCAACTGGTCCGGCCGCTTGAAGGCGGCGGCGCTGATGCGCTGGAGGATAAACCTGCGCCGTTCTCCCCCCGGCTGGGGCACATCCACCCGGAAGGTGTCGTTGATGTGGCCCTCCCCAAACCGGACCGCGCTGTCCGCAGCTCCTCCAAAGTCATAGGCCTCCAGCACTTCGTTCAAGGTCTGCTCTGCCTGTACCATGGTCCTTCCTTCCCTTCTGGGCGGTATGTCCGCCTATTTTTGGGGCTTTCAGCCCTTATACCCGTTGGGATTGCCCGACTGCCACTTGTAGGAGGAGGCGCACATCTCCTCAATGCCCAGCTTTGCCTCCCAGCCCAGCTCCTCCCGGGCCTTGGCCGGGTCGGCGTAGCACACCGCGATGTCGCCGGGACGGCGGCCCTCCACCACATAGGGCAGGGTCTTGCCGCAGGCCTTCTCGTAGGCGTGGAGCACCTCCAGCACGGAATACCCCTTGCCGGTGCCCAGATTGCACACGAACAGGCCGCAGCCGGTCTCCAGCTTCTTCAGCGCCGCCACGTGGCCCTGCGCCAGGTCCACCACGTGGATATAGTCCCGCACGCCGGTGCCGTCGGGGGTGGGGTAGTCGTCTCCGTAGACGTGGAGCTTCTCCAGCTGGCCCACCGCCACCTTGGCGATATAGGGCACCAGGTTGTTGGGGATGCCGTTGGGGTCCTCCCCCATCAGGCCGGACTCGTGGGCGCCGATGGGGTTGAAGTAGCGCAGCAGCGCCACGTTCAGCTCGGGGTCGGCGGCGCAGATGTCGGACAGAATGCGCTCCTGGAACAGCTTGGAGGTGCCGTAGGGGTTGGTGGTGCCGCCGGTGGGAAAGTCCTCCCGGATGGGGACGGTGGCGGGGTCGCCGTACACGGTGGCGGAGGAGGAGAAGACAAAATTCTTCACCCCATGGCGCCGCATGGCCTGGAGCAGGTACAGGGTGCTGATGAGGTTGTTGGAGTAGTACTCCAGGGGCTTGGACACGCTCTCCCCCACCGCCTTCAGCCCGGCAAAATGAATGACCGCGTCGATGTCGGGGTGCTGGGCGAACAGGGCCTCCACCTCGTCCTCATGGCACAGCTCCGTCTTGACAAAGGGGACGGGCTTCCCGGTGATCTTCTCCACGCGGCTCAGGGCCTCCCGGCTGGAGTTCACCAGATTGTCCGCCACCACGATCTCATAGCCCGCGCTGAGAAGCTCCACGCAGGTATGGCTGCCGATATAGCCGGCGCCGCCGCAGACCAGAATAGACATATAGACGCGCTCCTTTATCATGTGATTATTTTGGATGTCCCTCCCAGGGGCCGGATTGTCCCAGCCAGCCTTATTATACCTGGGCTTCAGAAAAATGGGAATAGCAATCTTGCGTATTTTTTATGGAAAATTACTTTTTTATCCCCCGGACCGGCGGCGCTTGCGGTATTCCATGGGGCTCATCCCCTCCAGCCGCCGGAAGCTCTGGGAGAAATAGCTGGAGGAGGAGAAGCCCAGGATCTGGGCGATCTGGGACAGGGAGTGGTCCGTCTCGGCCAGCAGGAAGCGGCTCTCCTGGATGCGCCGGGAGATCAGGTAGCTGATGGGGGAGGTGTTGAATTCCCGGCGGAAGGTGTGGGAGAGATAGTACTTGTTGATGTGCACCACCCCGGCCAGCTGGTCCAGGGTGAGGTTCTCCTTGAAGTGGTTGTCGATGTACCGCCGCACGATGCCGCACTCCCGGTTGGACCCGGCCCCGGCGGGGGCGGTGTCGGACAGGGCGAAGTCGTCCCGCCGCCGCAGGCGCAGCAGAATGACCTCCAGCAGGTGCTGGCAGATCTCGTCGCAGCCCTCCCGGGGCTCCCGGCTCTCCTGGATGAGGGTGCGCAGGCAGCCGGAGACCGCGTCCTCCGCGATCAGGTGCAGCAGGGCGTAGCCGTTCACGTCCGCCCGGGTCTCCAGCCCCTCCACCCCCAGCACCACGTACTCCATCGGGCTGCCCTTCTGGCTGGTCTCGGTGTGGGGCACCCCGGCGTTCACCACCATCAAATCGCTGATGGCCACGGGGAAGCGCTCCTCCCGGATGAGGAAGTACCCCCGGCCCCCGGTGATGAAAAACAGCTCCGCGCAGGTGTGGGAGTGGAGCTGGGAGGTCCACTCCTGGCTGTAATGGGTGTAGGTCACATACCGCAGGCGGGGGCGCCTGCGGCTCCCCTCTGCGCCCTCGAGGGCGCGCTCCGCCTCTGGCAGAATGTATTGATGGGTGCTCACCGCTCTCCCCCCTCGCCGCAAGATTACGCAAAACGCGGCCGCCATGCCTTGAATCCCATTATAGCGGCTTTTTCCCCATTGTGCAACTCCCCAAAAAAGCTTTTCCTGCCCTCCAATATTTCCGCCTGTATTTTTTCCCATCCCAGGCCCACGCGGTCAAAACCAGAGATTTTGCCCAAAATTCAAGCGTCTTATCTCGCCCTTTTGCGTCATTATGCAAAAGAACGCAAGATCTATAAAAACTGAAGCAACAATCGAATTGTTAAATGGAGGAAAAGCGTTTACCTTTAACCTTGTAAGGCGCGGGGGTCCTTCTCCCCGCCACACCTGTCACTTTTAGGAATGGAGGAAAAACAATGAAAAAGATCCTGAGCGTGCTCCTGGCCGCCGTCATGGTGATGGCCATGCTGGCCGGCTGCACCAGCAACAACCCCCCCGCCAACAGCACCGCTCCCAGCACCAACAGCACCGCCCCCAGCACCAACAGCACCGCTCCCGACGACCAGGGCAACGAGCCCGCGGGCAAGCAGTATGACGGCGTGAACCTGACCATGTGGTCCATGTGGAACTCCGACGAGCCCCAGGGCAAGGTCATCCAGGAGGCGGCCGCCGCCTTTGAGGAGAAGACCGGTGCCAAGATTACCGTGGAGTGGAAGGGCCGCTCCGTCAACGAGATTCTGTCCGCCTCTCTGGAGTCCGGCGAAAAGTTCGACATCTTCGAGGACGACTATCAGCGCATCGCCAACATCTATAAGGATTACACCTACGACCTGACCGACATGGCCAAGGCCGCCGGTTATGCCGACCACAGCTACGCCTGCTTCAACGACACCGTGGTTGAGTGGACCACGGAGCGGGATGAGGAAGGCAACGTGACCAAGGAAGGCTTCCTGAACAGCATCGCCGAGCAGCCCCAGGTGGGCGGCATCTTCTATGACAAGGATGCCTTTACCAAGGCCGGCGTCACCGCCGAGCCCAAGACCTGGGCCGAGTTCCTGGACGTGTGCCAGAAGCTGAAGGACGCGGGCATCGCCCCCATCGCTCAGGACAGCGCCTACGCCGACTTCGCTTTCTATCACCAGCTGGTCCGCCACCTGGGCGAGGACAAGATCACCGAGCTGGACACCAACGGCGGCTGGGCCAATGACGCGGGCGCCGTGGCCGCGGCCCAGGAGATCATCGACCTGGTGAACGCCGGCTACTTCGCCGACGGTGCTCCCGACGAGTACCCCAGCAGCCAGAACAAGATCGGCTTCGGTCAGGCTGCCATGATCGTGTGCGCCAACTACGTCACCGCCGAGGTGAACGGCGCCACCGGCACTGAAATCAACTGGGGCCTGTTCAATTATCCCGCCGTGGACGGCGGCGTGGACAACGGTTCCGCTTACATCGGCACCAACTCCCTGGCCATCACCTCCTATACCGAGAACGCTCAGGCCGCTTTTGACTTCATCATGTTCCTGACCTCCGGTGAGATGGACCAGAAGATGGCTGACACCGCCGCTCAGATTCCCGCCGACTCCCGCAACACCGCCCCCGCCAATCTGACCGGCACCATTGAGACCCTGCTGTCCGCCGACTCTCCCATGACCTGGTGCAACGGTTTCAACGCCCGTGACGACCTGAAGACCAGCATCAAGTCCACCATCGTGGAGCTGTTCGAAGGCAAGTTCACCACCGGCGAGGACTTCTGCAAGGCCCTGGACGCCCTGTATTAAGCAACGTCGTAAAAACAGGCGGCGCCCCTTGGCGCCGCCTGTTTTTTAGAACCTGCATTCACGACCTCAAACACCCTCCAGGCGGGAGTTTCGATTGTGAATGCAGGTCCTTATCCCCCGTCAGAAAGGAGAGAGCCGCATGAAAAAAAACAAGTCCATGATCTTCTGGTTCTGCCTGCCCGCCCTGCTGTCCCTGCTCATCATGTTCGTCTATCCGGTGTGCCGCACGGTGGCCATGAGCTTTTTCCAGGTGGAAAGCCTCACCGCTTCCACGGCGGACTGGAGCTTCTACGGCCTGAACAACTATCTGAAGATCTTCAAGAGCCAGAGCTTCCTCACCTCCATGCAGAATATGCTGATGATCTGGGTGGTGGGCGGTGTGTTCACCCTGGCCCTGGCCATGCTGATGGCGGTTGTGGTCACCAGCGGTATCCGGGGAAAGAAGTTCTTCCGGGCCGCCATCTACATGCCCAACATCATCAGCGCCGTGGCCCTGGCCACCATGTGGATCCAGTACATTTTCCAGTATGACCATGGCCTGCTCAACGAGATCGTCATGCTTTTCGGCGGCGACAAGATCAAGTGGCTGGGCAGCGACATCAAATTCTGGGCCATGACGGCCTCCTTCATTTTCGGCAGCGTGGGCTACTATATGCTCATCTACATCAGCGGCATTGAGGGCATCCCCCAGGACCTGTTCGAGGCCGCCACCATTGACGGAGCCAGCAAGGGTAAGCAGTTCTTCTCCATCACCCTGCCCCTGCTGAAAGGGGTCATCAAGACCTCCGTCACCTTCTGGAGCATCAACACCACCACCTTCTTCCTGTGGACCAAGATGTTCTCCCCCATCGACACGGAGCAGTCCACCATTGTACCGGTGGTCTACCTGTACGACACGGTGTTCGGCGGAAAGGGTGTCATCAACCGGGACGCGGGCGCGGGCGCCGCGGTGGGCGTGGTGCTGACGCTGATCATCATCGCTGTCTACGTGGTCACGGAGCGCCTGTTCCGGGGCAGCGACCTGGAATATTGAGAGAGGAGGGCGCGGCATGAAAAAATTTAATTGGAAAAAAGAGGTTCGGCTCCTGCCCGGCTATCTCATCGTGGGCATCTGGGTGCTGTTCACCGCAGTGATGCTGTTTTGGATCCTGGGGGCCAGCCTGTCCACCTCCCGGGAGATTTTCTCCGGCGAAGTCCTCAAATTTGCAAGCGGCTTCCATTTTGAAAATTACGTCACCGCCTGGCAGGTGCAGAACGTGTCCGTCTTCTTCGGCAACTCCCTGCTCTACTCTGTGGTCTCCTGTGCCGGTGTGCTGGCCATCGCCGCCCCCGCCGCCTACGTGCTCTCCCGCTGGCAGTTCCGGGGCGGTACGGCGCTGCGCATTGGTCTGGTCATCGCCATGAGCGTGCCCGTGGTCATGATCATTATGCCCATCTACGCCCTGGCCACCCAGTGGGGCATCAAGGGCCGGCTGCTGCTGGTGATCCTGTACATCCTCATGCGGGTGCCGTACACCACCATCTATCTGCTGGACTTCTTCTCCACCCTGTCCCGCACCTATGAAGAGGCGGCCTACCTGGACGGCTGCTCCGGCCCCAACACCTTCCTGAGGATCATGCTGCCGCTGGTGCAGCCCGCCGTCATCACGGTGACCATTTTCAACTTCATGTCCGTGTGGAACGAGTTCTTCATGGCCCTGATTTTTACCACCAGCGAGGCCACATACCCCGTTGGCGTGGGCCTGCTGAACATCATCAACTCCATGAAGTACACCGGCAACTACGGCGGCATGTTCGCGGCTGTCATCATCGTGTTCCTGCCCACCTTCCTGCTGTACATCTTCATGTCTGAAAAGATCATCGCCGGCGTAACGGGCGGCGGCGTCAAGGGATGACCCCTGGTTTGGAGGATTCAATGAGCGAAGAACAGAAATTTGGCCGGGTCACCATTCCCACCGATGTGGACGTGGTGCCCGAAACCCTGGAACTGCTGAAGCGCTGGGGGGCGGACGCCATCCGGGACTGTGACGGCACCGACTACCCCGAGGCCCTCAAGGGAGTGGACGCCAAGGTCTACTCCACCTATTACACCACCCGGAAGGACAACGCCTGGGCCCGCGCCAACCCCGACGAGGTGCAGCAGTGCTACATCACCACCGGCTTCCGCACCGCCCCGGGCGGGGCGCTGTCCATCCCCCTGATGCAGGGCATCTCCCCCGAGCTGCTCCAGGTCAATACCCGGGACGACATCAAGCGCTGGTGGGAGGTGGTGGACCGCACCACCGGCCAGCCCCTTCCCCCCGCCGCCTGGCGGTATGAGGAGGAGGCGGGCTGCGTGATCATCGACGCGCCCGAGGCCTTCCACGAGTACAGCGTCAGCTTCCTGGCCTACCTCATCTGGGACCCGGTGCACATGTACAACGCCGTCACCAACGGCTGGACCGACTTTGAGCACCAGATCACCTTTGACGTGCGCCAGCCCAAGACCCACAGGTTCACCATGGAGCGGCTGCGGAAATTCATCGCCGACCACCCCTATGTGGACGTGATCCGCTACACCACCTTCTTCCACCAGTTCACCCTGATCTTCGATGAGCTGAAGCGGGAGAAATATGTGGACTGGTACGGGTACTCCGCCTCGGTGTCCCCCTACATCCTGGAGAAGTTTGAGCGGGAGGCGGGCTACAAATTCCGCCCCGAGTTCATCATCGACCAGGGGTACTACAACAACCAGTACCGCACCCCCTCCAAGCAGTTCAAGGACTTCATGGCCTTCCAGCGCCGGGAGGTGGCCGCCCTGGCAAAGGAGATGGTGGACATCACCCACGAGCTGGGCAAGGAGGCCATGATGTTCCTGGGCGACCACTTCATCGGCACCGAGCCCTATATGGACGAGTTCAAGACCATCGGCCTGGACGCGGTGGTGGGCAGCGTGGGCAACGGCTCCACCCTGCGCCTCATCTCCGACATCCCCGGGGTCCGATACACTGAGGGCCGCTTCCTGCCCTACTTCTTCCCGGACACCTTCCACGAGGGGGGCGACCCCGTGCGGGAGGCCAAGGAGAACTGGGTCACCGCCCGGCGGGCCATCCTGCGCAAGCCCATCGACCGGATCGGCTACGGCGGCTACCTGAAGCTGGCCTGCCAGTTCCCCGACTTCCTGGACTATGTGGAGTCCGTCTGCAGCGAGTTCCGGGAGCTGTACGCCAACATCAAGGGCACCACCCCCTACTGCGTCAAAACCGTTGCGGTGCTCAACGCCTGGGGCCGGGCCCGCTCCTGGGGCTGCCACATGGTGCACCACGCCCTGTACCAGAAGCAGAATTACGCCTACGCCGGGGTGATCGAGGCCCTGTCCGGCGCGCCCTTTGACGTGAAATTCCTCAGCTTCGACGATTTGAAGGCCGACCCCCACGCCCTGGACGGGGTGAACGTGCTGCTCAACGTGGGCGGCGGCGACACTGCCCACACCGGCGGCGCGGTCTGGGAGGACCCGGCGGTCTCCGCCGCGGTGAGGCGGTTTGTGTGGAACGGCGGCGGCCTGGTGGGGGTGGGCGAGCCCGCCGGACACCAGTACCAGGGCCGCTATCTCCAGCTGTCCGCCCTGCTGGGGGTGGAGCGGGAGACCGGCCTCACCCTGGGGTACGACAAGTACAACTGGGAGGAGCACCCTGACCACTTCATCCTGGCCGACTGCGCCGGCGAGATCGACTTTGGCCACGGGGCCCGGGACGTGTACGCCCTGGCCGGCGCCCAGATCCTGGTGCAGCGGGACCGGGAGGTCCACGCGGCGGTGAACGAGTACGGCTCCGGCCGCGGGGTGTACCTCTCCGGCCTGCCCTACAGCTTTGAAAACAGCCGCCTGCTGTACCGGGCCATCCTGTGGGCCGCCCACGGGGAGGAGGAGCTCCACCGCTGGTTCTCCTCCAATGTGAATGTGGAGGTCCACGCCTTTGTGGCCAACGGCAAGTACTGCGTGGTCAACAACACCTATGAGCCCCAGTCCACCACCGTCTGGAAGGACGGGGAGAGTTTCCCCCTGGATCTGGCCGCCAACGAGATCAAGTGGTTTGAGATTTAGAAGCTGAACCAACAGCCTCAGCGCGCCGCCCGGAGGATATTTCCCGCCCTATTCGGCATTTCTGCCGTAACCACTGCTTCCTAAAAAAGCGTCCGGTCTGGAGCCCCAGACCGGACGCTTTTCAACAGCTTCTCCCCTTCGGCCTTCCAAACCGGCCCATTTTGTGATATAGTCAGCACAGCCGAAGCGACGCCTCAGTAATAGGACATCCAGACCAAGGAGGGATTGATATGAACCTGCCCGACCATTACAGCGATGACCTTCTGCGCTTTTTTCAGGGGAGGCCGGACCGGCTGGCCCTGTATCAGGCCCTGTTCCACCGGCTGGACGCCGCCTTCCCCCAGGCCCGGGTGAAGGTGCAGAAGAGCCAGATCAGCTTTTATAACAGCCGCCTGTTCGCCATGGTCTCCCTGCCCAGGCGAAAGGGGGACCCGGGCCTTCTGGTCTCCTTTGGCCTGGGGTACCGGCTGGCCTCCCCCCGGGCTGCCCTGGCGGTGGAGCCCTACCCAAACCGCTGGACCCACCACGTCCCGGTGACGGAGGAGGAACAGCTGGATCAGGAGCTGCTGGGCTGGCTGGAGGAGGCCTGGACCTTCTCTCAAATCAAATAGGCCGGACCACAGAGCCGGGCTACTGACCAAGCTGCAACCGCGCGTCCTCCGCCCGCAGAAGCAGCTCCACATCCCCCGGCTCCCACTGGTACTGGGTCGGGTCCAGCTCCTCCAGCGCAAAATGCCGCAGGCCGAATTGGGGCGAGAGCCCCCGGTCGGAGGTCGCATCGAACCAGAGCCATTCCCCGTCCAGACGGGCAATGCTCCACATGTGGTTCTGTCCGAAATACTTTCCGGTCATGTTGAAGCAGGGAATTCCCGCCTGCTCAAACAGGAGCTGCAGCGCGTGGGAATACCCTCCGCAGATCGCCAGATTGTCCCGCAGGGCGCCAATGGCCGTCTGGGCGTCGTAGGGCATATTCACCCGGTCGGAATTGTACCGATGATCGTATTTCACATGGCTGATCAGGTATGTATAGAGGGCCTCCGCCTTTTCGCGCTCCGTCATGGAACTGTCCGTCTCCTGCGCGGCAATCTGCTCCGCCAGCTGGCCGGCATGCTCCAGCAGGGCCAGGCACTCCTCCATCTCCATCCCCATGGCCGGCGTGTAGGTGACCGCTGTGCCGTCCCGATTCAGCGCGCACAGGATGTAGCCGCCGCCGGCCTGCTGGAGGACCCGGTTCAGGTCGTCCGGCGCCAGGGAGGGGTCTGTCAGGCGGATGGGCAGAGGGTCCGCGCCGATGTGATCTTCCGCCGCACGCAGCAGTTCCCCCAGGGTGGAGACGGTCAGGGCGTTTTGAGCCTCAGGCCAGCTCCCTGTTTTATAGGGCATGTAGGACACCTGACACAGAAGCGTGCCGCCCTCCTCCGTAACCGAGATATCATAGGCATATTTCAGCTGCGGATCCTGGCCCATCAGCTGATAATAGAGATTTCTTATGTCTATATCCCAAGCTTCCTCCGGCGTCATGCCGGAGACGTCCATGGGGACGGGCTGACGCACCCCGGAGATGGCGGCCCGCAATTCCCCCTGGATGTCCTCCCAGGTGGACGGGCGGAGGATATCCGTGTTCTGCCCCTCCGGCGGGAGAGAGGGCTGCGCCTCGGCAGTCTCCTGCGGCGCCGGCGGCGCAGAGGTCTCCCCCGCAGCCGGCGATTCCATTTCCGAGGGCCCCGCTGTCTCCTCCGGCTCCGCCGTAACCGGCCCTCCCGCCTCCTGTGACGGCTCGGGCCCCGCCGGCCGGTTTTCCCGGCCCGGGCCGGCGCAGGCGGTGAGCAGCAGTGTCAGCAGCAGCCCGGCCAGCCCCGCATAGATTCTGTATCGCATAGCTTCTCCTCCATTGCAGTGTTTTTATATTTTCGTCCCTGCGGCGCAAACTCCGCCAGGCTTTTCAGTAAACTAAAGGGCCCCCGCCGCAGCGGGGGCCCTTTTTTCAGCGCAGGTGCCAGATGTCCCGATTGTACTCCGCGATGGTGCGGTCACTGGAGAAGAACCCGCTGCGGGCGGTGTTCACCAGCATCTTCCGGGCCCAGAAGGGCTTGTCGCCGTAGTCGTGGATGGCGCGGTCCCGGGCGGCGATATAGCTCTCCACGTCCAGCAGGGACATAAACCAGTCCTTGCCCGTCAGATCGGTCCACAGGGTCTTCAGGTCGGCCTCATCCCCGTACTGGGTGAGCACCGGGTCCAGCAGGAAGTCCACCAGGGGCTTCACGTCCGGGCGCTGGTAGTAGATTTCCGACTGGTATCCCATCTTGGGGTCCCGGGCCTTCTGGTCGTACAGCTCAATGATCCAGTTGCTGGACGCGCCGAAGGTGTAGATGTTGTCCGGACCCACCAGGTCGGCGATCTCCACGTTGGCCCCGTCCCGGGTGCCCAGGGTCACCGCGCCGTTGGCCATGAACTTCATGTTGCCGGTGCCGCTGGCCTCCTTGGACGCCAGGGAGATCTGCTCGGAGATGTCGCAGGCGGGGATGAGCCGCTCCGCCCAGGAGACGTTGTAGTTCTCCACCATCACCACCCGCAGCCAGGGGCGGACCTGGGGATCGTTCTCAATGAGCTGGCGCAGGCAGAGGATCAGATGGATGATGTGCTTGGCCATGACGTAGGCCGGGGCGGCCTTCGCCCCGAAGATGACCGTGACAGGCCGCTCGGGGATGAGCCCCGCCTTGATGTCCAGGTACTTGCGGATGACATACAGGGCGTTCATCTGCTGGCGCTTGTACTCGTGCAGCCGCTTCACCTGGATGTCAAACACGGACTCGGGATCCATCTCAATCCCCTGCTCCCGGCGCAGGGTGTCCGCCAGCGCCCGCTTGTTGTCCGCCTTGATGGCCAGCATCCGGTCCAGCACCGAGGTGTCGTTGTAGAAGTCCATCAGCCGGTTCAGCCGGGTGGGGTCCGTCCGCCACTGGGCCCCCACGCACTGGTCCAGCAGGGCGGCCAGCTGGGGATTGCACACCTCCAGCCAGCGGCGCAGGGTGACGCCGTTGGTCTTGTTGTTGAACTTGCCGGGGTAGATGTTGTAGAAGTGCCGTAGCTCGGAGCTCTTCAGGATGTCGGTGTGCAGCGCGGCCACGCCGTTCACCGAATAGCCGTAATGGATGTCCAGGTGGGCCATATGGACGGTCTCGCTCACTGTGGTTTTGCCGTCCTTATTGGAGCCCTCCCGGGTCTGGAGGATGGCCACCGCCGGGTCGGGATGGGCGGCCCGGGCCCGGGCGTCCAGCTCCCGGAGGATGGGCACCAGCTGGGGCGCCACCTTCTCGATGAAGCCCAGGGGCCACTTCTCCAGGGCCTCGGCCAGAATGGTGTGGTTGGTATAGGCGCAGGTCTTGGCCACCTGGGCCACCGCCTCGTCCATGGTGAGGCCCCGCTGGGTCAGCAGGCGGACCAGCTCGGGGATGACCATGGAGGGGTGGGTGTCGTTGATCTGGATGACCACGTGCTCGCTGATGGCATGGGGGTCAAAGCCCCGCTCCTCCAGCTCCTTGAGCACCAGCTGGGCCCCGGCGGACACCATGAAGTACTGCTGGTACACCCGGAGCAGCCGGCCCGCCTCGTCGCTGTCGTCGGGGTACAGGAAGGAGGTGAGCCGGGCGGGCAGGTCCCGCTTGTCAAAGCTGATGCCGCCCTCGGGAGCGGGGGCGGGGTGCTCCACGTCAAACAGGTGCAGCCGGTTGGCGATGTCCGTGTGGGCGCCGGGGACGGCGATATCCAGCAGCCGGGCCTTCACGGGGCCGAAGCCAAAGGGCACCTGGAACTCCACTCCAGTGGGAATCAGCCAGCTCTCATCCTCAATCCAGGGGTTGGGGTGCTCGGTCTGCTTGTTGCCCTCCAGCTTCTGCTGGAACAGGCCGTAGTGGTAATTCAGGCCCACGCCGTCGCCGGGCAGGCCCAGGGCGGCGATGGAATCCAAAAAGCAGGCGGCCAGACGGCCCAGGCCGCCGTTGCCCAGGGAGGGCTCGGGCTCCGCCCCCTCAATGGCGGGCAGCGACCTGCCGCACTCCTCCAGCGCCTGGGATACCTGGTCGAACACCCCCAGCGCCAGCAGGTTGTTGCTCAGCAGCTTGCCGATGAGAAATTCCGCGGAGAAATAATACAGCTTCCGCTCCCCCCCAGGGGCGGGGCGGGCCTGGGACAGCTCCTGGGTGAGCTGAAGCAGCACGTGGTAGAGCTGCTCATCGCCGCACTGGGACAGCTCCCGGCCATACCGGGCCTGGCAGAGCTCCTGCATCCGTTGCTTGACGTCCATATACGATCTCCTTTCAAATCCATTGCTGCCGCCCCGTGGGCGGCGGGTCTGAAAACGTTTCCAGTCGCGGGACGAAGGTACTTGGTCCCTCTCTATCTCCACGGGAAAGTATATCCCGCTTCGCCGGTTTCGTCAAAGGTTTTCTGAACAAATTTGCGGAAATTTTTTCTTGTTTTTCGGTCACAACAGATGAAGGACAGGCAGAAACCCCGCACCGCCGTCACATTTTCCCGTTTTTTGCCTGCTCACTGTCCGCCCGCTCCACCCGCAGGCCTCCGCCGCAGGGGCAGCGGTAGCGCTCCGGGTGGTCCACCAGGGGGGAGCGCTTCATCCGGGGGATCCGCCGGCCGCACCGGGCGCACACCACCCACCAGCGCACCGGCCGGTCGTCCTCCAGCCCCAGCGCCTCGTAGCCGTCGGTGCGCCGGATGCGGTAGCCGTAGGCCTCGTTCATCCGCTGGGCGTAGCCCTTCCACCGGGCCCCGTGGTTGGAGCAGCCGCAGCAGGTGTGGAGCACCTCGTGGGCCAGCACCCGGAGCACCCCCTCCTCCCCGCCCTGCCGGGCCAGCTGGTCGGACAGCTCGATGGTATACCCGCCGCCCCGGCGGACGCAGCAGCCAAACCGGGTGCGCGCCCGGCGGTTGAGCCTGACGTGGGGGCAGATTTCCCGGGAAACCGGAATTTTGACGGCCCTGGCCTGGGCAATAACCAGGGCCAGCAGCCCGTCGATGTACTCCTGTGTCATGGCGCCTTCCTTTACAGCCGCACCGGGATGGGCCTGGTCATGGTCAGGCTGTCCGGCGTGACGGCGCACTCCACCGCCAGCACCTTCACCCCCGCCTCCGCCGCCTCCCGCAGGGCCGCGCCGAATTCGGGGTGGGTGCGGTCATTGGGGGCAAAGGCGGACATACCTGCCATCTGGACCACCACGCACACCGCCGCCTCATACCCCGCCTCCCGGCAGGCGGTGAGCTCCCGCAGATGCTTCACCCCCCGCTGGGTGGGCGCGTCGGGAAAGAGGGCCAGGCCGTTTTCCTCCAGGGTGCAGCCCTTCACCTCCACAAATCCCCTGCGTTCCGAACACTCCCAGTAGAAATCAAATCGAGAATTACCCCACGTGGTCTCCGGCCGCAGCAGGGCGGGCCGGGGCAGGCCCTGCTCCGGCCCCAGACCCGCCGACATCCACTGGGCAAATACCTGGTTGGGGGCCTGGGCGTCCATATTGATCAGCAGGGGCGGCAGGCCGGGCCGGACCTTCTCCACCGCCACCAGATCGTACTTCGTCCTGCGGGCGGGGTTGGTACTGCCCTCCAGGTACACCGTGCAGCCGGGAAGCAAAAGCTCTTTACACCGCCCGGTATTCTTCACATGGACGGTCTCCTCCCGGCCGTCCAGCTCCACCTGGGCGATGAACCGGTTGGGCCGGGCCAGAAAGTGGGCGGCATGGATGTCCCGGTAGATCATCGGTGCTCCTCCCCGCCGTCCCGGGCAGGCTCCTCCGCCCCCTCGGCCCCGTCCCCCTCCGTCTCGTCCCCCTCGGGGGCGGGCGGCACCTCCTGGGCGGGCTGGGGCATGGGCTGATAGGGCAGGAGAATGTCAATGCCGCAGGCCAGCGCCACCCCCACCAGCGTCTCAAACAGCCGGTCAATGGAGTAGATGGCCGGGGTGTCCCCCATGCTGTGGTTCACGGTGACGCACAAAAACACGATGCAGGCCATGGCGGCGCACCCCGGCTTTTTGACAATCAGGCACAGCTTGATGATGGGGATGAGCATCACCGACAGCACCGCGTACCGCAGCAGCTCGATATACAGCACCCCCAGGGTGTCCAGGCTGTACACCACCAGCACCCCCGCCACGCCGCCGATGAGGGTGCCGATCATCCGATTGACCGACGACTCAATGGTCTTTCCGGCGGAATTCTGAATACACACCACCGCGGCAATCATGGAGTAAAAGCCGGAGGCCTCCCGGAAATAGGCCAGCAGGCCGCAGAAAAATACCGCCACCACTGTCTTAATGATGCGCATTCCAATCCAGTGACGGTGCTCTGGGGACAGGGCCGGGGTGTTTTGCCGTTCCATGGCGTACCTCCGTAAACATAATTTTGTCTATCATACCACATCATGAGAACTCCTGCAACAGGCGTTTCTCCCAGTCTGGCCTTCCCTTTTTGCCGCCTCCGTGCTAAAATGTCCAGTGAGGTGATCTGTGATGCACATTCCAAAAGGGGAAACCGCCCTGCTGGAGCTGGTCCGGTTTGACTACGCCCTGGCAGCCGCCCTGGCCCCCTCCCCGGACTACGACGCGGCAAAATGGCTCTACGTCCCCAACCACTACGGCGAATACCGCTACATCCTGGGCACCCGGGGGGACCACCCTCTGATCTGCGTGGGGGTGAACCCCTCCACCGCCGCCCCAGGCGACCTGGACAACACGCTGAAATCGGTGGAGCGGGTGGCCCTCCACAACGGGTACGACAGCTTCATCATGTTCAACGTCTACGCCCAGCGGGCCACCCGGCCCGAGGACATGGAGCGCACCTGCAACGCCGCCCTCCACGCCGAAAACCTGCGGGCCTTTGACTACGCCCTGTCCCTGGACCGGGCGGGCTCCCCGGCGGTGTGGGCGGCCTGGGGGGCGGTGATTGAAAAGCGGAGCTACCTGCCCCAATGCGTCCGGGACATGATCGCGGTGGGGGAGCGGCGCGGCGCCCGGTGGTTTTCCGCCGGAAAGCGGACCCGCGCGGGGCACCCCCACCACCCCCTCTATTTGAAAAAAGACAGCGCCCTGGACCCCTTTGACGTGGGGGCCTATCTGGACGGGCTGTAGGCCCTCGTGAACGCCCTTTTGCGGGCCCCACGGCCCCTCTCCGCTCGGGGGACGCCGCCCGCTCCCCCTCCCAATGCCAAAATTTACATGCGAAAAGTTTTCTAAAACAGGTAAAGAACCGGCTTTTTGTGGACGAATGAAACAATTGCGGGCGGAGGAACTCCATGTTCCTCCACCCGCACTACACACAGAAAGGAAGGTCCTTACCATGACGAAACGATTTGCCGCCCTGGCCGCGGCGCTGTGCCTGACGCTCTGCACGCTCACCACTGCCGCCGGCGCGGCCTCCCACTTCCCGCCATACACCGGCGCAAGCACCTCTATCGCCGCCGCGCTGGACGCCCTGGGGGCCGACCCGTCCTACGCCAACCGGGCCAAGATCGCCGCCGCCAACGGCATTGCCGGCTATCGCGGAACCGCCGCCCAGAACACCCGGATGCTGGAGCTGCTGCGCCAGGGCGTGCTCATCGACCCCTCCGCCCCGGCGGCCGGCGACAGCCCCTATTATCCCCCGTATACCGGCGCCTCCTCCTCCATCGCCGCCGCGCTGGATGCCCTGGGGGCCGACCCGTCCTACGCCAGCCGGGCCAAGATCGCCGCCGCCAACGGCATTTCAAACTATTCCGGCTCGGCGGCCCAGAACACCGCCCTGCTGGAACTGCTGCGCCAGGGCAGGCTGCTCAGGCCGGGCAGCTCCGCCTCTCCCGCCGCCCCCGGCGGGCTGACCTCCGCCAACCTGAGCCGGGTGTCCTTCATCCGGCAGGACCGGAACACCTGCAAGGCCACCTCGGCGGCCATGGCGGTCAACCTCCTGCTGGGGAGCAACCGCTACTCCACCGCAAGCATGATCCACAGCGGCGTTTTGTGCCGGAGCCTGGAGGGGAACGTCTACACCGGCTCCGACGCCAACGCGTACCGCACCACCTACAAGACGGACAGCTATGTGGGCAGCCTGCGGGAGCTGGAGGCCGCCGTGGACGCCGCTTTGGCCAACGGCCTGCCCATCGTGACCGCCGTGCACTCCGCCTCCAGCCCGCACCACTGGATCGTGGTGGTGGGCCGGGACAGCGCCGGAAACTACCTGGCCGTGGACCCGGCCAGAAGCGGCTCGGGCTCCATGGCCTCCCAGGCCAGGAGCATGGCCGCGATGGGATATTCCTTCGGCCTCACCGACTACGCCCAGCCCCACTACGGCTACATCAGCTTCCAGCGCCGCTGACCGCCGGCGCAGAGGGCCGCGCAGGCCATACGACAAAAGAAGCCGCCGGACGCCGCAATGCGGCGTCCGGCGGCTGTGCTTCTCGGTCAGGCACTGCCCAGCTTGTGGGCGGTGGGGGGCTTGACAATGTGGGTCCTGGACAGCTGGCCCAGGCAGTACTCGTACTCACTGTTGGCGTAGGCGGTGAACAGAATGTCGATGATGTTCAGCTGGGAGATGCGGGAGGACATGGCCCCGCTGCGGAAGGTGGCCTCGTTGTCCGTGGTATACAGCCGGTAGTCGGACAGCTCCGCCACCGGGGAGGCCACGTGGCGGGTGATGGCGATGATGGGTGTACCCTGCTCCCGCAGGGCCTTCATGCACTCGATCACCTCCACCGTCTCCCCTGAGTAGGACACCACGATGGCCAGGTCCTCGCTGGAGGCGTTTTTCGCCTGGAGCAGCTGGGCGTGCCAGTCGTCGTTGACCACGCAGGGCTTGTTCAGCCGCAGCAGCTTCAGGTTCAGGTCCCGCGCGGCGCACAGGGAGGCCCCCAGCCCGAACAGCAGCACCGTGCGGCATTCCCGCAGCAGATCCACGCAGTGCTGAAGGGTGTCGGTGTCAATGAAATTTTTGCTGTCCTCCAGGGACATAATGTTTTTGTAGGTCACCTTGTCCACAATGTCGTCCAGGCTGTCCGACTGGGTGATATCCCGGCGCTCCTGGTCCCGGTTCATCCGGCGCACCGCCACCTCGCAGGTCACCGCCTGGCGGAACTCCTTATACCCCGCGAAGCCGATGCGCTGGCACATCCGAATCACGGTGGACGGGGAGGCAAAGGTCTTTTCCGCCAGCTGGTGGATGCTCAGCCCCATGGCCTCCCCCTGGTGGCTGAGCAGGTAATCGGAGACGGCCCGTTCCGTGGCGCTCATGGCATCCTGGCTCTCCCTCAGCCGCAGCAGCGCGCTTTTCATGCTCTCTTTCTCCTCTCCACCCCGCGCCCGGGCCCCGGGCGCGCGTCAATCTCCGGCAGGAGCCTCCCCATCCTCCCCGGCAGCCTCCGCTTAAAAAAGCAAACGTCCCTGCCGCCGTGCTGCCTGCCTGGGCGGCGTTATGCCGCCATTTGGGGTGGTACACGGAGCCTGGACGTTCATTCAAAAATCAAATACTTCCTTTTCTTTACATTGAGTATACTCTGAAATCCCCGCGGTGTCAAGAAAATTTCCAAAAGTTTCATATTTTTGGTGTGCACTCGACAACATCTGTGCAATTACTACAATTACACTGTGATATATTCTCCTTGTTTCATCATTTTCCCTCAAACGCGGAGAAAATATCCTACTTCCCGGTACAAAGTTCCACATCGTTTTCAAGTAATTGACAGGAAATCGAATTGGCGCTAGGATAATAAAAACGTGACAGTGCACAATTGAGCGCCGGCGCGGGCCTGTGTTTTACCCCGTTTTGCCCAAGCTGTTTTGGAGGCCCCTGTTGGCGGGCTCTCCCCGGCGCGGGAAAGGAGCAATGGACAATGAGCCTGAATCTGGACAAAATGACCACGGAGACCCGCAACCCCAGCACCATGGAGCTGGACACCATGACCCCCCTGGAGGTAGTCACCGCCATGAACCGGGAGGACGCCAACGTCCCCGCCGCCATCCAGCCCATCCTCCCCCAGATCGCCCGGGTGGTGGAGTGGGCCATCCAATCCGTTGAGGCCGGGGGCCGGGTCTTTTACCTGGGCGCGGGCACCAGCGGACGGCTGGGCGTGCTGGACGCCGCCGAGTGCCCTCCCACCTTCGGCGTCAGCGACGATGTGATCATCGGCCTCATCGCCGGGGGCGACCAGGCGTTTCTGAAGGCCGTGGAGGGCGCGGAGGACAGCCGGGAGCTGGGCCGGGAGGATCTGGAGTCCCGGGGCCTCACCAAAAACGACCTGGTCATCGGCATCGCCGCCAGCGGCCGCACCCCCTACGTGCTGGGGGCGCTGGACTACGCCAAGCAGGTGGGCTGCCACACCGCCGCCATCTCCTGCAACGCGGGCTGCGCCATCGGACAGGCCGCCGAGCTGGCCGTGGAGGCGGTGGTGGGGCCCGAGGTGCTCACCGGCTCCACCCGGCTGAAGGCGGGCACCGCCCAAAAGCTGATCCTGAACATGATCTCCACCGCCACCATGGTGGGGGTGGGAAAGGTCTACCAGAACCTGATGGTGGACGTGATGCAGACCAATGAGAAGCTGCACCGCCGGGCGGAGAAGATTGTCACCGAGGCCACCGGCGTCTCCCAGGAGGAGGCCCGGCACAGCATTGACCTGGCCGGGGGCAGCGTCAAAACCGCCATCACCATGATTCTGGCCGGCTGCGGCGCGGACGAGGCCCGCGCCCGCCTGGAGCAGGCCAAGGGCCACGTCCGGGACGCCATTCGGTAAAGCCTTTGATTTCCTGGCAAAAACGGCATGTGCCGTTTTTGCGTCCCCTTGCGCAAGGGGACGCGCATAAATCCCCGTCCCATTCCACAACAGCAGCGAAAGAGAGGTAAGAGAAATGACAATCCAGGAATTGGTACAGAGCATCCTGAAGGGTGTGGGCGGCAGACAGAACGTGATCACCGCCACCAACTGCATGACCCGCCTGCGCATCAACGTGAAGGACGACGGCGCCATCGACGAGGCCGCCCTGAAGGGGCTGGAGGGCGTGATGGGCATCGTCCACGACCGGGTGGGCTATATCGAGGTCGTGGTGGGCCCCGGCAAGTGCCGCAAGTGCTCCGACTACTGCAAGGAGCTGGGCATCCCCGCCGCCGCTGACGGCGCCAACATGGCCGTGGGCGGCGACTGGAAGGCCAACAAGGCCGCCATGAAAGCCGGACAGCAGGAAAACAAGCTCAAGTCCATGCTCAAAACCTTCGGCGACATCTTCGTGCCCCTCATCCCCGGCGTCATCGCCGCCGGCCTGTGCGCGGGCCTGAACACCCTGCTGGGCCAGCTCTTCCCCGGCACGGCAGACAGCCCCGCCCCCGCCGCCGTCACCATGATCTGCGCCTTCCTGGGCCTGATCAATACCGCGTTTATGACCTACCTCACCGCCTGGGCGGGCTACCGGGCGGCGGAGAAGTTCGGCGGCACCCCCATCCTGGGCGGCATGCTGGGCATGATCACCACCCTGGGCGGCATCGACACCATCTCCAAGCTGGTTGGCCTGTATAACGAGACTCAGCCCTTGGACGCCATCCTCCGCGCCGGCCGCGGCGGCGTGCTGGCCGCCGTCATCGGCGTGTGGTTCATGTGCAAGATTGAGCGGGCCGTCCGCTCCAAGATGCCCGACGCCCTGGACATCGTGTTCACCCCCGTGATCACCCTCATTGTCACCCTGGTGCCCTACGTCCTCATCGTGATGCCCATCACCGGCCTGATCTCCACCGGCCTGGTGAAGCTGGTGGGGCTGGTGGCCATGAGCACCTCCCCCGTTGTCCGGGCCATCAGCGGCTATCTGGGCGCGGCCCTGTTCCTGCCCATGGTGGCCATGGGCATGCACCACGGCCTGGTGGCCCTGTACTCCGTACAGCTGGAAACCTTCAGCGCCGTGTACCTCTACCCCGCCCTTGCCATGGCCGGCGCGGGCCAGGTGGGTGCGGCCCTGGCCATCTACCTCAAGTGCAAGAAGGTTGGCAACAACCGCCTGAAGAGCGTCATCACCGGCGCGCTGCCCGCCGGCATCCTGGGCGTGGGCGAGCCGCTGATCTACGGCGTCACCCTGCCTATGGGTAAGCCCTTCCTCACCGCCGGTCTGGGCGCGGGCTTCGGCGGCGCCTTCGTCAACCTGATGCAGGTGGCCTCCACCACCTGGGGCCCCTCCGGCCTGCTGGGCTGCTTCGTCATGACCGCCGGCCCCAACGGCGCGGTGATGAGCGTGGCGTACTTCGTCATCGGCCTGGTGATCAGCTATATCATGGGCTTCCTGTTCACCAACCTCGCCATCAAGCCCGAGGAAGTGGCCAACGTCTAATCGGCATCCTACTCAAGAGCGCGCCGGACCTCGGCCCGGCGCGCTCTTTTCCTGCATCGAAAGGAGTGTACACCATGGAAATCCGGCTGATTGCCATGGACCTGGACGGCACCGCCCTCCAGCCCGACCGCAAATCCTTCTCCCCCCGGCTGGAGGCCACCCTCTCCGCCGCCCACCAAAAGGGCGCGGCGGTGGTCCCCATCACCGGCCGGCAGTTCTTCCTCCTGCCTCCCGCCGTCCGCCCGGAGGCGGAGTGGGCCGGGCTGGCGGTGCTCAGCAACGGCGGCGAGGTCCGCCGCCTGACCGGCGGCTCTCTGCTGTCCGGCCACTATCTGGGGCGGGAGGCCCTGCTCCCCCTGCTGGAGGGGGCGGAAAGCCTGGACCTGCCCATCGAGCTGTCCACCGGGGAGGGGCTGTACCTCACCCGGGCAGACTGGGACCGCCAGCGGCAGATTGACGGCCCCCTCCACTTCCACCTCACCGAGGTGCTGGCCCGCTACGGCCGCGAGACGGACGACCTGCGTGCCTTCCTGGCCCCCGCCCCGCCGGTGCAGAAGGTAAACCTGCCCTACGTCCCGGACGGGCTCCGGGAGGAGACGGCACGGCTGCTGGACGCGCTGCCCCTGTCCTGGTTCTGGTCGGGGCCCCAGGCGGTGGAGATCGGCCATCCGGACGCCTCCAAGGCAGGCGGACTGCTGGAGGTGTGCGCCCTGCTGGAGGTGGACCCCGCCCAGGCCATGGCCCTGGGGGACAGCGGCAACGACATCCCCATGCTGCGCTGTGCGGGGCTGGGGGTGGCCATGGGGAACGCACCCCCCCAGGTCCAGGCCGCGGCAGACGCCGTCAGCGCCCCCTATGACCAGGACGGCGCGGCGCTGGCCATTGAGCAGTACGTATTGTAGTTCTCTCCCTTTCAAAATCACGCGGCAGCCCTTATTTCCGACATATTTCCCCTGATCTGGCTGCAACCCGATAGACGGCAGGAAAACACGCCGCACCTGTGTGCGGCGTGTTTTCCTGCCTTTTTTCGTCAACGCAGCCTGGCAAGGCCGAACACTTTGGCTCGGAGAAATGTAAATTCCATCAGAAACTCCACACAAACTTCACAATTCTCTGCTATAATCGCATCGGTGAGGTGAATCAAATGGCAAACATTTTAGTCGTCGAGGATGAATACGACATCCGGGAGCTTTTGCAGAATTATCTGAAAAACGAGGGTCATCACGTTGTGCCTGCGGCCGATGGAGCGCAGGCCATTGAACAATTCCGCAGCTCCAATGTGGATTTAGTTCTGCTGGACATCCTGCTCCCCCGCATAAATGGTTATGACGTATGCAGGGCCATTCGGGAAGAATCCGATATTCCCATTATGATGCTGACCGCGTTGGACAGCGAGAACGACCAATTAAAAGGTTTTGACCTGCGTATCGATGATTACATTCCAAAGCCCTTTTCCATGCCGGTCCTGCTCCGCAAGATTGACGCCGTGCTGCGCCGCACAATGAGGGACAGCCTTTCCAATCGGATTGCATACAAAGCTTTAACCTTAGACCTGGAGGGCTATAAGGTCTGCATTTCCGGTCAGATTGTCGATTTGACCCAAAGAGAGTTTGAATTGCTGAAAACTTTGCTCCAACACCAAGGGCGGGTCTTGTCCCGGCATACACTGTTAAATCAAGTTTGGAGCTATGACTTTTACGGCGATGAACGTATCGTCGATACACATATCAAAAACCTGCGAAAAAAGCTGGGCCTGGATTACATCGAAACAATCAGAGGGGTGGGATATCGAATTGATTACGAAACTGAAAAATAGCCTGACGGCAAAGATCTTTCTTGTCACCTGTCTTCTGCTGACAGCGGGATGCGCTTTGACTTATGGCCTAATCGCCCAGCTCATGCCGCTGTCTTATACAGCTGACCAGGAGCGTCTGCTGGCTGTGAAAAGCGGCCAGCTGGCGGAACAGCTGAGCGAGCATACGCCAGCCGACTGCGGTCCTCTTCTCTCACGGTTCACATTCCAGTACGGCGCACCGGTGAGCATTCAAGATTCCTCGGGAAATGTCGTCGCCGGCGCCGACCCCTCCAGCATTATGCCAACAGGAGAAAACGCAAGCTGGGAAACAATAACGGCTTCGCCATCGGAGAAGACGGTTCAGGCAGACGGCGAAACGGAAAATTATGTCGTGCATTGCATCGTCTCTGATTTTTCCTTTCAGGATTCCTCTGAACCGTATCAACTGCTGGTATTTTCCAGTACCCGCGCGGTCAATCAGGCGGCAGAGGCCTTGGGCCGCATCTGGCCCAGGCTGACCGCCGCCATCCTGCTGGTCTCAGTTCTCAGCTCCGTGTTCTATGCCCGGTTTATTACCTGTCCCATTGTGCGCTTGAGCGGCATTTCTCAAAAGCTGTCTGAACTGGACTTCAGCTGGCGGTGCAGAGAGCGGCGCACTGACGAAATCGGCACATTGGCCCAAAATCTGAACGAGCTGGCGGACCGTCTCTCCCACTCCATGCAGGAACTTCGATCCGCAAATGACTCCCTCCAGAAAGACGTGGAGCGGGAACAGCGGCTGGAACAGGCGCAGCGGGATTTTTTCTCGGCGGTCTCCCACGAGTTAAAAACGCCAATCACAATTATAAAGGGCCAGATTGGCGGAATGCTGGACGGAATCGGCGTTTATGCGGACCGGGACAAATATCTGGCCCGCAGCCTGACCGTGGCAAATCAAATGGAGGTTTTGGTACAGGAGCTGTTGACGATCTCCCGCATGGAAAAGGGCGGAGAACTATCTGCGGCTCCCGTAGAACTGGCCGCTTTGATTCAAAACTGCCTGCAAGACTACCGGGAGCTTTTTCAGCAAAAGGGGCAAAAAGCCGCCGCGGATCTGCCCGCGGAAATCTGGACAGCGGGTGACTCGGCCCTCCTGAAAAAAGCCTTGGGCAATCTTCTTGCCAACGCCGCGCTGTACTCGCCGGAGGAGGTCAACATTTATGTTATTGCTTATCAAGAAGCTGACCACATCGTTCTGATGGTGGAAAACGAGGGCGCGCACATTGCCCCAGAGCTTCTACCGCACCTTTTTGAACCATTCTTCCGCAGCGATCCCTCCCGGAGCCGTCAGACCGGCGGGAGTGGATTGGGGCTTTATCTTGTCCAGCAAATCGCCCAGCGGCATGGTGGCTTTTGTCAAATCCAAAATTCCGAAAGAGGCGTCCGCGCGGCGCTGATCCTTCCAAACTCCATACAAACCACATATTGACTACAAACAAACTCCACATTCTTCTGTTATCCTAACTGCAATCTCAAGCAGAAAGGATGAAACACAGATGAATGTGGAGATTTGCAACCTGTCCATGACCTACCCGTCGGGAAAAACCGCCTTACAGGGGATCGGCTTGGATTTGAACAGTCCAAACCTCATTGGCCTGCTGGGGCCGAACGGGGCTGGCAAATCCACCTTGATGAAGCTCCTGGTGGCGGGCCTGCTCCCCACGGAGGGGACGATCTCAGTAGACGGAATGCCCCTGATGAAGCAGGAGCGGCTGCTGAAAGCCCGCCTGGGATATCTACCCCAATCCTTTGGGCTGTTTGACGAGCTGACAATCTGGCAGTTCCTGGATTACATGGCGGCGTTGAAAGGAATTGCCAACAGCAGGGAGGCCATCGCCGCCGCTGTCCGGCGGACCAATCTGGAGGAAAAGCAGAACGCGAAAATCCGCACCCTGTCCGGCGGACAGCGCCAGCGGGTGGGAATTGCTCAGGCGATTTTAGGAGACCCTCATTTTCTGATCTTTGACGAGCCCACAGTGGGCCTTGATCCGGAGGAACGGATCAGCTTTCGCAATCTTTTTTCCCAAATGGCCCAGGACCGGCTGGTGCTTCTGTCCACCCATATCATCGAGGACGTACAGTCGGTGTGCAGCCAGCTCCTTGTAATTCACCAGGGCCGTATTCGCTTTGCCGGAACTCCCGATGAGCTGATTGCTGGAGCTGTGGGTCATGTCGGAGTGTTCCGGGAGAGGGACCGGCGGCAGGAGGCAGGGCTGCATATTACTTCCCGTGTCAACACAGCCCAGGGCATTGTCTGCCGCGCCGTGGCGGAGAAACTCCCCAGCTTTGTGGAACAGGCTGCGCCTACGCTGGAGGACGCCTACCTCTATCTCATTTCCAGGGAGGCGGGCTGATGAACATCCGGCAATTCCATCTGGAGCTGGCCCGTCTGCTCCAAAGCCGGCTTACTTGGCTGGCCGTCCTTTTGACCGCGCTCTCTCCTATTGCGGGGCTAACGCTCTACCGCCCGCTGTATTCCATCAGCGAAAGCGGCTATGTCACCACTATGCAGGGCATGTACCTGGCAAATCCGGCCCTGGCGGGCGGTGCGCTGGGGGCAGTCATATTTGCCATCCTCACTGTCTGGAGCATGGACAGGCTTGTGCGGGATGGAATGGAGGCTTTGACCCATGCGGTGGTCTCCCCCATGACCGCTGCCCTGACCCGTCTGGGGGCGCTGCTGTGTGTTGCTATCCTGGCCCAGGCGGTCACCATGCTGGCCTGGCTGCCATACACGGCGGTCAAGCTGGGCGCAGTTTTTGACTTGGGGAGCTATCTTCTGATGTATTTTGTTTTTATGTACAGCGCGCTCCCTCTGGCGGTTCTGTCCGCATCTGCCGCCTATCAATTCACCCGCCGGGCCGATTTGTCTCTGGCTCTCTTTGCCGCCTTCGCCGCGCTCAGCCTGACGGTATGGAAGGAGCAGTGGCAGCTCTGCTGGCTGAATCCCTGCGTCTGGGCGGTTTCCGATGATTTTTCCAACTACCGCGTGTTCCGCACCGTGGCCTATATGCGCCTTGTCTGGCTGCTGGCTCTGGCGGGGCTGTGGATGCTGTCATACCTCTGTGTACGGCGGTATGAGAAAGGCATATTTGGCTCCCTTCTGTGCAATATCCGGCGGGTGTACCGCCCCGTTTTGGCGGCGGGACTGATTGCCTTTTCCGTCCTGCTCTACACCAGCCAGCCGTTCCTCGACCAAAGCAGCGCGGAAATAAACTATGGATTTGTCTATCCAGACGAATACATGGAGGCCGTCACCTGCTCCAGCCGCTACGCCGATGTGCGCCCCAACCCCAGGACGGGCAGTGTATACGGAAGCGCCAGCTTCCAGCTTCAGAACACCAGCGGACAGCGGCAGGAAGTCCGTTTCCTGATCAACCCCGGTTATGACATCACCCGCGTTCAGGCCAATGGCGCAGACGTGCCGTTCACCATTGAAAAGGAACAGGAGCTCAACGAAAAGGCGTTTACCGTGACGATCCCGGCCGCCCCGGAGATTGAGCTTTCCATTCATTACGGCGGCTTCCCCCAAGAGTGGAACATTGTGTCCGCCTCGCAGGGCAGCCTGGAGATCAGCGATATTTACATGAGTCTGGAAAACGATGTGCTCTCCCCCTCCCCCTACAATGTGTGGTATCAAGGCGAGACGCTGCCTGCCGTCATGGACATCACCCTCCCCGGCCACATGACCCCTGTGCTGTTTGGCGCCGGCTCCACGGCTCTGCTGCGCGAAAATGAGGACGGCACAAAGGTCTGGCGCATGACGGACGAAGGTTACCACATGATTGTGTATGCTGGAGACTATATCAGGGAAGAAATTCCGGTAGAGTCCGCAGGCATTACCGTGAATTTCTACTACAGCCGCAGGCATCAGCCCATTATGGAGGCTGTAAACGCCGCTGAATCCATCCGTCAGGCCATTGAATACTGCACCGAGCATATCGGCCCGCTATCCTTCTATGGCGACGGCACGTTCAATCTGATTGAACGGCGGAGCGATGGCGGGGGATATGCGGGAGAGGGCGCCAGCATTGCCAACGAACTGGACTACACCGCTGAAAATCTGTCCAACAGCGCAAAGGGCAGCTCCGCCGCCCAGGTGACCATCCATGAACTTGTCCATCAATGGTGGGGACTTGGCAATATGTTTGATCCTATGGATGAAAGCGGCGTTTGGTCTACTGAGGGCCTGACCTGTTACACCACCTACCGGATCGTCAAAGAGCTGTATGGAGAAGAAGCGGCGCAGGCGGCCTATATCGACCAATGGCAGGCGGCAGTGGATGACTACTATAAAGATTTCTATGTCCGTCATCCCGAATATCTCTCCGCTCTACCGGAACAGTACCAGGCGGACATCGCCAACCGTCTGCGCGGGGTGCGGGAGTATAACGAGATGCCCTTAAAAATTTTGAAGGCGGAACAGCTGGTGGGCGGCGAGGAGGCTATGGATGAAATTCTGTCCGCGCTCTTTACCCGGGAGCTGAACCCGGAATATCCCTACCTGACCTATCAGGAGTTTCTGGACGCCTGCCATCTGACAGAGGAGGATTTGAATCTTGAATAAGATATTTGGATATGAGCTGCGGCGATTGCTGTGGAGCAAGCTGTTCTTCGGCATTCTACTGGTGTCCCTCGGCTATGGCTGGCTGACGCTCACCGGCTCCGTGATCCGCGGCGTAGCCCACACAGCTCCCTTTTCCCCGTGGAGCTTTGGCTATTATCTCAGTCAAATTCTGCCGCTGCTCTGCCTGGGAGAGCTGCTTTTTCTGGCGTTCTTCTTCTCGAAGGAGGAGCGCCTTCTCCAACCGTTGACCCAGGCCACTCCGGTCAGCCAGCGGCAATACACAGCCCTACGGTGCGGGGCTGTGCTGACGGCGGCAGCGATCCTCTGCCTGTGCGCCGCCGCCCTGGCGATTGGATTTTATGTGTCGCTGTTTGGATGGATGAACTATGGGGAACTGGTTTTGCCTGCTTTGCTGGTTTTGATCCCTCCGGTTATCTTCTGCCTGGGGGCGGGGCTGATGCTCAGCCGCTTCCGCCCCACTCTGCTCTACGTCTTCATGGCGGCAATGGTTTTGCTGTCTGTGCTGCCCTTGCCGCCGGCAATCAGCGTTTCGCTCAGCGGGTTCTTCCCGCAATTCCCGCTGACCTTGGACACACTGGCCCCAGCATTTCACGTCCCCGGCTGGCTGCTGGTGTCAAGATTCAGCCTGGCCCTTTTGGGGGGATTTTTCATGATTGCCGGCGCAAATGCGCAAAAGAATAAAAACTGAAAAAAACAAGTAAATTTTACAAGCAATTTATACCTGGCAGTACGATTTCGCAGGCAAACGCATATCAATACCAAGCAAATAGCCGCCTATACTTTCAGCTTATTTTACACTTTCTTGAAATTGACAACCGTATGCTGTCAGAATGGGCCGTTTCTTTTGACATCTGTGGACAAGCTTCTATCAATATGGTAAAATCAACCGCCAGAGAGGGACGCGCCAAACCGCTGACCTACAGACGCCGGGACAGGTGTGCCGCCATCCTGTGGGGAAAAGCTGGAGCGGTTGGCAGCCAACAATCAAAAAAGACTGTGTACCGGCCCACAAGTCCGGGCCGGGGGTTTTACACGGCGGAGGTTCTTATGTCACAGATGACAAAACGGGCGCTGGAAGCGTCATTGAAAAAGCTGCTGCTCCAAAAACCGCTGACCAAAATCACCATCAGCGACATCGCGGAGGACTGCGGCATCAGCCGCATGACCTTCTACTATCACTTTAAGGATATCTATGATCTGGTGGAGTGGGTCTGTGTGGAGGATGCCGCCCGAGCCCTGGAAGGAAAGAAAACCTATGACACCTGGCAGGAGGGATTTCTCAACATCTTCCACGCGGTGCGGGACAATAAGCCCTTCATTATGAACGTCTACCGCTGTGTCAGCCGGGAGCGGATTGAGCAGTACCTGAACCCGCTGATCCACAGCCTGATCCTGGGAGTGGTGGAGGAGAAGTCGGCAGCGATGACGGTCAGCGAAGAGGACAAGCGGTTCATCGCAAATTTTTATGAATACGCGTTCATTGGTATCATGCTGGAATGGATCAACGGCTCTATGAAGGAGGAGCCAGCAGTCATCGTAGAGTGCGTCAGCAGGCTGATCCACGGCAATATCGTCCGGGCGCTGCACGAGTTCCGCCTGGATAAACCCTTACATACGCAGGCAGATGATTGAAACATAAACAAAGCCCCCGCCATGATGAAATTTTAATCATGGCGGGGGTTCTGTTTATTGTGAAGCGGCGCGAAACGGTCTATGATAGCCCCATCAACAAGAGAACCGCAAGACGGTTCCAGAAAGGATGTCATATATGTATTATTCCAGCGGTAACTACGAGGCCTTTGCCCGCCCGAAAAAGCCGGAGGGCGTGGATCACAAGTCGGCCTACATCATCGGCACCGGGCTGGCCGCCCTCACCGCCGCCTGCTACCTGGTCCGGGACGGCCAGATGAAGGGGGAGCACATCCACATCTTTGAAAAGGACCCCATCCCCGGCGGCGCCTGCGACGGATGGAAATTCGAGAACGTGGGCTACGTCATGCGGGGCGGCCGGGAAATGGACAACCATTTCGAGGTCATGTGGGACCTGTTCCACTCCATCCCCTCCATCGAGACGGAAGGGGTCAGCGTGCTGGACGAGTACTACTGGCTGAACAAGGAGGACCCCAACTACTCCTTGTGCCGGGCCACCGTCAACCGGGGACAGGACGCCCACACCGACGGCAGGTTCGACGTGTCCGACAAGGCGGCCATGGAGATCATGCGGCTGTTCTTCACCCCGGATGAGGACCTGTACGACAAACGGATCACCGACTATTTCGACAACGAGGTGCTGAACTCCAGCTTCTGGCTCTACTGGCGCACCATGTTCGCCTTTGAGAACTGGCACTCCGCTTTGGAGATGAAGCGGTATATCAAGCGCTTCATCCACCACATCGGCGGCCTGCCCGACTTCAAGGCCCTGCGGTTCACCCGCTACAACCAGTACGAGTCCATGATCCTGCCCATGGTGAAGTACCTGGAGGGACACGGCGTCCAGTTCCACTACAACACCAAGGTGGTGAATGTGGAGTTCGACTGCAAGCCGGAGCGCAAGCAGGCCACCCGCATCGAACTGCTGCGGGAGGGCGGCCAGGAGCTCATGGACCTCACCGAAAACGATCTGGTGTTCATCACCAACGGCGGCTGTGTGGAGAACTCCTCCATGGGCGATCAGAACACCCCCGCTCCCTACAACACCGAGATCCGCCCCGGCGGCGGCTGGGACATGTGGCGGAAGATCGCCGCCCAGGACCCCGCCTTCGGCAACCCGGACAAGTTCTGCTTTGACCCGGAGCAGACCAACTGGATGTCCGCCACGGTGGAAACCCTGGATGGGCGGATCATCCCCTATATCACCAGCATCTGCAAGCGGGACCCCTTCACCGGCAGGGTGGTCACCGGCGGCATCGTCACCGTGAAGGACTCCTCCTGGCTGTTGAGCTGGACCATCAACCGCCAGCCCCAGTTCCGGAAGCAGCCCAAAGATCACTGCCTGGTGTGGGTGTATGCCCTGTTCACCGACAGGCCCGGCGACTATATCAAGAAGCCTATGCGGGCGTGCACCGGCAAGGAAATCTGCATGGAGTGGCTGTACCACCTGGGTGTGCCTGAGGAGAGCATTGAGGAGCTGGCCGAGCACTCCGCCAACACGGTGCCCGTGATGATGCCCTATATCGACGCCTTCTTCATGCCCCGCAACGACACCGACCGGCCCCGTGTGGTGCCTGAGGGCGCGGTGAACTTCGCCTTCCTGGGCCAGTTCGCCGAGACCGCCCGGGACACCATCTTCACCACCGAGTACTCCATGCGCACCGGCATGGAGGCGGTGTACACCCTGCTGGACGTGGACCGGGGCGTGCCCGAGGTTTGGGGCAGCACCTATGATGTGCGGGACCTGCTCAACGCCGCCATCATGCTCCGGGATGGCAAGCCCCTCACCGCGATGGACCTGGGCCTCAAGGAGAGAATGGCGGTCAAAAAGCTGCTGGGCAAGCTCGAGGAGACCGACATTGAAAAGCTGCTGAGGGAATATCATGTGATCTAAACCACCAGCAGGCAGACGGGAATGGCGCCGGGGACCTCACCAGTCTCCCGGCGCCATTTGACCAGCCCTACCTGCTCCAAACAAGCTGCGGTCGATTGCTCGAAACAAGTGCGGTCATTTTTTGCCTGACCCAAGCAGGACCCATACGGAAAAATTTCAGGGAGTGCCAGGTTGCTTTACTTGGTACTCCCTGATGATTTTTCTACTAGGCGCCGTTTGAAAATTGGCAGTGTGCCCAGCGGCGAGGGATTTTTTCGCCAGATAAGGCGATTTTGACGCCGAAATACTTTGTGTATTTCAAGTCAAATCAACGCCGTATGCCGGAAAAAGACCCGCCGCTTGGGCATGTTGACAATTTTCAAACAAGCCCTAATTGCGGCAGACGCCTTTAGCGGAAATCCACAAGAGTTTAACGAAAACTTTGGTAATTTTGCAGCCTTGACCGTATTGCACCCATATGCTGTTAAATAAAACATCCAGGGTATTTTCTTGTTTCTAAAGGAAATCAATTGCGGCAATACGTTTGGAGGAAGACATGAGAGAAAAAAGCCACTATCTGTCTCGAAAAGAATTTTTAACACTCTGCGGCATCTCCAAAAACACCCTTGTCTGGTACGAAAAGATGGGACTGGTACAGCCAGCGGTTATTGGGGAAAATGGATATCACTATTATTCCAGAGAGCAGTTCTTTGAAATTGATTTAATCAAAAATTTGAAATGGACAGATAAGTCACTGACGGATTGCAAGAAATACATTGACTCCCGCAGCCCGGGAAACTTTCTCAGTATGCTCTTGGAACAGCAGCAGCTGCTGGAACAAAGGCTGGCGCTCCTCACCCAGCAGAAAAATATCATCGACCAAAGCCTGCGGGACTTTCTTCGCATGCAGGCAAGATGCACCGACCAGCCAAAGCTGGTGGAATGCCCCACCTTTTACCTTCTGATTCAAGAAATCGAGGAGAGAACATCACGGGGGTACATCATCGCGCTCAGCAGGCTTTTTGACCTGTTTCACGACATCATGAAGAGCTATGAGTTCATTTCAAGCATGTACAACCGGGCCCTTGTCCCCAAGGAGGACCTTCTGGCTGGAAACTACCACGCGATCTCCCATGTCTGCATGACAGCCCGGCAGCATATCGACCACCCCGCCTGCCGGACGGTTCCGTCGGGGACCTTCGCGGTGTGCTTTCACACCGGACCTGCGGGAACCATCAGCCGGACCTATGACCGCATGATGGAGTTTATTCAGCAGAAAAACATGGAGGTGGCGGGCGACGCGCTGGAAAGCGACTATATCAACTACCTCTCAGAGCGGGACCCGGAACGGTTTTCCAAAGAGCTTTTGATTCCTGTCCGGAAGCAAAAATGACACCTGCTCTAAGGGAAGCGGCGGCGCAAGATGTGCCGCCGCTCTTTTTCTTGCTGAGGAGATCAGCTTGTGGAAAATCACAAAATTTTTGTCAAAACTTTGGCAATTTTGCGGCCTTGACTGTATTGTAGCCATACGCTGTTAAATGAAACTGCCTAGGCAATACGCTGTGTGGAGCATGATTCACACACAAACCATACGCAACGAGAGACACAAAGAGAGGAAGATTTATTTGTGAATGACTCCAAACGCTCGCTGAACCTGTTCGCGGCCGTCTGCATGATGACTGGCTGTGTGGTTGGGGCCTCGGTCTTTGTGGTGCCCGGTGAGCTGGCGGTTTCCGTCGGCCCCGCCGCCTGGGTTTCCTACCTCATTGGCGCGATTCTCATGTTCTTCAACTGCTTCATCTACGCCCAAGTGGGCGCGATGCTCCCTGTATCCGGCGCCAACTATATGCTGTGCAGCACCTCGGTCAACGGCACCTGCGGATTTCTTTACACCTGGGGCTTTTTGCTGGCCAACAGCTTCCTGTTCCCCATCATGGCCCGCACAGCCTCAACCTATCTGGCCGTGTTCTTCCCCGTTCTGGAAAGCTGCACCATGATTGTGTCCATTGTCCTGATGGCGGCCACCATCGCCATCAACATGCTGGGCACCAACCTTTCGGCCGCCATTCAGAACGGCTGCGTCATCCTGCTGGTCGCGGTGGTCCTGCTCTTCTCCGGCGGCGGCATCATCAACGCCGACTGGTCCCACTTTGATCCCCTGATGCCCACCGGTTTTATGCCTGTGATCATGGGCGCCATCTCCACCTACTACGCCTTCGCCGGCGTAAACTGTGTCATCGAGCTCTCCGGCGATATCAAGGACCCGGGGAAAAATATCCCTCGCACCATGTTTATCAGCTTTGGCATTGTGGTCTTGATGTACATCGGTATGTGTGTGGGCCTGGTGGCCCTGGTCCCCGCCGAGCAGCTGAACGTGCCCACCCCTGCGGTTACCGCCGCGGCCGTATGTTTCCCCGGCTGGTTTCGGTACTTCATCGCGCTGGCCTCCATCGCCGCCTGCTGGACCACGCTGAACGCCATCACCTCCTCCATGGCCCGGCTGCTGGCCATGCTGGGCGTTACCTCCGTCCTCCCCGCCGGCATCGCCAAAACCAACAGGCGGGGCGCCCCTCAAAACGCACTCATTGTCCTGCTGGTGCTGGCCATCGCGCTGATCCTCTTCTCCGCCACCGTCATGCAGTATGTGAACATCAGCTCCTTCTATCTCATGTTTATCACCCTGCTGGTGGCCTTCGCCTCCCTCAACGTGAAGAAAAAACTTCCTGAGCAGTATGCGTCCGCCGCCTATCAGCTGAAGGGCGTCTGGTACTACGTGTGGCCCATCCTCTCCATTGCTTCCGGGCTGTTCTTCATGGCCCTTCAGTTCCGGGACGATATCAAAATGACCGGCGTGTCCGTCATCCTGCTCCCCGTAGGCGCGCTTCTCTATCTGTGGCGCAGGAAGTCCATGCAGGCCAGGGGCATCAACCTGGACGAAGAATTGCTCAAAGGCATGTAATACGCTCAATTGCCCATTCAAATTTGAAAGGAGTTTTTCATTATGTCTAACAGTAAGCTGGGTACCATCCGCCTTCGCGTCTCCGGCGGCCACTACGGCGGCGGCCTGCTGGACGGAGCCGCCCTGATCGGTTTGATCAGCGACGCTGGCACGGAGCTTCAGATCGCCTGGAGCGGCGACGAGGGCCTGCTGGCCGCGTGGCACCACATCGAGCAGTACGTCCCCGTCTATGTGGGCGACTATCTGGAGGTCCGCACCTGGTTCAGCCGCTACGGCAACACCTCCGCAGACCTGGAGGGCGCCATCTATAAGGTAGGCGAGCTGGTGGACGGCGGCAAGACCAACGCCGCCCGGCTGCTGGATCCCCCCGTGCTGGTCATGCGGGCCTCCGCCACCGGTGTCACCCCCAAGGAGGTCAACCGCGGCCTCCAGGTGGAGAGGCTGGAGGATATCCCCTTCGAGCCCGCCGGAGATAAAAAGTGGTGGGAGAAAAAGTGAGGAGGGACACGGTCATGAACGCACTGGAAGGCATCCGCATTGTGGACCTGAGCACAGCCTACTCCGCCCCCATCGGCACCATGCAGCTGGGCGACTTCGGCGCCGACGTCATCAAGGTGGAGAACACCGGCCTGGGCGACGGCTCCCGCACCTGGAATCCGTTCATGCCCTATGGGGAGAGCATGGCGTATCTCTATATGAACCGCAACAAGCGCTCGATTACCCTCAACCTGAAGAGCGAGGCGGGCAGGAGGGCCCTCTATGAGCTGGTCAAGACCGCCGATGTGGTGGTGGAAAATTTCCGGCCCGGCGTGGCCGCCAAGCTGGGCGTTGACTATGAGACGCTGCGGGCCATCAAGCCCGACATCATCATGGCCTCTCTCTCCGGCTACGGCCAGACCGGCCCCGACGCCAAAAAGGGCGCCTACTCCAACCTGGCCGAGGCCCAGAGCGGCCTGATGTCCCTTACTGGTTTTTCCGATGAAGACGGGGGGCAGCCCACTGCCTCCGGTGTGGCTTTTGGCGACAGTGTGGCCGGCATGTTTCTGGTCCAAGGTATCCTCTACGCAATCATCCACCGTATGCGTACCGGCGAGGGACAGTACATTGACGTGGCCATGGTGGATTCTTTGATTGCCTTGATTCAGCATGGCATTACCCAGTATTCCACCACCGGGGAAAACCCGCCCCGGGTCGGCAACCGGGACCTCTCCGATTATCCCTATGACACCTTCAAGGCCAAAGACGGCTGGTGTTTCCTCGGAAACGCCACCGCCTCCGACTGGTCCCGGTTTGCCCAGGCCATCCACCGGCCCGACCTGGCAGAGCGCGAGGAGCTCAAGACCCCTGACGGGCGCTGGGCGCACCTCCAGGAGATCCACGACATCGTGGCCGGCTGGACGGCGCAGCGCACCCGGGCCGAAATTGAAGCCCGCTTCATGGAGTACGGCCAGCTCTTCTCCCCCATCAATACCATCTCTGAAATGATGGAAAATCCCCAGACCAAGGTCCGGGAGATGGTAGTGGACCTGGAATACCGGGGCGTCAAGTACAAGGACAAGGGCATTCCGGTCAAAATGAGCAAAACCCCCGGCTCCATCCGTATGATGCCCCCCACCCAGGGCCAGCACACCGACGAAATCCTCAAGAGCATCGGCTACACCGAGGAGCAGCTGGCCCAGCTTCGGAGCAGCGGCGCCATCCTCTGAGCCCATGCCGGAAGCCAGGAATACCATGCTGCCGCTGATCAAGCTCAGAAATCAAACCTGCCAGTTTTCATCGTCAGACTGCTCTGGGCGTTCCGCCCGAATTCTCCATATTTTTCCGCTGCCCGGTTGAGACTCCCTCCTCTGTCCGCCATGTGAAAAGCGAGGGATAAACCTCGGAAACGGCTTAGATGCCGTAGGCGTTCAGCCTACGGCATCTAAGCCGTTCGGTTTTTGTCTTGTGCTGATAAAAAGATGCAGACGATCTCATCATGCACAAAAAAATCAACTCGAAGCCCAGGCGCCGTTTGAAAAATGGCAATGTGCCCAGCGGCGAGGGATTTTTTCGTCAGGCAAGGCGATTTGACGCAGAAATACTTTGTGTATTTCAAGTCAAATCAACGCCATATGGCAGAAAAAGCCCCGTCGTTTGGGTATGTTGACATTTTTCAAACAAGCCCCAGCGCAGCGGGTTCGAGCTGGAATGGAGCAGCAAAGCTGCGTGATGCAGATTTCGCTCCGGCGTGGCAAGGCCAAACACTTTAGATGCCCATCAAAAATCTGCTTTACCTACCTGATTTGCCGCCATGAACAGTTCTCTGCTCACGATTGGCGGGTGATGCCCCTGTATCAAGAACTTTTCCAGTTTACCATTGTTTTTAACTTGCCTGCCCGAAAACAGATCCTGAACAAAAATCTTTTGAAACACCACGTCCCCAACATATTTTTCGTTTCGCAGCAGCTTGCTGATTGCCTCCCGGCTCCAACGGGCTCTGCCTGTTGGAGAAAAGATTCCATTTTTGCAGAGCCAATTTGAAATCTCTCCAGGCGTGTGACCTTCTGCTCTCATCCTGAACATTTTACGGACAATCTCGGCGCCTGCTTCATCGATTGCCAACTCCCCGCCATCTCCTCGCTTATAGCCGAAGCACACAAATTCAGCATAGCCGGATGATCCACTTTGAAACCCTCGTCTAATGTGTACTCCGGCTTTTGAGGCGATTCCGCGTACCGCTTTGCCGTCCGGGGATCCATGTGGTATTTCTTCCCCAGCTCCACATAGCTCAGCCCTTTTTGCCTGTCGCTTCGGATGTCCATCCACCGTGCTCCTTTCTTTTCCTGACTCCCTTTCCGGGCTCTTTCACTCCCTGATTGGGAGTCTATCTTTTTCCCTCCTCTCCGCCACAAAATTACATTTTTTCCTCGGCCTTTTCTTTTATCATCGGCGCTGACATGGAAACGTCAGAAAGAGAATACATAAAAGCTACGGCCCCCATCAAGTCAATGGAGGCCGCTTTTCTCATACGCTGATATTGTCCAGATAAACAACAAACCCGAACCCGTCCCCGATGGGAAACAAGTTCGGATTATGTTGCTTTGGTGGAGATAAGCGGGATCGAACCGCTGACCTCTTGAATGCCATTCAAGCGCTCTCCCGCATCATCCGGTGTACTA
>ERZ808037.256-NODE-256-length-56441-cov-13.133560_pt1 | contig 56441 bp, 60 predicted proteins | sample MGYA00380190_ERZ808037 | MGnify/ENA primary metagenome ERZ808037 (study PRJEB31490, sample SAMN06133399) | mouse gut metagenome | isolation source: J9 | host: mice | place: China: Chengdu | collected 2015-05 ... | reverse complement strand
AACTGGAGTGGCACCGCTTACGCTGCGCCACTCCGCTTAAAACTTAATTTTTTCCTACCAGGGTCTTTTTTGTGCTGTCCGCACAAGTTGGAGCACTCCAGTACTCTTATTTTCCTACATCAGGGGGCTTTTGTCTATTGTCCGCTTTTACTGGTGCAGTTCAGCCGGCAGGGTGCTCGCTTTAAAGTTCTTCTTGGTTACTTTTCTTTCAAGAAAAAGTAACTTACTCAGCTCCAGGCACGTGAATGACGCCCATGGGGCACTCCTTTACGCAGATCTGGCAGCCCACGCACTTGTCCTGGTCGATCTTGGCCAGGAAGTTCTCCACGGTGATGGCCTCCTTGGGGCAGGCCTTGGCGCACTTCATGCAGCCGATACAGCCGGCGGTGCACGCCTTCCGGGTGTCGGGGCCCTTGTCCTTGTTCTGGCACAGGACCACAGGCTTGCGCTTGTGCTCGGGAACAATGGAAATCACCGCGTTGGGGCACACGGCGGCGCAGGCGCCGCAGCCGGTGCACTTGGTCCGGTCCACCCTGGCGATGCCGTCCACGATATGGATGGCGTCGAAGGCGCAGGCCCGGGTGCAGTCGCCATAACCCAGGCAGCCGAACTTGCACATGCCGTCGCCGCCGTAGAGGCCCTTCACGGCCTGGCAGCTCTGGATGCCCTGGAACTCGTACTTTTTCCCCGTCTTATCACAGGTGCCGGAGCAGGCCACTACCGCCTTCATGGGGGTGGAGGAGCCGGCGTCCACGCCCATGATCTCCGCCACCTTGGCGGCGCAGGCGGCGCCGCCGGGGGTGCACTTGTTGACGGCGTTGCCGTCCTCCACAATGCTCTTGGCGTAGTCGGCACAGCCGGCACAGCCGCAGGCGCCGCAGTTGGCCCCGGCCAGCACGGCGGTGATCCTCTCCACCCGCTCGTCCACGGGGACGTACATGAAAATAGAGGCGGCCACCAGAATCACCGCGCCGATGAGGCCGACCACGGTAACCAGGATAATTGCCATTAAAATTGGATCCATACTACTCTCCCCCTCCTATGCTGCAACGTTGAAGATGGCGTCGATGATGCCGCCGAAGCCCATGAAGGACAGGGAGGTCACCGCGGCGGCCACCAGGGTGATGGGCAGGCCCTCGAAGCACTTGGGGGTAACAGCCTGTTCCACCCGGCGGCGCACGCCGGAGAACAGCACCATAGCCACCAGGAAGCCGATGCCCGCACCGGCGGCGCAGACGATAGACTCGATGAAGTCATAGCCGTTGTCCAGGTTCAGAATGGTCACGCCCAGGATGGTGCAGTTGGTGGTAATCAGGGGCAGATACACGCCCAGGGACTTGTACAGGGCGGGGATGAACTTCTTTAAAAAGTTCTCCAGCAGCTGAACCAGGATGGCGATGATCAGAATGAACACGATGGTCTGGAGGTAGCCCATATCCCACTTCAGGGACCCGTCGGGGTTGGCGGGGGTGAGCAGGAAGGTCTGAATGGGCCAGGTGGCGGCGGTGGCCAGCACCATGACAAAGGTGACGGCCAGGGACATACCCACGGCGCTGTCCAGCTTTTTGGACACGCCCAGGAAGGGGCAGATGCCCAGGAACTTGGCCAGGACGTAGTTGTCCACCAGGATCATGGTAAAGAAGATAACAGCAAGCTTCACCATTACGCATTACCTCCTTCCACAGCGGGGACTTCCTTTCTGGGGCGGGTGGTGAGCCAGGTGGCCCCGGCCATCAGGATGCCGAAGACGAAGAAGCCGCCGGGGGCGCTGGTCATCAGGCTGAAGGTATCAATGGATTCGGGAATCACCTGAATCTTGAAGTCGGCCCCCAGGGCGGGGATCAGCTTGCCCAGGCCGGCCATCCAAGTCCCCGAGCCGATGATCTCGCGGATGGAGCCCATGATGGTCAGGGTGATCGTAAAGCCGATGCCCATGCCGATGCCGTCCAGGGCGGAGTCCACGATGCTGTTCTTGGAGGCGAACATCTCGGCGCGGCCCAGAATGATGCAGTTGACCACGATCAGGGGCAGATACACGCCCAGGGCCTTGTCCAGGTCGGGCACATAGGCCTTCACCACCATCTGGACCACCGACACAAAGCCGGCGATGACGGTAATGTAGCAGGGGATGCGGACCTGGTCGGGGATGATCTTCCGCAGGGCGGAGATCACGATGTTGGAGCACAGCAGCACAAAGGTGGCGGCCAGCCCCATGCCGATGCCGTTGGAGGCCATGGTGGTGACGGCCAGGGTGGGACAGGTGCCCAGGACAAGCCGCAGGACCGGGTTTTCGTTCAAAATGCCGTTGGTAAGGATTTTCATTTTACTGTTTTCACTCATCTTGATTCACCTGCCTTTCAAGGAATGGCGTTATACGCGTTGATGGCGGAGTTGACAGCGGAGTTCAGCGCCCGGCTGGAGATGGTGGCTGTGGCGTAGGCGTCCACATCGACACCCAGGACCAGTTCCTTGCCGGCGGGCTTGCCGGCGTAATTGGCCCAGTAGCCCTTGCCCTTGGACACGTTGCTGCCGATGCCCTGGGTCTCCGCGTCCTCGGTGACCTTCAGCTGCTTGATGTTTCCATCCGCGTCGAAGGAGGTCATCACGGTCATCTTGCCGCCGTAGCCCTTGGCGGTGCTGGTGATAACGTAGCCGGTGCCGTTATTGGCGGCGTAGACGGCGGTCACGTTGTCCACGGCGACGCCCTCCACGGGGGTGAAGTCGTCGGCCTCGGGCAGAAGCTCAATCCGGGCCAGCCGCTCGGCCTCGATCCGGGCCGCCTCAATGATGGGGGCGGTCACCTTGTTGGTGGCGGCCAGCGAGCCGGTGATGGCGATACAGATGACGCACAGCACCACGATGGGCTTAAAAATCTTATTCCAGTTGCTCATTTTGCGGCCGCCTCCTTCTTCTTCGCGATGCCCAGCTTCGCCTGCCGGGTGTTGACCTCGATGTAGGGGGTGATCAGGTTCATCAGCAGGATGGCGAAGGACACGCCCTCGTTCATGTTGCCGAACCGGCGGATCAGCATGGTGACCACGCCCAAGAAGATGCCGGCCACCAGCTTGCCCTTGTCGGTGGTGGGGGAGGTGACGTAGTCAGTGGCCATGAAGAAGGCGCCCAGCATCAGGCCGCCGGACAGCAGCTGGACCACGGGGTCCATGCCGAAGCACAGGGACAGCACAGCCACAGTGACCAGATAGGTCACGGGAATCATGGGGCTGATGACCTTGGTAGCAATCAGGTAGAGGCCGCCAGCCAGGATGCAGATGGCGCAGGTCTCACCCAGAACGCCGCCGTGGTTGCCCAGGAGCAGGGTGACATAGTCGCCCGCGCCCAGCTCGCCGGCCACGGCCAGAGGGGTGGCGGAGGACAGAGCGTCCACGCCGTTCTCAGGCAGGGGGTAGGCGGACATCTTGGCGCCAAAGCCCACAGCCAGGGAGATGCGGGCCACGATGGCGGGGTTGGCAAAGTTGTAGCCCAGGCCGCCAAAGAGCTGCTTAATAATCACAATAGCAATAAACGCGCCCACAATGGCCATCCACCAGGGGAGGGTGGCAGGCATGTTGAAGGCCAGCAGCAGGCCGGTGACCACGGCGGAGAAGTCCGCAATGGGGATCTCCCGGCCCATCAGCTTGCAGTAGGCCCACTCGAAGAAGACGCAGGCGGCCACGGTGACGGCGGTGACAATCAGGGCGTTAAAGCCGAAGATAATCACGGAGGCGATCAGCGTGGGCACCAGGGCCAGACACACCTTGCCCATGATGCTCTGGGTGCTGTCCGGGCTGGTAATGTGGGGGGCAGCGGTGACAATCAGCTTGTTATCCATCACTTCTTACCTCCATTCTTCATCATGATCTTGGCCAGGGCGATGGAGGGGGCCAGGGGCCGCTTGGCCGGGCAGACGAAGGAGCAGGTGCCGCAGCTCATGCACAGGTCGGCGTTGAGCTCCACCAGCAGCTCCACATTGCCGTCGTTGTAGGCCTGGACGATCTCCTTGGCGGACAGGCCCAGGGGGCAGGCGTTGGTGCACCGGCCGCAGTGGATGCAGTTGGTGGCCTTGGGCAGCTGGGCCATCTTCTTGGAGAAAGCCAGAACGGCGTTGTTGTTCTTCAGGATGGGCTGGCTCAGGTCGGCGATACAGTTGCCCATCATGGGGCCACCGTAGAGCACCTTGCCCGGCTCGTCGGTGAAGCCGCCGCAGAAGTCCATCAGCTCCTGCACCGGAGTGCCGATGATGACCTCCACATTCTTGGGCTCCTTGATGATGTCGCCGTCCACAGTGAGGCGCTTGGTGGTCAGGGGCATGCCGGTAGCCAGGTACTTGCCCACAAAGGCCACAGAGGTGACGTTCATCACCACCACCCCCACGTCGGAGGGCAGGCCGGGGAAGGGGACCTCCCGGCCGGTGCAGTTCTCGATGAGAACCTTCTCAGCGCCCTGGGGGTAGCGGCAGGGCAGCTCCTTCACCTCGATGCCGGCGGTGGCCGCGCTTCTCATTTTGGCGATGGCCTCGGGCTTGTTGCCCTCAATGCCGATGATGCACCTGGGAATCTCCAGGTACTTCATCACCGCCTGGATGCCCTCCAGGATGTACTGGGTATCCTCCAGGAAGCAACGGTTGTCCGAGGTGATATAGGGCTCACACTCGGCGCCGTTGATCAGGAGGGTGTCAATCTCGTCCAGGTTCTTGGGGGAAAGCTTCACCGCCGTGGGGAAGCCCGCGCCGCCCAGGCCCACCAGGCCGCTGGCCCGGACGGCATCCTGGAAGGACTTGAGATCGGTGACGGTGGGGGGGGCGACCGCCGGGTCCACCGTCTGCTTGCCGTCGGGGATGATCACTACCGCCGTCTGGGGGGCGCCATTGGGGGCGGTGATGGTGATGATGCCGTCCACCGTGCCGGACACGCCGGAGTGGATGTCGCAGGATACAAAGCCCCCCGCCTTCCCCACCACGGTGCCCACACAGACCTGGTCGCCCTTGGCCACCTGGGGAGCGGCGGGGGCGCCGATGTGCTGGCCCATGGACAGAACGATCTTGGAGGGCAGCGGCATCTTCACGGTCTCCTGGTTGGACGTCCGCTTTTCATGCGGGACCTGCGCGCCATGCGCAGATCGTGTTAGAAATTTGCTCATGTAAGTTTTCGACCTCCCTATAACTTGCTGGGATACCGCGGACCAGGCGGTCTGCTTCGCCCTCTCCAGCGCCGGGCCGCGGCTGCCGTGCCCGGCCTGGGCCGGACACACGACAAAACCCGCCGGTTCCACTCCTCTGTTTTTGATGAAACCGTCGGTCTTGCTGCGTAAAGGTAATGATACACCAGACCGGGGGAGAATGCAAGTTTTTTGTGGCGGCAGGTCCCCTTTTTCGGCAAAATTTTTTCCCGGAGGGGAGTATAAAAAAAGCGCGGGGGGAAATTTTCCCCTCCGCGCACCGGATTGGCGCCTCAGCAGCCGCAGCCGTTGTTGCAGCCGCAGTTGTTATTGCAGCAGCAGTTGTTGCCGCCCCAGCCGCCGCAGCTGAACAGGATGATGATAAGGATGATGATCCACAGGCAGCTGTTGCCGCCCCAGCCGTTGTTATTGCAGCACCCCATGATGAGTACCTCCTGAATTATGAAAGTATTAAGAGGGCTGTCTGCCGCTCTCGATACCATCATATGGCCCGGGAGGAGAATGGGTGCATGGGAAAAAGCGCCCCTTTATAAAATATTCTCGCAAAAAGCCCGGAGCATGGTGGCCATCTCCGCCCGGGTGGCGCTGCGCTGGGGCTCCAGCGTGAGGGTGGAGCCGTTGGTCACCCCGCTGACAACCCCCTGCTCCACCGCCCAGGCCATGGCGGGCCGGGCCCAGCTGCTCAGGCGGCTCAGGTCGGCGTAGCCCGACAGGTCGGCCCCCGTCCCTGCGCTCAGCCCCATGTAGGTAACCGCGTAGTTATACATCATGGCCACCGCCTGCTCCCGGGTCACCAGGCCGTCGGGGTCAAACAGTCCGCCCCCCTTGCCCGAGGTAATCCCCTGGGCGGCCCCCCACACCACGGCCTGGGCATACCAGCTGCCGGCGGGCACGTCGGTAAAGCTCACCTGGGCAGTCACACCGGGGGACCCGGCCAGCCGGTGGAGCACCGACATGAGCATGGCCCGGTTCATAGGGGAGCCGGGGGAAAAGTGGTTGGCGTCCATGCCAGAAAACAGGCCCTTCTCATAGGCGTAGCCCACCGGGGCATAAAACCAGTCGGTCTGGCTCACGTCGTAGAAGGGGGTGTGCTGGCCCTTTCCCGGCGTCAGGCTGTAGCCTCCCTGGACCCCCAGGGCGGCCTCCCCCGAGCGGATGGTCACCGCGGCGTCGGTGTTCTCCCCCACCACATACCGGTGATTCTGCGCCAGCGCAGAGCCGGAAGACACCTCCGCCCCGGCGGTAATGTCGATCACCGCCCCGGTGTGGACCACGGTGGCCGAGCCGTCCAGCATGAGGAAACCGGCGCCGGTGGACAGGCTGATGATCTGCCCATCGGTCCAGGTCCGGCGCTGGAGGGTGTCGCTGGAGGGATCGGTCCCCCCCTCCCCCGCACCGCCGTGGACGGCGTCCAACTGGGCCTTGGCGCTGTCGTAGGTCTTTTGGAGGGCCTGATTCCCCGCCTCCTCCCCCGCCTGCACGGCCTTGGGGAAAAAGGTGTTTTGCAGATAGCTGAGGGATACCACGCTGTCCCCCGAGGCGACGGCATAGGCCCCCGCCGTCAGCATCAAAAAGGCCAGTGCCAGCCCCAGGGGGCGCAAAAAGTTTTTCATGGGTTCTCCTCCATATCCTCCCGCTGGGAGATGAGATAGCTCAGGGTGAGCAGGCTGTCGGAGAAGTGGACCGATTCCACCACCACGTCCGGCCTGCCGCACGCCAGCTCATAGTTTGTAAAATTCCAGATGCCCTTTACACCGGCCTCCATAAGCCTGTCCCCCATCTGCTGGGCAGCGGCGATGGGCACCGTCAGCAGACCCACATCCACCCGGTTGGCCGCCACAAAGCTCTCCAGCTCGTCGGCGTGGCGGACCGGCACACCGGCGATTTGGGTCCCTACCATCGCTGGGTCAATGTCGAACGCTGCCAGAAGCTGGAAACCGTTGGCGGAAAATCGAAAATTCTGGATAATTGCCCGGCCCAGATTGCCCGTGCCCAGCACGATAAGGGTGTGGCCCCGGCTGATGCCCAGAATCTCGCCAATCTCCTCCTTCAGGCTGTCCACCTTATAGCCATAGCCCTGTTGGCCGAAGCCGCCGAAGCAGCACAGGTCCTGCCGGATCTGAGAGGCCGTAAGCCCCATGGACTTGCCCAGGGCGCCGGAGGATATCCGCACCACGCCGCCCTCCTGAAGCTCGGACAGCTGCCGGTAGTACCGGGGCAGCCGGCGGATGACGGCGGTGGAGACCTTCACGTTTCGTTTCATCGGACCGCTTCCCCTTTACGGCAGCAGGCCGCTGAAAATGTCCTCCAGGGCGATGTCGAAGTCGCTGTACAGGCTGCATTGAAAATGGGTCTCCAGCTCAGCCTTCTCCTGCTCCGACATGCGCTCCAGCTCGTCGTCCCGACAGGAGGCGTATACCATGTTCAGCTCCAGCTTCCCATCTTGCAGCAGGTACTGCTCAATGGTCCGGTTCTCCGGGTCCACCAGCCAGTACTCCCGGACGCCGCAGGCCTGATAGACCTCCTTTTTGCGCATGCGGTCGTTACGCATCGTGCTGGGGGAGAGCACCTCCACCACCAGGTCGGGCGCGCCGTGAACGCCGTCCCGCCTGATTTTGTCCCGGTCGCAGACCACCATCACATCGGGGACAAAGCGGTCCTCCTCCGTCAAATACAGGTCGGTGCCGTCCGCGATAGCGGTGCAGGGCTTGCCCTTCAGGTAGGTTTCAAACACCCAATATATTCTGCTCGCCACCCGGTTGTGGTTGAAGGCAGGCCGCGGGGCCATCGCCACCGGCTCGCCGCCGATCAGCTCCTCCCGAAATTCCTCCCGATATGCCAGATTGCTGTTCATAGCACTCGCTCCTTTCCCGCTGTGCCCATAGCTTCCTGCCTATATTATACCATCCGCGCCCCCTTCGGTCAATCCATAGCCGCAGGTAAAAAAAGACTGGGCGCTCCCGGCAGCGATATGCGCTGCGGGAAACGCCCTCTCAGTCAGCCCTTCGGGCTGCCGCTGCCAAACCTCCGTCCCCCGCAGGGAAAAGCCTTCCACCCTCCGGGGGGAAGGTGCCCCCGCAGGGGGCGGATGAGGGGGCGGGGCGGGCAAGCAGTTCTTACGGTAAGAGGCGATAACCTGCCGCGCACCCTCATCCGTCACGGCTTCGCCGTGCCACCTTCCCCCTTGAAGGGGGAAGGCTTTGGCGCGTTCTTTCACAGGGTGCTTTGGGGACGCGCTTACCTCCCCCTTTGGGAGAGGTGGCACGGCGAAGCCGTAACGGAGAGGGCCGCCCTCTCCGTCCTCAGTCCCGGAAGTCAAACAGCTCCTTGGGCTTGATCTTAAACACCTCGCACATTTTAAAAATCAGGTCCATGGACACCCCCACGTTTCCCAGCTCGATGGCGCTGATGTGGCTTCGGTCAATGTCCAGCAGCTCCGCCAATTGCAGCTGCGTCACCCGCAGGCTTTTGCGGTAATAGACTACGTTCAGACCAAACTTTTCATAAAGTGCTTTGTACTCCTTCTTCATCCCAATCACCTCTTGTACAAATTGTAGCGGTATGTACAGAAGCAATAAACCTTGTGAAAATCCCTATAAGTGATTGACACAAATCATTTTATGGGTTATCATTTCCTTACGACACTTACACAGACAGAAAAGGAGGTGACGGAAATGGATCTCAACTATTTTAAGGATCAGCTTTTCGATCTGCTGAATGAAAGCGATGCCATGGACATCTCTGACATTATTACCGATGACAGGCACGACCTGTTCACCGTCAGCACTGCGGATGGCAGCCAATTTGAGCTTCTATGTCGAAAACTGTAGCTTTTCCAGGGGCTCCCTCGAAAGAGGGGGCCTTTTTACATCATTTTCACAATCTCCTTTTTCAGCCGGGCAATAATCCGCTTTTCCAGCCGGGAGATGTAGGACTGAGAGATGCCCAGCTGGTCAGCCACCTCCTTCTGGGTACACTCCCGCCGGCCGTCCAGGCCGAAGCGCAGGGTGATAATGTGCCGCTCCCGGTCGTCCAGCCGGTCCATGGCCTGGCGCAGGAGCTGCCGGTCCACGTCGGCCTCCAGAGGCTGGACCACCGTGTCCTCGTCGGTGCCCAGGATATCGGACAGTAGCAGCTCATTGCCGTCCCAGTCGGTGTTCAACGGCTCGTCGAAGGACAGCTCTGTCTTCTGGTTGGCGGTCTTGCGCAGGTACATGAGAATCTCGTTCTCGATGCACCGGCTGGCGTAGGTGGCCAGCTTGATGGCCTTCTCCGGCTGGTAGGTACCCACCGCCTTGATAAGCCCGATGGTGCCAATGGAAATCAGGTCCTCAATGTAGATACCGGTGTTTTCAAACCGCCGGGCGATGTAGGCCACCAGCCGCAGGTTGTGCTCAATGAGCAGGTTCCGGGCGGCTGTGTCCCCCTCCCCCAGCCGGGCGATGAGGGCGGACTCCTCCTCCCGCTTCAGGGGGGCGGGCAGGGTGTCGCTGCCGCCGATGTACATAATTTTGCCGGGCAGCACCAGCCCCAGCCGGGCGAGGAGGGCGGAAAGGCCCTCTTTTAATTTTATGTAAACCTGTTTCAAGATAACCACCTCAATATTATTTGCCTGTAGGGGGCGGCCTCTGCGCCGCCCCGCCGTTACATCAACATTCGCGGGGCGGCACACAGGCCGGAACGGGTCAGAGCGGGGCGGCACGGAGGCCGCCCCCTACAGACCGGCCCCAACCAGCGCCTGATATCCCCCGCCGTCGGACACCGGCGTGGGGGACAGGGCCACCAGCACGGGGCCCCTCCCCTGCCCGTCCAGCTCCAGACCGTCCAGCCGGACGGCCAGCAGCAGGCCCCGGTCCACCCCCACGCTGCGGTAGGGCAGCAGACGGAACCGGCCCCGCCAGGCCCCGGTCCCCAGGCGGGTCAGGGCGGCGGCGGGGTCCGTCAGATCGCCCGGCCCGGGGCGGTGTTCCCTGGGGAACAGGGGGGCGGTCCGCTCCCCCTCCGCCACCACCACCGGCCGGCCGGACACCGGGTCGGTAAGTGTGTTTCCGGTGTCCACCAGGGCGGTAAGATCCACCATACGCTCCCCCAGCCGCAGCCTGACAGGCACCAGCTCCCCATTGGCGGCGCTGTGCCGGGCCAGACGCCGGAACACCAGGGTGAGCACCCCGTAGCACACCGCCGCCGACAGCAGCACCACCTTTAAGTCCAGAGCGGAGTAGAACACCCCATTGCCCAGGGACAGCCCCGTCCCGCCCAACAGGCCGATGGCCACCACGCCGCCCCCGAAGGCGCAGGTCAGGGCCACGAACAGCAGCCCCTGCCGGAGCAGGCGGCGGCTCCCCCCGTAGGAGACCACCATCATCAGGGCAGCGGAGGCCAGGCGGCACAGGGGATGGGCCAGAAAGGACAGCCCCGGCAGAAAAATGGCCACCGCGTATACGCCTCCCAGCCCCGCGCCCAAGGCAAAACGCCAGCGGCGCAGGGGCTCCCCCGCCAGACGGGCCGCCGCCAGCAGGAGGAGATAGTCCACCAGAGCGTTGAGGAGAAACAACGTGTCTATGTAGATAACGGTCACGGCTTCATCCCCCCGCACGGCATGGCGGGCGGCCGCCGGCCGCCCCAGGAACACGTCCTATTATAAGAGCCCGGCAGAGAGAAAGCGGTCATAATTTTGGTGGGGAATTTGGGGATATCTTGTAGAGGACGGCGCCAGGGCCCTGGACCGGCAGGGGGCGGTCTCCGGGCCGCCCCGGCAAAACAAACGGGGCGGCCGATGGCCGCCCCTAAAGGTCTTTCAGAATCTCCTCCGCCTCCTCCCTGCTGTAACAGCCGTTGAGGACGGCCAGCAGGGCATTGGCGGACATATGCTCCGGCAGCTCCAGACGCCTGAGGAGGGCCTGCCGCTTTTCGGCGCTCCCCGCTCCCCCGGACAGGCCGGCGGCGAACAGGTCCGCTTTGGTGAGGGCCGGGCCGGAGCACCCGGCCAAGCCGTCCCCGTCCAGAAAGGTGGCCCCCGCCCGGCGGAGGACCTCCTCCAGCACCTGGGGCGGCATCCCCTCCACCCCCAGCTTGCCCTCCCGCCCCGGCTGGCGCTTCCGGCGCTCCTTGCCGTAGACGTCGGGGATGTAGGCGTGCTTGAGGTACCGGGCCGGGATAGTCCCCTTGATGCGGTTTCGTATGACAAACCCCGCCCCGTCGGAATCGGTGAGGACAATCAGCCCCCGCCTCCGGGCCGCCCGGTCCAGGAGGGCCATTTTTTCCGGGTCCTTAAAAATTTGAAAGCCCCCTGTCTCCAGAATAAGGGTGTCCACCACCTGAGACAGGGTGTTTTTGTCGTACCGGCCCTCTACCACGATGGCCTCACGGATGTGCAGCATGAATACTCCCTCCGTCACGCCTGCGGCGTGCCACCTCCCTCAAGGAGGGAGGCTTTTTATGTCGTGTTGGCCAGCTCCAGCAGCAGGGTGGTCATTAGCTCCCTGGCGTCCTGGCCGGTGGACTTCATGGCCAGGTCGATCTGGGCGCAGCGGATCACGGCGTTCCTGCACCAGGGCAGGGAAAACCGCCGGGCACTGACCAGCAGCCGGTCCGCCGGGTAGCGCATCCCCCACAGCTGGGCCACCCAGGCCGCCCCCTTCCCTCCGGCCAGGGCCAGCCGGGCGGAGTACAGCTGCCGCATCTGCTTACCGAAGGCCCCCATGATCTCGTAGGGGCTTTTCTGCATCTGGTACAGCTCCCCCAAAGTGGCGGCCGCCTTGTCAAAGTTCTTCTCTCCGATGGCATCGGCAATGCGGAAAACCACCGCGCTGAGCTGAGGGGTGGCTACCGCTTCAATGTCCGCCCGGGTAATTTTGTCCCCCTTGGCATAGGCGGCAATTTTGCCGATCTCCTGCTGAAGGCTGTGCATCAGGTCGCCGCACAGGAAAATCAGCTCCTCGCACAGCCGGGGGTCGATGTCCTTGCCCTGGGCTTTGAAGTGGCGGCGGACCCAGTCGGCCAGCTCCCGGGGGCTCTGGCGGGCAAAATTCACCGCCGTGCCGTGGGCCTTCACCGCCTGGGCCAGCTTGGTGCGGGCGTCGGGCTTATACTCCAAAATGTCGTAGAGGAAGACCAGACAGCAGTAGTCAGGCAGGTTGGACAGGATGCGGATATACCCCTCCCGATCCTTCTCCCCCGCCTTGAACAGGTCAAAGTCGGTCACCTCCACCAGGGTCCGCTCCGCCATCATGGGCAGGCAGTCCACCGCTTCCTCCAGGGCGTGGGGGGACATGTCTCTGGCGCTCAGGTCGTGGCGGTTGAACTCCCCCAGTCCGCCGGTGAGCACCGCCTCCCGCAGGCGGCCCAGGTAGTGGTCCCGGAGGTAGGTCTCCTCCCCGTGGAAAATGTACAGCTGCCCCGGCTGCCCTGCGGACAGGTCCTTTTTCAGCTTGTCAAACCCGGAGGTATCCGGTTTATTTTTGGGCGGCATAATCGTCCTCCTGTTTCAGCTGCACCTCTATGGTCCCATACAGGTCGGTGCGGTAGATTTTAGCTCCAATTTCATCCAGCCGGGCCAGAGCGTCCCACCCCGGGTGGCCATATTTGTTGTTCTGCCCCACAGAGATCAGGGCAAGCTCGGGTCTCACGGTCTCCAGCAGCTCCCGGGTGTTGGAGGTATTGGAGCCGTGGTGGCCAGCCACCAGCACCTCGATATCCGGGAGGGCAACGGTCTCCACCAGCCGCAGCTCCCCCTCCCGCTCCATATCCCCGGTGATAAGCACATCCGTCTCCCCCGCCGTGGCCAGCACGGTGAGACCCAGCTCGTTGCTGCTCCCGGTATCCATCAAGGGCGGCAGTACGGTGACACCGCCGGTGAAGCGGGTCGTTCCCCGGACAAAGCGCACCGGGATGCCCTTCTCCTTCGCAATGGCGAGGATCTCCGCCCGGAGGGGACTGTCCTCCTCCACATCGGGCAGGATAATTTCCCCCACGGCCACCCGGTTGAGCAGCTGGGGAACGCCGTTGGCGTGGTCGGCGTGGTAGTGGGACAGCACCAGCAGGTCGACACAGTCGCCGCCCAGGGCCTGCAGGTAGTTGGCGGCCACGTCGCCGGGATCGTCCCGGCTGTCTCCGCCGCAGTCCACCAGGGTGAGGACCCCTCTTCTCCGAATCAAGACGCTCTGGCCCTGGCCCACGTCCAGCACCGTCACCGCCAGCTCCCCGGCATAGAAGGAGGCCCGGGTGAGGGTCACGGCCAGCAACAGCGCCGCCGCCCCGGCGGCCAGGGGCATCCACACCGGACGCCTGCCCCTGGTCCGAATAAAGACCAGCAGCAGGGCGTACACCAGAACCAGCCAGGCCCGATAGTACACCGACTCCAGAGGCAGGGCCGCCAGGGCGGGCCTGGACAGCAGGTCAATGACCCACTGGAGGTAGTGAACCAGTCCTGTAAAGGGAATCGCCAGCACAGCCGCAGGGCCGGGCAGAACAATGGCCAGCGTCCCCACCCCCAGGCCGCCCAGAAAGAGAAATCCAATGGCCCACAGGGTGAGCAGGTTGGATAGAGGCGCAATGAGGGAGATCATATTAAAGTGGAGGGCCACCAGCGGAATGGTGAGCACCGAGGCTCCCAGAGTGGCAGACAGGGTGGAGACGGCAAAATAGGGTCCCGCCCGCAGCAGCTGCTCCCCCCAGCCCCTGGGCTTGGAGAGCTGGTCCATGCGGAGTTTCTTCAGCAGCCACCCCTGGACCCGGTCGGACACCAGCAAAATCCCCGCCACCGCGGTAAAGGACAGCTGCAATCCGATGTGGGCGGCGGAAAAGGGGTTGACCCACAGCAGCAGAAACAGGGCCAAGGCCAGCGAGGTGGGGCCGTCCCGCTCCCGGTCCAGCAGAGGGGCCAGCTGGAGCATGAGAATCATCACCGCCGCCCGCAGCACCGACGGGGTGTTGCCCGCGATACCGCAGAACAGCGCCACCCACAGAATGGTAAACAGCGCGGTGGACCGTCTGCCCCGGCCCAGCAGGGCGGTGAGCAGGCTGGCCAGGAAGGCCAGGTGCATCCCGGACACCGCCACCGTGTGGCTCAGCCCAGCCCGCTCCAGGGAGGTGGTAAACTCGTCGGTGAGGTTGTCCCGGTTGCCCGTCACCAGAGCCCGGACAAAGCCGGCCACATCCTCCGGAAAGGCGGCGTCAATGCCGATTTTCAGGGCCCTGGACGCCCAGGCGGCGAAGTACTGGGGCGGAACACGGGCCGGACGCTCCACCTCCAGCCGTCCATAGGCCTGGGCCCGGAGGAAAATACCCTTGGCGGTGTAGTAGGTGATCTTCTCCCCGGCAAAGGTGCGGTCCCCCAGGGTGCAGTGGGCGATGGTCTCAATCCGGTCGCCGGGGCGCAGACCGGCCCCCTGTCCGTCGGTGTACAGGATGGCGGACACCTTCACCCAGCTCTCTGTTTCCGCCCGAACCGGCACCGTACAACCGCCGTAGCTCCCCTCCTGGGGCCAGTCGGCCACCGTGGCGGTGAGGCGGACGGTCTGGCCGTCCAGGTCCCGGGCGGGCTGGAAGAAAACCGCCATGTAGAGGGCGGTCCACAGAAAACCGCAGGCCAGGCCGGACAGGATCAGCAGGGCGCGGGTCCGTGTCCGGTTTTTCCGCCTGACGGCAAGCCCTGTGACCACTGCCGCCAGGGCCAGCCCCCCGCCCAGCGGGAGGAGAAGGGGGTCCAGACCGCCGTAAATCGTCCCAAACACGGCGGCGGCAAAGGAGAAGGCAAAGGCGGCAAGTACGCGCATGTCCTCTCCCCTCCCCTGTCTTTTTTTAAAGGGTATCATGTTTGGGGGAAAATTGCAAGTGGGGGCCAGGCTCTATCCCGGCCCGCCTCTCGGAAAATGGACGATTCCGAAAAAGCGGGGCGGGACAGAGCCTGCCCCCTGCTTGTTAAAATGCGTAATTGGGACGCTCCCGCCTGTTATCGCTGCGGCACACGTTCGCCGTGCCGCAATTTGGGCTGTTTCAACAGTTCAGCCGGTTAAATTGCCCTTGTCGCGGAGGCGAGCCATTCCCGTTCCTCACGATCCAGATAAGGCGCCAGCGCCTGGTATACTCTCTGATGATAACTGTTCAGACGCACCCTTCCCGATTCGTCAAGCCATTTCATGTCTACTGCATCTAAATCGATGGGAGCCAATGTCAATGTCTCGAAGGCAAGAAAGCCCTTTGCTTCCGCTTCCCGACACAGCAATTGATTTTCCAGGCGAATCCCATGGCTGCCGGGGATATAGACGCCTGGCTCATCCGAAATTACCATACCCGGCTCTAAAACCCCAGTATCATACCGCTGTGTGCGCAGCCAGCTGAATCCAATCGGAGGCTCATGAACGCACGACAGATAGCCAATACCATGGCCAGTTCCATGTCCATAGTCCAGCCCCTGCGTCCACAGGGGTTCCCGCGCCAGCACGTCCAGATGAAAACCACGGCATCCGTGGGGGAAGACCGCAGAACTGAGGTTGAGCATCCCCTGCAAAACCAAGGTAAAATGCTTCTTCTCCTCCTCGGTCAACGGACCAAGCGCCACCGTTCGGGTAACGTCTGTCGTCCCCTCCAGATAGTGTCCGCCGGAGTCCAGCAGCAGCAGCCCGCGGGGCTTGAGCTGGGCCTGATTTTCCTGTGTGGGCTCAAAGTGTATGATCGCCCCATGAGGTCCATAGCCCGCCAATGTCCCAAAGCTGGGCCCGATACAATGCTCATGTTCCATCCGCAGCCGGTTTACACGTTCCGCAACCTGAAGCTCAGTTCCCAATTGTTCAGGCGGGGTGGTTTTCAGCCAATAGAGCAATTTGGTCAGCGCCAGGCCATCCATAAGATGGGCTTTCCTCAGATTTTCTTGTTCTACAGGATTTTTTATCGCCTTGGCTAATAAAATCGGAGAGTCTCTTTCAATCAGCTCTATTTGATCGGACAGAACGCTGTAAAGCGCATAGTTCACCCGGGCCGGGTCCAACAGAACGCGCGCCTTGGAGATATCCGACAGTTCCTGAAATACCCCTTCATAGGGCAGCAAGGTTACCCCCAACTCATTGAAATAGTCTCTTGTTTCAGGGGTGAGCTTATGCGGGTCCAAAAACAGCTTTGCGTAGTCCGCACCGATGACTGCATAGGACAAAAACACGGGAACACACGGAATATCTGCCCCCCTCAGGTTAAACAACCAGGCAATTTCGGCAAGGTCAGCAATTACATGGATATCTGCTTGAAGTTGCTGCATCTCCCCGCGGAGCCACGCCAGTTTGTCCGCTGCACTCCGGCCAGCGTACTGCTCCGGCAGAATGTATACCGGGTCCACCGGCAATGGAGGCCGGTCCGTCCAAAGCCCGTTAGCCAAATCTTCTGACATTTGCAACGTCCTCTGCGGCCCCAGCGCTCTGCCCAGCTCCAACGCCCAAGCGGCCGAAATCGTTCTGCCGTCTGCCCCTACAACCCCCTGTTCTGAAAGTGCATCGTTCAAAAAAGCCTCAATCGATACGGAATCTTCTAAATTCATGGGAAAAAGCTTAATTCCGCTCCCTTCCAGCTCCTGCTCGGCCTGCAAAAAGTAACGCCCGTCCGTCCACAGGCCGGCTGCATCCGCCGTAACTACCAATGTTCCGGCAGAACCTGTAAAGCCAGAAAGATATTGTCTGGTTTTAAAATGCGCTCCTATAAACTCAGAACCATGAAAGTCTGCGGTGGGCACAATGTATGCCTCAACATTCCGCTGTGCCATGATGTGCCGCAGCTGATTAAGCCTGTTTCGGATGACGTCATTCATATAAAACTGCTCCTTCATTATGCGGCAGCCTGTTTTCCTTTGGCCGCGACCGCTTTCCCGATCTTTTTCCAGGCATGCATCGCCAGGGCCATGGCAATGATTCCGTAGGAGATAAATACACGGAAATATTCTCCAATCATAGCGTTGCCAAACAGCTCTTTTCCGGCCAGAGGTGCGACTATAAACATGGTATGGAACAAAACAACACCCAAAATCGCCTGCTTATTGTTCGCCTTCTGTACCGACGCACCACCTACCAGCAAAGAGGCGATAGCAAACTGGCCCACCTGTGTGTGCGCACCATAGGTAGAGAAGGTCCCCACATTCTGAAGGAATATCAGCTGTCCCCAGCTGGCCAGAACCGTAGAGAAAATCATGGCCAGAATACGGGTGCGGTCCACATTGATGCCGGCAGCGTTTGCCACAGTACGATTCTGGCCCACCGTGCGCATATTCTGACCAAGCCGGGTTTTCATCAGGGCGGTATTCACACAGCACAGGGCCAGAATACAGAGATAGGTAGTAACAGGCAGCTTGGTGGAAATCAAAATATGATATATAAAGTTGATGTAGGTGGTCCCATAGATAAGCACAGCTGCCGCGCAGATTGCAGCCGGACGTTTCCAGGAAAATTTCTTTTTCTGCCCCAGCTTGGCCGCCGCCAGGCGGACCCCCTGCCAGACTATGGCACCCAGGCATCCCAGCTCCACTGCGTGGAGCAGTAAAATACGGTCCTGCATCAGAAACTGTTCCACCGGCGGAATGAACGTAAGGCCATAGGCCGCCAATACGCAGACTAAAGTTATCGCTGTCTTTTTCCAGTAAATCGGTTTCTTCTGCACCATTTTCCACGCTGTGACTAAAATTACGCCGGCTGCGGTACCATAAAACAAAATTTCAACGATGCTCATCAGAGGTATCGTGTCTAGCGCATATTTAATCGTATCCGACAAATCGATGGTGCTCTTGACGCCCACCCCAGTGGGTACCATCAGCACAGAACTGTAAATCGGGATGACCCCGCCAAGGATGAACAGGAACAGCAATTGATACAGTCCGTCGGCAAAATATCCCAGGACCAGACCGCCAATCATTTCCGTCCCCTTCATTTTATTAAACAGCGTGCCAACCAAAAAGCCAAAGAAAATGGCAATCGGCGTAGCCAGAACGGCAGTTGTTAACAGCCCCGTTACACCAGTCAATCCCCAGTAAGTCGTGAAGAACAGGGCAATCTGGGTAGCCATGGCGCCTATTACAATGCCAAAATTCAATCCCATTCCGGCCAAGACCGGGATGATTAAGGAGAGCACCAAAAAGGAGTTTCTGGCAATTCTGGTAAACAGTTCATTAACTACAAACGAGAGTGGCTGTCCCGAGGCGATTGTACCTCCCACACAGAGGAAGATAAACAAAATAACTACCTTGTTCTCGAATATCAGTTCGTTCAGAGAGCGTTTTCTGCTAATCACGCTCGCCGCCTCCTTTCGTCTGTGTTAATGCGTACAGGATAATGCCATTGGATATAATCAGACGCATTACCTCCGATAGGTTTCCATCCGGGATAATTTGATTTGCTACCGGCAAACCCAGCGCCAAAATACCCTGGAATAAGAAGGTGCCCAGCAGGACGTGGGAAATGCGCGCACGCCGCGGAGTGGCGCCGCCAATCAGGATCGCCGCCACAGAATTGAAGCCCATCATCATGGGGCCGTTGTACAGCTGAATAAATCCAAACCCCTGCGAGTATACCAGAATTCCCACAGCGGCCAATACCGTGGAAACAACCGTCCCAATAATCCGCATCCGGTTAACACTGATGCCCGAGGCTTGAGCAAAGCGGGGATTGGAACCCGCCGCACTCATGGCAATCCCGGTTTTAGACCGCATAAAAAGCCACACCAGGGCGCACATGAGGAAGAAAAACAAAATCAGACCGGTAGGGAATACATATTCTGCCGTGCCTCTGCGAATGGTAATGGCCAACGTATCATTTAATACACCGGCATAGGAACTGGCCAGCGAAATGGTATTCCGAAGTCCCTCGCCGGCGGTGGGATAGATCAATTCCCCATTGCGGAAGGGAAGAACCGTCCACATAATGTTCATAAAGGCGATGATGGAGAAGCCTACATATGTTGTAACGGTCATCTCAGCTCCCTTGACCCGGTTCAGCAGCTGTCCATACAGCCATCCAATCCCCGCCGCAAGAATTACGCCCACAACAATGGCAATCAAGATACCGGCCCACTGGGCCAGCAGAGGGTGAACATCCATCAGCTGGGGAATTTGGGTCAAACGAAGCTCAATGACAAGCAGGCCGCCCAGAAGGCCGCCAACAATGCCCATGGAAATGCCGAAATTCAAACCAATTCCGCACTGAACCGCCGGCACCATTGCCAGCGTCAGAATACCGTACATACCCCAGCGCCGGACGCAGTCGCTCAGTAACTGAAGCAGGTCCATTTGGAAGTAGTTTGCTCCTATTGCCAACAGCAGAAAAAAGCCCACAATAATAATCCGCGGCAGTCCAAAGCGAATTACCATTCTGTCCCAATACTTACGCATCCACGCCATCTCCTTTCATGACTCCGCCAGACATGGCCATACCAAATTCCGCGTCCGGCGCGTCCGGGCTGAGAATCTTTGAAAGGGTCCCATCCGCAATGATGGCAATGCGGTCGCACACCGAACGCAGTTCCACCAGCTCCGAGGAGATCACAACAATTGTAGTCCCTTTTTCCCGGTTCAGCCTTGTAAGCAGTTCCAGTACCAGCTTTTTCGCCCCAATGTCGATCCCGCGGGTGGGTTCTGCCACGAACAGGACCTCTGGCTCCAGGGTCAGCGCGCGGGCCAGACATACCTTCTGCTGGTTTCCTCCAGACAGGCTGCCCGCCGCCTGTTTAACGCCAGTACAGCGGATATCCAGTTGTTCCACCATCTTTTCGGCGTGTTCCCGCACTGCTTTGTTGTGGAGCAGCTTCATCCAGCCAATTCTGGACAAAAATTGGTTTTTCGTCTGCATAGCGGAGAAAACGATATTTGTCTCTATACTCTCCTCCAAAAGCAGGCCGACACCACGCCGGTCCTCTGAAACAAAAGCCGCTCCGTGCCTGAGCGCGTCTCCAAGCCGGGTCAGGTCGATGGGCTGTCCCATAATGCTGACCTGGCCCACGGCGGGATAGAGTCCCATAATCCCGTTGGCAACTCCCAGCTTACCTTGTCCAGCCAAGCCTCCAATTCCAAAAATCTCGCCCTTGCGAATGTCCAGGCTCAAATCCTTGATCCGTTCTCCAGGCATTTCCACCGCAAGATTCCGCAGAGACACCGCAGCTGCATCGGAAATGAGGCCGCGATTATCATCCCGTTCCACCAGGCGTTCCACCTTGCGGCCCACCATCAGCTCCGCAATCTCGACTACGCTGGTCTCCTTAATCGCCTTGGTGGTGACGTACTCCCCGTCCCGCAGAATTGTCATCCGGTCCGCAACTGCCATAACCTCGTTCAGACGGTGTGTGATAAAAATGATAGCAATCCCGCTGGCAGCAATTACTCGCATCGCTTCCAGCAGGCGGTCGGCTTCGCTTTCTGTGAGCACTGCCGTTGGCTCGTCTAAAACCAGCAGACGGATTCCCGTCTTATCGATTTCCCGAGCAATCTCAATAAATTGCAGGTAGCCCACAGGCATCCCCGCTACCTTGGTATATTCCTCGATCTGCAGTCCCATTTTGTCAAGCGCCGCCCGGGCATCTTTTGCCATCGCATCCATATCCAGTGTTTCCAAACTCTTTCCGACCACGTGGCTTACCAGATTGGGACGGGTGATTTCCCGTCCCAGCTTGATATTTTCCGTCACGGTGAATCCGGGAATCAGCATAAATTCCTGATGGACCATGCCGATACCCAGCTGCATGGCTTTCTGCGGAGAATCGATATCCACAGCAACTCCGTCCATCTCTACCGTCCCCGTAAAACCACCGGTGGTATGGATCACGGGCATCCCAAACAGAATATTCATCAGGGTGGATTTCCCGGCCCCATTTTCGCCCATCAGCGCATGGATTTCTCCAGGATGTATTTGGAATTTTACCCCCTTGAGCACTCGGTTTCCAAAGTATTCCTTGACGATATCCTGCATGTTTAGTACATATTTGGAATTGTCCAATTTAAACCCCCATTTCATGCCACGGGCAATCTGAATTTTTAACAGGTTGGAATTTGTGCAAAGAAGGCTGCCGGTTTGTACTCAAGAGTAAGCTGGCAGCCTTCTTTACACTTGAACTCAGAATATACGCCGTTCTGTCACAGCGTAATATTCTTGCGCTCGCTCGTTTTTTCAATATGTGCTGTTTAGAAATCTACAAAACTGGACTGCAGCATGTAGTGATGAGGTACTTCCACACCGTTTTCGGTATACTTTGCAATCGTGATCTCAGAACCCCAAATTTCTTTGGCACAATCCTGGAGTGTCTGAGACAGAACAGCATCGTCAACTATGCCGTTGGTCTCGCCATCCAAAATCTTAATTGCGTATTCCACACCGCCGGCAATGTTCAGCATACTCAGCGGGACCTTCCATGTGGACACACGGCCGCTCATCTCCATTTCAGCGGTCTTGGCCTTCACCTGCTCAATCAAATAATCCACATCGGCCGCGTGGTCTGCCATATCAATATTCAATGCGGCAGGGATGGCATGGAACGGTGAGGGACAGCACTGCAGGGTATAAATGGCGCCTGTCTCATAGACCTCGCGAATCAAAGGCTCCTGCATACTGCAGTTGGTGCAGAAGAAAGCGGTGTCTTTACCATAACGCTCCACCTGACGCGCCACGTCCTCCAGAATAAACTGCTGCGCACCAGTCACGCCACTGTCGCCGGTGGGATCGGGCGTCGTAACATCTACAAACTCAATGCCATACTCCTCACAGGCCTTCCTCATATTCTCACGGCGTTCCACAAACAGCGAAATGCCCATATGTCTGGGGAAGGAGTAGTGAATCAGCGTCTTGGCCCCCTGCTTAGCGGCCTGCTCCGGCAGCATAAAGCCGATGCCTCTGGTATCGATGTCCAGGTTGATGTCCGCCTTGGTATCAATCACGCTGGGTTCCTCTCCGGAAGCGCCTACAATAAAAATCATATCCGGGCGCGTCTCACGCACCTTATCTATAGCGGCGGCGGTACCTGCCACTGCCTGACACCAGACAATGGCCTTGACCTCCGGATCAGAGGCCATTGCAACAGCGTTGGAGATAACGGTCTCGGTCTCCGTAGCAAAGTTATCCGGATAGGTGGCGGTAACAATCATATCGCCATATTTTTCCTTCATTCGGTTGGCCTGGGTAATTTGCTCGTCTCCCTGCGAAACAGTCCCTGTGATAATGCCGATTTTGTAATTGCCCGTCTCTGTACCGGTGCTGCTTCCACCGGAACCAGACGCATCAGAGCTAATATTACCAGGCGTTCCGCTGGACGCTCCTCCATCGTTTCCACGGCAGCCTGTTATCCCGGTAAGCATAACGGCGGCCAGGGCAAGGCACAGAATTCTCCTTCTCATTTTCCGTCTCCTCCTATTAAATGTGTTTATTTCAACGGTCATCTGCACAGAACCGTTAAAACCAAAGCAGTATCAGACTCGAAGCAGCTCCAGCAGCAGCTGTGCCGCACATGTCATCTCTTTTACGGATAAAAATTCATCGGTAGAGTGGACCTTATTCATGCCCGCCCCAATATTAATGGCGTCGATTCCATTGGCAAACAGCCACGAGGCATCCGAGCCTCCAAAAATCTGTACCGCACGGGGTTCCCGCCCCAGTGTGCGGCAGCATTCCATCAGCCGCTTCACAAACAGGGTGTCCTCCGGCACATGAAGCACATTGGTATGCCGCTGGGTTTTCAGCTTGTAGCTAGCGCCGGTCCTGCCGCATACCTCTTTCAGAATCTGTTCCGTCTCCTTTATCCTGGCCTGAAGCCGCTCCTCATCAAAAGAGCGAATCTCCATATCAAAGCTTGTATAATCGGGGACAACATTGGTTTTTCCCGGGGACAAGAAATTGGAAACATTCATTACGGTAAGTTCATCCACCTGTCCGCAGGGAATCTGCGCCACCGCTGCCGCCGCCGCCTTCAAGGCATGAATCCCCTCTTCCGGCGCAACGCCTGCATGAGAAGCTCTCCCGAATATTTCCACATTCAGTTCCATGTTGGCGGGAGCGCGGTTAATCAATTCTTCAACTATTCCGCTGTCTAAAACCACCGCCTGTTTGCTATGCAGACGGCAATAATCAGCATTGCGGGAACCCAGGAGGCCCACTTCTTCACAGATAGTAAACAGCACCTCCACAGGCCGATGGGGGAGTTCACACTCCTGAATCGTCTGAATTGCTTCCATAATGGCGGAAATTCCACACTTATCATCCGCCCCCAAAATGGTGTTTCCCTGTGAGTAAATCACACCATCCTCTTTTATAACAGGACAGATCCCTTTTCCCGGTGAAACGGTATCCATATGCGCGCACAGGAGCAGGGGCTCTCCCTCTCCCGGAAGACTGGCGTAGACATTCCAACCATTGGAACCGCAGAGTTCCCCTGCCTGATCCCGGGAAGTTTGAAGGCCCATCTCCGAAAGTTCCCTTTCTATTAACTCACAGAACTGCTTTTCGTCCCGGGATTCGCTGTCGCAGGCAATATATTTTAAAAACCGATCGACCAGACGCTGTGTATTAATCATTTACTTTATCCTTCCACTTTCATCATCATTAGATATTAAAGAATCAGGGAAATTTGCAGCGTATTTGTTGTTAGTATAACGAAATAGAGAAAGAAAGTAACTGCCCAATTCTGACAAGTTTTTTCAAAAAACTGATGTCTGCTTGGCCACAACTTTAAGGCAATAATGCCACTATGCTACAAGAATATTTTAATGCAGTGACAGATAAATAAGTATGTATTTCGACGCAACGCAGTGTACAGAACTGAGGGCACACCAAAGGCGGGGGCCTATCGGCCCCCGCCTTTTCTCATGACCATCATCCTGTGGCCTGTTCCATATATTTCTTCATATCTTGCAATAATTACAGGGCTCGTCCACTGTAACGGTGTACTTCTCCAGTAGAGCCACCGGGTGATAGGACAGCTTGCTGGTGCGCAGGCCCGGGTCTCCGGTGTCGTCCTCCCGGTTGATAAAGACCACGCCCTCCCCGGCGAACTGCTGGGCAAACTGGGCCACCAGCATCTGGTAGCAGCCCTCATAGTCCCGGTCGGCCTTCTCAATGTGGGTAAACAGGGTGTCACCGATGATCTCCCCCAGTGAGAAGCCCACAATCCGGTCCTCCACCAGCAGCACCCCGCCCAACAGGTCGTAGGTCTGGTAGTTGTCCAGAACTTCGTGGGTCTTGGCCACATCCTCCTGGAAGGTGGCCGCCCCCTTGCTCCACCGGGCGGCGTAGCTGTCCAGAAAGGCCTTTACCGCCGGAATATCCTCCAGCCCGATGGGCCGGAAGGCCCAGCTGCCGTAGGTCTTCAGGAACTTGTTCACGTGGTTGCGCTGGCCGCTGAGCTTTTTTCCCCGGAAATACTTCAGGTCCTCCGCCCGATAGAGGTAGTCGAAATTGTCCCGCTCCCCCACGGCGGTACTGGCGGGGAAAAAGTCCTGGAGCTGTTCCAGCTCGTCCTTGGGCACGGGGTAGAAGGCGATGGGCATGTTCCGGCGGCAGCAGTAGTCAGCGATCTGCTGAAAGTGCTCCCGCCGTCCGCCCCCCAGGGGCAGGGTGAAGGTGGGGCCCAGACCGGGGTACTCCACCTTGAAATACAGGGAGCCACCGTACACGGCCCACTCAGTTTTATAGATATCCCGCCAGATAAAGACGGTGCCGGGGGTGGTGTCGCAGATGCGGCTGCGGCTGTAGCCAAAAAACTGGCGCAGGCGGGGCAGGTCCTCCAGCCGGAGGGGGTGGAAATCCAACATAAATTCACTCAAATCCTTTTACTGATATAATTCCCCGCCTTCGGGCGGGGAATTATAGTATTTTATTCCATTATATCCGATAATCGCCCATAATACCAGCCCGTAACCCCCTCTTTTTTGCACAAAAAACCGCGCCTGGTTTTCCTAACCACCGTCAAAACCTCCCCGGGGGCGACGGGCAGCCGGTAGTCGGTGGAGTCCTCGCACTCCAGCCCGCCGGGCCCCCGGCGGAGATAGTCGTTGAGGATGTACAGCTCCCGCCCCGTCTCCAGATGGCGGCACAGTGAGAGCTCCTCCCCCTCCTCCAGCAGTTCCAGAGCGGACCGCCCCCAGCGGATATTGACGGAGTCCCCGCTGGCCTGCTGGGGGTCCAGGGCCCGGGCGGTGGGCAGGCCGTCCCAGGCGGTCCAGGTGAAGGCCTCGCTGTCCTCCGAGGGGAGTATCAGGGCGTTGAGCTGGCCATCCACCTTCAGCACACAGGCGCCGTCGATGGAGATGATTTTCCGCTCCCGGCAGAACAGAGGGGCCGAGGAGGGCACCTGCGGGTCGTAGAGGGTGACGGGCCAGTGGCCCACAATCACCCACTTGTCAAAGGCGTGGCCCTGCCCCAGAAAATCGTCGTTTTTCATGCAGCCCCACCGGTCCAGCTCCTCCATCCCCTCCAGAGACGGGACGCCCCCGTGGACAAAGACCAGATGCTCCGTCTCCAAAACGGTGGGCATGGCCTTCAGCCAGGCCCACTCCTCCGGGAAGGCGGCCCGCAGGTCCCGCCGGAGCCGGGGCAGATCGGTCCACTGCTCAAAGCCCCCCTCCCGGGCCAGCTGGCGGATGGTGGACTCCGGGCGCCGGGGGAGGTAGGAGGCAAAAAAGCGGCTGTCCAGCTCGTCGGATTCAAAAAAGCGCAGCACCAGCCCGTCGCAGTTGCCGCAGACGGGGTAGACGGTGTGGGTCCGGGACAGGGCCATCAGGCGGCGCAGCAGAGGCAGGCTGTCCTGTCCCTTCTCCAGAAGGTCCCCCAGCAGGATCAGAATGTCGTCAGGGGTGAGCCGGACCTTCTCCATCAGCGCCAGAAAAAAGGGGAGGTTGCCGTGAATATCACTGACGGCGATAATCCGCCGTCCCGGCTCAAACACGGGGCGGATTACAATTGCTTTGTCCATAACAGGGCCTCCTCTCAGCGCGTGTCGGGTTAAGCATACCACAGCCAGGGTGGAAAATTCAAGAGAAAGCCGCAGCACTTCGGCACAGATGCTCCATTTGACGGCAAACGCAAAAGGCACGTGGCAAAAAATCCATGATATGGACATAGTCCCTATTGAGAAATGGCAGGCTCTATGCTACAATGGGACACACTGCACGACAGATCAGGAGGAGAACTATGAAATTAGGAATCGTGGGTCTGCCCAACGTGGGCAAAAGCACCCTGTTTAACGCAATCACCAACGCCGGCGCGGAGAGCGCCAACTACCCGTTCTGCACCATCGACCCCAACGTGGGTATGGTGGCGGTGCCCGACGTCCGTCTGGACCGGCTGAGCGAGATGTACCACCCCAAGAAGACCACCCCGGCGGTGATCGAATTTGTGGACATCGCCGGTCTGGTAAAGGGAGCCAGCAGGGGCGAGGGCCTGGGCAACAAGTTCCTGGGCAACATCCGCATGACCGACGCCATCGTCCACGTGGTCCGTTGCTTCGACGACGACAACGTCATCCATGTGGAGGGCTCCACCGACCCCGTCCGTGACATGGACACCATTGACCTGGAGCTGGTCATGGCCGACCTGGAGATGGTGGAGCGGCGGATTGACAAGGCCAAAAAGGCGGCCAAGGGGGACAAGAAGTTCCTCCAGGAGGCCGCCGACTTCGAGGGCCTGCGGGACTGGCTCAACGACGGAAAATCCGCCCGGAGCTACACCGAGGTGGATATCGCCGCGGAGTACCCCGACTGTGAGCTGCTCTCCCTCAAACCGGTGATCTACGCCGCCAACCTGGACGAGGCGGGATTCTCCGACCCCACCGCCGTCCCCTACTACGGACAGGTGGAAGCCCGGGCCAAAGAGCAGGGGGCCCAGGTCATCCCCGTGTGCGCCAAGCTGGAGGCGGAAATTGCCCAGCTGGACGGGGAGGAAAAGCAGATGTTCCTGGACGACCTGGGGGTGGCCGAGTCCGGCCTGGACCGGCTGGTGAAGGCCAGCTACACCCTTCTCGGCCTCATTTCCTACCTCACCTCCGGCGAGGACGAGTGCCGGGCCTGGACCATCACCCGGGGCACCAAGGCCCCCCAAGCGGCGGGTAAGATTCACTCTGACTTCGAGCGGGGCTTCATCCGGGCCGAGGTCATCTCCTACGACGACCTGATGGCCTGCGGGACCATGTCCGCCGCCCGGGAGAAGGGCCTGATCCGCTCCGAGGGCAAGGAGTACGTGGTTCAGGACGGGGATATTATTCTGTTCCGGTTTAACGTGTGACCGGTAGGGGGCGGCCTCCTGGCCGGCCCGTTCTCCACCATGCGCCTGTGAACGGCGGGGCGGCACAGAGGCCGCCCCCTACACAAATCAATAGGAGTGAAACCAGTTGAACATCTACCTTGACCTTTTCCTCACCTTTGCCAAGGTGGGGGTATGTACCTTTGGGGGCGGCTATGCCATGCTGCCCATCCTCCAGCGAGAGGTGGTGGAAAAAAAGGGCTGGGCCACCGACGAGGAACTCACCGACTACTTTGCCGTGGGCCAGTGCACCCCCGGCATCATCGCCGTCAACACCGCCACCTTCATCGGCTACAAGCACAGGGGCATCCCCGGCGGCGTGCTCACCACCCTGGGGGTGGTGTTCCCCTCCCTTGTGATTATCACCGCCATCGCCGCCTTTCTGTCCAACTTCGCCGACATCCCGGTGGTTCAGCACGCCCTGGCCGGCATCAACGCCGCCGTGGTGGCCCTCATTGCCGCCAGTGTGCTGAAACTGGGCAAGTCCACCCTGAAAAACGGAGCTGCCATCGCCATCTTCCTGTGTGTGCTGGCTCTGGCGGCGGCAGGGAGCCTGGCCAATTTCGGCGCCGGGACCCTGGGGCAGGTGCTGGACCTGCTCACCTCTCCGGCGGTGCTCATTGTGCTGGCCGGCGCGGCGGGCTTCCTGCTCTACGGAAGGAAGAAAGGCGGTGAGGGCAAGTGATTTTTCTGCGGCTGTTTTTCGAGTTTGCCAAGGTGGGCCTCTTTGCCGTGGGCGGCGGACTGGCCACCATCCCCTTCCTTCAGGACATGGGGGTCCGGACGGGCTGGTTTACCAACGCCGACCTGACCACCATGATCGCCGTGTCCGAGTCCACCCCCGGCCCCATGGGGGTGAACATGGCCACCTATGTGGGCTTCCAGACGGGCAGTCTGGCGGGCGGTCCGCTGGGCGGCGCGGCGGGCGCGGTGCTGGCCACCCTGGGGCTTATCACCCCCTCCATCATTATTATCATCGTAATTGCCGGGTTTTTGCAGAAATTCCGCCAGTCCAAAACGGTGGACGCCGTGTTTAAGGGTCTGCGCCCCGCCTCCACGGCTCTGATTGCCGCCGCCGGGCTGAGTGTGGCCCTGTCGGTACTGTTCACTGTGGGCGGCACGGCGGAACACACCTTTGCCGTCCACTGGCCCGCCCTGATTCTGGCTGTGGCCGTGTTTGTCTGCATGCGCTACACCCCCCTGAAGAAGCTGCACCCGGTGGCCTTTATCGCCGCCGCCGCCGTGATCGGCGCGGTGCTCCAGTTCTGACCGGCGCGGCCCGCCCCGAATGGAGCGGGCCGCTTTTTGCCACCGGAACAGAGGTATATTTCCCGCTCCCAGAAAATATATTGACAGGGGCAGTTCTTTTGTGGTACACTGGCGGAAACAGTAAGGGAGTAGCCGGCGCGCCTGCGCGGCCTGGTCAACACACTGGAGGTTTATCCTCCTGGCCGGGCCTGAAATGACGAGACTTACCTGTCCCAGAGGACGGGTGGGTCTTTTTTCTTACCCTTACACATCTTGAGGAGGACCTTTTTATGGAGCTGTATGAGCTTTTTATCATCGCATTAAGTCTGTCCATGGACGCCTTCGCCGTGTCCATCTGCAAGGGGCTGTCCACCGGGAAGCCCCGGGCCGGCCACTGCCTCACCTGCGGGGCCTGGTTCGGCGGCTTTCAGGCCCTGATGCCCCTCCTCGGCTGGCTGCTGGGGGTGCGCTTTCAGGGGATGATCGTCTCCATCGACCACTGGATCGCCTTCATTCTGCTGGGGATGATCGGCTTCAACATGGTCCGGGAGTCCCGTGGGGGCGAGGCGGAGGAGCTTGACTGCTCCTACTCCCCCCGGGCCATGCTCCCCCTGGCGGTGGCCACCTCCATCGACGCCCTGGCGGTGGGGGTCACCTTCGCCTTCCTTCAGGTAGACAATATTTTCCTGGCCGTGGCCTTCATCGGCGCGACTACCTTTGTCCTGTCCGCCGCCGGGGTGAAGGTGGGGGCCGCCTTCGGCGTCCGCTTCAAGAGCAGGGCGGAGCTGGCCGGAGGGCTGATTCTCATGGGCATGGGGGCAAAAATCCTGGTGGAGCACACTCTGCTGGCCTGAGCGGTTGCTTTTTCCAGTCAAGTGTGCTATGATAGGGGCATACGATTTGTGTGTCGTATTGTAACAAGGGAAAGGAGATATGTATGAAAAAATCCGAAAACTTCCTGGTAAAGCTGCTTGTCGGCGTGGTGGCCGGCGCGGTGCTGGGCCTGCTTATCCCCCAGGGGAGCACCCTGCCCTTCGCTGAGGCGGTGGTAAACATCGTCGGCACGGTGAAGTACATCCTGGGCCAGCTGATCAACTTCTGCGTGCCCCTTATCATCATCGGCTTTATCGCCCCCTCCATCACCAAGCTGGGCAGAAACGCCACCCGGCTGCTGGGTGTGGCCATCGTGATTGCCTACGTCAGCTCAGTGCTGGCCGCCTTCATGTCCATGGGCGCGGGCTACGCCATTATCCCCCACCTGAGCATCGCCTCCTCCGCCGAGGAAGCGGCCAACCTGCCCGTCCCCTTTGAGCTGGCCATCCCCCAGATCATGCCTGTGATGAGCGCCCTGGTCTTCTCCGTCCTCATTGGCCTGGCCGCCGTGTGGACCAAGGCCAAGACCGTCGCCGCCATTCTGGAGGAGTTCCAGAACATCGTGCTGGACATTGTAAAGCGGGTGGTCATCCCCATCCTGCCCTTCTTCATCGCCTCCACCTTCTATCAGCTGGGCTGGAACGGCTCCATCACCAAGCAGCTGCCTGTCTTCCTTATCGCCATCGTCATTGTGATGGCGGGCCACTACATCTGGCTGGCCATCCTCTACCTGACCGCCGGGGCCTACTCGGGCCGTTCGGGCATCGAGGTAGTGAAGCACTACGGCCCCGCCTACCTCACCGCCGTGGGCACCATGTCCTCCGCCGCCACCCTGGCTGTGGCCCTCCAGTGCGCCCACAAGAGCGAAAATCTGCGCTCCGACATGGTGGACTTCGGCGTGCCCCTGTTCGCCAACATCCACCTGTGCGGCTCGGTGCTCACCGAAGTCTTCTTCTGCATGACCGTCTCCCAAGTGCTCTACGACGATCTGCCCAAGGCGGGTACGATGATGCTGTTCTGCGTGCTGCTGGCCGTCTTCGCCATCGGCGCCCCCGGCGTCCCCGGCGGCACGGTGATGGCCTCTCTGGGCCTGATCTCCGGCGTGCTGGGCTTTGACGGCGTGGGCCAGGGCCTGATGCTGGCTATCTTTGCCCTTCAGGACAGCTTCGGCACCGCCTGCAACGTCACCGGCGACGGCGCCCTCACCCTTATTCTCACCGGCTACGCCGAGAAGCACGGCATTGCCAAAACCTGAACCCGGACATAAAAACGGCCCGGAGCCTGCGCTCCGGGCCGTCTTCCATTTAGCCTTCGTCCAAGGGGATATCGAAATCCAGACTGCTGACGTTGATCTCAGCGGGCTGCACCTCATGGGGGCGTTCAGGGGGAACCAGCATCTTGCTGCTGCCGTCCAGACGGCCGTTCTCCACCACCAGGGAACAGGTGGACACATCGCCGTGGATGCTGCCGGTGCGCTCCAGGCACAGGTGCTCCCGGGCGGTGATGCTGCCCGTGACCTCGCCGGCCACCCGCACCGCGTCGGCGGTGATGGGACCCTGGACCTCGCCGGTGGTCGCCACAGTGACGGAGCCCTTCAGCTTGATCTCGCCCTCCAGGCGGCCCTCGATCTGCACAATACCCTCGCCCTCAATCACGCCGGTAAAGGTGATTCCCTTGGCAATCACGGTATTGTCCTGGGGCTGGGGCAGGGTGGGCAGGGCGTCGAAAGCCTCCTCAAAAGTATCCTCCTCAAAGGAGGGAGTGGTCGCAGGATCCTGTCTGGTCTGTCCTCCGAAAAAACCCATAATCAATCGCTCCTTACTTTCCTTCAATTGCGCCGGCGGCCTGTTGCGCGCCGACACGGGATAAGCTGATTATAACAAACTTCGCCGGTTGGCGCAAGTACAAAAAGCCTGAAATATCAGACAAAAAGAAATGACAAATCCCAAAAAAAGCGTATAATGACAGTAGGCCTATTTTATACAAGGAGGATCGATTCATGCCGAAACAATCTCCCATCCCCCAGCCCGGGGCGGGCAGCGCCGTCCCCGTGAGCCCCACCCGCGCCTTCCACCTGGTCCCACTGGACCACATCTCCGGCTTCGACGTCCGTCCCGGCTTCTACGACAGCAACGGCGCCACCGCCATCCCCGGCGGCGTCAACTTCACCGTCTACTCCCACGGGGCCTCCTCCATCGAGCTGCTCCTCTTTCACCGGGAGCAGGACGAGCCCTTCGCCGTGCTCCCCTTCCCCCAGCACTACCGCATCGGTAACGTCTACTCTATGATCGTGTTCAAGCTGAACATTGAGGAATTTGAGTACGCCTACCGGGTGGACGGCCCCTACGACCCCAAGAAGGGGCTGGTGTTCGACAGGAGCAAGTACCTGCTGGACCCCTATGCCAAGGCGGTGACCGGCCAGAGCCAGTGGGGGGACTCCTCCCCCCGGGGCCAGCACTACAAGGCCCGGGTGGTAAAGGACGACTTCGACTGGGCGGACATGGCCCAGCCCCTCATCCCCATGGAGGACCTGATCATCTACGAGCTTCATGTCCGAGGCTTCACCAAGGATCCGTCCTCCGGCGTGGCCCACCCCGGCACCTTCGCCGGCCTGATGGAAAAGCTGGACTACCTCCAGGACCTGGGAATCAACGCCATCGAGCTGATGCCCATTTTTGAGTTTGACGAGATGCAGGACTACCGCATTGTGGATGGCAAGACCCTGTACAACTACTGGGGCTACAGCACCGTGGGCTTTTTCGCCCCCAATACCAGCTACACCGCCTCCACCGAGTACAACCGGGAGGGGAACGAGCTCAAACGGCTGATTCAGGCCTGCAACCGGCGGGGCATCGAGGTCTATCTGGACGTGGTCTTTAACCACACCGCCGAGGGCAACGAGAAAGGGCCCTTCTTCTCCTTCAAGGGCTTTGACAACAACATCTACTACCTGCTCACCCCTGACGGGCAGTACTACAACTTTTCCGGCTGCGGCAACACCATGAACTGCAACCACCCCATTGTCCGGCAGATGATTCTGGACTGCCTGCGCTACTGGGTCACCACCTACCGGGTGGACGGCTTCCGCTTCGACCTGGCCTCCATCCTGGGCCGCAGCGAGGACGGCTCCCCCATGGGGGCCCCGCCCCTGCTCCAGGCCCTGGCCTTCGACCCCATCCTGGGCAATGTGAAACTCATCGCCGAAGCCTGGGACGCCGGCGGGCTCTATCAGGTGGGCACCTTCCCCGCTTGGAACCGCTGGGCGGAGTGGAACGGCCGCTACCGGGACGACATCCGCCGCTACCTCAAGGGGGACGAGGGCTTTGCCCAGGGGGCCGCCCTGCGCCTGGCCGGCTCCCCCGACCTGTACGCCAGCCAGGGACGGGATAACGCCTCGGTGAACTTCATCACCTGTCACGACGGCTTCCCCCTGTGGGACCTGTACTGCTACAACGGCAAGCACAACCTGGCCAACGGCTGGAACAACACCGACGGGGCCAACGACAACAACAGCTGGAACTGCGGCGCCGAGGGGGAAACTGCGGACCCGGCCATTATCGAGCTGCGCCGGCGGATGTGCCGCAACGCCTTCGCCCTGCTCATGTGCTCCCGGGGCACCCCCATGTTCCTGGCGGGGGACGAGTTCTGCAACACCCAGTTCGGCAATAACAACGCCTACTGTCAGGATAACATCATCTCCTGGCTGGACTGGAGACGGCTGGAGCCCAACCGGGATATGTTCAACTTTTTCCGCTTTATGATCCGCTTCCGCAAGGAGCACCGGGTGCTGCGGGCCGGCACAGGGGACGGCTCCTGCGGCTTCCCGGAGGTCAGCTTCCACGGCGTGACTCCCTGGCGTGACCGTCCCTTCGAGGGTCACGACCGGTATGTGGGGGTGATGTTCTCCGGCTGGGAGCGGGATATCGGCTCCCAAGTGGTCTACGTGGCCTCCAACGCCTGGTGGGAGGACCTGACCATCACCCTGCCCCAGCTGCCCGCCTCCATGGACTGGGTCAAGGCGGTGGACACCTGGACGGCGGAGCAGTCCGAACACCCTGTCAACGGCCTCCAGGTCACCGTCCGGGCCCGGAGCGTTATGGTGTTTGTGGCAAAATAACAGTATACTCCCCTGCCCGTATTCCTGCCGCAGCTTTTTCTGTAGGGGCGGACATTGTCCGCCCGTCCCAAAAACGAATCCTTTTTGCGGGCGGCCACAGGCCGCTCCTACAGAGCACCCCAATTCCCCTGATTTTGATAAAATATGCGGTAGGGCGTATTCCTGGGTGTGTCCCATTCGCAGATTTAAATGTAGGGGCGGACATTGTCCGCCCGCGGGCGCACACTGTGCGCCCCTACAAATCGTGCCAATTCTCCTGACTGTGATAAAATACGTGGTAGGGCGCATCCCTTTTCCTTTTCTCCTTGACAAAATTCGACCACCGTATTACAATATTTTCAAGCTCCCTGCAATTATGCAGGGTTTAGTGTGTTAACTTACACGAGAAAGGAAAGGCGCAATGAATACCAATTTTGGCTACAGCAATCAGACCAGGCAACCCTATTCCCCTCCCCCTCCAGACAGCCCCACGCCGTCCCCTGCCAAACCGGACCCCCTGCCCGCTGGACAGTCCGGCAGAGGCGGCGGCTGGATCATGCTGCTGCGGGTATTCCTGTGGCTCCTGTTCACCGCCATCTGCATGGTCGGCATCGTCTTCGGCGGTCTTATGATTATGACGGGCCCGGACGCCGGGGGATTTCCGGTAGTGCTTGCCGGACTTGGAATCATTCTCGTCTCTGTTCTGCTGGCCTTTGTCGCGGTGGCCAGCGGCATGGTGGCCCTGGACGCCGCCCAGAACATCCGCCGCTGTGCCATCAACAGCGCCAACATTCTGGACCTGCTGAATCAGCAGGTGAGGCGTTAAATACACAAAAAGGACTGCATCCCACGGATGCAGCCCCTTTTTGTTAAACCGCCTTTATCAGGCACAAAATCAGCCCGTAGATTACGCTGGCACTGATGCCGAACACCAGCACCGGCCCGGCCACGGTAAAGAGCTTGGCCGCCGTACCGGTAATCAGGCCCTCGCTTTTAAACTCCAGGGCTGGTGACACCATGGCGTTGGCAAAGCCGGTGATGGGCACCAGGGTGCCCGCCCCCGCCCGCTTGGCCAGCTTATCGAACAGCCCCAGCCCGGTGAGCAGGGCGGCGGCGAGAATCAGCGTGACCGACACCGCCGTCCCCGCCTGTTCCTTGTCCAGGCCATAGCTCTGGTAGAAGTTCAGCAGACCCTGTCCGGCGGTGCAGATGGCGCCCCCCACCAGAAAGGCCCACACAATATTTTTTCCCATGGGAGAGGGCTTCGACCTCTCATTGACCAGCTTGCCATAGTCCTGATTTGTCATGCGCATCGCTCCTTCTAAGCTTTCTGTTATGTTCTCCCCTGAGGAAAAAATTATGCGCGGCCGTATGAAAGAGTCTTCCGGCGCATAAGTTGTACCGGAAGGAGTGAGAACATTGATCTATCCCAAGCGACAGCTGATTGTGACTTGGCTGGCCGCCATTCTGGCGGGCTGTGCCCTCCATTTTTTGTATGCGTGGTGGCCCAACGCGGCAACCGCCCTGTTCTCCCCGGTAAACGAGAGCCTGTGGGAACATGTAAAGCTGGTGTTCTGGCCCTTCCTGGGGGCGGCGCTGGTGCTCAACCGGGGCCGTCCCGGCGGGGTCCGGCCCTGGCTGCTGGTGCTGCCCGGACTGTGCGCCCTGGTGCTGATTTTGGGCTGGGTGTACCATGTAATGCTGGGGGGCGAGGCCATGTGGGTGGACATCGCCATCTATGTGCTGGTGATGACCCTGGGCTTCTGGCTGGCTACCCGGTTCTCCGGACCCTTCCGGGGCGTCAAATGGGTGCTGCCCATTGTGGCCGTGATCGCCCTGGCCCTGCTCATCGGCTGGTTCACCCTCTATCCCCCGGAGGGGCTGCTCTTTCGGGACCTGTCCGCCGTGGGCTCCTGGCTGCCTCTGCCCTGTTAACATTTTGTGAGTTGATTTTTCCCGCCTCCCTCTGGTACAATGGCCCAAAAGGAGGGGAACGGTTTGATTGTGTACAGCGCAAGCGGCCTGACGGCCCGCGCCCAGGCCCGGGAGCTGCTGGCCCTGGCGGTCCGGGAGGTGTGGGGGCTGTCCCCCCTGCCCGAAATCGCCCGGCGTGAGGGTGGCAAGCCCTTCTTCCCGGGCCAGGAGGAGCTCCATTTCAACCTGAGCCACAGCGGAGACCTGGCCCTGTGCGCTCTGGACCGCGCCCCGGTGGGGGTGGATATTCAAATCGTAAAGGCGTGGCGTCCCGGCCTGCCCCGGCGGGTGTGCTCCACCGCCGAGCTGGCCTGGCTGGACGCCCAGCCCCGGCTCTGGCCCGCCTTCACCCTCCTCTGGACCCTGAAGGAGGCCCGGGCCAAGGAGAGCGGCCAGGGGCTGACCACCTCCATCCGGGATATCCGGGTCCCCCTCCCGGGACCGGGACCGCTGGAAATGGACGGGCTCCGCTTCCGAACCTGGACTGGCCCCGGCTGGGCGGCGGCAGTGTGCGGACACAGCGAACCGCCGGAAAAAATTTTTGAAAAAACCCTTGACATTTCCACAGTGTGAGGGTTTATCCTGATGTCAGGAACCGGTTCCCACATAAAAACAGGAGGAATGTCATGCTCACCATCGGCGATTTTTCCCGGCTGAGCCGGGTCACCCCCCGGATGCTCCGCCACTACGACGCCCTGGGCCTGCTCTGCCCGGAGGCGGTGGGGGCCAACGGCTACCGCTACTACCGGCAGGAGCAGCTGTTTGACCTGGTACGCATCCAGTGGCTGAAGGGCTACGGCTTTGCCCTGGGGGAGATCGGCCCGCTGCTGGAACTGGAGGACCGCCAGCTCCTCCCGCTGCTGCGCCAGCGGCGGCTGGAGCTCTGCCGGGAGCTGGACGCCCGGCAGGCCCTGCTCCACCAGCTGGAGGCTGACATCCTCCGCATGGAGGGAACAAAATTTATGGAATATCAGTATCATGTGGTCTTGATCGAAGACCCGGAACAGAGGGTCTTCTCCATCCGGGAAACCATCGGCGTGGACCAGTATCACGACTTCTTCGCCCGGCTGTACCGGGAGGCGGCCGCCCGGGGGCTGACCCAGGCGGGGCCTATCCAGATGCTCTACCACGACGCAGAATTTAACCCCCAGCGCTCCGACGTGGAGGCTCAGATGGTTGTGGCGCAGGACGGCCCGGATGTGAAGCGCAAGCCGGCCTGCCTCTGCGCGGCGGTGCAGCACAGGGGCCCCTATGAGCGGCTGCAATACGCCTACGACGCTCTGTGCGCCTGGATGGCAGAGCATCCCGAGTACCGAATCTGCGGCCCCGCCATGGACCGCTACTTTGGCGACCCGGACAACACGCCCCCCGACCAGCTGGAGACCGGGGTGCTCTTTCCCGTGGAAAAGGTATAACCGAAGGGACGGCCCAGGGCCGTCCCTTTTCATTTCCTGCGTTCCCTTCTGCGTACCCAGATATACCGCAGCAGGTAGACCCCCAGCAGGACCAGCCAGGAGAAGGCCTCCGCATAGGCAATCACCTTCCGTCCAAACACACCGGCAAAGGCGTAGGAACAGGCGATGCGCACCGCCAGAGCCGCAATTCCCGCCGCACCGGAGAAAATCATGTCCCCCATGCCCTCCAGATACCCCCGCAGCGCCATGGCCAGGCTGTAGACCAGGTAAAAGCTGGCAATGGTACGGAAAAAGCTGCCTCCGATGGTCACCGACTCCTGGGTCAGGCCAAACATGGCAATCAGCGCCTCCCCGGCCACCAAAATCAGCACCGTCAGGCCCAGGGAGATGCCGGCCATCATCACCGCCCCCGTTTTCAGAGCCTTTCTGGCCCGCTCCGGCTCCCCGGCGCCTATGTTCTGTGCCACCACTGTGGCAATGCCGGAACCGAAGTTAATCACGGGCAGCAGCAGGACGGTGTCCACCCGGTAGGCGGTGGTGATGGCGGCCACCGTCTGCTCCCCAAAGCTGTTCATAAACCGCTGGAGGAAGATGTTTCCCACCGAGTTCGTCCCGGACTGGATGGCCGGCGGCAGGCCGAACCCGCTGCCTCTGGCGGCCACAGACCGGTCCACACTCCCCCGGCCCGGCCGGAAGCGCAGCACGGGGTACTTTTTCACGGCGTACAGCACCAGAAAGACGGTCATCACCCCCTGGGAGAGGACGGTGGCCGCCGCCGCCCCCGCCGCGCCGTACCGCAGCACCACCACAAAGGCCACGTCCAGCACCACATTGACCCCCGAGCACACCAGAACGGACAGGAAGGGGGCCCGGCTGTTCCCCATGCCCCGCAGGATGGCGGAATAGGTGTTGTAGACGGCCAGAAGGGGCACGCCGGCGAACATAATCCGCAGATAGCGCTCGGAGACAGTAAAAATATCCGCCGGCGTGTCCATCGCCCGCAGGATGGCAGGGGTAAGGATAAGGCCCAAGGCGGCCACCGCCATAAAAACGCCCCCCAGAAGCAGCGAAAAGGCGGACAGGAGCCGGCTCAGCCCGCCCTGCTCCCCCATGCCGTACGCCCGGGCGGCCAGCACCGAGAGCCCGCCGGTAAAGCCGGTGATGACCATGACAAAGAGGCTGTAGAGGGCGGTGGTGGCTCCAATCCCGGCCAGGGCCAGCTCTCCCTCCACGTTGCCCACAATAAAGGCGTCCACCCAGTTAAACAGCTGCTGGAGTATCCCGCTTAGCATCAGAGGCACGGTGAAGGCCACCATTGCCCTGGCGATGCTCCCCTCGACCATATTCCGCTTCATATGTCTCCCTCCCCACCGAACAGGGAGGCGCTCAAGAGCTACCGTACGGCCAGCCGCCGTACCACAGGGGTAACTCATGAACGCCTCTCTCGCTGTTTTCAGCTATTTCTCGATACTATATCAGCTGCCCCGGGAAAAGTCAACCCTTTCCGGCAAGAGACGGAATCCCCCCTGTAGGAGTACAATTTCATATGGACTGATAATTTGCAAATTTCTTATTTCCAGCGAGAGTCATTTCTCTTTGCGCTGAAACCATATTTGCATATGTCGGGAATTCGGAGATAAAACTGATGAGTATTACCATTCCCGCTGAATTTCATCTTCGTTGACCTGATAACAGAGCAGGAACTCCGCAAGGTCGGAACTGTCCCGAATCAGCATCAGGTCATCGAACTTGCCGGTGGTGAGGTCTTTGAAGCCAGCTACCTGTTCTCCGGTACAGATACTGGAACGAATTACAGGGACTTTTCCATCCTTATTATAAGGTGGGGTTATCTGTTTTTTCCGTCTGCCAAACATAAGTCAGACCTCCTGATTCCGTAGGAAATCCAGCAGTCCCCGGCATCCGGCCAGCACATCCTGCCAAGTAGCCTCAAAGTCTCCAGTGTACCAGGGGTCAGCTACCTCTGCATCGGAGCGGCCCGCATACTCCATCAGCAGATGCTGCTTGCCACCGAAGTCGCCGCCGCAGATGCGGTACATGTTCCGAAGGTTGGCCTGATCCATACCAATCAGGAGGTCAAAGCGGTTGTAGTCCTCGTTCCTCAACTGACGGGCTGTTTTGCCGGCACAGTCGATGCCATGCTCAGCCAGCTTGCGGCGGGCCGGGGGATAGACCGGATTGCCGATCTCCTCGGTGCTGGTGGCGGCGGACTCGATGTGGAATTGGCTCTCCAGCCCGGCTTTCCTCACCAGGTCCTTCATTACGAACTCGGCCATTGGGCTCCGACATATATTGCCGTGGCAAATAAAAAGCACTCTTGTCATTCTTGTTTCCCTCCATATCAGTGTAATTTTCCTCAGTATAACACACTTCGGCAGGGAAGTCGAGAGCCGCCTCTGCATGGGCGCAAACGGAGGGGCCTGCCAAAGAATACGGAGATTGGCACGTGATTTATGTCCCGGTAAACCGCTAGGCGAAAAAGGGCATTCTTCAAGCGGTGTTTCTGCGCTTACAGCAGTTGGGAATCATTTAAATAAAAGTGAATGTGGTAAGCTTGGATTCCACCGGCATCAAGGTACATCCTGGCGGAATGGGCTTATTTGCCTTTTCCCCTAGTTTGTGCTATTTTATTAAGTATACCACAAATTCCCCTGAGGGAAGTATGTAATGGAGGTGCAATGTCGTGGTACGAGAGATTATGCGGGACGAAGTGTTCCTCTCCCAAAAGGCCGAACCAGCCACCCTGGAGGACTTGCCTGTTGCCCAGGACCTGCTGGACACCCTCACCGCCCACAAGGACAGTTGTGTGGGCATGGCGGCCAACATGATTGGCATCTGTAAGCGGATCATCATTTTTGACAACGAGGGCAAGTACATGGTCATGTTCAACCCGGAGATCATCAAGAAATCCGGCCCCTACGAGGCGGAGGAGGGCTGTCTCTCCCTGAGCGGCATCCGGAAGGCCAAGCGTTGGCAGTCCATCAAGGTACAGTACCACAATGAGCAGTTTCAAGCCCGCTTCAAGACCTTCACCGGCTGGACGGCCCAGATTATCCAGCACGAGATCGACCACTGCGAAGGGGTGCTGATCTGATAAGGACTTCGACGTCTGGTATCTCTGCTTTAGCTGCTTCACCGAACTTTTCGCTGAGACAGGGATGGAAAATTTGACGCACTGCTGAACAAGTTTCTGTCCCATGTGACCAATGTAAAGCCCTTCACGCCCCGTCAGTGTGTGGCAGTGCAAAAGATAGAGGAGTAGGCTTATGCGCATCATCATCGCCCCGGCAAAGAAAATGACAGTAGACATAGACAGCTTCGCCGTGGACGGCCTGCCACCGTTTCTGGAGCAAACGGAGCGGCTGAAAGCGGTCCTGCAAGGCATGTCTCCCAAAGATTTGCAGGCTCTCTGGAAGTGCAACGACGCCATTGCCAAATTGAACGTGGAGCGGCTGGAGCAGATGAATCTGCGCCGTAATCTCACCCCGGCCATCATTGCCTACGAGGGCATTCAGTACCGCTACATGGCCCCCAGCGTGATGGAGGCGGTCCACCTGGACTACCTCCGGGAGCACCTGCGCATCCTCTCGGGCTTCTACGGCCTGCTGCGGCCCTTCGACGGCGTGACCCCCTACCGGCTGGAGATGCAGGCAAAGCTGGCTGTAGACGGTTGTCGGGACCTGTACCGATTTTGGGGGAACCGTCTGGCCCGGCAGCTGACCTCAGAGACGGACGTGGTGCTGAATTTAGCCTCTAAGGAGTACAGCAAAGCGGTTGAGGTTTATCTGCCTAAAACCGTCCATTTTGTCACCTGCACCTTTGGAGAATTGAAAGACGGTAAGGTCGTCGAAAAGGGTACCAAATGCAAAATGGCCCGGGGGCAGATGGTACGCTGGCTGGCGGAAAACCATATCAAAAGCCTGGATGATCTCCGGGCTTTTGACCAGCTGGGCTATCAATTCTGCCGTTCCGCATCGGTGGGAAACCACACAGTACTTCTTTGGATACAGTCCCCCAAGGATTGAGCTGCCTCCCCGATCCATGGACATCCCATATTAAATCCCCGGATTCAGGGAACACTGAACCCGGGGTGATGATGATTATGGGATTTTTCCTCGACACAAAAAGAACAGGCCCTTATTTTGAGGGCTGGTATTTCAAACACCAGAACACGCAGGGGCAGACCCTGGCACTGATCCCCGCGTTCCATATCGACAGAGAGGGACGCCGCACCGCCTCTCTCCAAGTCATTTCAAAAAATCAGGCGTGGTGGCTGGAGTACCCGGAGGCACAGCTCCACATCTCCCGGCGGCCCTTTCAGGTGCAAATCGGGCAGTCAAGATTTGACGAGCAGCGAATCGACCTCCATATCCAGCAGGACGGTCTCTCCCTCCAGGGCACCCTGCGCTACGGCCCCTTTACCGCGCTCCGGTCCGACATTATGGGGCCCTTTCGATTTTTCGCGGGGATGCAGTGCTCCCACGGCGTCGTCAGCATGGGGCATCCCCTGAAAGGAGCGTTGGAGCTGAATGGCGAACGCCTGGATTTCTCCGGCGGAACCGGATACATCGAGACGGACCGGGGCCGCTCCTTTCCCAGCAGATACCTCTGGACTCAGTGCCTTTTTGGGGGACCAGAGCGGGACAGCCTGATGCTTGCCACTGCGACAATCCCTCTGCCTGTGGGTGGCTTCACTGGCTGTATATGCTCTATCTTTTACGGTGGTCGGGAATATCGCCTGGCAACCTACCGGGGCGCCAGAATCGAGGCATGGTCTTCTTCCGGAGCGGTAATCCGCCAGGGAAACTACCGCCTGGAGGCGGAACTGCTGAGTGAACGGCGGCAGCCTCTCCGGGCTCCAGTGGAGGGCCGTATGGAGCGCACCATCCATGAGAGCCTCTGCGCGGAGGTACGCTATCGTTTCTGGCACGGGGACCGCCTCCTGTTACAGCATACGGACCCCAATGCCAGCTTTGAGTACTCCTCAGCAAACTGATTGCCGACACTCTGACAAGTGGCTTTTCGCGTCAATCAGTGCTGTCCTACGCCCCACAGGTATATTGTTGTCATTTCTCCTTCGCCGGGTATAGTATCAAGCATAATTTACTCCTTCCTCCACCGTTTTAGAGTGGGAAACCACCCCCGCATCATCTTCTCCGCCTCCTCCTGAGGGCCGAAGGGGTGGCCGTTCTCAGCGTTGAACTTCAGGTTAAAGGTGATGATATCGTCCATGGCGGCGGCGGAGACATCCAGCCCCCCCACCTGGCCGAGGCATTGCAGTACCGGCCGCCGGAATACTTGAGGCGTTGACAACGTATTATAATTGTGTTACAATGCTTATACAAAGTGCTCTGAATAAGCAAATCTGAAAGGCGCAAAAATCCACTCACTTAGAATATATAAAATTGGATGGAGGCTTTTCTATGCACTACTATGGAGACATTCTAGTTGCATTTCATGGCAAACCGAAGAATTTGCAAAAATTAGCCCAGTTGGTCTGGAAACGTCCGGACCTGGAAGAACTGGCGGACGGCCTGAACGGTATCCACGCTGTGGACGGCGATGCCGCATCGACCATCACCGTCAATCTCGGGATCGATTGTCTGAATGCGGAACTGCCCTGTATCGACTTCCTCGCTAACCACGGCTCAGGAGTGGAAATTGCCGTTATTGCCTGGCTCTATGACTCTATTACGGACACAAGAGCCAAATATTCTATCTTCTATCCCCTCGATCGGGAACTTTATGAGGATGAAGAAGATGGCGAAGAAGAAGATGAGGAATACTTTGACTTTGACCCGCTTGATTATCTGGAATACAGAGAAGATCATGACAGTTGGTTCGATGCTTACCCCGACTGGCTACAGGCGTGGGAGCACAATGGCTTTCGCTGAAGCAGTTTCGACGGAGCACCATATACCTCATTCTATTTTGTGAACTCTAAATGAGCAAAGTATTAAAAGGGGGCTCTTAGCATGGCACAAACAACTTTAAGTGTCCGCATGGATGACGAGGTCAAGCGCAAATTTGACGCTTTCTGTGCTGAGGTTGGTATGAACGCCTCTGTTGCCGTTAACCTGTTCGCTAAAACGGTGATTCGAGAGCACCGTATTCCCTTTGAAATCTCCGCCGACCCCTTTTGGAGCGAGGAAAACCAATCCGTCCTGCGCCGCTCCGTCGCGCAGCTTGACGCCGGAAAAGGCACCACCCACGAATTGATCGAGGTGGAGGACGATGCATAAAAATTGGTCTGATTCCGCATGGGAAGAATATATTGCGTGGCAAACCAAGGATATCAAACTATTGAAGCGAATCAACCAGCTGATTCGCGACGCGGAGCGTGATCCGTTCCGAGGCATTGGAAAGCCTGAGCCGCTGAAGGGCAACTGGAGCGGCTGGTGGAGCCGCCGAATCGACGACGATAATCGGCTGATTTACCGCGTGCGAAATGGTATTTTGGAAATTGCTCAATGCGGAACCCACTACGGGAACAAATGAGAGCACGGACGGCCTGGCTGGGCCGTCCGTTTATCTTGCTATATCCTTCTGATAGGGTGTCAGATCACTGTTTTCCACCGTTTCAGCGTGGGGAACCACCCCCACCTCCGGGTGTGGTTTCATAGAGTGTTGGTATGCTTTCTGAGGGCCGCCAGCACTCTATTTTTCTTGCGCCAAAACCAGCTCTATGCCCTCCCGCACAACATCGGTTCTCGTCTTGCCATGCGCTTTGCAGAACTCCTGAAGTCTTTTGTCTGTTTCTGCATCAATACGGGCTTTTACTTCAATCCCTTTTGGATTGTCTGACTTTGGGCGTCCGGTTCGTGGACTCAATTTATCACCCACTTTCTGAGCCACAAAATCATTGTAATTTATGTGTCTCAAAATGTCAAGCCCTTTTCATAAAAAAACCGCCCAACAGGGCGGTTAACACTTTGTTATCGAAAAAGTTACTCCTTCCTCCATCGCTTCAATGTGGGGAACCACCCCCGCATCATCTTCTCCGCCTCCTCCTGGGGGCCGAAGGGGTGGCCGTTCTCCTCGTTGAACTTCAGGTTAAAGGCAATGATGTCGTCCATAGTGGCGTCGGGAGCGGTAAAGGCCCCGTTCTGATAGCAGTAGCGGCAGTAGTCCTCACTGAGGGCGCCGCCAGCCTCGGTGCCCTTGTCCTCGGGCTTGTCCAGGGGCATGGCGCAGCACTGACAAAACTTTCTTTCTTCCATTGGAAAAACCTCCTTATGTTGGACAGGGTCTGCCCCGTCTCTGACACAAGGATACGCCCCATAACCTGACAGGGTCTGTCCAGTTTCATAAACTTCCAGAGATTTTTTTATTTCTTCCCTTAAAATATCCCGCCAGTAGACCGGCTCCAGCACCTCCAGCTGCCCGCCGAAGGACAGCAGAAAGGACAGCAGCCACTGGTCCTCCGGGAAGGTACGCGCCACCAGCAGACGCCCGTCGGGCCGGACGGACACCTCCCCGGGGTGGAAATAGTCCCGCACCCGCCATGCGGCGGAGGGGGCAAACAGCAGCCGCAGGTCCACCCCCCGGTAGTCCCCGGGCATAGGGGCCTCCAACTGCTCTGGGGGCGTGCGGGGCGGACAGCTCCCCTCCTCCGGGGACAGGTCCTCCATCCGCACCAACCGGAAGATGCGCCAGTCCTGCCGCGCCCGGCAGAAGGCGGACAGATACCAGCACCCCGCCTTAAACACCAGCCGGGCGGGCTCCACCGTCCGGCGGCTCGTCTCCCCGGCGGAGCTGTAGTAGGTGAACGACAAGGGCCTGCGCTCCAAAATTGCCCGCTTCACCCGGGAAAAATTCTCCCGCTCCGCCGCCCCACTGCCCCAGTCGGAAAAATCCACCTCCAGCCAGTCGCCCCCCTCCCGGCGGAACAGGGCGGACAGCCGGGACAGTGCCTCCTCTCCCCCACCGGTGGCCCGGATGGCCTGGAGGGCAAAGAGAATTTCGTCCTGCTGCTCTCCGGACAGCAGCGCCCGGTCCAGCACAAACTGATCCATCAGCCGGATGCCGCCCCCCTTGCCCTTCTGGGCGTATACGGGGATGCCGGCAGCGGACAGGGCGTCCACATCCCGGTAAATGGTGCGCTCCGACACCTCCAGCCGCCGGGCCAGCTCCCCGGCAGTGACGGCCCGTTTCTCCACCAGAAGGTAGAGAATTTCAAAGAGACGGCCGTTTTTCATCGGAAAAGTCTCCTTTTAAAACGATTTCTAAAATTTTTCTGATTACCCCTTGCATAACCTCTGGTCGATGTGTATAATAATAGTGTAGGAGTCGGTCGTTGCCGGTTATTCTCTATTTTTAGAGATGTGGCGGCGTGTCGGCTCTTTTTATGCCCTTTTTACCACCCTGACAACCTTCTTCCCGTTAATAAAAATCACTTGATCCACAAATATTGTTTCTTTCATTTTATATATTTTCTCAATCTGTTCCATTATGACTGTTTCTTCTAAATGTGCCTGCGTCACATCGACAACGAAATTTTTCGCCTGACGCCTCGCCTTTTTAATTCTGTTGAAAATAGTATTTTTTCCTGCCTCAGAACTTAGTGTTTTCAAATCAAAGGCTTCCCCTCGGAATAAATAGTCGGGCGTCGATATTCCCTCCGGACTGTTGACCCTCGGAACCATGAAAATCTCTCCGCCGAGTTCACTCTCCAGAAGCTCGGCAATTTCTTTTTCATGGAAGGAGTAGCTGAGAACGACATTATGACCATCCACCACATAAGCAGTGCCATTGACCACATAGGCAAGCAGATCCTGTACCACATGGCTGTTCGGTGTGGCATCTCTCAAATATTCTGCTGTCACATCAACCGGCGTGCCCCTGCTCCGGGCTTTTGACGTTCTCATAGCCGTTCCACTCACTTCAGATATCTTCCATGTTTTATTTCACTTCAATCTGCCCCAGCACCTCCCCGATGGGCAGGTTGATGGCCAGGCTGGCCCGGTCGTCGTAGGGGGTGGGGCTCTTGTTAATCAGCACCAGCCGGGAGCCCTGGTAATAGTTAATCAGCCCGGCGGCGGGGTACACCGCCAGGGAGGTCCCTCCGATGATAAGCAGGTCGGCCGCCTGGATATCGGCCACCGCCCCCTCGATGGTGGCGCTGTCCAGCCCTTCCTCGTAGAGGACCACATCGGGCTTAACGGTCCCGCCGCAGGCGCACCGGGGCACCCCCATCCCCCCTTTGATATCCGTCACGGCGTAGGGTCTGCGGCATTTCATGCAGTAGTTCCGGTGGACGGAGCCATGGAGCTCCCAAACCCGCTTGGACCCCGCCAGTTGGTGCAACCCGTCGATGTTCTGGGTGACCACGCTGCGCAGCCTGCCCGCCGCCTCCAGCTCAGCCAGCTTTTTGTGGGCGGCGTTGGGCTGGGCGTCCAGGCAGAGCATCTTGTCCCGGTAAAAGCGGTAGAACTCCTCGGGCTGGGCGTCGAAGAACGTGCGGCTGAGAATCTGCTCTGGGGGCCAGGCGTACTTCTGGTTGTACAGCCCATCCACACTGCGGAAATCCGGGATGCCGCTTTCGGTGCTCACCCCCGCCCCGCCAAAAAAGACGATGGTATTGCTCTCATCAATCCACTGCTGTAGGGTTTTGATTGTTTCGTCCATGGGGAACCCTCCTCATAAATTAAATCACATCATGGGAAAGTATCTCAAATTCCAGAGGATCGCTCAACTCCACAAATTCCGCTTCCAAATCCAGCCCCATGTAATCCTCCTCCTTGCCGCTCTCGTCACCGGTAAGATGAAGGGAGAGAAGAATCTGGTAATATCGGGTGATTTCCGGGCTGTCCAGGGGGAGCCATTCCTCCAGCCACTCTTTTCCGTTGTGATGCTTGTGCCGCAGCCTTCCTTCCTTGATGTGGTATGCCCGATACTTTTTGTCTCGATAGATATAGCCATAGGACACATCCCCCACATAATAATGACCCGTGAGGTATCGGATGTCGGGGAAGGAATCCACCTCAGACATGAGATCATCGCTTTTAGGATTCAGATAATTCTGCCAGATGATCTCCTCCGCCAGAGACAGCATCTCCTCCCAGCGGGCAGCCAGGGCTTGATATTCTTCCTGCGTGATGCCGTCATCCAAATCGATGCGGGGCTTCATCTTGTCCTCCCAGGAGATGTAGGTATTCTCGGTGTTCTCCTTCTCAAAAATGATCCGGTGAGGATGAACGCCAACCTTCTGTCTCTGAAAATGCTTGATAAAACCCATGATAAAAAAGCCTCCTTTTGTCTGTCTCTGTTATCAAAATATCGCTTTATTGTTCTGATTATATCACCCTCGTTCCCAAGCGTCAACACACCGGGAAACTCCCTCTTGACTTAAACCTAGCTTCAAGTGATAAGATGGCTCCAATCAAAAACAAGGAGGAACCGTATGAACTACCGTATATTGGGCCGCACCGGGTTGGCGGTCAGCGAGATCGGCATGGGCTGCGAGGGCTTTGAGGGCAAGAGCCCCGAACAGGTGCAGGAATTTGTGGACAAAATGGAGGAGCTGGGGATCAACTGCATCGACCTGTACTCCCCCAACCCGGAGATGCGCTCCAACCTGGGCAAGGCTCTGGCGGGCCGGCGGGACAAATTTGTCCTGCAATCCCACCTGTGCTCCATCTGGGAAAACGGCCAATATCTGCGCACCCGGGACATTTCCAAGGTAAAAACCGCCTTTGCCGACATGCTCCGCCTGCTGGACACCGACTTTATCGACATCGGCATGATCCACTACTCCGACGCCCTGTCCGACTGGCAGGGAATCGTAACCGGCCCGGTGATGGCCTACGCCCAGGAGCTGAAAGCGGCCGGGAAAATCGGCTGCATCGGCCTGTCCAGCCACAACCCGGAGGTGGCCCAGGCGGCGGTGGACAGCGGGCTGATCGACGTACTTATGTTCAGCGTCAACCCCTGCTACGACCTCCAGCCCGCCGGCGAGGACGTGGAGCAGCTCTGGGCGGAATCCGCCTACGAAAAGCCCCTGGTGAACATGGACCCCCAGCGCCAAGCCCTCTACGAGAGCTGCCAGCGCCAGGGGGTGGGGGTCACGGTGATGAAGGTCTTCGGCAGCGGCGACCTGCTCAGCCAGTACTCCCCCGCCGGGGTGGCCCTCACCCCCTTCCAGTGCCTGCACTACGCCCTCACCCGGCCCGGGGTGGCCTGCGTGATGGCGGGGGCCCGGACGGTGGAGGAGCTGGTCCAGTGCGCCGCCTACGAGGAAACCCCGGACAGTGAAAAGGACTACGCCGCCGCCTTCGCCGCCATGCCCAAAATCAGCTGGGAGGGCCACTGCATGTACTGCGGCCACTGCGCCCCCTGCCCCCAGGGCATCGACGTGGCCTCCGTGACCAAGTTCCTGAACCTGGCCCGCGCCCAGGGCCAGGTGCCCGAGACGGTGCGGGAACACTACGCCCTCCTTCCCCGCCACGCCGGGGCCTGCGTGGCCTGCGGCGCCTGTGAGAAGCGCTGCCCCTTCTCGGTGTCCATCATCGAGAACATGAAGCAGGCCGCAGAGCTTTTTGGGAAATAAACAACAGCCTCCACCCAACCCTGGTGGAGGCTGTTCAGTGTGCCAAAAAAGCACACTGTAAAAGGACGCGCCCAAAAGCCTTCCCCCTTCCAGGGGGAAGGCTTTTGGGCGCAGGCCGTGACGGATGAGGGTGCGGCGAGGTTAGCACCTCTTATCGTAAAGGACAGCAGACCTTCCCGCCCCCTCATCCGCCCCAGTGTGCGCACTGGGGCACCTTCCCCCCGGAGGGTGGAAGGCTTTTCCCTGCGAGGGCCGGCGGTTTTCTCACAACCTGGTCTCCACCGGCACTGCAACAGTGTAATGGTTACTGCTGAGCTGCCGCAGCAGGGCCGGCAGCACCCGCGCAGTATTCCCGCTCCCTTCCAGCGTGAGGTAGACGGTGCGCCGGCGGGTGCCCAGCCGGTTCAGGACGGTGCCCGCAAAGGCGGTCCCTCCCACCGAATCGCCGGGTTCCAAATACAGGGTCTCCTTCCAGCACACCCAGCCCTGCTCCTCCAGCCCGGCCCGCGTCCCGTCCGGGACGTAGGCCAGGGTAGTACGGGTGTGGGCCACCTCCTCCAGGGCCAGCCGGCCCCGGCTGAGGGCCTCCTCCTCCCCCTCCCGGGCCAGGATTCCCACACTATGGCCGGTGCCCAGGATGCGGCGGACCAGCCCCCCCTCCTCCTCAATCACCTGGGGGGCCAGGAAAAACAGGGCATACTGCCCCGTGCCGTCCAGGGTGTTCAAAATGGCGGACAGCCCGTCAGCGCTCTCACAGCGGAAGGCCAGATAGGTGGCCACGTTGCCCCCGTCCACCTCCGGGGGCCCGCTGGGGCTCACCGGCACGGTGGGCGTGGTCTCCGCGGGGCTGAGGCTCTGGGTGTAGTCCCGCAGGCGGTTGTTAATCAGTTCCCGGGCCCGGTCGATAAACAGCCCGTCATCCAGCACCGCATCGGCGCTCTTGATGCGCACCAGATAGCCCTGGGAGATATAGCTCAGCTGGTTATAGCTGTACTCCAGCCCGAAGACGGAGCACACCACATACAGGGGGACATAGGGCTTTCCATAGCGCATAACGGCCCGGGCGTCGTAGGCCGCCCCGGTCATGTCGTCCCGGCAGGTGCCCCGCTCCAGGTCAAAGACCAGCATCTGCTTCAGGTTGAAAATGGTCACGATGTGGCTCCTGTGGTTGTAGCTGGTGTACAGCCCCAGGCTCACCCCCACCCCGTTCTGGTTGGCGTCAAACACCGTATAGGGCACATAGAGCGTCCCGCCGGACCAATAGGGCATGGAGCTGGAGGTCAACGGGGCCACGCTGTCATTGATGCCGGTAAAATACAGGTTGGCCGCGGCGGCAGGCATCGGCTGAAACATCCCCACAGCCAGTATAACGGCCAGTACCAGCGGCAAAACAGGGCGTTTTTTTCTCACAGGCCCTACCTCCCTTCTTTCAGTTGCCTTTCTGATTATACCATAGTATAATCATTTGGACAAGCGCCACTATTTTATGGACTCCTACCGCGCATTTTATCACAGTCAGGAGAATTGGCGCGGTTTGTAGGGGCGCACAGTGTGCGCCCGCGGGCGGACAATGTCCGCCCCTACATAGAAAGCTGCGGAAAGCACACTTCCTATTTTTAAGGAAATCTTAATGAAAGCTAAACGGTCCTTCAACCCGGCCGTGGTACACTAAACCACGTAAACCAAAACAGGGTCCCCGGAAAGGAGCCGTCAATATGGAAATCACACTGGAACTGGTAGAGCGCCTGAAGGAGAAAGCCGACGTCAGCTACACCCAGGCCAAGGAGGCCCTGGAGTACAGCGGCGGCAACCTGCTGGACGCGCTGATCTATCTGGAGGAGAAGGGGGCCATCCCCCGGGCGGAGGGCGCCTACTACTCCACCCGGAGCGAGACGCCTCCCCCGCCCCCTCCCGCAGAGCCCCTCCCCGCCCAGCTCCCCTCCAAAAAGAAAAAGGCCCACGGGCCGCGCCGCCCCAAGGGGGACGGCAGCCAGCGGTTTTTCAACAGCCTGCGCCGCTGGCTCATCGACAACGAGCTGGAGATCTGGCGGCGCGGCCAGCCCATCACCGCCCTGCCGGTGCTGATTCTCCTGCTGCTGCTGTGCTGCGCCCCCTGGGTGACCATCCCGGCGCTGGTACTGGGCCTCTTTCTGGGCCTGCGCTACCGCTTCTCCGGCCCCGATCTGGAGCGGGAGAGCCTGAACAACATGATGGGCTCGGTGGCCGACACCGCCGCCGACCTGGGCCACAAGGTCATGGACGAGCTGAAGCACGATTGGCACTCCGACGAGAAGGACAAAAAATAATCCCGTGAGGTGAGAAAAATGGCAGAACGCATCCTTCTGGTGGAGGACGAGGAAAAACTGGCCCGCATGGTAGAGATGGAGCTGAAATACGAGGGCTACCAGGTGGAAAAGGCTCTGGACGGCCGCCGGGGCCTGGAGCTGGCCCTGGGCGGCTCCTTCGACCTGGTGCTGCTGGACATCATGCTGCCCCAGCTGTCCGGCATGGAGGTGCTGCGCCGCCTGCGGCGGGAGAGCCAGGTCCCGGTGATTATGTTAACCGCCCGGGACAGCGTGGTAGACAAGGTGGCCGGCCTGGACTCGGGGGCTGACGACTACATCACCAAGCCCTTCGCCATCGAGGAGCTGCTGGCCCGCATCCGTGCCGCCCTGCGGGGCAAGGGCGGCCTGGCCGCCCAGAGCCTCCCCCTGGCGGTGGGCCCGCTGGTGATGGATGTGGAAAAGCACCAGGTCACCGTCCGGGGCCGGAATGTGGAGCTGACCAAGAAGGAATTTGACCTGCTCCGCCATCTTCTGGAGAACAAGGACCGGGTCCTCACCCGGGAGGCCCTCCTGGATGCGGTGTGGGGCTTCGACTTTGTGGGCGAGACCAACTCGGTAGACGTCTACATCCGCTTTCTGCGCAGCAAGCTGGACGACGCCTTTGGCCTGAAGCTCATCCACACCGTCCGGGGCGTGGGCTATGTCATCAAGGAGGATTAACCATGGTCATCGTATACCGTTCCAACACCGGCTTTACCAGGGAATACGCCGAAATGCTGGCCAAGGCGGAAAAAATGAAGGTCTTCCCCCTGGCCGAGGCCCAGGGCAAGGTGGGCCCCGGCGAATCCGTCTTCTACATGGGCCCCCTCATGGCGGGCCACATCACCGGGGTGGACCAGGCGGTGAAACAGTTCACCGTAAAGGGGGTGTGCGGCGTGGGCATGTCCCCCGCCTCCCAGCAGGTGCTGGACACCCTGTCCAAGGCCAACTACGTCCCCGGCGCCCCTCTTTTCTACCTTCAGGGAGGTTGGGCCCCCAAAAAGGTGGGCTGGCTCAAACGCCGGATGGTGGGCATGGCCACCAAATCCATGCGGGAATCCCTCCGGGACAAGGGCAGCCGCCGCACCCCCGAGGAGAACAAGCAGCTGGACTTCCTCCTCCACGGCGGCAGCTTTGTGGCCTTTGAGAATCTGGAGACCATCCGGGAATGGATAAAGACCCTGTAGGGACGCTTCACGAAGCGTCCGCCCTACTCTAGCACCCGCACCGTATCGCGGGATGCGCTGTATTATGGGCGCGTCATATTATCGTACCGTATCGCATTGCGGACGCATCATGATGCGTCCCTACAGAGTTCCGTACAGCGGGCGGACAATGTCCGCCCCTACATCCGAGGGAGGTGAACCCCATGCCCCGCAGCCGGCACCGTTTTCAGACCCCGCCCCCATCGGACCCCATCGCCGCCGCCCGGGACTCCTCCCTGGCTCTGCGGCTGAACATCGGCTTTTTCCTGCGTCAGCTGGGCATTTTCCTGGTCATGGACCTGCTGCTGCTGGTGCTGGCCGTCTTCGGTATGTCCCTCTACGCAGAGAACCGATGTGCCGACGTGGTGGAGCTGGTCAACCAGCGGGGAGTGCCCTCCGAGGACGCCCTGGCCTGGATGGAGGCCAGCGACTACACCATCACCCCTCTGGACCGCAACCCGGAGGGAATTGAATACACAGTCACCACCTGGCTGCCCACCAGCCGCTGGGAGACGGTAGACGGCCTGCGCACCTGGAACCTCAGCAGCTATTACACCGTCGAGCTGCCCAACAACGGCCGTCCCTACGCCGTCACGGTGGACACCTCGGGCATCTTCGCCGGCCTGTGGTGGGCGGGCGTGGTAATCCTGATCTGCCAGGCCCTCTCCCTGCTCACCAACCTGTTCCGCAGCAACCGCTCCATCCGCAAGGTGCTGCGCCCCATCCAGGATCTGGCCGCCACCGCGGCCCGCCTCAACTCCATGACCCACATGTCCAAGCGGGAGATTGAGAGCCTCACCGGCGAGCTGGACAAGATCGACGCCGCCCACCTGGACAGCCGCATCGACCTGCCCCCCACCCAGAAGGAGCTGCGCTCCCTGGCCCAGGCCATCAACGAACTGATGGACCGGGTCAACCAGGCCTACAGCGCCCAGATGCGCTTTGTCTCCGACGCCAGCCACGAGCTGCGCACCCCCATCGCCGTCATCCAGGGTTACGCCGCCCTGCTGGACCGCTGGGGCAAAACCGACCCGGAGGCCCTGCAGGAGTCCATCGACGCCATCCGTGGGGAGGCCGCCTCCATGGAGCGGCTGGTGGAGCAGCTGCTGTTCCTGGCCCGGGGGGACAACGACTCCCAGCCGGTGAAGATGGAGACCCTCGACCTCACCGACCTGGCCGGCGAGGTCCTCCGGGAGGAGGAGATGATCCACCCTGAACGTACCTTCCTCCCCCGCTGGGGGGAGGACCCCGTCAGCATATATGCTGACCCCGGCCTGATGAAGCAGCTGCTGCGCATTTTAATGGACAACAGCCTGAAATACAGCCCCCCCGAGGGCCGCATCTACCTGCGGGTCCTGGCCAGCCAGGGCCATGTCCGCCTCACCGTCCAGGACGAGGGCATGGGCATCCCCCCCGAGGGCATCCCCCACATCTTCGAGCGCTTCTACCGCACCGACCAGTCCCGGGACCGGAAGACGGGCGGCACCGGTCTGGGCCTGTCCATCGCCAAGTGGATCGTGGAGCGCCACGGCGGCTGGTTCGAGGTAGTCTCCCGCCCCGAGGTGGGCACCCGCATCACCGTCGTCCTCCCCGCCCTCCAGAAAACAATTGACAACCCCTCCCCCGCCACAGTATAATAGTAAAAAAGGAGGGATACCCTATGCTGGACGAACAGGACCTGTTGGCAATTGCTCAACTCATTGACCAGAAGCTGGAAGAAAAACTGGAAAAGAAGCTGGAAGAAAAACTGGCACGTCAGAAGGAAGAAATTTTAACTGAGGCCACCCACCGCATGCAAGTGCTGCTGGACGCGGAGGTCAAGCCCATGTTCAATCTGCTGGCGGAGGACATATCCATCATCCAGGAAAAGCTGATGCCCGAATCCCGCATCGAGCGGATTGAGGACGACGTCTGGGCCCTAAAGGCCTCCGTCCGGCGCATCAACCAGGACCTCCGCGAGCTGAAACAGGCCCAATAACCCACAGACCCTCCTCCCGGGAGGGCCTGTTTTTTTGGACATACCTCTCCCCCGTCCCGCATAGGATAAAAGCAACAGACCCTTGGTCGTTTGACGATAGGAGTGTTGCTTTTATGCAGACCAACAATAACAAAATTTTCCTCCGGGGCCGTCTGGCCGCCCCTCCCGCCCTCTCCCACATCAACCACGGCACGGAATACTTCCTCCTCCCTCTCACGGTATGCCGTCTCTCCGGAGCCGCCGACACCCTTCACGTGGTAGCCGCCCGGGACCAGCTGGCCGCCCTGCCCCCTCTGGAGGAGGACAGCCCCCTCACCGTCCGGGGGGAGGTGCGCACCTTCAACAACCGCAGCGGCGTAGGCAGCCGGCTGGTGGTCAGCGTCTTCGCCCGGGAGCTCTCCCAGGAGGACGGGGAGGACGAGAACCACCTGGAGATATCCGGGGCCCTGTGCAAACCGCCCGTCCTCCGCACCACCCCTCTGGGCCGCACCATCTGCGACATGATCCTGGCCGCCAACCGCCGCTACGGCCGGGCAGACTACCTGCCCTGCATCGCCTGGGGCAGCCTGGCCTACCGCTGCGGCTCCATGCAGGTGGGGGACCATCTGGCCCTGGAGGGCCGCCTCCAGAGCCGGATCTACACCAAGGAGGTGGACGGCCGCCCCCAGGAGCGCACCGCCTTTGAGGTATCCATCATGTCCCTGGCCGACGAGGATACATACGCCCTGTAGGGGCGGCCCGGCCGCCCGCAGGCGCACAACAGACTTCCCATCGTTTTTTAGAAGCTTCTCTCCGCATAATTTCCTCAAAAGGGCAAAACAATAGGGATACATCCATTGAACAAGGAGGTATCCCCATGAAGCGCAAACCCCTGGCCGCCGCCCCTGTGCTGGTGCTGGCCCTGGCCTTTACCCTGATGCTCCCCACCTCCGCCTTTTTCTGGAATAAAAAGGCAGACGCCCCCTATGTGGCAGACTTCTCCAAAAACGGCCTAATCGGCTCCTCCATCGTCTTCAGCCCGGAGGACTTCACCGTCCGGCCCGACGGCAAAACTGCCCTCAGCGGCATCACGGTGGACCAGCTCCCCGACCCCGGCGCCGGCACCCTGTGCGTAGGCGACCAGCCGGTGCAGCCCGGCTCCTACGTGGACGCCACCGCCCTGGCCGGCCTGCGGTTCCAGACGGCAAAGAGCCCCACCGTCACCACCACCACCCTGGTCTTCACCCCCTCCCTCTCCTCCGCCCAGGAGGTTCCCCCCGCCACCGTCACCATTTTCCTCCTCTCGGAGGCCAACACCCCCCCGGTGGCCCGGAACATGGAGCTGACCACCTATAAAAACGTGGCCATCACCGGCTACTTCGACGCGGTGGACGGCGAGGGGGACGCCCTCACCTTCCAGCTCACCTCCACCCCCGCCCGTGGGGCGGTCACCCTGGCGGAGGACGGCTCCAGCCAGTTCGTCTACACCCCCTACGAGAATAAAACGGGCTCCGACTCCTTCACCTACGTGGCCATCGACCCCGCGGGCAACACCTCCCCTGAGGCCAAGGTGTCCCTGCGCATCGACAAGCCGGACACCAAGGTGACCTACTCCGACCTGGACAACCACCCGGTGAAGAAGTCGGCCATCCGCCTGGCGGAGGAGGGGGTCTACGTGGGCCGGTACGTGGACGGCCGCTATTTCTTCGACCCCGACCAGACCGTCACCCGGGCCCAGTTCCTCACCATGGCCATGTCGGTGGCCGGCCTGGAGGACCTGGAGGGGGCCACCCTCACCGGCTTCTCCGATGACGACGCCATCCCCACCTGGGCCAAGGGGGCGGTCTCCGCCGCCCTGAAGGCGGGGGTGGTCCAGGGCTCCCGCAGCGAGAGCGGCGCCCCCATCTTCGGCGCCCAGGAGACCATCTCCCGGGCGGAGGCCGCCGTCATGCTGGACAACCTGCTGGAGATCACCGACGTACCGGTGGCCGTCTTCTCCCCTGACAACGGCCACTGGGCCGCCCAGGCGGCGGCCAATCTGTCGGCCTCCGGCATCTTCCGGGGGCAGGCCGCCGGAGCTGTCCAGCTGGCCGACACCCTCACCATGGCCGACGCCGCCGAAATGCTGGACGGCGCACTGGACATGATGGACGCCCGGAGCAGCGGCAGCTGGCTGCCCTGGGCCTGAATACAGAAAGCGGTCTGTCCCGGTGGACAGACCGTTTTTCAATTTATCAAAAGCACCATGTTGAAGAACGCTTCAAAAGCCTTCCCCCTTCCAGGGGGAAGGTGGCATTTGCGAAGCAAATGACGGATGAGGGTGCGGTGAGGTTAGCGCCTCTTATCGTAAAGGACAGCTTGCCTGCC
>ERZ808037.255-NODE-255-length-56551-cov-15.987853_pt1 | contig 56551 bp, 43 predicted proteins | sample MGYA00380190_ERZ808037 | MGnify/ENA primary metagenome ERZ808037 (study PRJEB31490, sample SAMN06133399) | mouse gut metagenome | isolation source: J9 | host: mice | place: China: Chengdu | collected 2015-05 ... | reverse complement strand
CGATGGAATGCTTGTATTTACTGTAAAATATTAAATTTTCAAGGTTCTATTTCGTGGGCTTTTGACCCCAGCATCATAATATTTATTTACCAGCGTCAACCCTTTCAATAAATACTCTCTGGCATCATCAATACTTGTTATAACTGCTGTATCATAATCATCTGCTGACCAATGCGAATATTGATGCCTGACGCCATGGTATTCATTATATAAATCATTTAGAAAGTCTGCTTGTGAAGCCGTCAATCTTTTTATATTATCTGATGAGCATTCATATCTGCCGCTGTCATTCTTTCTAAAATATCCAAAATTATTTTTCCCATTTTTATCACAAGTATTCAGTTCCATTTTATCGCCCAGTATTTTGTGGAGATAATATTCATATGCTCTGAAAATCGGCGTGATCAAAGAAGTATAATCCGGCATATACCCAGCCAGCATTGTATTATATACTGCTGATAACAGATTGTTATAATGCTTTTCGCTTCTCTTTTCGTTATAATTTGGAAGCAGCTCTTCAAATTTAATTTCAACTTCGTTTTGCGATATTGTCAACACATGTATATGGTTTAGGGTTTCAATCACCGTCTGACCATTTTTCATCAGCTCTATTGCCAGAGAAATAATCTTCTGAAACAGCATTGACTGTTTCCCCTGTACATAAGAACGGCTATTGGAATAGCAGTTTATAACAACCCGGTTTCTGGTATTCGATATAACCAAACGTTGTCTGTTTCCATTTACCGTAGTACAACTAACGCTTATTGTCTCATTTGTTCCACCTGTCAGTTCTTCATTTTCACCATTTATAAGGTCAATAACTGCTTTCCAATCATCCGTAGAAAATCCTACAAAATAAATTGAACCATCGTCATAGGTTTTATATCCCTTTTCCAGCAATGAATTTTTTGCCAAAACATCTGCCGCTTCGTTGTATTCTATCCCGGAATGTGCCGGAACCTTGATAAATTCAATCGAGATATAGGCCAGCTTCTCTTTTATAAAAGCAACATATTGCCGGGTCAGATCCTTTTTTGCCTTCCAGGCGCCATCTGCCCACTTTCCAATCCCTTCATAATCATAATATATGATGATTTTTCTTTTATTATATGCAATTGCCCATTTAACTGCTTCTTTGACGCCCTCTAATTCCGCTGCCACATTTCGAAATTCAATAAATTCCGGGCTTAATGTTTTGGTAAACGCTTTATATAACGGTGTCTGTATTCCTTTATCGTCTATCAATATAACCCCAAATCCTGCCTTTTCTTCTGCCGGATTATAACTCCCATCCACAAATGCGATCACCTCATCGCTCTTTAATGCCGCGAGCTTTTGATCTACCTGCAGATTAATGGAATCCACTGTTTCATCTTTTTCTATTATCTCATCTTCTCCTGCAATGTACTTTTCTGCTTCTGCTAATGTACCAAACGATTTATACTTTGCACCTGACACTCCTTTTATCTGTAACTCACATTCAGCCCAAGTTTCATATATTCCCGGCTTCATCCCAATTTTTACTACATAGTACTTTTTCTTTGCCATAACTCCTCCCTTTTATTTCCGAATCTCCAAAGCTCCTTTTTCCTCTTCAATGCATATCTTGTACTTCATCAGGCGTAAAAGATACTCTGGCATTCTTCTATTACCCAGCTCCCATTCCTGTACTGTCCGGTATGGTATTTCAAAATATTCTGCAAACTCCCTGCGATTCATCCCTGTACTTTTACGCAAATCAACCAAAACATTTCTGGATTCCATAACCTTCTCCCATTTCTTTTACCATGTATTTTATAATATCATACTCAATGCGTATGATCAATTCCCATTATTAAACCTGCCGCTATTCCTGCCAATTTCCCATATTTCAAATAAGTCTTGCAATGTTTCCTTATGGGCTACTTTTGCGCCTTTTATATGCCAGGCCGGCAAAATAGATCAGGAAGTTTTATCCGCATAAACAAACTCCCGCTGTATAAGAAAGCTTAAGAAAAACAGCAATACATCCACCGGAATTTTGACCGCCACCTCGATGCCGCCGAACAACGGATAAAGCTTTCCCACCAAAAAGGCGCTCAGGGACATCTGCACCGCCGCCAGCAGAATGTACCTGGGCAGCGTGGCGCCCACCGTCCTCTCGCTCTGGAATACCACCTTTAAATTCAAGGAATAATTATAAAAGGCGGAGAGAATCCTTGCGAACACGGTGGCCGCCGTGATATAGCCCACGCTTCCCCACTGCAGCCCCCGCAGCAAAAAACAAAACAGGGAAAACAGCGCCAAATCCACCACACTCGAAGACAGGGAGGAAAACAGGAACTTCCCGAATATCATATAAATCTTTACAGAATCCCTGATGGGATTAAAGTGGCTGGTACGGTTTTCTTCGATATAAATTGTGCGGATGGGAACCTCCACAATGGGAATTTTCCGCTCCTTCGTCTCAAGCAGCATATTGGTCTCGAATTCAAACCGCTCCCCCTTTACCATGAGCAGCCGCTCCATAAAAAAGGCCGGAATCCCCCGCAGCCCTGTCTGAGTATCGGATACCGTGATTCCTGTGAGATACTTCATCACCATCCGGGTACACTTGTTGCCGAACTCAGAGCGGGCAGGCACATCCTCGCCCTCAAAACAGCGGCAGCCCAGAATCAAAGACCGGGGATGGGAGAGCAGAGCCTGCGCGCAGGCTAAAATACATTCCGGAGAATGCTGGCCGTCCGAGTCAGCCGTTATTGCCCCCACTGCATCGGCAAATTCCTGAAGACAATAGTTAAAGGCTGTCTTTAAGGCCCGTCCCTTTCCCTGATTCACTGCATGGCGCAGTACCCGGCATCCGTAATCCCTTTCTGCCCGGGCAAAAAAACGGGCACAGTCCTCCCCGCTTCCGTCATCCACCAGCACAATATTCTGAAATCCCGTCTCGGTCAGATTCTTTAACAGCTCAAGCAATTTCTCATCCGGCTCATAAGAGGGGATGACAATCGGTATCCTCCACCTCGCCTTATCCTGCTCCATAAACTCCACGCCTCTCCTATCCTCTCAACAGGCGGATACCGCCTTCTGTTTCCTTAATCCGATACAAACATCCGTAAGTAAATTCTTCCCCCTCCATGAAAGGGCCAAACAGCTCCTTTCCCGTTTCAGGGCTCTTTCCTTCCAACTCATCCACATACAGAAATCCCGCATGGGCCTGCCTGACCGCATTTTCAATGATCCGAAAATCCGCCGTGTCAGCGTCTATGTTTCCATACATCACCGACACCGGAGAAGCCTCAAACCCCACATACGTGTTCCGCACCCAGCTTACATCAGAGGCATCCCTAAGATAGAGCACCCGTCCCTGAAGGCCCCTGCCTTTGTCCTTTCCCGGACTGTCCGGGGCTTCTTCCTCTGCCGTCAGGGCCCCAAGAAACGCTTCTGCCGCCCCGTCAATGATTTCCTCTCTTTCCCTCAGTACCTCCTCCACTTCGCTGCGGTAACCATAAAGCGCCCGCCAGGCCCCTCCATAATCCGCCGTCAGAAGCACAAAAACCATACAGGCAACGGCCCCTGCTTTAAATTTTCTTCCTCCAGAGCCCCCTTCCCGGGTTGCCAAAAAGGCAAGCAAATACAGCCCTCCTACAGTGAAAGGCGCTCCGTATCGTTCAATGGAAGAAACCATGCCGAAGGGCTCCAGATATTGGGTCTCCACGGCAAAAATAGTTAAATGGCTGACCAGATTCATGCTGTAGAAGGCCGCTCCCGTAACCGCCAGGAAACCGCCCAGGTATGCCGCTTTCCTTTTCTCCAACAGCCCCAGCCTCCAAAGCAGTCCCGCAAACAAAAGCAAAAGCAAAAACAGGGCTAAAGGGCTTAAATCAATGGCAAATGTCCTTCCCCTGTGCAGCGGCCAGGTCAGGAACGCCTCCCTAAAAGCCTTCACCATCCCGCTTTGATAGGCGGGAATATTCATCCCCCCTGTGGCCATCTGGATTGCAGTCCCTGTCAGCTTGGCTACTCTGCGGTTCCACACACAAAACCCCAGCCAGGAGATTTCCGTCAGCACAGGAAGCAGGGTGACAATAACCAACGGCCCCAAAAAGCGCTTTCCTCTGCCGCCTTTGCCTCCAGTCTCTGCCGCCGCCCCTCCTGCGCTTTCCGCCGCCTTCTCAGAGCGCAGGAAAAAGAAGTGATACCCATAGTCAAAGAGCAGTCCGAAAGCCGTCCAAAGGAATCCTGTATTTTTGCACAAAACCAGCACCATGAGAAACAGGGCCTGTCTGCCATAATAAAAAAACCTGCTCCGCCCCTTATGATCAACCACCGATACCAAAAACGCCCCGTACACCAGCGCCATGGTCAAATCCGCACAGCATCCGTCATACCAGAATGCTTCCGCCACGGAGGGAAAAAGCCAAAGCACCGCCGCTCCTGCCGCCATTGCCGGAAGCTTTCTTCGGATATTCTCCTGCTTATCCTGCTGTCCTTTTGCCAAAGCTCCCTTCCGCCCGCTGCCGTCATTTAATATCTTCAGCAAGGGAAACAAAAAGGACAGATTCAAAAAGTAATACCCTGCAAACAACAGCCCTTCCCTGAACTCCCCGGGTGAAAAATGGAGAAACCACCACTTCATGAGCTGGGTCCCCGGAGGATAATCTCCAAACTCTGCCGCTACATTGGCATACCTCCCGGCGAATCCGTCCAGAAAAAAAAGGGACTTGGCATCTGTAGCCCAGAAATTATAATCGTCCCACCATTTTACCGCCTTGCCGCTTACCCCGGCCGTCATGACCGCCGTCATGGCCAAGGCTGTCAATGCGGCCGGACTTGCAATCTCACGCCCTGCAAATCCAAGCAGCTCCCCTCGTTTCTCCCGGGTAAGCCTGATCAAATAGATTCCGCACAGCCCCACCACTGCCACCGAGAGATAATCCGATAAGGAGAGCAGGCGGAAAAAGGCAAGCGGATATAACCCGAGAATAAGGAGGGCGCTTCCCACAGGGACCGCCTCCACCAGATGAATTTTAAATTTCCTCGCAATACTTAGTATTAATATCAAAAAGGCCGCTATTCTAAAAATAAACATAAATTCTCCATACCAAAAGGATGTGCGGCATGCCGCACATCCTTTCGGCTGTTCTCAACTTTCTAAGCTTTAATATTCCGGCTCGATCAGCCCGTAAGTATTTCCTTTCCGTTTGTAAACCACATTGATCTGCTCTGTCTCCGCATTGCAGAAGACAAAGAAATTATGTCCCAAAAGCTCCATCTGAATACAGGCGTCTTCCGGATACATGGGCTTAATGTCAAACTTCTTGCTGCGGATGATTCTGACCTCCTCATCCTCCATATATTCCTTTTCGATGTATTCCTGCCTGAAAAAGTTTGAGGACTGCTTATGATCCACCAGCTTGTTCTTGTATTTCTTGAGCTGTCTTTCTATGATTTCCTCTACCAGGTCAATTGACACATACATATCATTGCTTACCTGTTCAGAGCGGATGATACTTCCTTTCACGGGAATGGTAACCTCAATTTTCTGTCTTTCCTTCTCCACGCTTAAGGTTACATGGACCTCCGTCTCCTCTGTAAAGTACCTCTCAAGCTTCCCGATTTTGTCCTCCACAGCGCTGCGCAGACCGGGTGTAACCTCAATATTCTTACCTGATATTATATATTTCATACTCATCATCCTTTCTTTGGATTATTGTGGAAATATTATACCACAGCTTGTATCTGTTATGCAACAATTCCCGTTTTTCCTTTTCGAATCCTGTAATTTTCGGACAATTTCCACACCCTCCGCTTTTGACAAACTTCTTTCTTTTTTGCGCATTTATCACAATTCACAAAACATCCGTTCTTAATTCTGATTTAACTTTCGCTCAGGCTTCTTTATTTCGTTGGTGGATAATGTGGATAACTTCGTGTATAACTGACAAATACAGATTTTACCGGCTTTTTGCTGTGGATAACTTTATTGCACTCTTTTTTGCCGGGTTTCTTTTTCGATCACCTGATCCATAAAATTTGTGAATATTGTACAAGCCGTCTTTTGTCAACGAATTTTGTCCCCAAAATTAAATTCAGACTATTTAACAGAGGCCTTCACCCTTACAACGCTGAAGCTCTCAGGCTCTAACGCCACACGCCCGTCAAGAAGGGCTTTTCTTGTCTTTATGGAGGAATTCTCCGGCAAAAGCCGTTTCCCGGCGGATGCTTTTTTCTGCGTCTGCTCCCTCCGGGGCCATGGACTGTCTGCGCTCAGCGTGTACACCAGAGCCTTCCCGCAGACCGGCTCTCCATTCTCCTCGCAGATTTCCAGAGTCTTCTGCTCCTTATCCGGATTTACCAGCTTCAGGATATACTCGCCCTTTTGCTCATCCAAAGACACATTGACATAAATCCCTTCTCCTGCCAGCGTTTTCTCCTGTCCCTCCATGGGCACCGTCACCGTCCCTGTATTTTCGCTGTAAAGCTTCTGTACATAATAGCTGGGGGAGGGGTAAACCTCCTCCTCATCAAACCAGATCATGTCCGGGGACCACTGGGCATAGCCCAGGCGGGCAAAAAGAGGAGCGTAGGAGGCAAGCACTACCACATCCGCATTCCTCTCCACCCCGGTAAGAAATGCAGCCTCCGCCAGCGCGCCGCTTAGGGTATTGGCGTCTGCCCGGTTCATTCCGTTTACAGGATGGGCAGCGTATTCTCCTGAAAAGACCTTCACATCCCGGGAATAGGCATCATAAAAATCCGTATGCTCATAGAACCACTGAGGCTTCACATAATAGTGCTCGTCCACCGCATAGCAGAAATCGGGATTTTCCTCTGCCTCTTTTCTGTAAAAATCCCAGGCGCTCTCATAGCGCTCGGTGAGCACATCCGGCCCGGCAGAACCGATCAGCTTCATCTGCGGATATTTTGCGTGAATCGCTTTTTCGAATACCCGGTATCTCTCATAAAAATCTGCCTTCTCTGTCTGCCACTGTTCGTTTCCAATGCCCAGCATGGTAAGCCCAAAGGGCTGCGGATGTCCCATCTGGGCCCGAAGAGCGCCCCAGAGGGTATCCTCAGAGCCGTTGGCAAATTCAATCAGATCCAGCGCATCCTGCACAAACTCGTCAAAAGCGGCGTCCTCCATGGAAACCAGCTCATAGGACTGATACTGGCAGGCCAGTCCCACGCTCAGTACCGGAAGAGGCTTCGCGCCGATCAGCTCGCACAAAAGAAAATATTCGAAATATCCCAGGCCAAGGGTTTGGTTATAGTGGGAATAAGAGGTATGCCACCCGTTCTCACTGCTGGTCTCATGCACTGCCCAGCGGTTGAAATTTCCTCTCCGGCTCTGAGGCCTGCCCACGCTTTCCTTCCAGCGGTAACGGTTCTCCAGGGTGTTTCCTTCAATAATACAGCCTCCCGGAAACCGGAGAAAGCCCGGATGAAGCTCCTTTAGGGCTTCAAACAGATCCCGTCTGAAAATCCCTGCCACCGCATCTCCCGGCATCATGGAAATAAAGTCAAACTCCACTGTCCCCTTCTTTTCGAGAAGAATCGTGAATTCTCCGGCCTTTACGTCTTTTTCCGCTTTCAGCACCGTCTCATAGCGGCGCCAGCTTTGGCCCTCCTCCTTCGGGGCGTGAAGCAGGCTGACCCAGGCCTGGGCACAGATCTCTCCTTCCTTTCTCACCAGCACCTGCAGCCTTCCCTCATAGGAGACAGCTCTTGCATAAAAGGAAACCTTATACTCTTTCCCTTCCTTGAGAAAAATGCCGCTGTACGCCTGGTTAGAGAAGCCCTTCCCCTCCTCCCGGGCTGTAAAACGCAGATAATGAGGATTGCTTCGCTCTACCGGGCTTCCCATCACATATTCCATGGTACAGCCCTCATTTCCGCCGGCGGATAAATCCTCTTCGGAGCTCTTATTTTCCCCCGCAATGCTCCAGCCATAGCCGCAGTCATGCTTTACATAGTAATCTCCTTTGTCCCCGTAGCAATCCACGAACTCAAAGGATCTGTTTTCGATCATCTCCGCATACAAACCGCCGTCCGCAGCGTAGTTGATGTCTTCAAAAAAAAGCCCGATCATGCCCTCCGAAACCGGCACGCCCTTCTTTTGAGAAATAGTCAGCTTCATCCCTTTTCCTCCTGATTTTTGTCCTTATGTTTAGCAAAAATCCCCGCCGCAAGCGACGGGGATTAAATTTATTCTATTATATCTTTTTGAACAATGCAATTACTATTTGACTTCTTTTAGAAGATTCTCCTCACGGAAAGAACCGAACGGTAATTTGCGTTGGAGATGATGATACCTGTCTTGGAGGTGGATGCATGAACAATCTTTCCATCTCCTACATAGATACCCACGTGGCCGGAATAGCACACAATATCTCCGGGCTGTGCGTTGGAAAGTCCGTCTACGGAAGCGCCCACACTTCTGTCCGCTGCGGAGGAGTGAGGCAGGCTCACACCGAAATTATTGTATACGCTCATTACAAAGCCGGAGCAGTCCGCGCCGTTGGTCAGGCTGGTTCCGCCGTACACATAAGGATTTCCCACAAACTGGCAGGCAAAGTTTGCCACTGCAGCGCCCATCTCGCTTCCGCTTCCTGACGCAATCACAGGAGGCTGCACATTATTACTGCTGCTGCTTGAAGAAGAGGAGGAGGATTTCTTAGCCGCCGCCTTCCTTGCCGCTTCCTGGGCTGCCTTTCTCTCTGCTTCTTCTCTGGCAAGTCTTGCTTCCTCTTCTGCTTTGGACTCCGCCTTTACAAACTCTGTGGAAAGATCCACATAATCAATGGATACATAGCCGAAGCCTTCCTCAATATCTACCTTCACCCAATCGCCCAGCTCTTCTGTGACGATCAGTTCATCTCCGATGGGCACCAGCCCCAAAACCACCGCATCCATTCCCGGCTCTTCCCGAACCTTAAGAGTCGTGGTGTTTACGGTCCCGATCCTGGTTCCGACTTCCTTGGCAAGAGATACTGCACTCTCACCGGTCACACAGTATTCCGCCTTCACAAACCCGGTCACACTGCCGGATTCAATCTCATACCAGCCGTCCTGCTCCGAAATAAATTCTCCTACCGACTTGTCATAGAGCTTGCCTAAAATCTCGCCCTCTTCACTGGCTGTACTTCTCACATTTACATAATTATTTACCTTAGCGATGACTAAAGACCGGAAGCCTTTCTCCTCTCTCTTGGCTTCAATCTCTCTCTCAACCTGATTGAGCGGCTTGTCAATGGTTGCAATTGCCGTCTCCTCAATTACCTTTTCCTCCTCCGGCTCTGCCGTGGGAGTCGGTGTGGGGATTGGTTCTGCCGTAGGCATGGTAAAAACCGTGGGCGTCTCCTTCTTCTCCCCTTCTGTGCTGTCAGTCTTGGAACCTGCGTTCTGCGAGCTGTCCGCCCTGGGTATTTCGGTTTCCGGAAGATTAACCGCCTCATCCTCCTTAAGACTCTTAACGCTGGTTGCATTGGATGATAAAAAGAAATCCAATCCTGCCGAGGGAAGACCTGCTCCCTCTGAAGCAAATGTATCTAAACTCATGCCTGAAAACAAAAGAGCTGCCGATACTGCATAAACCGCTGTACGTTTGCCTGCTTTCAATCTATTTCTGCGCATGATAACCTCCGTCTTTCTCATTCCTCTATTGTAAGTTTCTCATTTATTCCATGAATTATTACAAATTTGTTACATCTTTCTTAATAAATATATCACTTTCCGCCCTTTCTGTCAACCGGTGTAATAAATTTCCAAAAGGAAAAAGCCTCTGGATTTTCATATGCTCCAAAGGCTTTTTCAGGTTGTCTTATCCGCTCTCAAATCGTGCTTCGAAGATAGTCAAGCACCGAAGCTATGGCATTGGCTCCGTCGGCAACGGCCGTCACTACCTGTCTGAGTTTCTTTTTGCGCAAATCTCCGGCCACAAAAATCCCCGGCACGCTGGTTGCGCATTCTTCTCCCGCAAGGAAATATCCCTGCTCGTCACACTCCACCATATCCTTCATTAAATCCCCGGAAGGGACGATCCCCACCGCAATAAAAACGCCGTCTGCAGCAAGGCTTTTCGTCTCTCCGGTCCTGGTATCCTCCAGGGAAAGGGACTGCGCCTTTTCCTCCCCCGCAATCTCCTTTACCACGGTATTCCAGAGGATCTCAACATTAGGCAGGGATTTTAACTCCTTTTGCAAAATATCTGCCGCTCTGAGCTCATCCCTGCGGTGAATCAGATAAACCTTCTCACAGCTTCGGGCCAGGAATATGGCGTCCTCCACCGCCACATCTCCGCCTCCCACAACAGCCGTCACCTTCCCTCTGAAAAAAGCGCCGTCACAGGTGGCGCAATAGGATACGCCCTTTCCGGCAAATTCCTCCTCTCCCGGTATCTGCAGCTTTGCATGGACTGCGCCCATGGCCGCCACTACGGTTCTGGCAAAAATTTCTCCCTCGCTGCTCTCCAGAACAAAACCTCTCTCTTCCCCGACAGAGACCTCCCTTACTTTGGATACAGAGGCGTTTTGGAACTCACATCCCAGTTTGTCAGCATGTTCCCTGAATTTCATTCCCATATCAAATCCGTTGATGCCGGAAAGTCCGGGGTAATTGTCCACCTCATAGGTATTGAGCACCTGCCCCCCGCTTAAAGGATTCTGCTCTAAGGTCAGGGCCTTTAGGCCTGCCCGCTTGGCATAAATTGCGGCGCTGATTCCCGCCGGTCCGGAACCGATTATTACAACGTCAAACATAATCATACTCCTTTCAGAATTCTCTCTTTTTCTTTAACCTACCCATCCACCGTCCATGGTAAGGATTTGCCCTGTCAGGTAGCCGGGAGCACCGACGATAAGCCGAATCAGCTCTCCGGCCTCCCTGGCGCTTCCCATTCTCCCCGCCGGAATTTCCTCTTCCAGTATTCTTAGCTCTTCCCTGGAAAAGCAGGCGTTCATATCTGTGTCAATAACCCCGAAGGCAAGGGCATTGACCTGAATATTGCTGGGAGCGAGCTCTTTGGCAAGGGCTTTGGTAAAGCTGTTGACTGCGCCCTTTGAGGCGCTGTAGGCTACCTCCATGGAGGCCCCCGCATTTCCCCAGACAGAAGAAATATTCAAGATCCTGCCTTCCTTGCGATGCACCATCTGAGGGACGATCAGGCGGCAGATATAAAACAGGGAATTTAAATTTGTGTCCATAATCTGATGCCACTCCTTCAGAGACATGTCTGTAAGAAGCCCTACATAGGAAACGGCTGCGTTATTGACCAGCACATGAATCTCTCCCGCGTTTTTGATCATTGTCTCCACTTCGCAGGCATTCGATACGTCACATAACGCCGTCCCGCAGCAGATCCCGTACTGCTGCGTCACCTCCTGCTTCACCTTCTCTAAGGCCGCGCCGGAGTTTTTGCACACCAGAAACAGATCATAGCCGTCCCGGGCCAGAGCCCTGGCCGCCGCCGCCCCAATTCCCCGGGAGGCTCCTGTAATCAACGCCCTTTTTCTCATCATTATATGCATGCTCCCATCCGCGCGCCTGTGCGCACCTATGCTCATTTCTGCACGGCAGTCTGATCCTTCCTAATTTAAATAAGACTCCTGATTCCGTCGCATATCCTGCCTGCAACCTTCACATTATTCATGGTATAAATATGTACGCCGTCCACATCATTGGCGATCAGATCCACGATCTGATTCAGCGCATAGGCCATGCCGGCATCAAAAAGCGCTTCCTTATTATTTTCATACTTACGCAGAATCTGTCCGAATTTCTTTGGAAGAGAAGCGCCGCAGGTATTCACCATACGCTCGATCTGGGCCCGGTTGGTCACCGGCATGATTCCGGCCTCCACCGGCGCGTCAATGCCTGCAATCCTGATCTTTTCCCGGAAGCCGTAAAAATAATCATTGTCAAAAAACAACTGGGACACCAGATGGCTCACCCCGGCATCCACCTTTCTTTTCAGATTATGTATATCCGTAATGGCATCCGGCGCCTCCAAATGGGTTTCCGGATAACAGGCCCCGCTGACATGGAAATCTCCCTGGCTTTTTATAAATTCCACCAGCTCATTGGCATACTTAAAATCGTATTTCATGGGTACATTGGGATTCACATCCCCTCTCAGCGCGAGAATATTTTCAATCCCGGCATCCTCAAACTGCCTTAATATCTCTCTGATCTCCTCCCTGCTGTAATGCAGACAGGTCAGATGTACCATAGGCTCCACGCCGTAATTATCCTTAATTTTTCTTGCAATCTCTACGGTTTTGTTATCCGCGCCGCTTCCCCCTGCCCCAAAAGTCACGCTGATAAAATCCGGGTGAAGGTCGCAAAGCCTCTCCAAAGTGGCGTCGATATTTTTAAGCGCTTCTTCTTTTTTGGGCGGAAAAATCTCAAAAGACAGGACCGATTTTCCTTGCTTTCTTTTTGCTTCCACTATTTCTGTAATCTTCATTTCTACCTCCTGGTCTGTTTACGTCTCATCCTTCTATGGCAGGAAACGCCATAATCCTTTTATTATAACATTTCCTGCCCCTGTCTTACCGGCTTTTCCAAAGCTTTATTTCCTAACCAATCCCAGGTCCCTGGAACACACTGTTAATCTCATCCCGATCCTCGGGGGAAAGTCCGTCTAAGATCTTGTCCATCTCATCCTTGGTCTTTGCATCCTTGCACCGCAGAATCACATGCTCCTTCTCCGTCTCGCTTAAGTGATCAAATCCCTCCCTGACGCCGTCGTTCATGGCAAGGGGAATGCCAAGCCCCAGAGGAATGTTGGAAAAACCGCCACCGTAATTATTTGAAAATCCGTTACTGTCCATTTTTTATCCACCTCCACGTGTATTATGTGGACGCGGACTTTGTTTTATTCTTCTTTGACAGCTCCCATATTATGACAGGATTTTCCAAATCATTTTCTTTGCGTCAGATTGTTTCTAATGCCTGGGCCAGATCGGCAATCAAATCTTCCTTATCCTCCAGGCCGCAGGAAATCCTTACCAGACCCGCAGGAACGCCTGCCGCGGCAAGCTGCTCCTCGTTCATCTGACGGTGGGTGGTAGAGGCAGGGTTTAAGCAACAGGTTCTGGCATCCGCCACATGGGTTTCAATGGCCGCCAGCTTTAAATTTTTCATAAAGGCTTCCGCGGCTTTCCGCCCTCCCTTTAACTCGAAGGACACCACTCCGCAGCCTCCTTTGGGCATATACTTCTTTGCAATCTCGTAATAGGGATCGCAGGCCAGTCCCGGATAATTTACATAGGAAACCCGGGAATGCCCTTTAAGAAACTCTGCCACGGCCTGGGCGTTTTCTACATGACGGGGCATACGCACATGCAGAGATTCCAGGCCGAGATTCAGATAAAAGGCATTCTGAGGCGCCTGCACGCATCCCAGATCCCGCATTAGCTGGGAGGTACACTTGGTGATAAAGGCTCCTTCTCTGCCGAATTTCTCGGCATAGGTCACCCCGTGATAGGACTCATCCGGCGTACAAAGTCCCGGGAATTTATCCTTATAGGCCATCCAGTCAAAGCTTCCCGCATCCACAATGGCTCCCCCAATCGCAGCCCCGTGGCCGTCCATATATTTGGTGGTGGAATGGGTTACAATATCTGCGCCCCATGCAATGGGCCTGCAGTTGACGGGGGTGGGAAAGGTGTTATCCACAATAAGAGGGACTCCATGCCTGTGAGCCGCCCCGGCAAACTTTTCAATATCCAGAACCGTGAGGGCAGGATTGGCAATTGATTCCCCGAAAACCGCCCTTGTGTTTTCCCGGAATGCTGCATTAAGCTCCTCCTGCCCGGCGTCTGGCGGTACAAAGCTCACCTCCACCCCCATCTTCGCCATGGTGACGGAAATCAGGTTAAATGTGCCCCCGTATATCGACGAGGAGGACACAATATGACTGCCGCATTCGCAGATATTAAACAGTGCAAGGAAATTTGCCGCCTGCCCCGAGGAAGTCAGCATCGCGGCCGTGCCGCCCTCCAGCTCTGCAATCTTCGCGGCCACCGCATCATTGGTCGGATTCTGAAGCCTGGAATAAAAATACCCCGAATCCTCTAAGTCAAACAGCCTGCCCATACCCTCACTGGTTTCATATCTGAAGGTGGTAGACTGGATAATCGGTATCTGACGGGGCTCTCCGTTTCCCGGAGTATAGCCCGCCTGTACGCACTTTGTGCCTGTCTTATAATCGCTCATCTATTTGTCCTTTCCTACATAATATACTGCTGCGAAGCAGCATATATCCATTTTGTTCAGGGTTCAGAAGTATTATAATATATTTTTCTTCCAAATGCCAAGAAAAAAGAGCTGACCTTTTCAGCCAGCTCCTTCAGAAAATCCTCAGCATCCCATACATCTGAGCAGATTTCCCATTTGCTCGATTCCTCTCTTTTGAGAAGTGACAATCGACTGCAAAATCGGTACAAGCTCCCTGCACACCGGAAAGCAAAGGGCATTTTCGGCCATCCTTACCGCTCCCTGATGATGGGGAAGCATCTCCCTCAGAAAATCGCAGTTCACCCGCCCGTCTGCGCAGGCGCCCTTCATTGCGGAGAACATCTCCTGCATGATTTTCTCTGTCTTTTCCTGATACCTGCACAAATCCGCTTCCGTGCTTTCCTCCCTGCAGCAGCACCTTTCTATTTTCAGCATATCGTTTATACTTCGCGTCTGTTCCTCGATAATCTGAGCCGCGATTTTTTCAACCGCTTTATTGTTTGTATATTTGAGAATATTTTTCGACATCTCAATCGCCGCCTGGTGATGGGGGATCATCTGCATGATAAAGTTACATGAAATGCTCTTCCCCAGCCCTGCGCCGGTCATACACCAGATCATTTCGTCCATAATCCCATAAAAGGTATAAAGATATTCCTTTGCCGCATTGTCGAACCTGCATTGTCCGTTCATAGCTGCGCCTGTCTGTGTACCCTGTCTGTTATGAACGTCAGAAATTTTCCGTTCCTCATACCTTGGGCACACTCATGTTTTACTTCCACTATATGCAAGGACGCATCTGCCTGTTACAGGAATCTCTCTGACCAAAAGGCACTACCCCAGCAGCGGTTCATCCACCAGACTGATCTCCCCGGAGGCTTTTCCCTCCGTCTCAAAAATCAGTATTGTATTCTTCCCCTTTTTCAGCAGCGGAGCAGGAATGTACAGCCTTTTCTGGGGGCCGATCTCCCAGAATCTACCTATATTAAAGCCGTTCACAAGCACACATCCCTTTCCCCAGCCCGTAAAGTCAAGGAAGGTATCTCCCGGCTCCCCGGTTTCAAAGGTAAACTCATAAAATCCCGGCGTGCCCTCTGCCAGAGGCTTTCCAAAATCCAGCCCGGAAAGATCCTCCATGGGAAGGCAGTATTGCTTCCAATAATAAAGCTGATGCCCGTTTACCAGCACATTTCCGTCAATCCCCTTGCGCTGCTTCTCCATCTGGTAGCCGTAGTTGACTCTGCCCATATTTTCCACCAGGACGGAGAGCTTCTCCCCCTTCGGAACCGGCTTTTCAAATACATACTCCTCCAGAAGCTCCTTATCATAAAGGGTCAGCACCGGCTTCTCATCCACAAAAATGCTGGCGCGGTCGTTGGCCCCCAGAAGCCTTACCGCTGCCATATCCCCTGTATTCTCCAGACTGTTTTCATAAAGGATATAGCCGTAGCCTTGTCCCAGCTTTTCCATCGACTGAGGCGATAAGCCATTGACCGCAGCAGTCAGATTTGTCAGGTTAGGAAAAAGCCCGGTACTGCGCTCCGCCTTCAGAGTGCCATACCCCTTCCGCCTAATATCCATACTCAGCTTCACTTCCGGGATCTGAGTGTACCTGGAGATCACTTCTTTGAACGCTTCATATTTAGGGGTAATCTGTCCGTCCTCTGTGAGCAATGCGTCATAGTCATAGGAGGTCACATCCGGGGTCAGTTTTTGGTAATAATTTGACCCGTTGGTAAATCCAAAGTTCGTCCCGCCGATAAACATATAAATGTTTACATGGCCCATATCCAGGATCTCCTCCAAATCCCTGGCATGCTGCTGCGTGTCGCCGCCCATATGCTCGGGAGCTCCCCAACTGTCAAACCAGCCTACCCAGAATTCCATACACATCAGCGGCTGATCCTCCACAACCTTGTTTTTCAGCACCGTGAGCTGCTGTTTCCCTTTAGAACCAAAGTTGACAGTCTGGCAAACGCCGTCCACCTGGCCGCAGTTTAACATATCCTTGGAAGGGCCGTCTGAGGTCACAAGAGGCACCCTGCAGCCAAACTCAATCATCAGATCCCGCAAATATTTCAGATATTCCTTGTCATTTCCATAAGAGCCGTATTCGTTTTCAACCTGCATCATGATCACCGGCCCGCCTTCTGTGATCTGCAAAGGTGCAATTATCTGAAATAACCTCTCGTAATACTCTCTTACATGCCCCAAAAAGGGGGCATAGTTACAGCGAAGCTGCATTCCGTCTTCTTTCAGAAGCCACCAGGGAAGCCCGCCGAACTCCCACTCTGCACAGATATAAGGCGACGGACGCAGAATCACCCAAAGCCCCAGCTCCTGGGCAATTTTAATGAAGCCCGCAATATCCCTTTCTCCCGAAAAGTCAAAGACGCCCTTTTCCTTCTCATGGAAATTCCATGCAATGTAAGTCTCCACCGTGTTGCACCCCAGCATTTTCAGCTTTTCAAGCCGATCCCTCCAGTACTCGGGCACAATCCGGAAATAATGGATACTTCCGGAAATAATTTGAATCTTTTCCCCATTCAGATAGAAATCATCCTTAATCTCAAATCTGCTGCTCATAAATACTCTCCCTCTTTTTCATTCATTTACTGCCGCTCTATCCTCTGCATACCGCTGTATGTATACAAAAAAGGCAGGGCTGATCCCTACCTTTTCTTATGGCAGGGAGGCGGCGCCGCCGCCCCTCCGCCTATTGTATTCTATTTTTCTGCACATGTACAGCGATTTTCTCTTTATTTGTAAAGAGCGTCGAACTGTGCCTGCAGCTCTGCGGTAACGTCGTCGATACCTGCATCTTTCAGCTTCTGCTGATACTCTGCAACGATCTCCTCAGCGGTTCCGGAATACTTACCGAAGGAAATCTGCTTCATATAGTTGGTATGGATCTCGTTGATATTCTGGATCTTGGCCTGAATGCTGTCAACCTCAGGTACGAACTGACCGTAAGGATATTCGATCTTAATTCCGTCATATTCAGCATACAGCTTGTCAACCGCATCCCAGTTTGTCTGTGCGGACTTGATCTCCAGATCATCGTTACGTCCCCACCAGAAGTTGGTAACCATACCGGCTGTCTCATCGGTATATCCTTCAGGCTGCTGACGAAGACCATCCTCGCTCATCTCCCATGAAACGCCCTCGATACCATAGTTGAACAGCTTGTAGCAGTCAGGATCGTTTCTGAGCAGGTCGTAAACCATCAGAGCTCTCTCAGGGTTCGCACTTCCTGCGGAAATAGCCATAGCACCGTGGGTGATGGAAAGAGCAACTACGTTCTTGCTTTCCTCGCCAAAGTAGAAGAAACCAACCTCAGCGTCCTCATCCTCTTCGTAAATTTTGTTGGAAACATCTTTCGGGCTGCACAGACCTGTCCAGGTCTGGGTATGATGCTGGTCAGCAGCCGTCTTGCCGATCTTGAAATCGTCACGGTTGGTGGAAGCGGTGTTGTTGAGAACGTCTGTCTTCCAAACGCCGATCTCATCCCACTCCTTCATCAGCTTGGCATACTCTACCAGAGCGTCTGTCTCAGTTACATAAGGAGAGTAAACGGTGTAGAGATCTTCCTTGCTGCCGCCCCACATAGCGCCGGCATTGATGCCGTCGATGGGCACATAAGTGGACTTAGAATTAATCCATCCGCTTACCATCTGTGCATAATGGGTTCCGTCAGAATCCCAGGGAGTGATGTCAGGATATGCTTCGCGCACGTATTTCCAGTAGGTGGTCAAATCTTCCCAGCTATGTACGCCCTCTGCAAGTCCGGCTTCCCTCGCCCAATCAAGGCGGTAGATATAGCCATGGTTCGTCCACTGTGCGTAATTGTCCTCAGGCATCAGATAGATTTCGCCGTTGTACTTACACAGTTCCCAGTTTTCAGCGGGAACACTTGCCCAGGTCTGGGGAGCGTAAGTCTTGAGCATATCCTCGGAAAGCTCAAGGAACGCGCCGTTCTTGGCGTTCGGCCATGCATCCAGCCAGTCGGAAGCGGTACCAACCAGGTCAACGGTTCCGTCCATACGGGCCAATGTCAGGTTGTAGTTAGAAAGATAATCTGTCCAGGAAATGAAATTGGTTTCCAGTTCTGCATTTACCTTCTCGGTAAGGATGGCATTTAACTGCTCCATAACTGCCTCATAGTTGGCAAGCTTGTCACCGGAAGGAGCGTCGCCTGTGGTCATGTAAACAATCTTTACATGCTCGGATGTGTCTACGTCCGCCCAGGGATCGCCGGATGAAGCGGATGCATCATCACCTGCCGCTGCGGAATCGTCCGTAGCTGCCGCATCATCGGTTGCTGCATCATCGCCGGCCGCTGCGTCATCAGCAGAGGATGTGTCCTCGGTAGCTGCGCCGTCGGATTTAGAAGTATCGCTTCCGCCTCCGCAGGCTGCCAGGCTGACTACCATAGTAGCAGCCAGAAGTACTGCAAGTAATTTCTTTTTCATTTTTTACCTCCATTTGATTTTTTATATTGAACCCTGCTTCGCAGAGTACCAATCTTTATTCTCTGCGGATGCCCTGTACGCTCACCGGGCACCCGCATTTTTTAATCAGCTCTTCCATCAACCCTTTACCGCGCCAACGGTGATACCGCTGATGAAGTATTTCTGTACAAAAGGATAAAGCATTACGATGGGTCCCGTTGCCAGAACGGCGTTTGCCATCTTTACACTTTCCTGGGGAATATCGCTTAAGTCCACAAACTGTCCCGCTACGGAGTTCTTAAGGGCATCTACCTTGTTCACAACCTCGTACAGGGTATACTGCAGAGGCTTCACGGATACCTTAGAGCCCAAAAACAGGGAGGACTGATACCACTCGTTCCAGTAGCCCAGGGCCAGGAACAGGCCGATGGTTGCCAGCGCCGGCTTGAGCATGGGCAGGATCAGGGAAATAAAGATCCTCATATCCCCGGCTCCGTCGATCTTCCCGGACTCTGTAATCTCGTGAGGAATGGCCTTCACAAAATTCTTCATGAGAATGATCAGCCAGGAGGACATCAGCAGCGGCAGAAGCACTGCAAAGTAGCTGTCCTGCAGATGGTAAGTCTGCGTCATTGTCAGGTAGTAAGGAGCAAGACCTGCGGAAAACAGGCTGGTAAAGTAAATATAAAAGGAGATAGCGTTGCGGAAGGGGAAATCCCTTCTCTGCAGAGCGTAGCCTGTCATCGAAATGATGGACAGCCCCACGCCGGTTCCTACCGTCGTCATCACAATGGTCAGCAGATAGGACCACCAGATTCCGCCGCTTTTCGCCACCATCTTGTACGCTTCAAGAGTAAAGTCCTTGGGGAAAAGCTGTACGCCAAACTCTCTGATCGCCGCCTCACTGGTAAAGGAGGAGCTTACGATGATCAGGAAGGGAATGACACAGCAGATTGCGTAAAAGCTGATAAACGCATATCCAAATCCCCTGATGATCTTATCCGAAGTGCCAAGCCTTACCTTGGCACTTGATTCCATTAAATCCAAATTTTTATTTGCCATGATTGACCTCCGCTTCCGATTCAATACATTTGTCTGGAATATTGTACTTTAAAACAGGGAGTAATCCGGTTCGATCCTCTTTACGATGTAGTTGACCACCATTACGATCACAAACCCCACAATAGACTGATACAAACCTACCGCAGACGCCGTCATGAAGTTGAAGTCTGTCATGGTTGCGCGGTATACATAAGTCTCAATAATATCTGTGGTTTCATACAGAATCGGGTTCGTACCCACAATGTTGTAGAACAGTCCGAAATTACCCTTTACAATGCCGCCCAGTGCGAACAGAAGCAGAATTACAATGGTGGGCTTTAAGGAAGGAAGAATTATGTAGCGGATCCTCTGGAATCCGTTGGCGCCGTCTACCTTGGCCGCCTCCATCATCTCTCCGTCGATGCCCATGATCGACGCGAAATATACCACCGAGTTATATCCTGTCTGCTGCCAGAGATAAATGACCACTAAAAGCACCGGCCAGACTTTCGGATCCGCGTATGGCTGCCATCGTTCCATCCCCAGACTGGTCAGGATTCCGTTCACAAAACCCGTATCGTAATTTAACAGGTTGAATACCAGAATACCTACCAATACCTGTGAAATGAAGTAAGGCAGAAACATCAGTGTCTGGGAAACTTTCTTAAACCATTTGCTGCGCATTTCGTTGAGCAGGATCGCCACGAATACCGCCAGGAAATTCCCCAACAGGATAAATGCGATATTGTACAGGATCGTGTTCCTGGTCAGCGTCAGGAGCTTGCCGGAGCTTGCCAGAAACTCGAAGTTCTGCAGTCCCACAAACTTACTTCCGAAGATACCGTCCCTGTAGTTGTACTTGACGAACGCTACGTAGATACCCGGCAACGGCACGTAGTTGAACAAGAAGAAGAACAATATTGCCGGAAGACACATAAGAAGCAGTACCCGGTACTTCACAACCTTCTGGATAAAGGTCATTTCACCATTTTTCTTTCTTTTCATAACCCTCTCTCCCATCCTTTAGTTTTTTGAAATCGCTTTCTTGAAATTTATGATATAACTTCTGCAGGTGTAATGTCAATATGTATCTCACAATTTCCTTTTTTTCAACATTTTCAACATTTTTAACATACAGTTTTTGTTTATTTTACCGAATAATAATAATCACAGCTCTCTTTTTATTAAAAGTTAATTTTTGCTTCTTCCTCCCCTGAAACTTCTTTGAAATTTTTTCAGTATAAATTCCTCCAAAAAAACTTCTGGCAGCATTTTTTCTCCAAAAAAAGAAGACAGACTCTAATGTCCGTCCTCTTGTCCTTCTTTTATATGAATTCGGTTGCATACCCTTTCTTCCAGTACACCTGCGGCCAGGTCAAACCTCCGTCCGCATTTCTGTCTTTTTTGCATCCCTGCACAAGGCACTGCTCTCCCGCACCACCAAAGACGGCTCCACCATCTGAATCCTGGGCACAGACCCGTCCTTTCCAATCAACCGGACGGCCGTACTGATCAACGCCTTTCCATATTCCTCGTAATTGTAATTCACACTGGTAAGCTTAGGCTCCGCAGTCTCCGCCATATAGGTATCATCATAGCTGACCAGGGTAATATCCTTCGGAATCTCAAACCCATGCTCATGAATGCTTCTGATCACTCCCCATGCGGCGAAATCATTGATGGCAATCACCGCCGTCGGTTTACCTCCCTGCCGGAAAATGCTGTTCATCTGTTCATAGCCGGAGCTAAAATCATATTTGCCCCCATTTCCAATCAGATCCGGATCTACCTCCAGCCCTCTTTCTTTCAGGCACTGTTTATATTTCAGAACCTTTTCGTAGGTAGAAAGCACATCCATCCGCCCGCCCACAATCGCTATTTTTTTGTGCTGCAGTGAAAAAAGATGCTCCATCACAAGCTCCATGGACTGCATGGCATTGATCCTCACCGTGTTGCACTGTGTTCCGTCCAGCTTGCCTGTAATAATTACCGGAGTCGTGGCCATAACATTATTCACGGCCTCCACATACTCCATGTTGGAGATCAGTTCGTCCGCATGACCTCCCAGCAAAATGATCGCATCTGCCCGCTCCTCCAAAAGCCTCTCTAAAAGCTCCTCTTCCAGCTCTACATCACCCAGAAAATTATACAGAATTACCGAATACCCCTCTACCCTTGCCGCCATCTCACATGCCACAAACATGGAAGCATAATAGGGATTGCGCACATCCGCCATCAGAACGCCGATTTTCTTGCTCTTCGTCTCTGCAAGCCCCTTTGCAAAGGTGTTCGGTTTAAAATTGTACTTTTCAATTACTTTGAGAACCCGCTCCTTCTTTCCACTGCTGACTTTGGCTCTGTTTGTCAGAACTCTGGATACAGTGGAAGGTGATACCCCCGCTTCTCTGGCAATGTCATAAATTGTAATTGCCTTGCCTTCACTGCCCTTTTTCGACTGCATATCCATCTTTCCTTCAATTGCATATTTTTGCGGTTTTTCTTTCTAAAATCATAATAGTAAAATTCAGAAATTTAGTCAAGAAGTTTTGAAAGCCCTTTCTTTGACCTCAAATATTCTGCACATCAGAATTGTCCCGGATTTTTTGCCCTGTCCCTGCGCTTTTTGTCACATACCACCCATTCGTCCAACGTCAACGGTTCATAGTCCGAATAGCCGCAAAAACAGTTAATCATATTGCAGGGTATGTTTCTTGTGTTTCCCTCCATATCAGTGGTAATCGTTTCCTCCACCCGTCTCTGGAATTCCTCCATCAGCCGCTGGTCCCTGGAATCATGGACATGCCCGTAAAGCATATAGGTTTTAGGATTTCCCTTTTCATCCAGACGATACTGACCGTTATAAAAGAGAATCGGGTAATGGCACAGAACCACCTTCCGCTTATGGTCCGACAGCTCCTCATACGGCCTGATCCACTGAAAACGGCCCGCGTCCAGCTCCTTGTTCCGAAGGAACCTGTCATGATTTCCCTGAATCAGATAAAGCTTTCCCTTTAGCTGCGCCAGCAGACGGTTGGTCTGCTCTGCATTTCCCCAGGACAAATCCCCCAATATCACCACCTCGTCATTACGCCTTACTTTTTTGTTCCACTTTTCCAGCATATATTCATTCATCTTTTCCCCGTTTTCAAACCCGCGGCAGTCCATTTCCCTGTTCATTGCCTCATGGAAAAAATGAAGGTCTGCAATATAATATCTCAAAGCCCTGTCTCCTTTTCGTCAGCGGAATCAAGCTTCTTTCAATACCGCTTATTCTCCCCATGGGATCACAAGAATTTCAGAAAAAAAGAACCCACATCAGCCTCAGCCAAAATCGTGGATTCCTGTTTAAAGACTGCTGGTGGCCGGACTTGAACCGGCACGGGATTGCTCCCGAAGGATTTTAAGTCCTTTGCGTCTGCCTATTCCGCCACACCAGCATAACCAATATAAAATTGATTAATGGGACCTATAGGGCTCGAACCTATGACCCTCTGCTTGTAAGGCAGATGCTCTCCCAGCTGAGCTAAGATCCCAAACAATCGAATAGGGGAGTTTCCCCAACTCATCGCACACGTTGCGTCAGCAACAATTTCATCTGTGTACCCCTGCGCATATAAAACGACCCGGATGGGGTTCGAACCCACGACCTCCGCCGTGACAGGGCGGCGCTCTAACCAGCTGAGCCACCAGGCCAAATACTAACTAAATCTGTTGCTTTCAAAAACTAAATCTTTTAACTGCCGATAAGAAATTCTCCGTTTGGCGGATCTCTCCTTACCAGGGGTGAGTGATAAGGAATCCTCCCACTTCGTGGGTCCCTCCTTACCACAAATACTGGACCTTCGGGGACTCGAACCCGGGACCGACCGGTTATGAGCCGGTTGCTCTAACCAACTGAGCTAAAGGTCCATATACCCTTGCGGGTCATCAATGACTCCGACGGGAATCGAACCCGTGTTACCGCCGTGAAAGGGCGATGTCTTAACCGCTTGACCACGGAGCCTTATTCTTGGGCTCTCGCCCACTTCCCTGTTGCGGTTACACACCTTAACACTTCGGTAAAATATTACGTCCAACATCACTTTCAGGGTTTATTTTCTATCAGGTAATAAAAGAAATGGTAACCTGACGGAAAATATGTTACCATACCTAAATAGATTTGGCAAGAGAAATTTTCATTTTCCGTTAAATTTTTTATTTATCCGGTCACTTTTCATACTCACACCGCAGAACAGCCGGACAGGTGTAAAGTCCTGCGTCGCTAAGCACTACACCTGTCCGGGCTGTTTCCCCGGCAAAGAGCCGGAAAAGCAATCTGAAGCTGCTGTTTTTTGCAGACGGCTTTCAGGTTATACACAAATTCCCACCGTAAAAATTTCAAACGGCTTCACGCTCATGCGATAACAGGAATCCTCCCCCGGCGTGATCCTCCCAAGATTTTCTTCCACCACATTGCTGCGGTACATTTCTTTGAACCATTCCTGTCTGTCAATGGTCAGCTCGGCCATTTCCCTGGTTTCGTTCACAAAACGCACGATCACATCCCTTCCCCCGTCCTTCTTTTTAAAACAGGTCAGATTCAGGCCCCTGCCCCTCCAGGTGAAGAAGCCTGCTTTGGCCGGAAGTATCCTTTTCTTTTCCTCTTCCTTCTTTTCTTCATCAGTCAGATAACCGCCCTTTGCCTCAAGGCTGCTCACGGCAAGGCCGGTCTGGAACAGATGGCCCTCTGCAAACGCCTCGGCCGCCTCTTCGCTTTTGTAGGGAAGAATTTCATATCTTGCGGTGTGTATTCCCAAAAGCTGGGCTGCAGGCGTCGGGAAATAGCCCCAGTCCCCCATTTCTCCCACACAGCGAAGCAGGGTCACCGCGATGGTATTGTCCTTATCCGGCAGGATTTCATATTCATACAGCCCGAAATTCGCCACCAGAATACCGTCCTTCCCGTCATCCATAGCCGTAAAGTTCTGTTGATGCTCACAGGCGCTGGGATTCTTCCAGGCACTGCCGTGCCGGTTTGGCCGTTGTACAACCTCAAAGACAGAATCCGCATAGTGAACCCCGCTCTGCAATCCGGTGGGAATCATGACTCTGATCCTGTGATCCTTTGCCGTATTATTTATGGTGGTTTCCACCTTAAGCCCTCTGGCACTGCGCTCCAGGGTAAGAAGGGTTGTAATTACAAGCTCTGTCAGCTTTTGGCTTCTCCCGGCCCTCCTCTCATAAACGCCTATGCACTGGCGCTGCTCCCTCTCTAACCTTTCGTCTGCACTCTCCGGCACCATAAGCTTATGGGTGATCCGATAGCTGCACCGGTAATCCTCCTTCTCTGCCAGCTCAATCTGCGCCGCCAGCCCCCGGGTCGTAATCACTGTGCCGCCGCAGTTCTGTACAAAAACATATTCATTCCCCACATCCCCGCATTCCTCATAATAACCGATATTGGAATAGCATTTTCTCCTTTCCTTTTCGGTAACGGAATAACTGCCATCCTCATGGATTTCTACGAGGAGATGCTCATTTTCCATGATTCTCTCTGCCGGGGAAAGAGACTGCGTTTTTTTCACCCTGCTCCTGTCTTTGCCTGCCTGTGTTTCTTCCAGATAATAGGTTACGTAGCCCATAGCCGGAACATCCCTGGCCTCAAAGGCCACCTTCACCTGTCTTGCCATATAAGGCTGACGGAATCGGTCGTCCGGAAGCTCATAGCCGAACTGTGTGCCCGCATCTTCAATTCTGGCCGGGAGTTCATTTCCCCGCGAGTCTTTCAGTATCAGTGCAGGAAAGGTAAGCCCCTCCATCGCTTCATACTGTCCGGCAAGATCTCTGCCATAGCTTCTCTCCAAATCCACTACCGCGCTGACCACGCCGCTCCGGTTCCAACCGGTCATATTAAACACTGCAAAAGGGTAAATTTTCCTGTCATCCTCCTGCACCAGGCTCTTTATGTCAATCCGCTCCGCCATCCAGCACATCCCCTGCTCAAATAATTCCCTTGCCACCTGAAAGCTTTTATCAAAGCGGACTTTCATTTCCCCGTTTACGGCGTCAACACTGCACCCGCAGATGCTGTCATGAGGATGGTTCTGCATCAGCTTTTTCCAACTGTAGCATAGAAGCTCCTCCGGGTATCTCTTTCCGCACAAAGAGGCCAGCACCGCCATGGGCTCCGCTTCCCTTTCCAGCGCCGTTTCGCAGACGCGGTTCATTTTTTTCAGGGGAATGTGGGAGGAGGTAGTATTTACAAGGGTGAAAAGTCCGTCCGTCTCCTGGCTTGTCAACTCGCCCCGCACCTTGGAAACATTTTTCATCTCGCTGCAGACCGCATCCACATAGGTATTGAAATCGGAATGAATAAACTCTATGTCCGGGTAAAGCCTTCTGGCTGTCTCAATGGCTGCGCTTAAGTCCTTCTGTACCGGCTGATGATCGCAGCCGTTCATGAACAGCAGATGGCCTGTTCCTGCAAACTGCCGGGCCCGGGCCAAACCCTCATCCCAAAAGCGCCTGGCCGCCCTCTCCTGCACCGGAATCTCCATTCCGTTATTGTACCAGTTGGCAAAGAGAATCCCGGGCAGCGCGCTGCCGTCCGGAGCTTCCCAGAGCATTTCGGAAAACATGGATTCATACGCTCCGCTTTGGGCTTCATTGTCGAAGCCCACCGGCTTCACTCCCCGGCCAAACACGATTGCCTTCATCCCGGCCTGCTTCAAAAGCTGGGGCATCTGCCCTGCATTGCCAAAGGCATCCGGGAAATAGCCTACCGGACAGATTTCTCCATAGGCCATTGCCTGTTGTCTGCCTGCAAGGAGATTCCGCACATTGGCCTCTGCGCTGGTCAAAAATTCATCCTGCAGAATATACCAGGGGCCTGCCGAAAGCCTTCCCTCGCCGATATGCTTTTTCAGCCGTTCCCTCTCATGGGGCCTGATCTCCAGATAGTCGTCTGTCACAATCGTCTGCCCGTCCAGATGAAAGCTGCCAAAAGAGCTGTCCTTTTCAAATAAATCCATGGTCTGTCCGATCAAATCCACCAGCCTCATTCTGTGCTGCTCAAAGGCCAGATACCATTCCCTGTCCCAGTGGGAATGGGAAATAATATGTACCGTAGTCTTCATCCCTTCACTCCGTCCTTCCCTGTAATTGCCTTTTTTACTCCATACCTACCAATAACGCTCCCAATCCGTTAAGATTCTTGTCAGCGCCTCCATATAAAAGTAATCTCCCCAAATGACACATTCGTTTGCCCCATCATCCCGATGGTAAACGCCCTCTCCAAGCACCCCGTTCGACCGCTCTGATTTCAGAGCATAATTTTCATACAGACTTGTCATAACTTTATTCACAATGTCATGATAACGCTTCTGTTCTTCCTCTCCCACGAAATTGCAAAGCTCTAACAGCCCACATGCAAAAATTGCCCCCGCAGAGGTATCCCGCAGGTCGGGATTCCCGTCTGTAAAAGTAAAGTCCCAATAAGGAACCGAATCCTTCGGAAGGTTCTTTATAAAGACCTCCGCTGTCTTTCTGGCAACCGTAAGGAAACGCTCTTCCTTTGTATAGGCATAAGAAAGGGCAAAGCCATATACCGCCCATGCCTGCCCCCTGGCCCAGGTTGACTCGTCCGCATAGCCCTGATGCGTCTTTCCGCACACAGCCTCCCCTGTTTCCGGATTCATAAGATAGGTGTGATAGGAAGTATAATCCTTACGGATCAAATAGTCCGCTGCCGTTGCCGCATGGTTTTTGGCGATCTGTGTCTGCTCTGCTTCTCCCGTCCAGTAAAGAAGAGGCAGGTTCAGCATAGTATCAATGATAATCTTGACATTGGGATAGCCGATTCCCATCTCTCCCCAGGCCTGGATATATTTTCCCTTTTCATTATAGCGCTCACACAGCATCCGTGCCGCCTCTCTGGCAATTTTCTCTGCACGCTCATCTCCCGTCAGCTTATAAGCCGCCACACAGGAAAGAGTATACAAGAATCCCAGGTCATGGGTGATATTCCTGCGCAGCCTGAGGCGCTCCTCGAAGCTGTCCAGGTAGTCCCGGGTATGCTTCAGATATTTTTTATCCCCGCTCAGCTCATATGCCAGATAGCACATCCCCGGAAAAAAGGAACAGGTCCACAGGGCATTTTCTTCCCTCCGGTACACATGATCCTGGCTCACATGGGGATAACCATCTGTAAATACGTCCAGATTTTTATCCACCATTCTCAGCGCATCCTTCCTTGCGTCCTCATATAATCTCCGTTCATAAACTCCGTTCATTTCTCCAATTCTCCCTTTCTCTCCAGTTTTTAGTGCAGAGCTTTTCAAGAAACTCCCTTGCCTCTCTTGCTCCCCCGCATCGCTTAAAGCCCTTCGAAATCTTTTCCGCCGCCTCCTTATATTGGCTGTCTGCAAGAATTTTTTCCACAGCCCCAAGCAACTCCTCCTTCCCGCCTGCTGCCAGCCTTATTCCGGCGCCAAGCTCCTCCACCCGCTTTGCAACTGCTCCCTGCTCCGGCGTCTGGGGAAAGCATATCAGCGGAACCTCATAATATAAAGCCTCTGACGCAGAATTCATACCGCAATGGGTGAGAAACACATCCGCCTTTGACAGCACTGCCATTTGATCAACCGACCTGTATACCTGAATATTCTCCGGCAGCTCCAGATCTTCGTTTTCGCTTGCTCCTAAAGAAATAATCACCTGATAGCCGGTATTGCGGAACGCCGCCACACAGTTTCTGTAGATTTCCTTCTCCTTTATCACGGTTCCCATAGAAACATAAATCAGCTTTTGCGCTGTCTTTTTTATTTCCTCCTCCGCTCTGCGGATGGAAGGGCCCACAAAACAGTACCTGTCGGAAAAGGAATCCGCACAGGGCTGAAACTCCTTTGAGGTATATACAATGGTATTCGTTTCGTTGTCATTTCGGACAATATCCAAAATCCCCTTTACCGGATAGCCCCTGTTTTGTAATTTTTTAATCTGTCTTCTGATCTTTGGCATGGCAGGCAGCATTTTTAATAATTCCAGGGCCCCGTGCTTCATATACCTTGAAGAGTATTGATTAAATGCAAAGGTGGTCGTGGATGACACATAGGGAATACCATATTTTATTGCCGTAAGCCTGCCCCAGTATGCAACCGAATCGGATACGATCAAATCCGGCTTTAGCTCCTCCACCTTCCTTGCCACCATCCCATCCAATGCCAGCGTTGCCTTCACCAGACTCAGCGTCGGATTTGTGTGCCCGTGTGCCGGAATACAAAACCAGGCTATTTTCATTCCTCACCCCATTTCTGTGCATCCCCGGAAAGAGAAAGCCCTGTATATCGGGCCTTCATCCCCTCATATCCGTCTGTCACCACTCTGCTGATAAACTCTTCGTCCGGCTCCAGATAAGAGGTCGCAAGCATGGTTGCGATCCCATGCACATAAATCCACATTTCAAGATGAAAAAAATAGGCTTCCTCCTCCTTCAGGCCCAGCTTTTGCTGAACCAGCTCCGACAGCATCCGCATTTGCTCTTCATTTCCGCCCGCCTCTTCGCCTGAGCGCCCGCGCATAAAGAGCAGCTTAAAAAGCTCCTTTTCCTCTTTTGCGAAACGGATATACGCCATACCGCATGCCTTATAGGGCGGATATTTTCCCTTTGACATATCCTCCTTAATATAGCTTTGATAAAGCTCCTTTGCCGCCTTCATAACCTCCTGCCGGACTTCCTCCATATTTTCAAATAACCCGAAGATGGGCCGGGAGGAAGACCCCAGTCTGGCCCCAAGGGCTCTGGCGGTCAGGGCGCTCAATCCGTCTTTTCTTGTCAGCTCCACAGCGGCGGCAATGATCTGTTCTCTTGTAAACATGAATTTTCTCGGCATCGCATTGTACTTCCTTTTAGGAACTTATGTAGTGCAACATCTGTGTTTTTATCTTACTTTTTTAACCCCAAAAAGTCAAGCAAAGCTGCGATTTTTTGTCGCTTTCGGATATGCTTGTGTAAATAAAATCCCCATGCTATGATAAAAAAAGCTTATTTGTACACGAAAGGGGATTCATGATTCATGGAAAAGAAAAAAGACCAGATAATTGCATTTTTCAAAAAAGAAACCGTACTCTGCATCGCCGCCGTCCTGGCCGTGATCTCCATGTTTTTGGTTCCTCCGGACAGAGAATATCTGGAATACCTGGACTACCGGGTGCTTGCCCTGCTGTTTTGTCTGATGCTGGTAATCGCAGGCCTTCAAAGCATCGGCCTGTTCCGTTATCTGGGACTTGAGCTTCTCAAAAGAACCCGCAGCACCCGGCAGCTTGGTCTTTCGTTGGTCGGCTTATGCTTTTTTGCCAGTATGTTTATCACAAATGACGTTGCATTGATTACCTTTGTCCCCTTTGCCGTTATGGCTCTTACTATGGCAAAGGAGCCCGGGCTTCTTATTCCCATCGCAGCCCTCCAGAGCGTGGCTGCCAATCTCGGCAGTATGCTCACCCCTATCGGCAATCCCCAGAACCTGTATCTCTACACCACCTTTGATATACCAATGGGAACCTTCCTGAAATATATGCTGCCCCTGACCCTTCTCTCCCTTTTGCTGCTGATTGCAGCCATACTTTTACTCGGAAAAAAGCCTTTAGAAACCCAAGGCCTCGAAACACTTCCCTTCCCGGACAGGAAAAAGCTGGCTCTCCATCTTCTTCTGTTTCTGGTCTGCGCAGCCTGCGTACTTCGCCTGATCTCCTGGCCCGTGATGCTGGCCGTCCTGACGCTGGCGCTGGTCATCGCAGACAGGAAATTGTTCCGGTCGGTAGACTATTTTCTCCTTCTGACCTTTGTCTGCTTTTTTCTTTTTATTGGAAATACAGGGCGGATCCCTGCAGTCTCCTCTTTAGTCAAGACCTTCCTTGACACGAGAGAGCTGCCTGCAGGCGTCCTGCTCAGTCAGGTCATCAGCAACGTGCCTGCCGCCATTTTACTCTCCGGCTTTACTGAAAACGCCCGGGCTCTTCTTTACGGCGTCAACATCGGAGGGCTGGGCACCCTGATCGCCTCCCTTGCCAGTGTGATTTCCTACCGGATTTACGGCAGCAGCAAAGGCGCCCGAAAAGGCGCCTATCTGAAAACATTTACCGTCTATAATATGGTTTTTCTGGCAGTCCTCTATCTTGCCGCCATGCTGCTTTTATCTCACTGACAATTGAAAGGCGGGACGCAAAACTGCAGGAAATTTTCTGTGCGTGATCTACACCATCCCCGCCTGAGCCCGTTGATCAGGGTCTGACGGATCTCTGTAGACGGATCCCCTTTTTCCATCTCCGCTCTCCTTTTCCCAGTCATGGTACAAAACCCCCGCCGCCTTCGTCAGATCGCATCCTGCGCTCAGCGGAAGGCGGCCTGTACCTGCCGTAAGAAGAAAACCAAAGCGTATCTCCTTTGCCTTTATCCGATACTCTTCCAGCACATCCGGGCCGCAGCTACTGTTTCCAAGCCCCCGATGGGCATAGTCAATATTCAGATAAATCCGCTCTTTACCCGGCAGTTCCCGGGGATGCGCCGCCTCCCACAGCGCCTGGGCGGAATAAGGCAAAGCGCTCATCGCCAGCGTACAGGCGCCCTCCACCCTGAGAGACTCTCTTTCAGAGGCAAGAACCATACTGCGGCAGTCCTGATGCAGCCCAAATTCCTGAGGGCGGATATAAGAAAACTGCTTTCCTATCTGCTCCCGCCATGCCCCTATGATTCCGCCCTGCTTCCGATCCGGATAAGTTTCCAGGGGGCCTCTTCCATACCAATCCATTTCAGTGTATCGGGGATCCGCCAAGAGACACAGCCCCATACGGGCCAGCTCCGGCAGCTTCCCGTCCGGCGTTACGGTACAATCCGTCCGAACCCTGCCGTCCCCATACAGGAAAAGCCTAAGATCAACCTGAAAGCTGCCTGCCCCGGCCTGATACCGACAGAGATTTCTCAGTTCTCCCCAGCCCTCCTTATGAACGGTAATCTCCCTTTCACAGCAGCAGCGCGTCAAATGATCCAGTCCATGGCTAAACCATGTACTCTCTCCCAGCACACAGGGACTGTGGGCATCATTGTCTGTAGGCGCGCGGAAGGCCTGAAACCTCATATCCTCAATCAGGACCGTCCCCTTATGCAGCAACTGCATTTGCCCGCTCTCGGCATCCAGCGTGAGCCCTGTTCCGTTTCCGGCATATAAACCCAGGCACTTCCCTTCTTCTTTTGCATAAACTGTTCCCGGCGCAGGAATAAATTCAGGGAGCTGGCGTGCCAGTAAAAATTGTTCAAATGCGCTCATGCCGCCTCTTCTCTCCCCATTCTCCTTTTCTTCCGCCCGCAACAGCAGCAGCCTTTCTCCGGATACCGCGGGCAATTGCGGCAGTTCTACCTGTATGAGAACGCTCCCTCCCGGCCTGCACGGTGGAAGCTCCCTTTCACCCTTCCAGATGCATTCCCCATTGTCCGAAATTTCCAGCTTTAAAGAGAACCGGGACAAATCGGTATGGCTGCACCGGTTCACAAACCGGAACCTTCCTTCTGATGCATCCACTTCTATAATGGACAATGGCTCATATATTTTCTGTACCTCCTGCAGCTTCGGCGTAAACCGGCGCTCCGGCGTTGTCAGACCGTCAATGCAGAAGTTGCCGTCGTGGAAAGCCTCTCCAAAATCGCCCCCATAGGCATAGTATGTATTTCCTTCCCCATCCCGCTGCAAAAGACCGTGGTCACACCACTCCCAGATAAAACCTCCGATCAGGTTATCGTGAGTCTCTATCTCCTGCCAATACTCTCTCAGATTGCCGCAGGCATTGCCCATGGCGTGAAGATACTCGTTCGTCAGAAACGCCCTCCCCGGCTTCCTTTCGGCCCACTCCTTCATTGCCTTTGCAGAAGGATAGGTCTCGCTGTCCATATCTGCCACACAGTTCATCTGCCTTTTGTGAATCAGCCGGGTAGGATCAGCCGTTCGGCAATAAGCCGCCGCCTGTGCCACCGTCTCCCCGAATCCAATCTCATTTCCCAAAGACCAGCAGAAGATACAGGCATGATTTTTACTGGTCTGCAGCATGGAGGCCTGACGGTCAAGCACACGCGGAAGCCACCTCTGGTCATTCCCGGGCAGAATGTTTTTGCGGTAAGACAGGCCGTGGCTCTCCAGATTCGCCTCATCCATTACATACAGACCATAGCGGTCGCACAATTCATACCAGCGGGGATTGTTCGGATAATGGGATGACCTCACTGCGTTGATATTACACCGCTTCATCAGCTCGATGTCCCGTATCATACTTTCTTCATCCACACAATATCCGCGCTTTGGGTCAAACTCATGGCGATTCACCCCGCGCAGCTTAACAGGATGCCCGTTGACCAGAAAGCGCCCTCTTTCGTCTATCTCATAACTGCGCAGCCCATACGAAAATTCCGTACACTCCAGCGCCTCCTCCCCCGCAAAGGTTTCCAGCCTTACCGTATAAAGCAGGGGAGTTTCCGCAGTCCACAGGCAGGGATGCTCCACCCTGATCTGTCCGTAGGCCGTGGCCGTAACCCCTGATGGAATTTTCATTGCCTGCTCCAGCCAGGGATTCGACGAATCCAGACTGCCGAAGGCCTTTTCCAGACCCGTTTCCTGAAAACGATCGCTAGAACCTCCTGTCCGGAAAACCGCCTCCCCGGCTATCCTTTGATCCGGCCCAAACAAAGACGCCTTAACCGTCAGCCGCTGTACAGCCCGGTCAGAAAAATTATGCAGCTTACACTCAAAATGAACCGTTGCCTGTCCCGGTGCAAAATCAGACCACAAATACGCATCCAGCAAATGCAGCTCCCTGATCCTGTAAAGCCTTACGCTGCGAAAGATACCGGAAAGCCGCCACATATCCTGACATTCCAGATAGCTGCCCGGACTAAATTCGTCAACCCTGATCGTGAACTGATTTGCGCCGTCACAGACTGCCTCTGTCACATCCATTTCACAGGCCGTCCGTCCGTTCTCCGCGTAACAAACCCGGACTCCGTTAATCCACACGGTTATTGCGGATGAATATCCCCCCACGGAAAGTATCATTCTCTCATCCGCCTTCGGTCCTTCAAGATAAACCTCCCGGGAATACACCCCAACGGTCTGCTCCTTCTCAGGAACCGCAGGCGGCGCCAGCAAAAGTGCATCCTCGCAAAAGGTATAGCGGGTATTGATATACCGCGGTTTTCCCCAGCCTGCAAGCTGCCAGTTTGAAGGGATCTCTATGGTTTTTCCTTCTCTGGCCCTACGGCGAAGAAGGGCTTCCTCCTGCGGCGCCTCATTTCCTTTTTCATAGTAGGCAAAATGCCAACTCCCATCCAGGCATATCTCCCCGTAACGGGGGAATGCATCAAACCGGTAGGGCATCCTTCCCTCCGAATAAGTCCAAAGATCCATGTCAGCCTCCTTTTTTATTTAATCTGCGATATTCACTGGGCGTTACCCCCTGGCTCTCCTTGAATATTTTTGTAAAGTGAGAAAAACTGGAATATCCCAGACTGACCGAAATATCTCCCACGGGAACCTCCGTATAAGCCAGAAGCTGCGTGGCCAGCTTAATCCTTTTCTTTACAATATAAGAATTCAAAGTCAATCCTGTTTCCTTCTTAAACAGACGTGCCACATAGTCCGGATTCAGATGGACAACCGCCGCCACCGCTTCGCGGGAAATGTCTTTATGGATATTCATGGTAACATATCTGCATATCTCATCAACCACTCCGCTGTAGCTTCCGTCTGCGTTTTCACATTCCTTTACTTTTTGCAGCAGCCATTCCATCCAAATTAGAAATCCTGACTCATTATAAAAAAGCCCCTCCTCCTGCAAATCCCCGATCTGCTCTTTCCCCCGCTGAACACACTCCTTTACCACTTCCAAAAGAGCATTCCGCATCTTTTTCAGGTATTCGTCTCTCTGTGCCGGCGAACCGGAAAGATTTCCGAGGACGGCCATGATTTCTTCCCGGATCAACGCAAAAGAACCATTTTCAACATAAACCTGCCAGCGCGTCTTTGTTCTGTGCCAGATTCGTTCCTGCTCCTTTATATCGTCTTTCAGGGTATGCATATAAAAAAACTGTCTGCGCTCGTGGGCGGTCTTAAGCCATTCTGCCTGCCCGCCTATCTCGTTGACCGTACACGGTTTTGCGGTATAAACCTCCACTCTCATATGGTGCTCCGCGGCAAATTTTTCAAACTGAAGGCTGAATTCCTCTTCTGCTCTCTCACGCCCTGCACTGCCCCCTAAAAGCCAGAAAACGCTCTCTCCATCCCGAATCATGCAATTCCAGCCGAATGACGCGGCATTCCATAGCTCCGCCGCCGCATTCTGTAAGCTATACATAAAATCCTGCATATCCTTGACAGGTATGCCGATATTCTCCACACAGACAAGCGCAAGATGTATTCTGTCCGCATCACCAAACGAAAGACCATACAATTCTGCATAATTCAGCAGCGCCCCCGGCGACGAAGAAATATTTCTGTGGATAATATCGGTAAAGTACTGGGTACGCCGAAAGGAAATACTGTTGTCCCAGCGCAGGCTTGCTCCCCGGTACTCTTCTTTTCCCTGCCAAACCTCCAGCGCCCGCTTGACACACTCCTGTATTGCTGCCGGTGAAACAGGCTTCAGAATATATTCCACACTCCCCAGATGTAATGCCTTCTGAACCATATCAAAAGAATCATGACAGGTAAGGATGATCACCTCTGTTTCCATCTGTTCCTCCCGAAGCCATTCCACCAACTCGAGTCCGTCCATCTGCGGCATTTCTATATCGCAAATCATAAGATTAACTCTGTTGTTTTTTAGTATCTGCTGTGCTTTATATCCATTCGATGCCTCCAACACACGGCTTACTCCAAGGACAGTCCAGTCAATCATGCGCCGGATCGTTTTGAGCGAAAACTCCTCATCATCCACAATCAAAGCCGTAAACATCAGTATTCCCCCTTTTCCTGCAATTCAATGGGAGCCGGACATGGATTCTGGCGCCGCCGTCTGCGCTGTTTCCCAATTCCACACATGCCTTCTGGTCATACAGGATTTCCAGACGCTTGCAGATATTCACAATGCCAATGTGGGCGCGTCCGTCAAAAAACAGGTTATCCTGTGTTTTCAGAAGCTCCAGTATCGCCTGCGGAAATCCGGGCCCATTATCGGCTATTGTCACACAAACCGATGGCTCTTCCCCCTCCTCCATCAACTCAGCCTCCACCACAACCGAAATATCCTCGCTAAAACCACGACTGTACTGAACCGCATTTTCCGCAAAGCTCTTTATCACGGAAGGCGGGACAGGTATCTTTTTTAAATACTCCGGCACATTGATTTCATAATTCAGTTCCGGAAAACGCAACTTACTGATAGCAAGAAAGTCATTGGTAAATTCCAGTTCCTCCTGCATCAGAATAAAATCCTTTTCCATCTGTACCATAGAACGGAAATATCTTCTAAGATGTGTCGTCATCTCCAGGACCAGCTCATTATCTCCGCACAAGGAGGCGTTATAAAGCATGTTAAAACAATTCCCCAGAAAATGGGGATTAATCTGGAGCTGCAGGTTACGGAGGTTACTCTTTTGCTTCTCCTGAATACTTTCCTTCTCTTTGCTTTGTAACAAGTCAATCTTGGAAAATGTTTCATTGAGCGTATCTCCAATAGCGGCAAGCTCCTCCAGCATTCCCGCCGTGGCAATACGCACCTGCAGATCTCCTGTTCCCGCCCTTTCCATTGTCTCCACAATCTTTTTTACAGGCCTCACAATCCGGTAAGAGGTAAAATAATAAAGAACTCCCAGCGTCAGAATAACCGCTACCGGTAATATAGCAAGCATCATCTGCTGCAGATTTAATGAACCGTATAACCCCGCTTTTCCGATATAAACCCTTAATTCCAACCCGGTATTTCCAATCGGGCTGTTCAGGCATACAGCCTTTTCCGATGGTATGCCATCTTCCTGCCTGGTTTCTGCCGCCACAACGCCATCTTGAAGGAGCTGGACTGTCCATTCACTATCATCCGGCAGCGGAACCCGCAATATCTCTTCTATAGAAATAATAACCCCCATACTCGCTTCCTCATCGGAAGCGATATAAACCAGGAACCGGTCTTCATTCTGACAATACTGCTGCCATTTCCCCACAAAAAGTTTTTCGGAATCCTCCTCCAGCATCCGGCACATTTCTTCTATCATAATGTTAACCTGCTGATTCTTCTCAAATGAAAGATCGTTTTTTCTGACAGTCATCCACTTGTCCAGATGCTCCAGATACAAGAACTCTGCTTCCAGCATCGTGTACAGCAGAACATCCTTTTTCATTCTGTCCAGCACTCTCTTCGTCGCCATAACCTGCTCTGCCCCTGAAGATATATACTGTATATTATCTATATCTGATTCCAGGGTGCAAAAGGTAATCAGGTGCTCCGCAATTGCCTGCAGCTCTCCGCCTAATCGCTCTGTATAGCTTTCCAGCCCAGTCTCACTGATCCTTTTTCCCTGTTGGGACAGCGCATTCATGGTGACCCAGTTTACCGCGATAACCGATGAGATAAGAGGAATCGCAAAGCACAAATAACACCATGTCACATGATTATTGAGTTTTTTCATCGTATCCCATCCTTCAATTCCGCCCGCCAGCTCCCGGCAGTTATTCCTTTATACCGCCCATCACAATCCCTTTCACAAAAAAGCTCTCAAAAAAAGGGAAAATAATCAATACCGGAACCGCAACCGCCGATGCAATTGCCATACGCACACTGGCACTCGGTATATTTCCCATAGCCGACATCAATTCGCTGGCAATATCACTGCTGTTTTTTAAAAATTGAATATTCTTCAACATATCATTCAACACATTCTGGATATTATACAGTCTGGTATCCGTCAGGTAATACAATCCATTGTTCCAGTCATTCCAATAGGCCATAAAGACAAACATTGCAATTGTGGCAATAATCGGCTTTGATACGGGAAAGACTATTTTCCAGAATACCTGAAACTCCGAAGCGCCGTCTATCTTCGCCGCTTCGATCAGCGAGGCGGGAACATTGAATTCAAAAAAATTTCTTGCCAGCATAACATTAAACGCATTCATCAGCAGTGAAGGCACGAGCAGGGCAAACAGGGTATTTTTAATGTGAAATACCTCCGTATAAATCAGGTAGGTGGAAACCAGGCCCCCATTAAAAAGCATAGTAAATATCACATAAAAATTCAAGAGCTTTCTTCCCGGCAAACTCGGACGGGATAGGGCATAGGCCAGCAGCAGGGTCATCAAAACGCCCAGCAAAGTCCCTGTTACAGACATCCCCACCGTTACCACATAGGCTCTGCCGATGACAGACGCATTATTCCAGAGATACCGATAGGCTTCCAGACTGAATTCCGACGGAAAAAGCGAATACCCATTGGCTGTGATTGACTGCTCGCTGGATAAGGAAGACATGATCATCAGTAAAAACGGTACAACAGACAATACGGATAATACGGTAAGCAAATTGTAGCCAATCACAGTTATCGGACGTATCTTACCTTTTTTTATCATTTTGTTATGCTTCATCATCTCAGAACAGGCTCCCTTCCATTCCCTTATGCTTCACAAACCAGTTGGAACATAAAACCAGAACAAAACCAACTATAGACTGGTAAAAACTGGCCGCGGCAGACATTCCGACATCGCCAAGATTCATCAGGCCATTATAGACATAAGTGTCGATCGTAGAGGTTACGTTACTTAAAATGCCGGATTGCATGGGAATCTGATAAAATAAACCAAAATCCGAATAAAATATTTTCCCTACGCTGAGCAGAACCATCATCGTAATTGTAGGTGAAATCATGGGCAGAGTGATAGATACAATCTGTCTCCACTTGCCTGCCCCGTCTAACTGGGCTGCCTCATAGAGACTTTCATCAATTCCCACCAATGTGGCATAATAAATAACCGCCATATAGCCGGCCCGTTTCCAAAGCTCCACGAAGGTCAGAATAAAAGGCCAATATTTTGCTTCCATATACCAGGAAACCGCATTTTTCCCAATCCCCTCCAAAAGGTGATTAAGCATACCGGAACCCTGGCTCAAAAAACCATAAACCAGATAGCTGATAATGACATAAGAAAACAGATACGGCAAAAGAATACTTGTCTGAAAAAAACGGTTCCAAAATTTTTGTTTGATCTCATTGAGCAGTACAGCAATTCCAACCGCCGCTGTTGTCTCAAGAAAAATAAACAGAACATTATATCCGATGGTATTCCGTGTAATTACCCAGGCATCCTTCGTGGCAAACAAATACTGAAAATTAGCCAAACCACACCAATCGCTATTCCAGATACCCTTTTGATAATTGATATTGCGGAATGCAATTGTCAGCCCGGCCATCGGCAGATAGTTATTGATAAACAGATAGATAAGTCCCGGCAGCGCCATCAGATACAACGGCACATAATGCTTCCATCTGCGCGGGGTTTTCTTTTCGGTTGATCTTATATGCATTGTCTCTCCTTCGAATAGCTTTTGTATTTTAATGATACAGGCTCTTTGCCCTCTTTGGACAAAAAGCCTGTCTTATAGGCATCAATCTGCTTCATCCCTTCAGCTTATTCCACACCGCTGGCTTCAGCCCATGCATCCAACTGAGATTGCTTCTCTGAAATAATCTTATCAATGCCCGCGTTTTCAAGCGCTTCCAGGAATTTCGGCAGATTCTCCTCCGGGTCGATGCAGCCGAGAGACAAGGCGGCGCTGTACTGGTTATCCACATTGGCTACAGCCGTATATTCATTTTTAACCGGAGTGACTTCATAGGCGAATCCCATGGCTTTGCTCTGTATGGCACTCTTATTCAAGCTGCGGACTGCATCGGGGAAATCTTCTTCCGTGCCATCCCAGAAATAAGCGTTCAGCTGATCTCCGAAGGCAAAACTCCAGTTATGGAAATAACCACTGGTAGCAGCATCCACACCATCCGCAAAGGTAATGATCCGGTCGGAGCCCTCTTTCATCTTATAATGCACACCTTCTATTCCCCAGTCAATCAAATTAAGGAAGTCGGCGTCAGAGTATAATAGATTCAGCACCTTCATCGCGCTGACCGGATCCTTTGTATTATTTAAAATACTCCAGCCAAACCCATTTGCCTTACTGGTATAAGTGAATGGTTTTCTTAATGGAATCATGACCATATCCCGTCCGCACTGATTGCTTTTATCCTGCTCTGTTCCCGGTCCAACAGTCACATAAAATCCCAGAAGCTTGCCTGCCTTCACCAGATCAGCAGCCGATTCCGTGTTGGTAAGTACGTCGCTGGAAATGTATCCCTTTTGATTCCATTCCCGGTGCAAGACGCACAGATCCTTGAATTCATCCGTGGCGTAATAATTGACCACCTCCAGATTCTGCCCATAATCCAACAATACGCCATAGCCATCTCCAAGAGAATCGAAATCCGAATAGATAAATGCGGAACCGCTGTTTTCGGGCTGTATCATAGCCATATCCGGTTCTCCAGCTTTTATGGTCTCAAATACAGCGTCCAGATCCCGTTCACTGGAAATGGAAGAAATATCTATGTTATATTTCTCCAGAATATCCTTTCTCAGAACTACGCCTCCCTGATAGAACATGGAACGGTTCACCGGGGTCTGATACAGTACGCCATTGATTGCGCCCGCATTCAGATAATCTCCCAAGCTTTCCCTGATCCCCTGTCCATACTCATCAATCAGCCCGTCCATCGGATACAATGCCCCCTTTGCGGAAAAGGAGGCTATATTTTCTCCCCAAACCAGGGCAAGATCAATCTGCTCGGATCCGGCCACCACCAGGTTCATCTGATCATCATAGGAACTTATGGGATTTACCTGCAGCTCCAGGTCGATCCCAAGCTTATCCATCACATATTCCCGGACTTTTTCGGCCACCATATCCTGATCTGCCTGAATACCGCTTAATGGGTAATACATTACAACCCGGGGTGCATCCGATGAGGTTGCTTCCGTCGATTGTACCTCTTCTGAATTCTCCGGCTGACTCTTCTGTGAATCCGTTGGCTGGCTGCCGCCGGTTGACGGCCGATTGCCGCAGCCTGCTAATGTCAATACGGCAATCATCCCTGTACATAATACAGCCAATATTTTCTTCTTCATTCCATTTAACTCCTTTCGTTTTATCTTTGTGGAATATTATCATTATAGCAAAACACTATTTCCCACGCTAATGATATAACGAACAGGATTAATGATAATCCGACTTTATAATTCCAAAAAATGTGCTGAATAATAAGGGTACAATGGATTCCCCTCTTATTCAGCACACTTTTACTTCTTCACTCGATACGATCAATTAACTATCCCTGCTCAGCCATAAGCCCCGGATTCTTTCTGTTAATTTCCCTCAAATCAAAGCTGACCATGCCCTCGCCCAGGTTTTTCAAACCTCTCTCATGAGTCACCATCAATATTAACTGATCAAACCGCCGCTTTTCCAAAACAGTAAGCAGTCTCTGCCTCCTTTCCACATCCAGCGAGGCAAAGGCCTCATCCAAAATGAGCATCTTCCTGCCTGAGAGCAGCGCCCGCATATTTACAATTGCCTGCCTTTGTCCGCCGGAAAGGGTTCTTCCTCCCGCCTCGATCACCGTATCGATTCCGTCCGGCAGCCTGCGGATAAAGTCCCCTGCGCCAAGCTCCTTTGCCAGCGCCATGCACTCCTCCCGGGTGACCTGCATCCTTCCAAACACAATATTCTCATAAATACTCATATGGAACAGCTCGGGCTCCGCAGGATTATAAACGCACCAGGGCACACTGCCGCCCTCTTTCGCTTTCCCGTCCAAAAGCCACTCCATATGCAGCCTGTAAGGCTCCTGCCCCTGAGACCCGCCCCCATACAGGCCGCACAGGATCTTACACAGCGTGGTCTTTCCGCTTCCGCTCTCCCCCATGAGAGCGCCAAGCTCGCCCTTTTTCAGCTCCAGCTCCAGCCCATGCAGGATCTCTGCGTCCTGTCCGTAAGAGAAGGAAACCTCCTTTACACCAATCCTCTCTTCCGGCTCTGGCAGTTCCCTACGCTCCTTCTCCGCGTCAATCCCCAGAATATCCGCGACTCTCTCCCAGGCGGCAATCCCCACGGCCACCTGTCCCATCCACCGGAATACCACCTCTGCCGGCATGATCACCTGGCGCACTAACACGATAAACACCAGAATATCACCCCAGCTCACCTCGCCCCGGATGCCCTTGTAGCCCATCAGCAGGATCGTCGCATACAGCACGAAGCTGCTGGTCAGATTATAGGCCGAGAGACGTCCCGCATCGATCAGCTCCGCCCGATAGACCGCATCGTTATATGATTTTTTCTTTTCTCCCAGTAAAGCGAGGATGAAATTTTCCGCCCCATAGGCCTTGACCGTACTCATCCCCCTGCATGAAGTCAGAACCGTTTCCGCGACCTCCCCCGCCGCATCCCGAGAGCGCTTCCTGTAAAGCTTCTGCCTGGTTAAGATCTGCTGATTCACAAAAGCCATAAAGAGAGTGAATCCTGCAATGATAAAGGCCGGAACCGGGCTGATAATCAGCATATAAACAAAGGTAGATAAAAACAGCATCACATTCAGCTCGATTCTGGAAAAAATGGAGTAAACCATATCCGCTCCCTGCTGCACATCCCCCCTGATCACTGCCTGTAGCTGCCCCGTCTTCTGCCTCTCATATTCGCTCCACGGGATCCGGCACAGATGACGCACCAGCCGGCAGCGTGTCTGCAGCGCCAGCTTCTCTGAGAGCATCACACAAAGCATGGAGCCCGCATACCGCATCACATAAGAGGAACAGGCCAGGGCCGCCCCCAGAAAGGCCAGCCTCACCGCCTCAGAAAGCGGAGCCCTTGCCTGCAAACGCTCCACAATGTCTGAGATAAAAGAAGCGCTGTAGGTCCGCACCACCGCAAATCCTGCCAGCAGAAGACTGGCCAGCACAAGCACGGGCCACTCCTTCTTTAAAAAATCCGTAAAAAGGGACTGCGGAGCCTGCCGTCCTGCCTTTTGGGAAGATATTGTCTTATTCATCCTGTCGCCCTCCTTTCGCCGCAGCCGGCGCCTTCTCCACAGTAACACGCCCGGCCTCCACCGTAATCCGTTTATTCCACACAAAACCACAGTCTCCATGAGCCACCAGGATCACTGTACTTTGGGCAAACTCCTCCTGCAAAAGCCGATATATATTCCCTGCATTCTCAGGGTCAATGTTCGCCGTAATCTCGTCCCCTAAAAGGAAGATCCTCTCATCTCCCCCTTTCCGCAGGGCCCGGGCAATGTTTACCCTTTGCTTCTCTCCCTGGGAAAGGCGGGATGCCTCCATGCCAAGACGATCCTCCATCCGCAGCTTTCTCAGCGCTTCCCCACAGGCCTGCCTGTCAGGCGCTGTGCTTAATTCAATATTCCTGGGCACATCGCAGTGAAACAGATCGTTTTCCTGGGCAATGAGCCGGTACTTTTCGGAAAGGCTTTTCAGTGAAAGCTCCGCCGTAGGTATGCTGCCATACAAAATCCTTCCGCGCTCCGGCCGGTACTGACCGCTGAGCAGGTACAGCAATGTGGATTTTCCCTCTCCGTTTGGCCCCTGCAGCAGAACCTTGTCCCCCGGCTCAATCACCAGAGATACATCCTTAAGAATTTCCCGGGCGCTGCCGTCCTTCCTCCGGTAAGAAAAGGATACATTTTCCAAACGTATCTCTCCGGGCCTTACACCCTTCTCCTCCTGCGCCGACATAACCCGCCCGCCCTCAAGATCCCTTTCCTCATAAATCCATTCCAGGGCGTCCATGGCACTCAGCGCCGTATTCTTATCCACCAGCGTTCGCATGAACATGTTGATTCCCTTCACAAAATAGTCCATTGCAATAGGGTAGGCCAGAAAAAGTCCAAAGTCAACTATCCCCCGGTAATACAAAACCCCGCCGATTCCATAGACCAGCACATATTCTGCGAACTTAAGGGAGCACCAGACAAACTCACTCTGTCCGCTCCCCCACAGCATCTTTCGGATGCGGCTTTTGTAAGTCCCCTTTTCCTTTCCCAAAAGCTTTTCATTGAAATAATCCTGCTCCCGGTAAGTACGCACGGTAAGCATATGGGAGAGAACCTCCACCAAAAAACCGTTGTTTTCCTTCACCACCTGGTTACATGCATCCGCAACCTTTTTCGTCTGCTTCTCCGCAATAGTCAGGAGAAACCGGAGTACGATATTAAACCCGATCACCACCAGAGTCAGCGGAAGGCTCAGATAACACATATACAGTGTACAGACCAGAAGGATCATTATACTGGAGCAGGTATCAAAAAAACAATATACAGAGCTCTGCACTGCGGATTCCGCATGATCCACCACGCCGGTCAGGTAATCCGGAAGCTCATTTTCCTGGAAGCGCTTTCTCTGAAACCTTGTGATCCGCTCCATCAGTCCCCTCTGCACATTTTGAAGCGTCTCATTTAAAAACAAAACCAGCCTCAGCTTGATCATGGCCTCCACCAGGAGCGTTCCCGCCGTCACAAAAACAGCAAAACATACCACTCCCTTAAGCGCAGTCCAGTTCCCCTCCCCCACCGCATCCATGGCACGGTTGAGCACCTCCGGCTGCGCTACCTGGAACAGGGCCTGAAATGCATACAGAATAAGCAGGAGCACAATCTTTCCCCTGGCTGATCTGTCAGAATTTATGAGCCGCAGCATCCTTTTCATCTTTTCCATTCCTTTCCCGCCTGCCTTCTTTTTTTGTACATTAATAAACACTGCTTTTGTATATTACAGCCATGTTATTTTAAAGTTTATCTCTAAAATTACTATTTTTCAATATTATTCATCTGATAAAACTCAAACTCTTCGCCAATGGGAAACATTCCCTCCAATGCAGCACCCAACGGTAAAATCCTGCAGCGTCCTTAAAAAATAACAAAAAATTAGACAAAAAGCGGCCTGGCCCTATGGTCGGATCGTATCCTGCCGCTTAATGTCTACGTCGTTTTTGCTTTCTCAATTCGGTTCCCACCGTGCCGTCCCTTCACAGCGCCGGATCAGCGCCCGGAAGGCGGGAAGTATATCACAAAATTCTCCCCTTCGTATCACTAAAAAAGCGGTGACAGTCCCTTGCCGTCGTCTCCGGACATTCATCCGCCCCTCCGTGTCCCAGGTGCTGGTAGGTGAGCAGATGCGCCCCCGGAATTGTCTTCGCAATTCTCAGGCAGTCCTCCACCTTTGCCAGGGGATCGAGTACGCCGTTCCAGATCATAACAGGCACCGGTATCCGGGATAACCTTTCATAAAACTCTTCCTCTGTCCGTGCTTCACAGGCACTCATATTGCTGTTTTTCACCAGGAATTCTTCTTTCTTGCGGTTTGCCAGAATCTCCAGATGTTCCAGGTGATTGTTCTTTCTTCTTGCAAGCCTTTGGGGATTGCGCGTAGGCCACTGCTCCGTCCACGCCATTTTCTCCAGCTTGCCACGGTTTCCCACAAGTTCCTCTACCTCTTCCTCCTGGTACTGCATCGCTTTTACGCCGTGCTCTTCATCCCTGCGAAACTGGGCAATTCCATCGCAGCAGACGAATCCCCGAAGCAGCCTCGGCTGGTGAAAGGCAATGTACCATCCGGCCCAGTTTCCGTGGGAGACTCCGCTGTAATAAAAGCTTTCAATCCCCATAGCCTGCGCAAAAGCAATCACATCCTCTCCCCATATTTTTGTATAGTCCTGAGGCTGGGAATCAAAAATATGATCCGATTCCCCATACCCTCTCATATAAATCAGAAATACATGGTAGTCGTAAGGTTCTCTTCCCAAAAGCGCCATGTGGCAGTCTCTCAGGAAAAAGGTCTGTGTGGAGATCAGATATTTATCTCCTCTTCCGATCTCTCTGTAGGCCAGGGTCACCCCATTTACCTTGATTTTTTTAATTTCTTCACTCATTTAGTGGTTCTTCCTTTCTTTCCAGTGCCCAAATAAAGGCCGTCAGTTCTTTTGCCATCTTTTCATGTCTGCGGATGGAAGGATGAAAACAGGCTCCCACATCAGCTCCCATCATCAGCATTTTTGTGAATTTGAAACAGAAAATATTTTCATCCTTCTTTTCCCTACGGAAGCGCTCCACCCCATGGAGGATTCTGTCATACAGGTAAAAATCAATACTTCCCAGGGCACAGATCAGCTTAGGTCTGTAGCCGTTATATTTCCTGATCATTTCAAGGAAATGATAGTAGTCCTCTTCAAATTTTTCTTCCGCCCTCTGAATATCCCCGCTCAAACCTACCTGGGTGGCATCGTTGGTTCCCAGATTCACCACAATATAATCCGGTACATGTCCGGCAAAATTCCAGACTTCGTATTCTACCTTTTTCTCTCCCCTCCTTCGGGCAAGCTTATCCTGAAGGATGCGGTTCGTATAGGGATAAATCTCATTCATGGCATAGGGGGCCAACAAGTGACCCGTTTTGGCTACCGTAATTCCTGATACGCTGACAAAGTCCGCATCCATTCCAAGCTTCCGGGCTGTCAGTGCGGCATAGGTCATCCAGCCATTTTCCTCCCCGGAGTAAAAATCCCGGTTGCCGTCATTGGTGTCATTTCCAAAGCCACAGGTAATGGAATCGCCAATGTATTCGATCCGTTTAGCCGCCTTGGGAGTGGGCCAAACCTTTCCCTCCATCTTCATCTGAGCTATCCCAACGGCTGAACGGAAACATTCTGTCAGCTTCACAATGCGGATCCTGTGCTCCTCTTCCTTATCACTCTCAAAAATAACTGCAGTCAGCTCTTCCCTGTCCAAGGGGATTTTATGATACGGCGTTTCGCTTCCGTCCAGGAAAACGGCAATCCACGGCCAGTCTTCCTCCTCTTTGGTCTGCGTGGTTCCAGGTATCTCTCCCGGAATCTGTCTGAGCACCATTTCAGGCATCACACGAAAATGGGCCATCAGGCAGGTTCCTTGGAATTGAAATTCCATTCCTGCGCATGTCCAGTCAAAATACAGAATATCCTCTTTGTCCATCCATGTTCTTCCGCACAGCTTTACATGTTCTCTGATCTCACGCCCCTGCATGGTTTTCATCCGATTAACATCTCCTCTCCTTCTCCCGCCTCTCATCCTGTCCTTTACAATCAAAATCCCATATCCTCGAGCCACTCTCTGCACAGCTCTCCCCAGTGGGTCACATGGGGAATGTCCATTGCCAGGTCGTTTCTCCCGTCCGCCATGGCAAGTCCGTGTACCCCCGGCTGGAATATGTGAAGCTCATAAGGCACTCCCGCGTCCTGCAACGCTTTTGCCAGGCACATACCATGCCTTCCGTCGTCGCTCATGGTCTGCCAGATAAACATGGGGGGCGTATCATAGGTCACATTCTTCTCGATGGCGAGATACATCCTGTCCTTTTGATTCTCTCCCATCAGCGGATCTCCTTTCATGCCAAAAGGCGCAGGAAATGATACTCCGCTCATAGCGCCGTAGCCCACCACAACAGCGTCTGCTGCACATGAAAATCTCTCAATCACATCCCCGCTTTCCGGCTGCCCCTGATCCGGGTGGGTGGCGCAGTTTCCTGCCAGCATACCCCCGGCCGAAAATCCCATCACCGCAATTTTCTCTCCCAGATTCCATTCCTTTGACTTGCTTCTGATGATACGGATGCTGCGCTGCATATCGGCCATCGCGTTAAATCTGGTATAGGGCAGCAACCGATAACATAAGATCGCCACATTAAAGCCTGCTCTCCAAAAATAATGCGCCACATTCACGCCCTCCGAACCGGTTCTCCAGGAAAATCCGCCGCCGTGGGCCACGATAATTGTCCCCCTTATCTGTTCCTTTTGTGTGGGCACAAACACGAAATAAGGATTTTCCTGCAAAGGTGTCTTTTCCGGGTCAAATCCGGGCGCTCCCTGTTCCCAAAGATAGGTCTTATGGAAAGGCGCAAGAGCCTGGTTCCATATCTTCAGGTTTTGCTCCACATCCAGACTTCCGTCCGCCCTGCGGTGTCTCTCTATCGGAAAAATCGCCGCATTCTCCTGCACTGCCTTCTCCAATAGTTCTCCATTTTTTTTATAAAGTTCCATCTCTAAAATCCTCCTATTTTTTTGTTTTAACAGGATATGGAATTTAAGCTGCCAATATCTTCTTAATCCATTTCCCGCTTCGCAGCCGCGCCACGCACCAGACTGCCTTCGCCACCTGATCAATCTTTAAGAAAAAGTAAATCCAAAAAGCAGGCATATGTAGTGCGAACCCTGCCAAGACTCCCAGAGGAATCGACAATACCCACAAAAAAATATTGTCTGTCACCATAAGAATTTTGGTATCGCCCCCTCCCCGCAGCGTCCCTTTGGTCATGATACTGTTGGCTGCCTGGAACAATATGATGAAGCTGATTGCCGCCATGAGCTGTTCCGCAATCCGGGCCGTTTCCTCTGATACGTGATAAGCTTTAATCATAGGCCCGCTGATCAGCATAATCACACAGGACGCGAAAATGCCAAAGGCGATTCCCAGCCCCAATAACGCATAGCCCTGTCTCTGGGCCTTTTCCCGGTTTCCTTCTCCCAGAGCATAGCCTGTTACGATTGCCGCCGCCTGGGCCATGCCCTGGGTCAGCACGGAGCTGAGCTGCTGGGTCATTGTGGTCACTGCATTGGCAGCTACAAAGCTTTCTCCCTGCCTTCCGATCACCATAGCCACCGCGTTATTTCCCAGCATAAAGATAATGTCGCTGACAAGCACAGGCATACTGATGCGCAGGTATTCTTTCCAGAGGGCTCCCGTTTTCATAAACAAATGATAGATCCGAAACCCGATCGTCTCATCCCTAAATAAAAGATAGCCGCAGATCACTGTAAGCTCAAACAACCGTGCGATCAGCGTTCCCACCGCCGCCCCAGCCACCTCCATCCTGGGAAGCCCCCATTTTCCGAAAATAAACAGATAGTTCGCCCCCACATTGATAAAGAAAGCAGCGATTGAGGTAAAAAGCGGAATCTGTACCTTCCCCACTGAGCGGAGCACCAGCGTGCAGGTCAGCGACAGTCCCAGCAAAAAGTAGGTCACAACAGACCACTTCAGATAAATTTCCCCCTGGGCAACTATGTGTTCGTCCGGGGTGTATATATACATAATGCCCGCCGGTGTAAGAACCGTTGCCACACAGAACGCCATCGCGATTCCCAGGCAGAGCCGGAGCATGATGGCAAGGGTCTTACGGATCGCCTCCGGCTCTTTCATGCCATAATACCGGGATACCAGTACGGAAGCTCCCATACCGATTCCCATACAGCATCCCTGAAAAACCATAATAAACTGATTTGCCAGGGAGACAGCGGATAATTCTGTCTCCCCAAGGGCACTGATCATCAGGGTATCCATCATGTTCACCCCGGTGGTAATCAGGCTTTGCAACGCAATTGGAATTGCAATTTGGGCCACTAATCTGTAAAAAGCAGGTTCCTTGATAAACAGCGCCCCTGTTACCTTTTTAATATATCTCATCTTTTCACAACCTTCAACACTCCTCGTCTACAGCCACCGCCGTACCTATTTTCTGTAAATGCTTTCTCCCGTTTTGACGTCCCGGGAAAAATGTTCAAAAAACCCGTACATCTGCCGGATCATCTCCGGCGTAGGCCAGTGGGGCATATTCATCTCGCACATGATCCTGACACGCACAATCCCATCCTCACTCTTTAAGTCTCCAATATAATTCGTGATCCCGTCTGCTGTCACGGTATGGATGCAATCAGCAGGAAGAGGAAGCCCCAAATTCTTTTCCGCTTCGGAAAGTCCCTCCTTCCCCTCCATCGCAAGTACTTCTTCCGGGTCCAATTCCCTCGCATGGTTTACCTTTGCCCAGGAGTTGATCCCCTTTATCAGTTCCTGCGCAAAAGAATTTCCCTCACGGTCCCTGGCGTTCCAAACCGGGAATCTTCCTCCGTCCAGATTCCCGGACGCCGTAAATACCGGCATATAGGTGTTCATAGCCAGCGCCCTGGGTACTCCGTCAAAAGGCGGCTGGGGTTCCGGGCCGATTGCTTTGTCACAGAAATTATTACCGATGGGCGCTCCACAGGGGCCTACGGCCGCATAGACCTCCGGGCGCTTATTGCCCAGCGTCCCCGACATATATCCGCCATAGGAAAAGCCTGTAGCGTAAATCCTGCTCTCATCCACAGGATAAAGCTCCTTCGCCTGGTCCAGAACTTCATCTACCAGATCGTCCAATTCCAGGGCGGGCACAATCACAATCCATTCCCTCCTTGCCGCCTCCTGGACGAATCCCCATCCGTCTATGATGCTGATCGGATTAAAGCCCCCATGCAGCACCACCACCGTGGGATATTTGCGCTCTTTATTCTCCGGATCAAACGCCGACACCGGTACAAAAGAATTCCACATCTTATACCGGTTCTGCACCCCTTCCATGGGGCTGTGAGGATCTTCCCAATAGTAGCCTGTCTTCTGCCCATACTCCGTCCAGCTCATTACATCATCCCTGCCGTGAGCCTCCTTCACCATACCGCGCTTCGCCCAATAGGCCAGCACCTGGGGGCTGAAATCATCGAATTTGTCCAGAATGGGCTCCATCATTTCTTCCACTGCTTCCAGAAACCCCTGATCCTTTAACGCCTGCAAATCCACCTGGGGGCTGTAGGTAACATACAGATCCTTGATCTTATCTATTTTACCCGCATCATTCATTACAAATTGCCGTTCCAGTATCCTCTCATATCTGTCCATCCCTTATTCCTCCTTAGACAATTCCGCCTGGATTACCTGCTCTGTGGGCTCCCCAAAAGCCATATTGACCTTCTCCTTCACCAATACCCGCTCCCCTTCAAAAGTAAAGGTCATCACCCGCTCCCGGCAGGTCTCTACAAAACGTGTCCTGACCTCCAACACATTTTCCTCTGTCCATGCACCGCTCATAAGCCCCTGCACTACGGCGCCACCCTCCAGCACATTCCATCTCCTGGAACCGTCCGTGGCGATCACCGCCTGGGCATCCCCCTTCTTTGTCTCCCACTTCATGGTAACGCTGTCACAGCAAAACCCGAAGGAAAATGCAAGCACGCAGTCCGGCAGTTCCATTCCTGCCATATGATGGGCCATCCCCACATCTCCCATATACAGAGAACCTTCTTTTACCCGCCATACCCGGCCCTTTATCTGAGGAATCACCGGACTATAGGGAGCATACACAGGACTTGGCAAGGCCAGACGCCTCATCCGCATTGCCAGTCTCTCCGCCGCCTGTCCATCTTCCTCAAAGTCTTGCCCGGCATGGGCTTTGATCCTGTCAATAAATTCCCACATGGTGTCTAAAGTGGACTGTGCCCAATGCGCCCCTGCGGCATTCTCCGTAATCGCAATGATCATATCCATATCCGGAACCACGATGGTAAACTGCCCCATGGCGCCGTCCGCCCGGTACACTCCTTTGGGCCTGCACATCCAGATTTGATAGCCATAGCCCACAAAATTATCCTTGGCGGGCGGATTCTTGCTCTCCTCGCTGGTCGATTCATTCTGAAGTGTGGTCGCCCTTTCCACAAAATCGGCGGCAAGAATTCTCTCTCCTTCCCATACGCCTCCATCCGCATAGAGCTTCATCAGGCGCAGATTATCCTCTGTGGTGGCGAAAAGGCCTCCGCCTCCTACCTCGCACCCATCCGGCATTTTCATCCACACATGATTGTCCGAAAAAATTCCGATCTTGTCATAAAGTCTGGTCTTTAAATATTCATGCATTCCCTAGATATTTTAAGCAGTTGTAAAAAAAAACGGAATGGTATATACTGTTTTCAATAAATATCATCCTTTGAAGGTTATGTCAAAAAACAGTATATGCCAAGAAGGTCATGATGTTTTAGTTTTTAACCATTTTTTACTTTTGGTATGTATTCAGACTTGCTCATTTATAGACATAAAAAAGCAGGCGAAATCACAAGACCGTAGTTTGAAGATTTTTTTAAAATTTCAAACTTTAAAATTATTGTATTAAGAAATTTGTTATTGACTCCTTGTCAGTAATGGAACCTACCAGAAAATGCAAAAAAGGATTATAAAATAAAATACATAAATAACTGTTTATTTGATATGTAAGGGAATTAGATATGAATTTACGATTTAGTGAGCACAAAAAAATGAACCAGATTGCGCTTTGGAACATAATCCTTGGCGTAGTTGATGTTCCGGTCAATATTGTAGTTGCTTCGTCATTGGCAAGCGCTATGGCAGCTGTTGTGGCTGGTTCGCGCGATTTGTGCTTACATCACATGGCAGTATTTATCGGTTTTACGTTTCTTAAATTGATGTTTTCTGTTTTCAAAAAGACATATATTGCCCTGTTATCGAACAGGGCGGAACAGGATTACCGCCAGAGCCTCTATCAGCGTTTTATGCTGGAAAATTCTTCTTTACATAAGACAGAGCCGGCCAGTTATACGACCGTGTTTCGCCGTGATGCGCAACAAGTTTTTTCCTATTATTCAGAAATTCTGCCATCCTTTGGAAGTTCCGTTATCAGCCTGATTGCTTATATGCTATATATCTGCTTTGCGCTGGATGGCCTCTTATTTGCAGCTTGCATGATGGCGTTCGGCCTTTTAAGCCTGCTCCAGCCCATCATCCTGGAAAAATTTCTGTTCAAAAACTTTATTGCGGCAGACCAGGCGGAATCCACATTGACCCAGCATCTGGTCACTGGTCAGGAAGGTTTTGCAGCCATGAAACTGTTTCATCTGCACAAATGGTTTATGGACCAATATCTTTCAAAGCAAAAGTCATACCGCCGTGCCGGAATACTCGCCAGCGCTTCGGGAACCTTTAACAACACGATGCTGGATATCAACCGTTTTTTACAGACTCTGGGGCTGGTATCCATCCTTGGCTGGTCAATCTTGAATGGCTGGACTAATTTTAACGCTGCCCTGCAGATCTTCCTCCTCTCCTCCAATGTGTATCCATACATAACAAAAATCTTCCATATCAGGCAGGACAGTGCCGCCTACCATGCCGCACTGCAGCAGATCAACAAATATTTGCAGCCCCAAAAAGAAATCAGGGGGCAGGTTCCTTCATCCACGGATTTCGCAACCGGGCTTTGTGTTTCCGGTCTTTGTTATGAAGTGGATGGAAATGCCTTGATAGAGCAATCTGCTTTCACCCTTTCCCCAGGTGAGAAATGCTTGCTAAGGGGTGATAACGGTTCTGGGAAAAGCACCCTGCTGGCGCTCCTTTTGGGGGAATTAGAACCATCAAAGGGAACCATCACTTTGAACAATGAGCCCATTTCCTTTAACGCGGCCTGTGTGAGAAGCTGTATTGCTTACTGCCCCCAAACTGCACCAATCCTGCACTGTACGCCCAAAAAACTGTTTGAAAATGCACTGGACAGGCAGGATGCCATATCGGGGCAGCTTCTCTATGAATATGCAGAAAAACTCGGCTTGGACAAAACAGATATGGAAAAGCCTATTGACCGGCTGTCGGGAGGAACACAGAAAAAAGTCGTGTTGTCCATGGCTTTAGCGAAGCGATCACCCCTGCTCTTATTAGATGAGCCGGAAGCCATGCTGGATCATAAGGCGGTAGAAAGCCTGCTGGCTATTTTACACGGGCAGGTACGCACCATGCTGATCGTAACCCACCATCATATTTATGAAGGCATTGCCGACTCGCTGCTCACCATTGAAAACCGGAAAATTTTAAAAACCTTGCCAACCGCAAATTTGGATTAAGTGCTTACAGGCGAAAGGAAAGGAATGAATATACCATGCTGGATTTAAAAAGAAAGGTAGTTCGCAATGCCCTCAAATCCTCACTGATAACTGCCCCGCTCTTATACCTGGGGTTCTTTCTGGATGCAGGCATCAACAGTTATTCTGCCAACATTACCGGCCAGTTCTTCAATTTCGTTCTGGAAAACCAGCATACTTCCGCCCAAAGTATGCTTGGCGTAATGTTCCTGACCCTGCTGGTAAGTGTTTTGGTGCTGCCGCTTTTGGCATTGGGAACCAGTATATTGTTTTTTCATTTTTCCCTTAAGTATGATTTTTACGTAACAAGCAATTTTTATTGCAAGACCTTTGAAAGCATGGGCAGATTTTCCGGCGGGACGATCGTTCAAAAGCTTTTTCGGGATCCGGGCCAGCTGCTCTTTCTGCTGATTTCCATACCGTCAAAAATGCTGGCGCAGATCAGTGCCCTTATCGTCATGATTTATTTTATGATGCGTATCTCGCCTGCATTATGCTTGGTCTGCATCGGTTTAGGGGGGCTTGGCGCCATCTGCCCGCTTTTCTTTATGCGCAGACTCGCACAGCTGGATGAAGCCAAAAAAAGTTTCAGCGATCAAACCGCAGGAATAGAGCTGGAAATGGTACAAAATAAAAGTTTTTTCCGGAACTATGGCATAGAAGATTTCCTGCCTGGTGAACAGAAGAACGCATACAGCACTTATTATAAAGGCTATCTAAAGCACGGGGTATGGACAGATGGCCTCGCAATCGTCCTTCCGGAATGCTTTTTGCTTTTGGGAAACATTTCTTTTTTGTTGATTGGGATGCACCAGGCATTAAAGGGTGGACTTGGTGCTGGGAACCTGATAGCGTTTTTTTCTTATCTTACCCTTGTGGTCTCCCTCTTTACGCAGCTTTATCATCAGGGGCGCCAAATGGTACAATTACCTGATTCCATAAGCCGGGTCGCAGACCTGATAGGCGATGCTGAACCCTCCAAAGGCATTCCGTCAGAGAGCTGGAAGAATATCAGCATATCCGGCCTTTCCTACCAATATGCGGAAAATGGCACCTGTCTTACCTATTGTGATTTTGACATTCCACGAAACAGCCTTACGGAAATTAAAGGAGATAATGGCGCAGGGAAGACCACGCTGATACGCCTGCTTTGCGGCCTTTTGTTCCCAACGTCAGGCGCTGTTTTAGTGGATTCCCTTCCCCTAAGCGATATGGACTTGAAAAGATGGCGGGAAGAAATTACCTGTGTAGAACAAATCCCAGCCATATTTACAGGAACGCTGCGCGAGAATATCCACCTTGGAAATCTTAGCGCATCCGCAGAACAGATGGAGCAAGTTTTAGCCAGGCTTCACTTAACTGAGCACGCTGACCGGGAGCTCACAAACGCCCAGCAGCTTTCCGGCGGTGAGCTGAAGAAGATCTCTCTCGGGCGTGCCCTTCTGCGGAACACTAATATCATGATTTTTGATGAACCCTTTGAATATCTTGATGCGAATGGCCGACAGGTGCTAATGGAAATGCTGACTGACAAATCGAAAACCCGCATTTTTATTCAACATAACCATGATCAAGCTATTACCGCCGACCGGGTCATTCAGTTGTAAAGAATCAGTGTCCACCTTCAATGTTATTACTATAAATGCGCAAATTAAAAAACTGCACAATGTGCCTATGCTACTAGAGCGTGTTTGAAAAATAAAAAGTATACAAAACATTTGTTCATGGCCCCTTTTTCATGGTAAAATAAAGAAAAAGGGGGCTGATATCATGTTAAGGCGTTACGAACTTACCGATCAGGAATGGGAACAGGTTGCATCTTTACTTCCTCCGGAAAAGACTGGAAAACCCGGACGTCCTCCAAAGGATAACCGTACCATGCTTAACGGAATGGTCTGGATCGCACGCAGCGGTGCCCCGTGGCGCGACCTGCCGGAGCGGTATGGCCCCTGGAATTCAGTATATTAGCCGGCAGGAGGTCTATCCCCTCGCTGTGGTGCAGGATCCCCCCGCCATGGGGGAGGGGGTCCTCCTCCATGACGCCCTTAAGCGCATTGGTTAAAGTGGTTTCGATCTGGTCTGGCTGCTGGTACCCCAGGCTGGCTGTCATTGACCCCTGGCTGTCCACGTCCACAAGCAGGACCCTCCTGCCCAGGCGGGCAAGCCCGATCCCAAGGTTTACGGAGGTCACAGATTTGGCGCAGCCCCCTTTCTGGTTGCATACAGCGTAAATTTTTGCCGCCATGCCTACGCCTCCTTCCCATCAGGGTTTCCCTGGATATCTTCCGCATTTTCCCTCAAAGCATACATTTCTGATGCTTCACAGACCATTGCCGCCTGCGTCCAGTCCCCTGCCGGGCGGATATTTATATATCCATGCCCATACTCTAAAAGGATCCTGTCACCGATATGGAACCCTGCCTTCTCCAGCCATCCGCCCTCCATGGATATCTTAGGGACCTGTGTATACATTGTTTTCTGGAAAGGCCCCTCTTGCCTCCTGCGTGCCGCGTACAGGACTTTGATGTACCTAAGCTTCCTCTCTTTTTGCTTTCTTTCCTTCATTTGTACCTCCTTTAGCCCTTACAGGCTCCGAATGGATAAAGGCAGGCAGTCAAATCCCTGTCAGGCAGCGCATCCCTGTCACGTTTTCCGGTTACCACCCGCATGCCTGCTGTTACAGCCATGCGGCCTGTTTCTCTTCCCCCTGCCAGACAGTCAGGAAAGCAAAAAGCCCGTAAACACTAGTGTTTACGGGCTTTCCCTAACTCCCCGAGTAGGGCTCGAACCTACAACAACTCGGTTAACAGCCGAGTGCTCTACCATTGAGCTATCGAGGATTATTCTCTTAATACTTTCTCTCTTCTTCTCTTCCTCAAAGGGCCATACCCTCAAAACCGAATACCGCATTGTATCTTGCCATCTTCTGCCTGCTTCTTTTCTGGTCAAGCTTTCGGCCTATTAGTACCTGTCAGCTATGCACATCTCTGTGCCTGCACCCCAGGCCTATCTACCTC